>Ga0209236_1000144_pt1 | contig 37084 bp, 42 predicted proteins | sample GraSoi013_1_40cm_FD_185819 | JGI IMG/M metagenome (GOLD analysis project Ga0209236, IMG submission 185819) | Grasslands soil microbial communities from the Angelo Coastal Reserve, California, USA - Sample 09_27_2013_1_40cm (SPAdes) (version 2) | ecosystem: Environmental > Terrestrial > Soil >... | reverse complement strand
AGTCTCGCACGGCCGTCATGGTGATCCAAACCAGGTAGTCAGCGCATCGCGCAATCCGTTATCTGTGCCGTCTCCCACCCAGGCGACGTATCCATCGGGTCTGATGAGCACGGCACTGGGGGCAGCTACTTGGCCCAGGGCAGGAAGCTCCCAATTACCGGCGTACTTGGCGTCGATCGCCAACACTCGGCGTGCCCACGGGGACATGTCAAACCCCCAGGGCTTGCCGAGGTTCAGAAGAACCGCGTGGGCGTCGTAGAGGAGGGTGAATGCTCGCACCGTGCCACCGGGAGTGACCAGGTCGAGATCGGGCATGCGGCGCCCGAGCAGCGGGTGTCCCTCTCCGAGGTCGTAGTGGATGCCCAGACCTGACATCATCGCGGCGAATCGCCTGCGGGGCTCTTCCATGGTGAGGAGCTCGGCGATGGTGTCGCCCAATGTCTTGACGTAGTCGTTGGGGTGGAAAAGTAAGACCTGCGCGATCGTGTTGCGCAGCACGCGGGCAGCGACCGGGTGGCGCTCGGCATGGTAGGTATCCAGGAGGCTGTCTGGTGATGTCCCGTTGACGACCTGGGCCAGCTTCCACCCCAGGTTCACCGCGTCCTGCACACCGGTGTTGAGGCCCTGTCCACCCACCGGGTTGTGGACGTGTGCGGCGTCACCGGCGAGCAGGACGCGCCCGACGCGGTAGGCCGCGGCCTGTCGCGCCATGTCGGTGAACCGGGAGATCCAGGTGGGATTGTGGACTCCGTAGTCGGTACCCCACACGGCGATGAGCGCCTGCCTCAGCTCGCCCAGCGTGGCGTCACTGGCGGGGTTGATGTGCTCTTCGGTCACCAGGACCCCCACCAGCCCACCCTCCAACTTGCCGAAGGCGTGGCGCCCGAAGGCGTCGTGGTGGATGCCCCATTTCGGCTCCTCGGCCAGCTCGACCTCGGCGATGATCGCGCTCGTCGTCGGCTCCCACCCGGGGAACTGAATCCCGGCCGCCTTGCGGACTACGCTGCGCCCTCCGTCGCACCCGACAAGGTAGTCCGCCCGCACCGACGTGCCGTCGGACAGCTCCACGTCCACGCCGGTGTCCTCCTGCGCGAACCCCGTCACGTCACGTTCGCGATGGATCGGCACCTCAAGCTCGTCGACCCAGCCGGCCAGGATGCGCTCGAAGTGGTTCTGCCCGAGCGCCAGCCCGTAGGGGTGCCGGGTGGGAAAGTCGCTGATGTCCAAGGGGGTGCCGGCGAATGCCGCGACCTGCGCCACCTGCCCCTCCGACAGGAACCGATCGGCGATACCGCGCTGGTCGAGCACCTCGATCGTGCGCGAATGCAGACCGCGTGCACGCGAGCCAGCGAGTTCCTGGTTGGCGCGCCGCTCGACAATGACGACGTCGACGCCAGCCAGCGCCAGCTCGCCCGCTAACATCAGCCCAGTCGGGCCGCCGCCCGCTACCACCACCGCATGTTCGGCCATACGCCACCCCCCATTTCCGTAGGTTCTGGTTTCAGCCGGAAACTATGCTGCACGACCCGGGTCTTGCCGCAAGCCCCCTGGTGCGCTGTATGTTGAGAGTGGCAAGGAGTGAGTGCTCTCCTTCCCTTGATGGTCCGCTATGGGCGAACTACCTCCTCGCGAAGCGGCGGCGCGCCGCGTACGGCGGCACCGTCGGCCCAGAAGGATCTCCCGTGGGCCTACGGATGCAGACACGGAACGAGAAGTTCTTCACCCTCTTCAGCAGGGCCGGCTCGAACGTCGTCGAGAGCGCTGCCATCGTCAGGGAGTGTCAGAGAGTGTCTGCGTGAAGGTGTCAGTTAGGTGTCAGCCGGGCCGATCTGAACCAATTCGATTTAGCGCCGGCGAAGCCGCCAGCAGATTTCTGGGGCTAACTGCCGCTGGTACATGACCGGGGGGCCGAACCAGCCGAGGCCGCTCTGGTCGCTACCGCAAACTTGGCGATCGGGTCGCGTTCTCTGACCTGTACCGTCGTTCCAGCGGACGCAAGCTGAACAGCTGCCTGACTCCCGAATCTCGCTCGACGACGCTCAAGCTGGTCCCGCGGTTAGCTCGTTGAGCTTGCGCATCGTGTTCACGCTGCGGACGGTGATCTGCTTGTAGTAGGGCGTGCCGATGATCCTGTTCATGCGGCTCTTCGCAATGTCCTTGCGGTCGACCTGCCAGATCACAGCCCCAGGCGCGTACCGGACGTTGTCGACCCCAGGCCTGACCGGCAGCCGCTCGAGGATCTTGCCGTCGTCCAGCTCCTTCCACAACAAAAGGACGTAGGTGCGCATGGTCTTGTCGTCGACCCAGTTGCGTGGGATCGCGTCGACCATCTTTTTCAAGCCCTTGTGATCCGTGACCAGCACCGTGATCGGGATGCCGGTGCGCTCCTCGAGCGCCTTCTCTATCCTGGCTCCGAGCTTCTGGGTGTCCGACGCCCGGGTCGAGAAGATGACGTTGCCTGAGTTGATATAGGTCCGCACGTCTGACAGGCCGAGGTCGACGAGGGCCTCCTTGATGGCCGCCATCGAGACGATGGCCTTCCCCCCCACGTTGATGCCTCTCAGAAACGCGACGTAGACCATCCAGCCGCCAGTTTGACCACTACACGATGACAATCAGCCGAAGTAGCTGTGACCCATCAGCCGAAGTGTGTGTGACACATCAGCCGAAGGCGTTTTGAGACCGTTAGCCGAAGTTGCACATACATCATGGTGCTCGCGCAGGGAGTCGAACCCTGAACCTTGGGATTACGAGGAGATTGACCGATCTTGCCAGGACGTGTCAGGGTGTGCCAGGGCGTGTCCCACGTATTCGGTGCTCTGACGCGTTTGTGCCACAGAGCGTCCCAGCGTGTCCTGGCTAAGCTGTCAAATAAGCTGTCAATCCGGGATCTGACAGTGCTCCGCCGTGTTCATGCCCGTCATGCGAGACAAGACTCAATCATGACCTAGCTGGCAGTCCCAGCAGGGTCATGTTGTTGACCGCCATCCGCTTAGTGGGGTGATCGTCGAAATGCCAGCGCGCCTTCGAGGATAAGGCCGAGCACCAGCAGCAAGTAGTCGCGACTAGCGCGCTGCCGTTAAGACCTCCTTCGTCACCGGCGTCGCTTCTTGAGCTGATGTTTCGGGAGCGGTGGCTGGGGCTTGAATCAGCTTCACTGCCGATAGCGCAACGGCAAAGAGCATCGTGTAGATGCTCACGGTCGCAACTGATTCGGCGATGCTCCTGGTCTGCCAAACGACTCCGGCTGCGTCGGTGGCCTGCGAATTGCTGCCGCCGATCACGAATGTAAGAACGGGTGTCAGGCCCATCACTCCGTACGTCAAGAGCGCCTGTGCGTAGTGAGACCGCGGGAAACTCTCGGCCGTCTCGTTGCCAGGGCGAAATCTGATGAACAGTGCGAACAGCTGGAGGAAGAGGTACACCGTGAAAAACCAGCCCAGGTAGTTGGTCAGCGGCACGCCGAAGTACCCTCCGCCCTGCTCCCAGATCCACTGGTGCTGGATCGTTGAGGCCCTTGGATCGAAAGTCAGGTCCCACATGACCATGACGAAGGCAGCGATGAACGGAACCGCAAAAGTCATGAAAGCGCTGGACCCCCGGCGGACTTCTCCAATAAGCACGTTCCCGATCACCCACGCGAAATAGCCATTGGCGAAATAGGCAGGACCGATCAGCAACGGCACCAAGAACAGCTTCGGCCCGAGCGCATCGGTGTAGTGGTAGTGACCGAAGGGAAAGCCGGTAAGGATGCTCGTGTTTTCCAGGACGTTGCTTACCACGAGACAGATGACGACGAATGCCACGATGCCGCTCCAGCCGTAACGGATGGCTCCGTGAATGAGCGCGAACGCAACCGAGATCAACAGCACGACGGCGATCGGGATACCGAGCCCGAATGCGATGTTGGCAACCAGGGCTACGGCGTAGGCTGCAGCGAGAGCCCAGAGGATCGTGGTAATCAGGCCCTTGTTTCTCTCAGTCATGTTCGACCGCCTCCAGCGCGACGTGTTCTTTGGTCCGTGTCCCTTCGGTGATCCCGACGCTGCGGCGGCTGAGTTGACTGCTGGTGGCCGCTTGGACCATCCACTCCGCCACGTCCGAGCGCGAGATCCTGTCTGAAATCCGCCGCTTCGCCCCCTCGGGAAGTACCTCCACAGAACCGCTGACGGGGCCGTCCTTGAGCAGGCTCGCGTAAATGATCGTCCAATCGAGGTCGCTCTGCCGGAGCAGCTGCTCGCCGGCGCTCTTGTCCTTGATGACGGAGCCCATAGCGACCGCCGTGAGCAGCCGAGGCACCGCGCCGAGGCGATCGCGTTCGACGAAAAAAGACGAGAGGACGACCACCCGCCTGACTCCTGTCTTATGCGCGGCTTCGACCATCGCCCCGGTTGAGTCGGCGATCACCGATCCGCCGCCGCCCAGCGTACTGAGTAACGCGTCGGCACTTGCCAGCGCTCGCGCGACGTCTGCAGCATCAGTGGCACTGCCCGCGACCACGCGAAGGTTGGAGTTGCGAATCGTCAGCTTCTCGGGCGAACGGACCAGCGCGGTGACGGTGTGGCCGGCGGCGAGCGCCTGCTCGACCACGAGGCGGCCGGTGCGGCCGGTGGCTCCAAGGACTAACAGGTTCATCGACTTCCTCCTGATCGCAATTTCTTGAAGTTGAAGCTTCAAGTTGGTAGTCTGAATACGTTGAAGCGTCAACTTATTCCAACCACGAAGCCAGCCAGGTGGCTGAACAACCACGAATGGAGCGCATGGCTCCACCTGTTGGCCACGTTCACCTTGCTGCCTGCGGCGATTGATTCCCAGCTGCAGCGAGAAGCCGGCATGAGTCATTTCGAGTTTGGCGTCATGGCGGCGCTATCCCGGCAGCCGGGTCGGCGCCTTCAGCTCAAAGACCTGGCTGTGGTCGCCAACGGCTCGCTGTCCCGCCTATCCCATGTGATCTCGCGACTCGAGCGGCAGGGATGGGTGCGCCGAGTCAGTGGGGCCAAGGGTCGGGCGACAAACGCCGAATTGACCGACAAGGGATACAGGAAGCTGATGGAGGCGGGCCCGATTCACTTCGCGGAGGTTCGCCGGCTCGTATTCGACGTGCTGACGCCGGAGGAGGTGAAAGAGCTCAGGCGAGTGACCAGCCGAATCAATGCCGGTCTGATTCCCGAGACGAATCTAGGACCGCTGGCGCGCCGGACCCGAACAAGCGCGCTGCGCCAGTCGAGATAGTGTCCGTTAGAGGAGCTTCGCCTTGTACCTTTGCTCAGACACGCTGATCTCCCTCATGGGCGGGAGTGTCACGCATCAACCGAAGTAGCTGTCGCGCATCAGCCGAAGGTCTGGAGCGCATCAGCCGACGGCCTTTTGATGCACGTCAGCCGAACTTGTACATACATGCTGGTGCTCGCGCAGGGAGTCGAACCCTGAACCTTGGGATTAAGAGTCCCCTGCTCTGCCAGTTGAGCTACGCGAGCGTGTTGGTAGCCGAGAGTCGATTCTAAGTTCTCACGGACTTAACACGCTGGGTTCCATCGGCCGCGCGGTCCTCCTACCTTGCTCCCCATGCCCGCACGAATACCGCTCGACGTTGATCTCGAGGACAAGCTGCTCTACGGCCTGACGCCAATGCGCCTGGCGTACCTGGTGGTGTCGCTGCTCGGTGGCTTCTCGCTTTGGTCGTCAGAGTGGTCGGCGCAACCCGTGCGCGCGTCTGCGTGTGTAGCTGTCATCGGCTTGGGTATGGCGATGGCGTGGGGTCGCTGGCGCGCTCGAGCTGCCGACCAATGGCTGACCGACCTCGCGATCTTCATTACGAGGCGCTATCGCATCGTATGTACCGCTCGGCTATGGCACCGATGCGCTCGATCCTGACATTCAGCCCGGTGCATGTCAGCGCGCGCGGCCCATCTGTCTTGTGGGCCGGCGCCCCCAACATGGTTCAAATCGCCACCCACCCTCTTGGTTTTGAGGGAGCGTCGGAGGCAGATCGTTCACGGTGGCTCAGCGCTTTCAGGCGACTGTTGGATGGGCTGGATGCGCCGCTGCAGGTCCTCATCGAAACCGAACCCGGCTGCGGAGCTGACGAAATTGCACACCCTCCGACACCGAACGACTTCGACGAGATGAGAAGCGCGGACATGTGGTTCGTCGAGCAGTTGGACGAATCGCCCTCGGCGCATCGCCGCCGGACATCGATCGTGATCTCGAAGGCGCACGCACCACGCCTTGAGGGCCCCTTAGGCGAGATGGGCGTCGGCTTCTCGGCGGCGGCCCAACGCGGCAGGCCGCCTTTCGGGGAAGAACGACCACACCATCTTGCGATCCCTGAGGGATGGAGCCGGACCTGGTACGTCGAACGCATGCCTGGCACCGAGCTGGAAGCCGGATGGCTGTTTCGGCTGATCCCGCCCGGCTTGAAAGTGCGCGTTTCATGGCATGCGGATCCTCTCCCGGCAGCGTGGATCGTCGAATACCTGCAGCGCCAGCTCACCAACATGAGAGCCTCCCGAATGCAGGAGCTGAGCAAAGGCACCAACGATCCCATGCTCGCCGGAGCCCTGCCCAACACCGAGGAACTGCAGCGACGCCTTGCCTCCAGCCAGGAGAAGGCGTTCCACGTCTCGGTCTATCTCACGTTGATCGCGGCGACAACGCAGAGCCTCGAACAGGGATCTGAGCAGATCCGCTCCGCCGCCCGCGCGATCCTGTGCGACCTGCAGCCTTGCACCTTCCGCATGCTCGATGGGCACCTTGCGACGTTGCCGGCTTGCACCGATCGTCTTGGGCGCAAGCGGGTCCTCGACACCAGTGCACTGGTCACATTGTTTCCGTGGGCACACTCCGAGATCCGACAGGCGGGCGGTCTTGTCGTGGGCCGAAACCGTGCGACCGGCGCCGCCGTGCTCGTCGACCCATTCGATCAGCAGCGTTACGCCAACGCGAATATCGGAGTGTTCGGATACTCGGGCGCGGGCAAGACCTACCTCATGTCGACGCTTTTGATGGGGTCGCTCGGTCGCGGCACGCAGGTTTTCGTCATCGATCCAGAGCACGAGTACGGGAGCCTTGCGCGCGACCTGGGCGGAGTCGATGTGCAGCTCGCGCTGGGTTCGGGCCATTCGCTGAACGTGCTCGAGCTGAGACCTTCCGATCGTCGCGACGAGTCATGGCTCGGGGCTGCCACCGCCGATGCGGTCGACCTGTGCGCGACCCTCTGCGGGGGCATGGATGAGTCCGAGCGGGCACTGGTAGAGGCGGCGGTTCGCGCCGCGTACCGGTCGGTCGAGCAGCCTCTGCTGCGCGACGTCGCGTCATTCCTCCCAGATGTCGCTCGGGTGGCCGTAATCCTGCGTCGATGGGTGCACGGCAGCCTTGGCCAGATGTTCAGCGCCCCGACCAACATCGATATCGAAGCCCCAATCGTCGTGTTTGGCATGCGCGAGCTGCGAGACGAGATGGTGGCGCCTGTCCATTTTCTCCTTGCGCAGGCGCTGTGGACTCGCATCAAGCGGAAGGACCGGCGCCGCATGCTCGTCGTCGACGAGCTCGGTCTGCTCTTCGAGGACCCGACGATTCGCCGCTTCGTCGTAAGCCTTGCGCGCAGGATTCGCAAATACGACGGGTCACTGGTCTTCGCGACCCAGAATCCGGGCGACTTGTTGAGCTCGGAACAAGGAGCAGTCGTCGCCTCGAACCCCGCCCTCCTCTTCCTGGGTGCGCAGCGGCCCGGCGAGGCGGCCAAGCTCGAGAGCGCATTTCATCTCAGCCCAAGGCAACGCGTGTCTCTGGAAGCGGCCAGGCGTGGCGATTTCCTGCTCTTGGCCGGACCGGACCGGCTCGAGCTCCGCGTCCAGGCGCCCCTCTGGCAGGAGAACGCAATGCGGCTGGCGAGAGAAAGAGCGCGACCGCCGCCGATTACCGGTAGGCTAAAACGCATGCGGAGAGTCCTCCACTACCGCCTGTACGGGCTTCCCGAGCAACGGCTCGAGCGGGTTCACGCCCAGTTCGAGGCCCTCGGCGCGGCTCGTTCATGGCGATGCGAGCGGCCCTGGGTGGCCAGCGCAAATTCACGAGGCCTGTTCGAGATGGAGTACTTCAGGCATTTGAAGAACGAGGATGTGGCAAACACCAGCGCTGCGGGGTTTGTGAAGATGGCCGGCGACGAGACCGACGCCCTCATCATCGCCATTTTCATGCGCGACCTCAGCGCCGAGTATGGGATCAAGACCACATTGAAGGACGAGGATCATCCGCTCGCGAAGCTGCGCCGCCTGGAATTCGATCATGGCCGGCTGCCAAGCGGCCACTCGCTGGAGGAGGTTCTCGCGAAGCGCCCTGTGATCAAGAAGGTGCAGGGCGAGCGCATCCTTTTCTACCCGCCGACATTTCGACTTCACTCGCAGAGTCCCCCCAGCCCGGAATGGGCTTATGCCCTGTTCGGCATTCGGGCTTACGCGCCGACGCTCCTGGAGGCTGAACAAGAAGCGCTCAAGATCTTGAGAGGCTTCGGTCATCTTGGCGGCTGAAGGTACCCTCGCCCGCGAGGGGACCGTCGAGTCCGCCGACGGAACCAAGCTCTCGTACCGCGCGTGGCCGCGCCCCGGCGCAGAGGTTTCGTTCGCTGTCGTCCACGGACTGGGTGATCACTCGCGGCGCTACGAGCGGTTCGCGCTGGGTATGGCGCGGCACGGCTTCGCTACGTTCGCGGTTGATCTGCGCGGCCACGGTAAAAGCCCGGGCGGGCGTGGGCACGTCGACTCGTGGAACCAGTGGACAGACGACGTCGCCGCGTTTGTGGCGCACGTAGAGGGCATCGCGGGAGGAGAGGTGATTCCAGTCGGACACTCCTTCGGCGGAGCTGCGCTGTTGAGCACAGTGCTTGCCGGCAAGCTGCCGAGGACCAAACGATTCATCGTTTCGAGCCCTGCGCTGCGACTGAGAGTGCCGGTGCCGGCATGGACGCTCGCCCTGGCTTCCGTGGCGTCCAAGGTCGTCCCCAGGCTGGCCTTCGACAACAAGGTCGATCCGAAGACGATATCGCGGCTGCCGGAGGTCGTCGAGGCTTACCGCACCGATCCCCTGGTGCACAGCAGGATCTCGAGCCGCATGTATGCGGAGTGGATGTCGGCGTGCAAACGCATCTTCGAGCACGCGGGTGAGATCACAATCCCGTTCCTGATCCTGGCCGGGAGCGATGACCGACTCATCGACAGCGGGGGCAGCAAGGAGCTGCACCGCTTGAGCGCGTCGACAAGCCGGCTGAGGCTGCTGGAGGGGCGCTACCATGAGCCGTTCAACGACCTGGACAACGAGGAGGTCTTCGCCGTGATCGCGGAATGGGTATTGAAACCGTGATCGAGGGCATCGCAAGTTGACCCTCGAGCCAGGAAATTGGCTCGCGTGGATCGTCGTCGGGCTGATCGCCGGCGCCATTGCCGCGCGAGTCGTAGCGGGGCGTGGCTTCGGCTGCATCGCCGACATCGTCGTCGGTGTCGCGGGCGCGTTCATCGGCGGCTTTCTTCTCCACAACGTCTTCGGCGTGGGCGGGCCCGTCGGGTTTTGGGGCAGCATCGTCGTTGCGTTCGTCGGCGCGGCGATTCTTTTGGGCGCGCTGAAGCTCCTGTCCGGCGGCCGTCTATGACCCTGGGCTCGCCGCTGCCGCCGAGCTGACCCGCTCGATCTCCGCAGCAACCCCGGTAGGCGCAAACAGCGGTATGTCGTGCGGGGTATCGAACCAGCGGATCTCGACACGGGGTGCCTGCTTGGCCAGCAGCGCGGCGCCGCGTTCCTTCCAACTCGAGATGACGGCCGGACCTCCGCGCGCGAGGAGCGCCGCGGCAGGCACCTCGACGCGCGGCCAGAGCACGTCGGGCTGGGAATCGTAAAGGCCTCGGAGGAGCTCGAGGCGCATCGGCGCCGTCAAGGTGAGGACGAACGCGCTCCCATCCTGGACCACTCGCGTTCTGACGAAAGGTTCGAGGTCGGTGTCCCACGCGCCGGTGAAGTCGCGTTGCGATTCGGCCATCGCGTCCTCCAGGCGCGCAAAGCGGGGCAGCGGCGGCTGCATCATTCGCTGGGCCTCTTCCCAGCTGAACATGTTGGCCGCGCTCTGGATCGGTCCATCGATGAAGACCAGGGCCGAGGCGAACTCCGACCTGGTGCCCACCAGCTCAAGCGCGATGGTCGCGCCCCACGAGTGTCCGACTACGACCGGTTTGTCGAGCCCGAGCTCGCCGCTCGCAAAGACCGCATCCTCGATGAGCTGCCCCATCGTATAGCCGCTTTCTGGATTCGGAGCGTGAGGGGACCGGCCGGTCAAGCCGTGCCCACGCTGATCGAGCGCGACTACGCGCCGGCCTTCGAGGCGGCGAGCAACCCGGTCCCAGTAGCGGGCGTTGGAGCTTAGGCCGTGAAGAAGGAGCACCGGTGCCTCGGCCCGCGTGCCCTCTTCAGGTCCCGTCCACTCGACGTAATGAAGACTGACGCCGTCACGCTCGAGCCATCCGTCGGCCGGTTCGGTCACCGGCTCTAGCCTAGCCCGCGGCGGCCGCCACCTGGTCCTGGACCGGTTCGCCCTGAGCTGCCACGGGCCGCTTGCGCCGCTTGATGAGCAGCGTCGTCAGGGCCGTGAAGGCAAGGAACGCGATCGGCACCACCAGCGTCGCCTTCATGGCGTCGATGTACGCGCTCACAAAGACGTCGTGCGCAAGGGCTGCGATCTGATGCGCAACCGCGGGCGGCAGATCCGACGGCAGCTTGGCCCCATTCTGCCCGGTGCCGATCTCGAAGCCATTGCTCGAGACCGAGCTGAACGCGGCAACGAACTTGTCGCGGAAAGCCGCCGGCAGTGCGCTCGCGTGGCTCACCGCCTGGTTGTGCAAGGTCGTCGCCAGCTGGTTCTGGAGCAATGCGCCCACGACCGCGCTGCCAATCGCGGCGCCAAGCTGGCGGGTGGTGTTGAGGATGCCCGATGCCGCACCCGACATCTGTGGGGAGATGTTGCGCATCGCAATGGTGGTCATGGGCGCGAACGTCATGCCCATGCCAGCGCCGGCAATGATCGCCGGCACGAGGAAGTTGATCCAGGTGGAGTCAGGGCCGGCCACGAAAGTGACCAGACCGAAGCCAACCGTGAAGAGTGAGATGCCGGCGAGCAGGATGTACTTGCCGCCCACTTTGTCGGCAAATCGTCCGGCGAAGGGCGCCACGAACATCGATGTGAGCGACATCGGCGCAAACGTCAGTCCGGCCGTCAACGCGGAGAAACCGCGGACCGATTGCAGGTAGATCACGATCGGCAAGAACAGGCTGAGCATGCCGAAGCTGATCGCGGCTGCGACCCAGTTGGCGACCGCAAAGTTACGGTCACGGAAGAGCGATAGGGGCAGCAGCGGCTCGGACTGGAAGCGTTCCCATACGAGGAAAACCGCCAGGATGGCGACGCCGGCGATGATCACTTCCGGGATGGTGATTCCGTAAGAGCCGATCTCGCCCCAGTTGTAGCGCTGCCCCTCGATGAGCCCAAAGACAACCGCGAACAGGCCCGCTGTCGCGAGGATCACGCCCATGATGTCCCAGCCGTGGCGGCGGCCCGGCCGGATGTCGGGGATGATCGCGAAGGTGGCGATTAGTGCGGCAATTCCGATGGGGACGTTGACGAAGAAGATCCACTGCCAGCTGACGTAGGTGACGATGGCGCCACCGACGGTGGGTCCGGCGATCGTCGCGAGACCGGCGACCCCACCCCAGACTCCGAAGGCGGCGCCTCGCCGCTCCGGCGGAAACAGAGTGGTGATGATCGACAGCGTCTGCGGTGTCAGGATCGCGCCACCGATTCCCTGGAGGACGCGTGCGGCGATCAACTCGGTTGCGTTCTGCGAGAGACCGCACAGCGCCGACGCGACCGTGAAGATGAACAGACCGATTGCGAACAGGTTGCGCTGCCCGTAGAGATCGCCCAACCGTCCCGCCGTGATGAGCAGAACCGCGTAGACCAGGATGTAGGCGTTCAACACCCACAAGATCTGATCGAGCGTGGTGTTGAGACCCGCGCTCATGGCCGGGATGGCCACATTGACGATCGTGGTGTCCAGCAGGATCATGAAGAACCCGCTCGTGAGCACCACGAGGACCAGCCAGGGATTAGTGCGTGCTTGTGCCATGACTTCTCCTTAACGTCTCATGGCCGGGTTCAATTCCGGCCTTCCACTCCAGCGTGCCGTCTTCGATTTCGCGCTCCAGCTTCCGAACCCATTTGCGCTCCGCATCGAGCATCGCGATCTTGTGCTCGATCTCGATCAACGCGAGGCGGGTGAGTCCCTGACTGCGAAGCTCGGCGAGAACGTGCTCGAACTTCGCGAGGTGGGCGTCGAGCAACGAAGCGCGTTCGTTGAGATGGTCTGCGGCCTCGTGCGAGCCGAGGTGGTGCATGAACAAGAGCCCGGCAACGAATTGGGGATATTCGCGCATCGGTTTGCGGAGGAGCTCACCCAAGGTGCGCGTCAGGACCTGTCGCCCTGAATCGGTCAGCTCGTAGATGGTGCGCTCCGGGCGGCGTCCCTCCTTCTCGCGTTCGACCGAGACGATCCAGCCCTTGCGCTCGAGCAGGTCGACGGTGTGGTACAGGGTCCCGAAGTTGAGCCGGATGAACTCGTCCTGGTGCCGGGCACGCATTGTCGACGCCATCTCGTAGGGGTGCATCGGCCGCTCATCCAGCAGCGTCAGGACGGAAAGCGCGAGGGGAGACGAGACCTCGACATCAAGATCAGGCATATATTCCAAATGGAGTATATGTAACCCATATATACGTTGTCAAGTACTCCGCCGGAAGCATCTGGTCGAGCCGCAACCGACAACCGCCCGCGGGGGTAGTTACCGTAGATGCATGCGCAGGCAGCGGCCGAAGCGCTTCCCATGACCGGGTTGCCGGACGCCCGGGCCGCCGCCGGCCAGCTCATCAGGCAAGCCACGGGCGGCGATCTCGAAGCTTTCGAGGAGTTGGTCCGCCGCCTGCAGCGCCGGGTTTACGGCTTCGCCTACCAGCATCTTCGAGACCTCGACGAGGCCCATGACCTCACGCAGGAGATCTTCGTCAAGCTCTTCCGGAACCTCGCTCGCTACGACGCGGAGCGCCCGTTCGAACCCTGGTTCTGGAAGCTGGCGGCCAATACCACCATCAACTACCGCCGCAAGCGCGTGCCGACGCCGACCGACCAGTCCGCGGATCAACAGGTATCCGAAGCGGTTTCGTCAGTTCCCGCGCACGATCCCACCCTGGTCGATGCGCTGGCCCAGCTCGATCCAGCCTACCGGCTCCCCATCCTTCTCCACTACTACGCGGACCTCCCCCTGGAGCAGGTCGCGCAGAGCCTGAACCTGACCGTGCCTGCGATCAAGTCTCGCCTCCACCGAGCCCGCGCCCTCCTTCGCAACGCGCTTGCGGAGTCCGAGGAGACAGGGTTCCAATGAGCGCCCTCGCGTGCGCGCGCGTGCGCGTCCTACTAGAGCCCTACGTAGATGGCGACCTTGCGCTTGCGGACCCAGGCACCGCGCAGGCGCTGCGAGACCACCTCCTGACCTGCGTGGACTGCCGCCGCCAGCACGAGCAGGCGGTGTCGCTTCCATTCCGCATGAAGGCCCTCCGCTCACCCTCACCCCCTGAGTCTCTGATCTCGGGGGTGATGCGCTCGATCGCGCCCCAGCCGCAGGCGTCGCGCCGCGCCTGGGGGTTGTTGATCCCGGAAGCTCTCCTGGGAGCGTTCATCCTCTGGTATCTGTCCGGCCTCGACGGACTGTCAGCCCTCGCGTCTGGTGGATGGAGCGATCTCCAGGGCCTGGCGTTCTGGGGATCCGGTGCCGCGCCGCTTCCGAGCATCCCGGTGGCCGACGTCTTGCTCCTCGGCGCCTTCATCGCGCTGGCCGCGATCGCGGCATATCACCTATCGATCCTCGCAAAGCTCGACCAGATACCGGTACCGGATCTTCGCGAGCGCCGCCGCGCGTGAGCGAGCGAAGAGACGACGGAGGCGCGTCGCCCGACGACGCGCCCGAAACGCCTGCGCCGCGCTCGGAGACGCCCCCCGCGCGACCGAGCTGGGGTTGGCCGCTCCTGGTGGTGGGACTCGCGATACTGGGCGTGCTGCTGGCCATCGCCGACACCGCCCTGTACGGGCCTTCGCTCGGCCCGTATGCCACGTTTGTGATCGGCCCCACGGAGGTCAGGAGGGGGGTTTCCGCGCCCAGCCAGGATCCTGGGCGGTTCGAGCGCACCCGACTCCCAGATCGCGTCACTCTCGCCGGTCCTTTCGGCAGCCTCGGACCGATGAGCCCACTCCAGGCATTGCGCGCCTTCCTCAGCAACGCCGCCGGTTTGGTGCTTCTCGCACTTGGCGTGCTCCTGCTTTTTCCCACCCGTTCGCGAGTTGCTGTCCAGCGGCTGGAGGGGAGGTACGGGCCGGCGATCGCCCTGGCGGCCGGCGTCGCCACCTTCCTCCTGGCGCTGGGCGTGGTCGCGCTGCTGAGGTTCACGTTGTTCTTCCTGGCCGTCATACCGGCGGTGCTGGTGGTTGCTCTCGCGGCCGCGCTGTTCGGAATCGCCTGCATCGGACTTGCGCTGGGCCGTTTTCTGCAGCGATGGCTTCGACTGGGACCAGCACATCCACTGCTGGCCGCTTTGGCCGGTGCATTGGTCGTGTTCGATCTGGCGGTGATCCCCTATGTCGGTGCCATTGCGCTGGCGGCGGTCGCGATCGGCGGTCTTGGCGTCGCTGTTGTCACCCGGTTCGGATCAGAGACCGGATGGTCATTCACGGACCTCAACTGGTGAAGCAGGAGATATGGAGGTGAGTCGGTTGCTGAAGAAGACGAGGCTGGTGGTTGCGGCGCTCGCGGCGATTGCATTGGTCCTGGGTGGCCTGATCTACCGCGACGTTTTCGTGGGAACCAAGAACACGAGCAGCTCCGTCAACCTTTACACCGTCGCTCGGCGGACCGTGACCGCAAGCGTGACCGGCACCGGCAACCTGGTGCCTGCGCAGCAGGCCAACGTGAGCTTCAAGGCAAGCGGGACCCTGACCGAGATCGACGTCAAGGTCGGAGACCACGTCACCGCCGGTCAGGTATTGGCCAGGATCGACCCCACGGCGCAGCAGAACGCGCTTGCCGGCGCCCAGGCCAACGTTGCCATCGCGCAGGCCAACCTGCAATCGGCTCAGACACCGCTCACCGCCAGCCAGATCGCCCAACTTCGGAACAACCTCGCGAACGCGCAGCAGACCTACAACGACACAGTCGCGCAGGTGAACCTCACCAATACGCAGGACTCCAACCAGGTCACGACCGATCAGAACCAGCTCGCCACGGACCAGCAGGCCCTGACATTCAATGCCGCCTACCAGGCGGCCAAGCAAGCCCTGACCACCGACCAGGGCACGCTTCAGACCGCCATCAATCAGTTCAACGCCGACGGCTGCAAGAGCCAGACCTACCCATATTCGGGAGCTTGCGTGGCCGATTTCACAGCGGTGTCGACGGACCAGAGCAAGGTCAACGCCGACCAGCTGGCTCTGAATGGATATACAGCCGCGGTCAACGCCGACCAGGCAAAGCTCAACCAGGACACGGCGAAGCAGCAGGCGGATGCGAGCAGCGGCCAGCGCAGCATCAACCAGGCGTCGGCGTCCGTGACAAGCGCGCAGGACAACCTGAACACGCAGACCGAGAGCAAGCCCAATCAGATTCTGTCCGCGCAAGCACAGCTCGCAAGCGCGCAGGCCGCCGTCCAGACGGCACAGCAGAACCTGGCCAACACGACTCTCGTCGCCCCGATGGATGGCGTGGTCAACAGCATCAACGGCGTCGTAGGAGAGAACGCCATCACCGGCTCGGGCACGACCGCCCAGGCTCCTGGAACACAAGCCCCTCTTCCCTCGAGCGCGGCCTCTGGCGCGTTCATGGTCATCGGCAACGTCAGCGCGATGGAGGTCGTCATCCCATTCGCGGAATCGGACGCGTCTAAGTTGGCGTTCAACCAGGACACGCAGGTGACCTTCGACGCGGTTCCCAACCTGGCGATCAGCGGCCATGTCGTGGCGGTGGCAAGCGCGGCGACCGTTCAGAGCGGGGTCATCAACTACTACGCGACGGTCGCCCTGAACCAGAGCAATCCAGCGCTCAAGCAAGGCATGACCTCGAATGCGACGGTGACCGTGAGCAAGGCCACCAATGCCATCGTCGTGCCCAACCTGGCGATCACCAGGCTCGGTGGCGAGGCTTACGTGAACACCTATGTGAGCGGCAAAGCTGTCCAGACCGCGATCCAAACGGGCGTCGTCGGCGACCAGTACACCGAGGTCACTGGCGGTCTCAACGAAGGCGCCCAGGTCGTCATCCCGACGCTCAAGGTGTCGAGCGCGAGTGGAGGCAGCCGCTCGGGTGGTGGCGGCGTCCGCATCGGCGCCGGCGGTTGATCAAGCTCGAGGCGGTAACCAAGACGTATCGCATGGGCAAGGTCGAAGTCGAGGCTCTGCGAGGCATCGATCTCCTGGTGGAGGCCGGGGAGTTCGTCGCCATCATGGGCGCGAGCGGGTCTGGCAAATCGACGCTCATGAACATCATTGGCTGCCTCGACGTGCCGACTAGCGGGCGCTACTTCCTCGATGGCACGGATGTCGCCAAGCTCGATGACGACCAGCTGGCGGTCATTCGCAATCGCAAGATCGGCTTCGTCTTCCAGAGCTTCAATCTCATCCCGAGGACGACTGCGCTGCACAACGTCGAGATGCCGCTGATCTACGCCGGCGCCCAGAATCGCCGCCCCAGAGCGCTCGAAGCCCTGGAGGCGGTGGGACTTGGCAACCGCGCAGGCCATCAGCCCACCGAGCTTTCCGGTGGCCAGCAGCAGCGCGCCGCCATCGCTCGGGCGCTCGTCACCAACCCGGCGATCCTGCTCGCCGACGAGCCCACGGGCAACCTCGACACCGCGTCGAGCGTGGAGATCATGAAGCTGCTCGCACAGCTGAACAAGGAGCAGGGCCGAACGATTGTCCTGATCACCCACGAGCGCGACATCGCCGCGTTTGCGGGACGGATCGTCGAGCTGCGCGATGGGTTGATCCAGAGCGACGAGCGCCGCGCGGCATGAACATCTTCGAGGCGCTGCGCGTCGCCACCGCGGGCTTGCTGGCGAATCGCCTGCGCAGCTCGTTGACGATGCTCGGCATCCTGATCGGCGTCGCCGCGGTTATTCTGCTCGTGGCGGTCGGCAACGGCGCGAGCGTCCAGATCAACAACCAGATCCAGGCGCTGGGCGCCAACGTGATCTTCGTCTACCCATCGAATGCCAAGGGTGCAGGCGGCGTGTCGCAAGGGTTTGGTACCAGCCAGACGCTGACGATGGCCGACGTCGACGCGATCAATACCCGGCAGCAGGATCCCGACGTGGTGGCCGCGATTCCGATCGCGCAGAGTGGCGGCCAGATCACATACGCGAACCAGAACTACTTCGCGCCCACCACCGGTACCACCGTCGACTTCCCGCAGGTGCGCGAGTATCAGATCGCCGAAGGCTCCTTCTTCACCCAGGACGATGTCGCGGCACAACACCGCGTCGTCGTCCTCGGCAAGACCGTGGTCGACAACCTGTTCGGCACCACAGATCCGGTCGGGCAGACGATCAAGATCAACCGCCAGAGCTTTCGGGTCATCGGTGTTTTTGCGGCCAAGGGCGGAACGGGATTCGGCTCGCAGGACAATGTCGTCGTCGCGCCGATCACCAGCGTGTGGGCGTACCTGAGCGGGGGACGGGGCAAAGGCATCGGCCAGATCGTCGTTTCGGCCTCATCGCCAAGCACCGTCACACAAGCCGAAACGGAGATCACGACCATCCTCCTGCAGCGCCACCAGATCTCCGATCCCTCGCAGGCGGACTTCCAGCTGCAGAGTCAGCAGGACATCCTGAACCAGGCCAACTCGATCGCGACGGCTTTGACCCTTGTGCTCGGAGCCATCGCCGGCATCTCGCTGGTCGTCGGCGGGATCGGAATCATGAACATCATGTTGGTCACGGTCACCGAAAGGACGCGCGAGATCGGAATCCGCAAAGCAATCGGGGCCCGGTGGCGTGACGTGCTCACGCAGTTCCTGATCGAGGCGATGTTCCTGAGCGGTCTGGGTGGCGCGCTGGGGATCGCTCTTGGGGCCGCGCTGGCCCTGGAGGCGCCGCATATTCCCGCAATCGCAAGCTCGAGCTTTCCACCGCCGGTGATCTCGATCCCGTCGGTGCTGCTCGCCTTTGGCGTGTCGGTTGGCATCGGGCTGTTCTTCGGTATCTACCCGGCCAATCGCGCGGCGCGCCTCCACCCGATTGAAGCGTTGAGACATGAATAAAGGAGCTGGTTCGGTGAAGACGTACGTGGTTGCCCTGGTGGTGCTAGTTGGTGTGTTGGGCGGTTTCTACGGTGGCTACAAGGTGGGCCAGAACAATGTGAGCGCGAGCGCCTCGACGAACAATGCGCGCGCCAGCACGAACAGCGGCTCGAACGCGATTGGAGGCGGACGCGGGGCGACGGGTGGGGTTTGCCCATCACCGGGAGCGACCACAGCCGCTGGGACGCAGGGACTTGCGCGCGGCACGGTGACCAATCTCGGCGGTACCTCGATGACCGTCACCAGCACCAACTGCGACGTGAAGGTGACGTTCGGCCCCACCGTCACCATCTCCAAGCAGGTGCTCGGGTCGACCGCGGACTTGCAGGACAACCAGACGGTGACTATCACAGGAACCCGGCAGGCTGACGGGTCGATTCTCGCGCAGACGATTCAGATCGGCCCCGCGGGGGGCGGAATTCGGACCGGCACGGGCGGCGGCGCCTCGGGCTCCGGCACGACCGGAGGCGGATAGCCGGCGAGCAGTGTCTGCTCGCCTGATATGGGCGTTGGTGGCATTGGTCCTCGGCCTTGCCGGGTGGTTGATGCTCATCGAGGGCGTGCTGGGGCTATCCGGGTACGTCGTGGTCGGGGTGGGCGTCGGGATCGGCTGCGCGGTGGTGGGCAGCCTCGCGCACGACGCCCTGGCCGGACCGCGCGAACGTCTGTGATAGCCGGTGAGTCTTAACAGGCAGGATTGCCGGCCGGTTCGCTGCGTTTTATGGTCGACCCCAGGTGTGTTCGGCTCGGGGGAGGAGAGCCAAATCGAAGGGAGGGCCCGGCCAGGGTCTGTCTTTTTCGGCTACGCGGAACCCAGCGGCTTCTCGTACCAGCCGACATCCCAGAACCGGTCGAACTTGCGTCCTTGTTCGGTGAAATGGGCCACCCTTTTGAAGCCGAATCGCTCGTGGAGGGCGATCGAAGCCTGATTGGGCAGCGCAATCCCCGCATAGGCTCGATGCACGTCCTCCCCCTGAAGTGATTTGAACAGCTCGTCATACAGGCGGGTCCCGATCCCTCGTCCAACCGCGTCGGGAGCGACGTAAATGCTCGTTTCGATCGAGGTCTCGTAAGCCGGCTTCTGCCGCCAGCGACTGCTCGATGCATAACCGACGACGGTGCCTTCAGAAACTCCGACGACGACCCGGTACCGCCCGGTGCCGGCGTGGTGCGTAAACCATTCCTGCCGCTCTTCGAGCGTCATCGGTTCGATGTCGAACGTGAAGTGCGTCTCCACGACGTAGCGGTTGTATATGTCGTTGAGCCGGCCGAGGTCTTCTTCGCCGGCGGGTCGTACCGTGACTTTGCCGTTGCTCAATCGAACTCGCAGCTCCTTCGATTCACGACCACAAAGTCTATTCAGGCGGCCCGCAGAAGGTCGCGCCAGCCAGAATTGCCATGTGGATCGGATTCAGCTCGAAGGTATGTCGTTCAACGGGCGCCACGGGGTTCGCCCCGCTGAACGCGAGCAGGCCCAGGAGTTCAGGGTGGACATCGAGGTCGAAGCCGATCTGTCGCGAGCCGGACGGACAGACCGGCTCGAGGACACCATCGATTACACACAGGTGCGCGCGATCGCCAAAGAGACGATCGAGGGCGAGTCCGTGAAATTGCTGGAGACGCTGGCGTCGCGCATCGCTGACCGGACGCTCGCGCTGCCAAGGGTCGAAGCGGTCACGGTCCGCGTTGCCAAACGTCCGCCGAGCATGGCGCCGATCGACGGCGCCGCGGTACACGTAAGTAGGACGCGCGCATGACCATTGCCTACTTCGACTGCTTCGCGGGAATCTCCGGAGACATGACTCTGGGCGCGCTGCTCGACGCGGGCGCCGACCGCGCGCTCCTCGACGCGACCGTTGAGGCACTACGGCTGGGCGATGAAGTCCGCATCGAAGTGCGCCACGAACAACGCGGCCACGCCGGCGGAACGCGAGTCATCGTTCAAACTCACGATTTCGTCGAGCGAACTTTGCCGTCACTACGCGCGGTGGTTGCAGGCGCTGAAATTCCGGATGGCGTCAAACGTCCGGCCCTCGGCGCGCTCGACCGCCTCGGGCGAGCCGAAGCGAGGCTTCACGGTCTCGCGGAGGCTGATGTCCATCTCCACGAGCTGGGAGGCGCCGACACGCTGGTCGATCTCGTAGGCGCGTTTTGGCTGCTGCACAACCTGAGCGTTGAGCATGTGTACGCCTCTGCACTCCCAGCACCGAGTGGGCGAGCCGGCCCGATGCCGCTTCCCGCTCCTGCGAGCTTGCGTGTGCTCGAGGGCACAGGCGCGACCTTCAAGGCCACCGATGAGACTCGCGAGCTGGTCACACCGACCGGGGCCGCGATCCTGGCTGAAGCGGCGAAATTCGCTCGGCCCGCGATGTCTCTGCAGTCGATTGGCTACGGGATCGGCGCGCGCGAGGTTCCGGGCAACGCGCTCGCCGTCTGGATCGGCGAAGAGATGAGCAGCCAGACCGGAGTAACCGTGATCGAGACCAACATCGATGACATGGCGCCCAACCTCATCGCCGCCTTATCTGAAGACTTGATGGCGGCGGGAGCGTTGGATGTCACCGTTCTCCCAGCGGTCATGAAAAAGGGCCGCCCTGGTCATCTGCTCGCGATCATGGCGTCGCCGGACACCGTAGCGCGGCTCACCGATCATCTTCTGCGGCACAGCACGACGTTTGGAGTGCGGATCACGAAGGCGGATCGCGTTATCGCGCACCGCAGGATGATCGAGGTGCGGAGCGAATTCGGCGTTGCTCGGGTGAAGGTCAAGGAGCTCGGAGGCAAGCCCATTGACGTTGCCCCTGAGTACGAGGACTGCCGGGTTCTCGCACAGAAATCGGGGAGCGATCTTCGTGCCGTGATGCGCGCGGTGGCTGAAGCCGCCCGGGCCGAGCTGGGCTTGTCCTAGATACGGTTTTGAGGCACCCGCGACAATAAGCCGCGTGAGCGCTCGAGTGCTCGACGGAAAGGCATTGGCTCGGCAAATTCTCGATGACATCGCCACCAAGGTGGGCGCCCGAGTGGCAGCCGGCAAACCCCGGCCCAAGCTCGCAACGGTCATCGTCGGCGACAACCCTGCCTCCGCCCTGTACGTCCGCAGCAAGCAGAAGGATGCCAGACAGGTCGGTATCGACTCCGAGGACCACCGCCTGCCGACCGAGACAACCACTGAGCAGCTTCTGGAGCTGATCGGCACCCTGGATCGAGATGAATCGGTCAGTGGCATCCTGGTGCAGCAACCGCTGCCGATCCATATCGACCTGTTCCAGGTCGTGATCGCCGTCGACCCCATCAAGGACGTCGACGGGTTTCATCCCTTCAACGCCGGCCTGGTCGCGCAGGGTCTGCCTGGCGGCATTCAACCGTGCACGCCAAGCGGAATCGTCGAGCTGCTCGAGCGTGCCGGCGTCCGAATCGAGGGCGCTAACGCGGTGGTTGTCGGCCGGAGCAACATCGTTGGCAAGCCGACCGCATTGCTGCTGTTGAAACGAAACGCCACCGTGACCATTTGCCACACCAAGACCAAGAACCTCGCCGGCCACACGAAACGGGCCGACATTCTTGTGGCGGCGGCGGGCAAGCCCAACCTCATCACCAAGGACATGGTCAAGCCGGGGGCGGCAGTCGTTGACGTGAGCGCGAACCGCGTCGAAGGAGGCCAGGTGGGCGACCTGGCTCCGGGCGTAGACGACGTTGCGGGGTGGCTGACGCCCAATCCGGGCGGGGTGGGTCCGATGACCCGAGCCATGCTGGTGCGAAACACATACGAGGCAGAGGTTCGCCGCCGCCCGTAGTCGCGCTGGGTCGGTACGATGCGATCGCTTCGTTTGTTCAAGGGAGCTGGACATATGCGCGCATCGTTGGACGGGCTGACCTTTCACGTTCGAGATCTGGAGCGGTCGCGCGAGTTCTACGCGCGCATTCCGGGTGCCGTCCTGGAGGCCCACCGGCGGGGCGAGTTCGCCCTGTTCCGGATCGGCAAGGCACACCTGGGCCTGCTCCAGTCCAAAACCACCGGCCTGCATCTTGAGGTCAACACCGCCGATGTCGATGCTTTCTACGACCGCGTGATTGCGGCCGGCATCGAGCCGGTGGGCGCTCCGCGAGACCGGCCATGGGGCGAAAGGACGTTCAACGTTCGCGATCCCGACGGCAATCTCATCGAGTTCCAGTAGAGAGCGTCGCGCCCGGTTGACCTATCCGGAGGCGCTCGCGTACATCTCCCGGCTCGGTCGCTTCGGAATGAAGCTTGGCACCGAGCGCACGCGGGCGATCCTGGATCTTATGGGCAACCCCGAGCGAGGGCTCACCGGCGCTCTAATCGCCGGTACAAACGGCAAGGGCTCGACGGCCGTGTGCCTCGCATCGATTCTCCAGGCCGGCGGCCACACCGTCGGGTTCATGCCGAAGCCGCATCTGGTGTCGTACACAGAACGGATCCAGGTCAACGGAGTCCCGATCAGCGAGCGCGACTTCGTGCAGACCCTCGAGGTCCTGACGCCGACGCTGCAAGCGATCGCCGGCGACATCGGCCAGGCGACCGAGTTCGAAATGCTGACGGTGATGGCGATTGCATACCTTTCACACCGTGCCGATCGGCTGGTTTGCGAGGTCGGCCTGGGGGGCCGACTCGATGCCACCAACGCCCTCGACCTCGGTGTGGCGGTGATAACAAACGTCGACCTCGACCATCAGAAGTACCTGGGGAACACCATCGAGCAGATCGCCCACGAGAAGGCAGCCATCATCAAGGCAGGCAATCGCGTGGTCACGGGCTGCGAGGGCGCCGCGCTTGCCATCGTCGAGGAGCATGCGCGAGAAGCGGGAGCGCGCCTGTGGCGGTTAGGACAGGAGATTCAATTCGAGTCGTCCTTTCGCGGGTGGGATGGTCATGTCATGTCAGTCACGGGTCCGGGCTTCGAGCACGCGCGCCTGACGGTGCCCTTAGTCGGCGACTATCAGCCGGCCAACGCCGCTCTGGCCATCGCAGCAGCACATCTGCTCGACGACATCACGGATGGAGCCGTGCGGGAGGGCCTTGCTCGCGTCGTGTGGCCTGGCCGCTTGCAGTTGATCGCAACAAGGCCTCGGGTCGTGCTCGATGGGGGCCACAACCCGGCTGCGATGACGAAGTCGGGGGTTTCGCTTCGCCGCCTCATCGGGTCCGAGCGCCTGGTCACAGTGTTCGCGATGCTCAGCGAACGTGACCCGGCAGAGCTCCTTGCGGCCTTGCGGACACTCCGCCCGGACGCCGCAGTCTTCACTGTGCCCGCAAGTGCGGGCGGCCATGCAATTTCGGCCGACAGGCTGGCGGCAATGTTCGGCGACACGGCGGAGGCGGTCTTGCCCCCGCGGGCAGCCCTGGCAAGGGCGAGAGAGCTTGCGGGCGATGACGGCAACGTGCTCATATGCGGTTCCCTGTACCTGGTGGGCGAGATCCTCGTCCTCGGTGTGTAATGGGCGATCTGTTGTCAATTGAAAAATGAAATTGAAGGGACGAACATGCAGAACGTGAATGACCAGAGGTTCTATCGCAGTAAGAACCGGATCCTCGGCGGTGTGTGCGCCGGGCTCGCTGAGGGGTTTCACATCGATCCGCTGTGGGTGCGGGTGGTATTCCTCCTCCTTGTCTTCCTGCAGGGCGTCGGCCTCTTCCTGTACGTCGTCCTATGGTTGGTCATGGGGGAGCGCCTGGAAGACGGCGGTCAGCGCAACGGCTTCGACGCCATGACCGCCGACCTCAGTCGAATCTGGGGTGAGTTCCGCCACGACTTGGGAAGCACTTCCCAGCCTGCCTCTCCGGTTCCCGGGCCGGCCACCTCGGCGGCGGCGCCGAGTCCCGATCCGACACCGACCCTCGCGGCGTCATCACCGCCGCCCGCATCTGAAGGTCGCGCACCGGTCAGGTGGCAGAGCCAGAGCGTGGTGTTCGGGGTGATCCTGGTCGTGATCGGACTTGCCCTTCTGGGCGGCAATATCGGGATCATCAACTGGTCGGTGGTGTGGCCGGCGGCTTTGATCACCCTTGGCATCGTGATCCTCGTTCGCAACTTCGAAAGGCGGCCGTGAGCCGGCCTAGTCGTGGCTCATGAGGCTGCGAAGATCAATCTTCCATTCGCGGCGAGGCCCCCGAACAAAGCTGATGCAGAGGTAAGCGCAGCCGGCAATCATCGGCAGCAGCAGGATCGATCCCAGCATCGCCCACAACACTCCAGCCGTCGCTGAGACGCCCGCCAGCAGGATGGCCGCGACCACGAGACCGGAGGCGCCAACTGCCAGCTCCGCCGCGTTGTGCACCTTCTCATGCGCTGAGGCCCTCGCGTTCGGCGCCTGCAGCAGCGGTCGCTGGCGCCCCAAGGCCGCCACCAGGCCATAAAGCAAGAGACTCACGCCGGCCAGGCCGGCCAACAGGGTGACCACCTCGTAGATAAGGCCTTCGCGCGTGTCGGCCACTCGGGCCCCGGCAAGGAAAGCCACGGTGACGAGTGCCAGTCCGGCGCCCAGGGCGAGCCAGCGCATCCCTATCTGGAGGCGGCGAGGAGGTTGGCGCGCAGTCGGCGCATGCCTCTCAGCCAGCGATCGTAGTCCTGGGCTTTGCGGTTGAAGTACTCGGCCACCTCGGGATGGGGAAGGATCAGAAACTTCTCGTTTCTGATGCCTTCGACGACGACTTCGGCCACCTGCTCCGGCTCGAGCGCCCCGGCCGTCAAGAAGTCGAGTCCGAGCCGCCGCTCGGCGGCCAGCATGTCCGTCTTCACTCCCTGCGGGCACAGGCATGACACGCGGATGCCCTCGTCGCCATGGGTAATCGCGAGCCACTCGAAGAAGGAAAGTGCCGCCGCTTTGGTCACTCCGTAGGGAGCGGCGAAAACGTGATTCAGGAGTCCCGCAGCGGACACCGTCCCGAGCATATAGCCCTCCTTGCGATCGAGCATCCCAGGCAACACGTGGCGCGCCACGAATACATGGGACATCACGTTCACGTCCCAAATGCGCTGCCATTCGGACGTGGTTGCTTCCGGCCCTCCGTCGACCGCAATGCCCGCGTTGGAGCAGAAGATGTCGATGCGGCCTTTAGCAGTCAGCGTCTTGTTTACGAGGTCCGCAACCTCTTCCTCACGGGATACGTCGCACCTAATCGCCATGCCGCCGATCTCTCGCGCCACCGTCCACGCGCCGTCGCCATCGGCATCGGCAACGATGATCGCCTCTGCGCCCGCATGCGCGAATCTGCGGGCCAGCGCGCGGCCGATGCCCCTCGCCCCGCCCGTAACCACGACGACTCGATCAGCTACTTCCATGCGCGACCGCCCTATGAGCCTGACCTGAAGCGATCATTGCCACCCGCGAGTCTATTCTCGGGAAGCCGGCCACGGTCGGGACGTCATCGTCAGGCGGTGCTGCCAAAAATATTTCTCCGAAATTGGGAAGACGGGTGGTTTCCGAGACGAGCGATAGCGAATAGAATCTCTCCCCATGGTCGGTGGGGGCCTCGACTACAGCGCGCCCTTTCAGCGCGCCATCGAGCTGATTGGGAAGCGCTGGACCGGGGCGGTCGTCAAGGCCTTGCTCCCGGGGCCGGCGCGCTTCAATCAGCTGCTCGCGGGCATACCCGGCATAAGTGATCGAGTGCTTACCGAAAGGCTGCGAGAGCTCGAGACAGAGGGCATCGTGGAGCGGCTCGTTGACCCGGGGCCGCCGGTCCGCGTGAGCTATCGACTCACGTCGCGTGGCCGCGCGCTCCAACCTGTGCTGGCGGCAGTTGCGGAGTGGGCTGAGAGCTGGCTCGCGACGGCCGCGGCCGCGGTCGGCTGACCGGACACACCTCTTGGAGCCTCCCGCGCTCCAATAAGCTAGACGCGCTTCCAAGCGGCCCGCACTTCGGCTGATAGTCTTTACCGAATGCCGATTGGCGACTTCCTACGGCGCCGGCCGGACGCCCTAACCTGCCAGGCATGCGGCTCGCCCTTACCCGCGGGTGCGATCTTCTGTCCCGCCTGCGGAGTCAAGGCTGACGACCCGCAGGCCGAGCCGCTCCACATCGTCGACCGCACGACTGGGCTGTTCAACGATCGGTTCGTGCGCCCGGTGCTCGAGGATGAGCTCGCGCGCGCGCACCGATACCAGCGCAACCTCGGCGTGCTCCTCATCGAGGCCAACGGCGCGGGCGCCGCCGATGAGACCCTGAAGTCGATGGCCGCCGCCCTAGCGGGCACGGTGCGGGACGTCGATACGCCGGGAGTTCTGGGCCGCACTCCCCCGCAGCTTTTGGCGATCCTGCCCGACACGGACGTCGCCGGCACTGCTCACGCCGCCAACCGCGTTCTCTCCGCCGTCAACGAGGCGCTGAAGTCGACCGGCGGCCACGCCGCCGTCGGTTTGGTGTGCATCCGTCCCGGTCAGCGCGTGCGGGCCGGCGCCGTCATCGAAAGCGCAAGCCGCTCGTTGCGTTCCGGCCGGCCCGAGATGATGGGCAAGCCCGCCTGACGCTCGATATCTATCTCGCCCGCCACGGCGAGACCGAGTGGAGCCGCAACGGCCGTCATACGGGCCACACGGACCTGCCTCTCACGCCCGAAGGCGAGGCACAGGCCCAGGTGTTGCGCCTGCGGCTGAGCGGATTGAGCTTCGATGCGGTCTATTCCAGTCCCCTACAGCGGGCGGCGCGCAGCGCCGAGATCGCCGGGTTTCCGGATCCGCGTGTGACGCCGCTCCTGCGCGAGTTCGACTACGGCGAGTACGAAGGCGTCACCACCAGGGAAATTCACGCTCGGCGTCCAGGCTGGGAGCTCTACAAGGATGGCTGTCCGGGCGGTGAGACGCCCGCCCAGGTGTATACGCGTGCCCTGGAGTTCATTCAAATCTGTGAGACCACTGGCGGTCGCGTGCTAGCTTTCGCCCACGGTCACATCCTGCGTGCGGTGGCGGTGGCCTGGCTGCGCCTGGACATCGCCGCTGCTGCCGGCCTGCAGCTCGACGTCGCCACCTTGAACCGGCTGCGCGAGGACCCGGACCACGGCCGTCTCCTCGCCATGTGGAACGCGCCCTAACCGCGCCTCCTCAACGCTTGCGTCGCAGGCTCCAGGTCCGGCTGCGGACCGCAGGCAAGCCCGCGAACACCAGATAGGCCGCGGTTTCGACGACGGCACGATATGTATGACGCTCGCCGGGGTTGATCAGGAGCATCTCGCCGGCGCCGACTGCGCCCTCATGCGATCCGTCATCGAAATGAAGGCGGCCCATGGTGACGATCAGCGCGACCGGGATCGCGTTGCGGTGCTCCGGCACTCTCTGGCCCGGCTCCAGGCGGAGCCCGACCACGCGCATCGATCCGCAGTCCGCGATCTGTTCAAAACCGAACGCCCGATGGGATCCGCTGGGGCCGGTCATCGACACGGTGGATATCATGCGGCCCCCCGCAAGCCTCAACATCGGAGGCGTGGAGATCGTTCACGCCACCGGTGAGCATGGCGCGCGCAACGCCCGTGGCGTTGTGGTCGTCATCGACGTCCTGCGTTCGTTCACCGTGAGCGCGTACGCGTTGGCAGGCGGCGCGCGCGAGTGCCTTCTTGTTGGCTCGGTTGACCAAGCGCGGAGCCTCGCCGAACGAACAGCCGGCGCGCTCATCTGCGCCGAAGAGAATGCGCTTCCCGTTCCTGGCATCCCGATCAGCAACTCGCCGACGCAGATCACAGCCCTAGACTTCGAGGGCAAGACGCTCATCCAACGCTCCAGCGCCGGGACGCCGGTCTTGGGAGCAGTCAGCTCGACCGATGGCATGTTCGCCGGGAGTCTGGTCGTCGCGAGTGCGACCGCGCAAGCCTGTCTGTTAAGGAGACCGAGCATCGTCACGCTGGTCGCATCCGCGGACCATCCCGAGGACCATGCGTGCGCGAAATACCTGGAAGCGCTTCTTCGCGGCAAGGCGGTCGACCTCGACCCATTGCTGCAGCCGCTGCGCGACAGCGAGCGCTACCGGAAGGTGATGGCAGGCCAGTGGCCAGGCTTCCCGCCGACCGATATCGAGCTGGCGCTCGCGGTCGACCGCTTCGGATTCGTCATGCCTGCAGTGAGGCGCGACAGCCATCTCGTACTGACAGCGGCGATGCCGGGAACGCTTAGCCCGTAGTCAGCTCGATCGCACCAGCGAGAGGTAGTCGAGCCGCGAACGTGTCCGGGATCGGTTCCCCTGTGATCACCGCCGTGAGCGCTGCCAGCGAGCCACCGTGGGCGACGACCGCGATCTCACCGAGATCAGGAAGCGGCAACAGCAAAGCCCAGAAGCCGGACACTCGACGCTGGAGGTCGTCCAGGCTCTCGCCGAAGCTCTGGGGCGTGAGGCGGATGTCGTCCGTCCACGCCTTCGCGGCCGCCGGCTCCTCCCTCCACAGGTCGCTGAGCGACCTGCCCTCCCACGCCCCGAAGTCGATCTCGCGCAGCGCCACACTAGGCTCGACCACGAGCCCGTGCTGCTCCGCCAAGATGCGGGCGGTGTCCAGCGCCCTCTGCCGATCGCTCGACAGGATTCGCACCAGCGGGCGACTCGCCATCGTTGCCGCCAGGCGCCGGGCCTGCTCGCGTCCCTGATCGCTCAGCGGAGGGTCGGTGGCGCCGACTGCAAGGCCGGGCGGGGCGGTCGAGGCGGCGTGGCGGATGAGCCAGACGCGGCTCACAGACGCGCGGCGAACACGACCAGCACGCCCAGCTGGCTCAGCTCGGCCGCGGCCCCGTAGATGTCTCCGGTCGCCCCACCGATTCGTCGCCGAGCCATCACGCCCACCAAAAAAGCGATCAGCACCGCAACCAGGACCGCCGCCGCTGCGCGCTTCCAGTCGAGCAGGCAGACGATGGCGGCGATGGCCGAGCCCAGCACCAGATCGAACCGCCGGTGCGGGCCGCCCGCGGCGACGCCGAGCCCGGACTGACGCACATAGGGCACCGTTGCGATCACCAGCAGCAAGGCCCAACGCGAAACGGCGCCGGCGATCACGAGCGCGACGAGCGCGCGCGGCGGCGACATGGAGGCAAGAGCCGCGATGTCTCCAATCAAAACAAGCACGACGGTGGCGAGTCCGAACGATCCGACCCGCGAGTCCCGCATCACCTCGAGGCGCCGTGCGACATCCCCGCCTCCAAACAGGCCATCTGCGGCATCGGCGAGGCCGTCGATATGCAGAGCCCCGGTGAGCACCGCCATCACCGCGATCGCGGCCACACCCGCGAGCACGGGCGATGTCACGGCGGCGGTCAGCGCGAAACCGAGACCCGCCAGCAGCCCAAGCAAAGCGCCGACGGCTGGGAAGTAAGCCCGACCCAGGCGCTCGCCGCTCGCGCCCTCGTCAGTCTCGTGAGTGGCGACCGGGATGACGGTGAGGAAAGCCATCGCCGCCCGCATCGATCGAATGCTCACTCGACAGCCGTCAGGTCGAGAGCGCGCCCGGCGACCATCAGAAGCGCACGTTCCGCTGACACCGCGAAGCGCGCGTTAACCGAACCGAGCACGTCGCGGAACTGCCTGGCCAGCTCATTCACGGGAACGATGCCGAGGCCGACCTCGTTGGTCACGACGACGCAGCGACGGCCTTCGAGCGCCTCAACGATGCCGTCGGCGGCCGCCTCCATCTGAATAGCGGTGGCTCCCTGCCCCAACAGGTTCGACACCCACAAGGTCAGGCAATCGATGACGACGAAATCACCACCCGCGGCCGCTTGCACGGCCCCCAAGAGATCGAGCGGCGCCTCGACGGTACGCCAGGCGGCCGGTCTTGCCTCACGGTGGCGCCTAATCCGTTCCGCCATCTCGCCATCACCGGCAATCGCGGTGGCTATGAACGTCACCGGTGAGCCTGAATCCGAAGCGAGTCGAACGGCGGTTGCAGACTTGCCGCTGCGCGCGCCGCCTAGTAGAAGAATGATTGCCATCAGAAGTCGATGCCGCGGATCGCCCGCACGCCGCGATCGAATGCGTGCTTCACCTTTCTCATCTCGGTGACGGTGTCCGCGAGATCTACAAGCTCCGGCGGTGCATCGCGCCCGGTGGCGATGATGTTCACCGAAGTTGGCCGGTTCCTGATCACATCGACGACCTCCGAGGTGGAAATCCAACCCCAGTTCATCGGATAGGTGATCTCGTCGAGCACCACGAGCCCGTACTGGCCGGACAGGATCTTCTCCTTGCCCACGGTCCACGCATAACGCGCGATCGCCTCGGTGCGATCCATGTTCTTGCTGTCCCATGTGAATCCGTCGCCGATCGTCAGCCACGCGATGCCTAAGCTCTTAGCCGCCTTCTCTTCGCCTACCTTCCAGCTCCCGGACTTGACGAACTGGATGACGCAGACTTTCCAGCCGCGCGCAACCGCGCGCATCGCAGTTCCGAAGGCGGCCGTCGATTTCCCCTTCCCATCTCCGGTGTTGACCATCACGATCGAGGGCGACTTCTTCGTGGCCAGCGCGGGCCCTTTGGTGGGGACTGCCTTCGGCTTCACGGCACCACCTCACCTGGCGGGGACGGCAGGTGGGATCGGACCGGCACCACCGCCCGCCCCGATCCATTCAGCGACAGGACCCGCACATGAGCGTGATAGTGGATCGCGATTGCGGGCTCGGTCAGGACGTCGGCCGGAGCACCCACGGCAACGAGCTTGCCGCCGACCAGCAACGCCAGGCGATCGGCATACTGGCCGGCCAGCGTGAGCTCGTGCATCGCGGCTATGACCGTGAGCCCCTGCTCCGCGCGCAGTGCATCGATGAGCTCGAGCACCTCTTGCTGGCGGCCGACGTCGAGCGAGCTGGTCGGCTCGTCGACCAGCAGGACCGGGGCCTGCTGAGCCAGCGCACGCGCGATCGCCGCTCGCTGGCGCTCGCCACCGCTCAGGTGATCGAGCGGCCGCGCCGCCAGGCGGTCCAGCGAGAGACGCTCCAGGATGTCGGCCACGACGCGGTGATCAGTGCGTCCCTCCTTGCCAAAGTACGTGAGGTGTGGGCTGCGTCCGAGCAGCACGTACTGTGAGACGGACATGCCATCGGGCATGTGCGGCTCCTGCATCACCATCGCCACCCGGCGCGCGAGCTCGCGTCCGGTCAGGTTGTGGACCGCCTTGCCATCGATCTGGATCTCGCCCTGATACGAGACGAGCCGAGCGATTGCTCGGAGGATGGTCGTCTTGCCGGCGCCGTTGGGTCCGATCAGGGCCAGCCACTCGCCGGAGCTGACGGTCAGGTCCAATTCGCTGACCACGACTTCCGACTCGTAGGCGATGCCAACGCCGCGAAGCTCGACTTTGGTCACAGCGCAGCCGCCCGAGTCGATCGCATCACGACGATGAAGAAGGGTGCACCGATGAAGGCGGTGATCACTCCGATCGGAAGCTCGGCCGGAGCGGCGACCGTTCGCGCCGCGGTGTCGGCAAGGACCAGGAACGCCGCGCCGAACAGCAGCGACAGCGGAATCACCACGCGGTAGCTGCGGCCGACGAGCAACCGCACCGTGTGGGGGATGATGATGCCGACGAAGGCGATCGTGCCCGCGATCGCGACCACAGCTGCGGTACCGAGGGTCGCCGCCACCACGACGATCAGCCTCACGCGGCGCGCCGAGATGCCAAGGCTCGTCACCTCCTCGTCGCCGACGCTGAGCGCATCCAGGAGGCGGCGGTGAAGAAGGATCACAGCGACGCTGATAGCAACGTATGGAAGCACGAGCAGCACCCCGTCCCAACCGGCTGTCACGAGCCGCCCGAGGATCCACGAATAAACCTGGCGGATGTTGTTGGTCTGCGCCTGCTGGATGTAGGTCTGAATGGCGTTGAAGAACGCCGCGATCGCCACCCCGGCAAGAATGAGGCCAATCGTGTTGCGCAGGCCGGTGACGGTCCGTCCCAGCGCGTAAGCGCCGGCTACAGCGAGGGCGGCGCCGACAAACCCGGCGAGGGGCACCAGGTTGACGCCGATCAGCGATGAGCCTGGTGCGAAAGCGATCGCCAGCGTGGCGCCGAGATTGGCTCCGGCGGCGGCGCCCAGCAGATAGGGATCGGCCAGCGGGTTGCGAAAAACTCCCTGGTAGGCGGCGCCCGCGGTGGCCAACATCCCCCCGACGAGCGCACCGAGGACGACCCTCGGGATGCGGAGCGACCACAGGATCGAGGCCTGGCTCGGGTCGACTGACGAGGCGCCGAACCACGGAATCGGCGCCAGCACCGCCTGGACGACCGTTCCCAACCCGATGTGAACCGGCCCCACCAGCACCCCGAGGATGGCCGCGCCGAGGAGCGCGGCCACCCCCGCCACCGCCCACACCCAGGGCAGCCGGGGCAGGCCCTGAAGCAAGGCGAGCGGTGCAGCTGGCGGGGCCGGCAATCGCCGGCCGAGGATCAACATCAGGCCGCACGCACCTCCAGCTGCTTGACATGTGGAGCGATCGTGCGCAGGAAATCGACCACACGTGGGCCCCAACGCGACGCGATGTCGTCATCGACGCCGATCACCTGTCCGGACTTCACGGCGGCGATCGAGCTCCAGCCCGGTCGCGCCGCCACCGTGCTGAGGCCCTGGTGGCAGCACTTGGTGTCCGCCAGCACGATCAGGTCAGGACTGGACGCGACGATGTACTCGGCGGACAGCTGCGGATAATCCGGCGCCGCCGCGGTGGCGCCATCGGCGATGTTCTTCAAACCAAGCAGCGCATAGACCTGGCCGATGAACGTGGCTGAGGTCGCGGAGTAGTAAGTGTCGTCGAGCTCGTGATACACCTTGAGCTGGCGCGCGGGCTTCGGAATCGACGCGACGATGGCCGCCAGGTCAGAGCGCATCTTCTTCTCGAGCGCCGAGGCCTCCGGCACGCGGCCGGTCGCGGCGCCGAGCTGACCGATCTCGCGATACGAATCGTCGAGGTTCTTGGCCGCCGGCTCGATGAGGACGGGAATGTGCAGGGCGCCGATCCCGTGGACAAGGCCTCCCGTGTCATCGGCTGCGACGACGAGGTCGGGTGCATATGCCGCGATCGCCTCGATACTGGGCGTGAAGCCCGAGAGCTTGGTCAGCGGCGCGCTCGGAGGGTAGTTCGACTGGTCGTCGACCGCGACGACCTGGCTGCCCGCGTCGATCGCGAACAGCATCTCGGTTGCGGTCGGGGAAAGAGAGACGATGCGATGCGGCTGCTGCGTGATCGTCACGCCGGCGCCGCTTGCTTCGGTAATCGTCACTGGAAAGTGCGCCGCGGCCGGACTCGAAGGCGTGTTGGACGACGTGGCCGCGCATGCGGTCAGTGCGATGGTGGTGGCGGCTATCACCGCCCACCTCATGTGATGCTCTCGCATCTGGTGATCCTCCTGCGGCAATGACCCCACATCGCTGGGGAGCCCTCGCCGCAATGAGGATCCCCACTGATCCGCGCAAGTGGGACGTCATGCCCAGCGGATCGGTCTCCTGGCTTGTGGATCGGTGCACTCCGCCTGCCTTCCCAAGGCGATAGCCTCAGTGGCCGCTAGGCGAAGACTCCCCACTCACAGTTGCGCGACAGCGCCGGATTCGCACCGGCTTCCCCTCATCCGTGAGCTATTCAGTTGTGCGGACTATTATGCGCGGCCTCCTGATCACGTTCGGAGACGCCCGCCTCGTCGAAGGTCGCCATCTCGTTGAGCGTGCGGACCGCGGCCTCGAGGAGCGGCAGGGCGAGCACGGCGCCCGTGCCTTCGCCGAGCCGGAGGTCGAGATCCAGCAGCGGCCGCAAGCCCAATCGGCGCAGCAATGCCCCATGCCCCAACTCCTGGGAGCGATGGGATGCGATCAGGTAACCGCTCGCGCCCGGCGCGACCTGCACCGCGACCAGCGCGGCTGCTCCCGAGATGAAGCCATCGATCACCACCGGGCGCCGGGCGGCCGCCGCTTCCAGGATCACGCCCACCAGACCCGCTATCTCCAGCCCGCCGACCGCCGCCAGTGACTCGAGTGGGCCTTGCGCGATGAGCTCGGCGTTCACCGCCAGGGCCGCGCGGACGGCCAGTCTCTTGCGCTCGAGGCCATCGTCGTCGACACCGGTGCCGCGGCCGACGACATCGTTGGGGTCGAGCTGCGTGAGCGCGCAGATGAGCGCAGCCGCCGCAGTCGTATTGCCGATCCCCATGTCCCCGGTGAGTGCGACGTCCAAGCCGTTGGCGATCTCGTCGCGGGCAAGCCTGCGTCCATGTTCGATCGCCTGACGGGCCTCGCGCAGCGACATCGCGGGGCCTTTGGTGATGCTTGCTGTCCCGCGGCGGACCTTGAGGGGGTGCAGATTCGGATGGGATGGGAGATCAGCGTCGACGCCGAGGTCCGCAATAACGACGCGCGCGTTCATCTGGCGCGCGAGAACGTTGATGGCCGCGGCGCCGCGCAGGAAGTTGAGCACCATCTGCGGCGTGACGTCGCGTGGATAAGCGCTGACGCCCTCGGCCGCGACCCCGTGGTCCGCGGCGAGCGTGAAGACGATGCGATTGGCCAGCGGCGGGTCGAGCCGGCCGGTCATGCCGGCCAGGTTGATCGAAAGCTCCTCAAGCCGACCAAGGCTTCCCGCCGGTTTGGTGAGGCGCCCCTGCCGCGCGGCTGCCTGCTCCATCGCGCCCTCATCGAGCGAGGGGATGTAAATGTGGATGGACTCGGCCATTGGGACACCGAATGCTAGTCGAGTAGCCTTCGCGCCGTGACCTTCCAGCAGCTGCGGCATCTCTGCCTGTCACTGCCCGGCGCCGAAGAGCGCGAGACCTGGGGCGAAGCCACCTTCCGAGTGCGCGAGAGAATTTTCGCAATGGGGTCGCCGGAGGGCGAGTTCGTGTCGATCAAGGCATCGCTCGACGATCAATCGGGGTTGATTGCGATGGACCCAGAGACATTCACCGCTTCCGCATACACCGGGCGCTATGGCTGGGTCAGAGTGCGGCTGCGCACAGTCGGCCGGCAGTTGATGGAACGCCTGGTGACCGCCGCGTGGAAGCGGTCGGCGCCCAGGCGCGAGGTAGCTCAGTACGAGGCCGAAGCAGCTGAGGCTAGGTCAAGGACCGGCGCCGGACCCCGCCGCCCGCGAACAGCCGGACGACGAGAAGCAAGATCACCGCGCCGGCAAACGCCACGATCATCTCGCTGATGATCGGGTGGCCGATCACCTGCACGTTGACATGGAGGATGCTCGCCAGAAAACCTCCGAGAAACGCGCCGAGTATCCCCACGATGATGTCGCCGAACAACCCGAGCCCGTGACCCAGCGCCACCCGGCTCGCCACGAAACCAGCGACCAACCCGACCAGGCACCAGATCAGGATCGTGTCCAGGTCGAGGTTGATGGCGGACCCGTTGATCGTAATGACCATGTTGGTTCTCCCCCTTAAGAAGGAGAACGCGCAGGTCGACGGCTCTCCCTAGTGCGTGCCCCTGCGCCCGAACCCGAGCATCCTAAGCACGAACAGCAGGATCACCGCGCCCACGAACGCATACACCATCGCGGTGATGATCGGGTGCCCGCTGATCGAAAACGTGATCTTGAAGACCTGGGCAAGCACCCCGCCGATGAAGGCGCCCAGGACCCCCGCGACCAGGTCTCCCAGCAGTCCGAGTCCGTGACCCAGCGCCACGCGGCTCGCGAGGGCCCCGGCGACGAGACCGACCAGGACCCAAACAAGGACGGTGTCCAGATCGAGCCGGATGTCGACCAATTCACTGCCTCCTTCTTCTAAGCAGACGGACGCGCGCCATAGATCATGCGGCTTTGGCCGCCAGATCCTGGAGGACGGCGCCGAGCACCCGGTTGAAGGCTGGGAACGGATGGATCACGTCGGCCAGGACTCGGAGCGGGGTGCCGGCTTTCACCGCCAGCAACAGCTCGCCCACGATCTCACCCGCCCGCGGGGTCACCAGCGTCGCCCCGATCAGCACCCCCCGGTCGCGGTCTCCGATCAGCTTGAGCGCCCCACCATGGAAGTCGTGGATGTAACCGCGTGCCGTCTCCGCGGGGTCGGTGGATGCAGTCACGATATCGATCCCGCGTTCTCGGGCGGCGGTTTCCGACAGCCCGACCGAGGCGACCTCGGGATCGGTGAACGTGACTCGCGGCACAGCCGTGTGGTCGGCGCGCACGTCCTCACCGCGCAGGCGTCGCGCCACGATCTGGCCGTGGTAGTAGGCGAGGTGCGTGAAGCCGCCGATGCCGGTCACATCGCCAGCCCCGTACAAGCCGGGCATTGCCTCCAGCGTCGCGGGATCGACCTTCAGCCATCCCCTGTCGGTCCGCGGCAGCCCGGCCTCCGCCCACGCCTCGAAGTTGGGCCTTCTGCCGGTGGCGACCAGCAATCGATCGGCCGTTACCGAAGCGCCTGACTTGAGCTTGACGATGACGCCGCCGTCGCTCTTTGCGACCGCCACTGCTCCGTCGCCGGCCAGGACCGTGATGCCGTCAGCCTCCAGGTGAGGCCGCAGCGCGGCGCCGGCCTCCGGCTCCTCAGCGCCCAGGAAACGTAGACCGGCCTCGATCACCGTCACTTTGGACCCAAACCGGGCGAAAGCCTGGCCGAGCTCCACGCCCACCGCTCCGCCGCCGAGCACGGCCAGGGCGATCGGGAGCTCGCGCGGGAGGGTGGCCTGGCGATTGGTCCAGAAGTCGACAGTGTTCAGACCTGGGATCGCGGGGATC
>Ga0209236_1000142_pt1 | contig 37111 bp, 35 predicted proteins | sample GraSoi013_1_40cm_FD_185819 | JGI IMG/M metagenome (GOLD analysis project Ga0209236, IMG submission 185819) | Grasslands soil microbial communities from the Angelo Coastal Reserve, California, USA - Sample 09_27_2013_1_40cm (SPAdes) (version 2) | ecosystem: Environmental > Terrestrial > Soil >... | reverse complement strand
CTCTCGGAGCGACATGTCCTGCCACACCCGCCGCAGGATTGCCCGGGAATCTTGGTCGATGAGGGCGATCTCGCTCCCGATCTCCTCCGCGGCTTGTGCGGCCGCGATCATTTCGTCGCCGACCTCGACCCCGTACTGGCGGGCGATCCGGATCTGGAATTGCGCGAGCAGCGCAAGGGGGGAAATGCCATGGGCTCGGGGAGTCCGGCTGCGAAGGGCGTGGTATCGAATCGGATCCAGCTCGAGCGCCACCACCTTGGGATGGCGGGCGAGGATCTCGGATCGGATCGATCGGCCGATGTCGAACACGTGCCCGACCCCGAGGAGGGTGATCATTCGACTAACTCAAAGGGCGGCTGCGCTTAATGCTTTCCCAGGCGCCGGGCTAGAGTCGATTGATAAACGTAACGTTCATCGGAGTGAGAGAGATCGAGTTTGGCTGAGGACTCTCCGGTCGATGGCGGCTAGTCCGACTCCCGAAATCGCAGGAACCGAGCGGCAGCGAGCGAGGGTGACGACGATCGTCTTCTTCATCATCGGCCTGAGCGTCATCCTCTCCTACGAGTGGGGTGCGCCGACGCCGGCGTTCCGGAACGACGCGCCGAGCATCATCTTCTTCGCAATCCTCGTCGCGGCGATCATCTACATCGCAAGCCGGGTGTCGACCCTCGGACTCCATCGCCCGCGATCATGCACCTCGTGCGGCCGACGGATCCCGTTTGATGCGCTCTTCTGCCCGTATTGCGGGTATCAATTCCCGCGATGACCGCGAGCCGCCGCCCTACCTCGACGTGCGCTCCCGCACGACCCGTCCATACATCCGGACGATTTCGTCCGCACGGACGCGGCCCTGACGAAGCGTCCGGCGTTCCGTGCGGATATGGTGGACGACGGCGCGGTCTCTTCCGAGATCGACGATCTCGCCGATCTCGAATTCCTCGTCGGCGGCCGCGAGCACCTCGTGCGGAACGGTCCGGTTGCCCTTGTTCACGGAGAACTTCACCCGGACCTGGTCGATGCGCTTCGCCCAGACGGTGTCGATTGATTTCGCCGGCGCGCCATCGATTCGACGGCCTTTCGATTCGATGGCCGTGACCGAGATCCGAGTATCGCCCAGGTCGAGCTCCTCTCCCACGGTCACATCTTCGTCCGGGGCGAACTCGAGGGAGGTCTTCTCGGAGCGATCGAGCCAAGACACGACCAAGGGCACGGAAATCGGTTTCGGCTCGCGGGTGACCACGTTCGAGATGGCGTCGCATTTCGAACACCGAACGACGCCCTCGAAGACGATTTCGTCCTTCCCGCCGATCTTGCCTCGGAGGACGCGGTGCGGCACGACCTCGCCGCATCTCGGGCACTTTAGGACCAGGGCGCTTGGCGCGGCCATCGTCGATGTCGAACGCGGCGGATGCCCTAAGGATTTGCGTTCGCCGCCACTCCCGCGTAGGGGCGTTTATTGATTCCAATAACGAAACGCTTATGGTTCCGGCGAATGGGGGGAGAGAGGCTTTGCGCGACCTTGTAGGGGTTCCTCCCGAGACGGAAACAGAGGCATTGTTGAGGGAAAACAATGAACTGCTCACGCAGTTGATAGTCGAAGTCCGAAAGATTCTACGAGAAATGGAGACCATGAACGAAATGACGCGGAGAAGGCTCCCCTACAAATGGATCCCCGGCGAATCCAATCAGGATGACAAGAACATGTGATTCTGGGGCGCGATGCGCCACGTCCCTTCCCAAACAGCTCGAATTCGATGGACCATCCCGGTGGATGGTTTCCACGCTCGAAGCGAGTACGCCGTCACCGCGGGACTACCACACTTGGGGTGAAGGAGACCGCCCACCGCAGTGCGAATCCGCGGCGGTCTCGCTTGACGCCGATTCACACGAACTTGTCGAGGATGCGCCCGATCTTCTCGGCCGCGTGGCCGTCCCCGAACGACTTCGACTTCGTCCCCTCAGGATTGAATTTCTCGATCGCGTCAAGGATTTCGTCCGTCTCCGTCCCGACGAGGGCGTTCCAGCCGTCCTCCAGGGTCTCGATCCATTCCGTCTCGTCGCGAAGTGTGACGCACGGCACGCCGAAGAAGTACGCCTCCTTCTGGACCCCGCCGCTATCCGTCACGACCTTCGAAGACCCCATGAGGAGCGCGATGAAGTCCAGGTAGTCGACCGGTTCGATCGCCTGCACCTTCGCTCGGAGGCGATCCCACAGGTCGAACGCGACCAGATTCTTGCGGGTCCGCGGGTGGACGGGGAACACGACCGGCCTACCGGCGTGGACGAGTGCCTCGACGATCGCCGAGAGGGCCTCCTTGTCGTCCACGTTCTGTGGGCGGTGGAGGGTGACGAGGAGGTACTCCCCTCGGGTGAGGCCGAGCCGAGACAAGATGTCCCGCGACCGGGCGGCCTGCGCGCTCTGCAGGGCAACGTCGTACATCACGTCCCCGACCATGTGCACCCCGCGGGTGATGCCCTCGCGGGTCAGGTTTTCGACCGCGGTCTCCGTCGGAGAAAACAGCAGGTTCGAGAGATGGTCCGCGACGACGCGGTTCACTTCCTCGGGCATCTGCCGGTTGAAGGACCGCAGGCCCGCCTCCACGTGGCCGAGCGGGATGCCCATCTTCGCCGCGACGAGGGCGCCCGCGAGCGTAGAGTTCGTGTCGCCGTACACGAGGAGGAAGTTCGGGTTCTCCTTCTCGAGGACCTCTTCGAGACCGCGCATCATGTCCGCAGTCTGGCGCCCGTGGCTCGCACTCCCGACGCCCAGGTTGTAATTCGGCCTCGGGATGTCGAGGATTTCGAAGAACACGTCGGACATGTTCTCGTCGTAGTGCTGTCCCGTGTGGATGAGGATCTCCTCATGGTGCTGACGGATCTCGCGGCTCACCGGCGCGGCCTTGATGAACTGGGGTCTTGCACCGACGACGCTCGCGATTTTCACGCGGCATCGGACGGGTCCCGCGGCCTATAAGCGTTCTGGATTGTCCCCCTCCTGGCCATCATGAAATCGGGCGCGACAGCCCCGACATTCGACACGAAAACCCGAATGGGTATCCGTCACCGCAACGCGGTTGAAACCTTTATCCGAAGCTCGCGGCATTGCGCGCGGCCGTGAAGGTCGCCGTGATCGGGCTCGGCTATGTCGGAGTGCCGCTCGGGGCCGTGGTCGCCGCGACCGGCGCCAGCGTGATGGGGGTCGACATCGATCGCGAGAAGGTCCAAGCGATCAACGCGGGTCGCAGCCCGCTCCGGGGTCGTGAACCGGGTCTTCAAAGCCTTCTCAAAGAGCAGGTCTCGAAGCACCGTTTCCGTGCGAGCCTCGATCCCGCGGACGCCGCAAACGCCGACGTCGTCGCGGTGTGTGTCGAGACGCCGATCGAACCGTCCACGCACGACCCGTCCCACAAGGCGCTCAAAGGCGCCCTCGCGGGCATCGGTCCTCATCTGAAGCGGGGGGCCCTCGTGACGATCGAGTCCACGCTCGCTCCGGGGACGATGGAGTCCGTGGTCCGTCCGACCTTGGAGAAGGCCTCCAAGATGAAAGTCGGACGCGATGTGCATCTCGTCCACTGCCCCGAACGACTGACGACGGGGAAGCTCCTCCATCACATCACCGAGTTGCCGCGGGTCATCGGTGCGAACGAACCCGTCGCGTTGCGGAGGGCCTTGGCATTCTACGGACGATTCGTGAACGCGGAGCTCCATGCGACCGACTGGACGACCGCGGAGGTCGTGAAGACCGCGGAGAACGCATACTGGGACGTCCAACTCGCCTTTGCGAACGAGGTCGCTCTAATCAGCGAGGAACTCGGGGTGGATGCGTACCGCGTTCGCGACTTGGTGAACACCTGCCCATTCCGGATGATGCTGGTCCCAGGGGCGGGCGTCGGAGGCCATTGCATCCCGAAGGACCCGTGGCTCCTCATCTCCCCCGCGGTCCAGACGAAGCCCGAACTGATCCCGACCGCACGGTCCGTGAACGACTATATGCCGACGCGGATGGCCCGACTCGTCGAAGAAGGCCTGGCGGCCGCCGGCCGCAAGATCAAGGGGGCCCGCGTCGCCGTCTTCGGCTTCGCCTATCGCGAGAACACGGACGATACGCGGAACTCGCCGGCGAAGGAAATGATCCAGGAACTTCGGAAGCGCGGCGCGGATGTGGTGATCCACGATCCGCATGCGCGGACCGAGAGAGGCTACACGATCGTGCGCGACCTAAAGGTCGCCGTCCGAGGCACGGATTGCATCGCGCTCGTGACCGCCCACGACGCGTACCGCAAGCTGGATCTCAAGGCGCTCAAGCGGACGATGCGTCGCACCGTGATCGTAGACGGCCGAAACATGTTCACGGGGCCCGAAGTCGTGAAAGCGGGATTCGTGTACCGCGGGATCGGAAAGGGCCAGTTCTGAATTGGCCACCGAATTCACGTGAGCTGCACGAGCTTCCCGGTCCGGTGGGATTCCGTCGCGGCGATCGCCACCCGCAGCGTGTCGACCGCATCCTCCCCGGTGACAAGTGGGGGCCGCTTCTCCTGGATCGCGTGGAGGAAATCCTCCAGCTCGCGGCGAAGCGGTTCTTCCTTTCGCACATGGATCTTCTGTTGATGGTGCTCGAGGGGAATCTGGTAGAGGTTGAACGGATCGAGCGGACCGAGCGTGCTTGAACTCACGGTGACCGACTGCTCGGTGTAGTCGACCTCGACGAAGTTTTTCAGACAGGTGAGGGCGAGCCTCCGCACCTTCATCGGCGTCAGCCAGTTCACCTCGACGAAACCGTGGACGCCATTCTGGAATCGGAGCAGGACGTTCGCATGGTCCTCGAAGTTCCCGTGGAGCTTCCGTCCTCCGAGGGCGAAGACGCTTTCGACCGGAGAGCCGACGAGGAACCGAAGGACGTCGATCTCGTGCACACCTAGATCCATCACCACGCCGATGTCGCGGACACGCCCGGGAAACGAGCTGACCCGACGCGCGGTCGCCGTCACGAGGTCTCCGTACTGCCCTTCCTGCAGGTGGCGCTTCACCGCGGCGATGGCGGGATTGTGTCGTTCGATGTGTCCCACCGCGAGCGTGACCCCGGCGCTCTCCGCGGCGTCCACGACCTTGCTCGCCTCGGCGATCGTCGCCGCCAGCGGCTTCTCCACGAGGAGGGGGACTCCCGCCCGGATCACGTCCAGAGCAACTTTCGCGTGATGCTCAGTCGGCACACAGACGCTCACCGCGTCAAGTTCCTCTTTGAGGAGGTCCACGGGACTCGTGAAATAGGACACGTTGAACCGGTTCGAGACGAGGCCGCCGGCCTTTACATCCGGGTCCGCGATCCCGACGATCTCGGCGATCTCGGAGTACACACGAACATGGTTTTGGCCCATGGAGCCGACCCCGATGACCCCGACCCGCATCGGTGCCGCCGCCACGCGGCTGCGAAAGTTGCATGGGCATATAAACGCGCGGCGGTGGTTCGCAAAGCCTTCATATCGGTTCGCGTCTTCGCCAATTCAATAGAGTGGTCAGATGGCGATCGACCCCGTGTGCGAGAAGCCGGTCAATCCGCACAACGCGTACTGGATGATCTGGTACAAGGGCACCCCCTATTATTTTGACACCGAAGAATGCCAATTGAAGTTCGATCACAAACCGGAACACTATCGACTGGCCGCCCTCGAGCGCCATCAGAGGCAGGCCGTCTACTGATCGGCCGTCCGTCGTTCATTCGAAACTGCGCAACGCTTCCGCCGGCGGCATCTTCGACGCGCGAATCGCGGGGCTCGCCGTCGCGAGGACGGATCCGAGGAACGCAATCCCACCGAGGAGAACGAGCCGGTCCCAGGGAATCACGAACGCCGCCTGGCCTTCGAAGAATCGGAGGAACAAGTCGTACGACAACGCGATGCCGAGGGCGACCCCCATCGTGATTCCGGTCAGCGCGATGAAGGAGAGCTCGAACAGGAACGACCGTAGGACCATCGATTTGCGGAACCCGAGGGCACGGAGCGCACCGGTCTCCTGGCGCCGTTCGACCACGTTGCGCATCGTGATCACGCCGAGGCCCGCGATCCCGACGATCAAGCCGAGCGCCAGGTACGCCTGGAGAAGGTTGAACACGCCCATCGTCGTCTCGAGGATCGAGTTGATGAGTTCCTGTATGTTCAACGTGATGAGCTGGTGGGCGATGAAATACCGCTCCAGGTCGTGACCGGCCTTCGTTACGTCGACTCCCTCCCGGATGTTGAAGTAGAACAGGCTCGCCGCATCGATCCCGAAGTCCGCCTTCACCGTCGACGCGGAGACCCAGAGGCCCTGCGCGAACTGTTCGTACAGGATTCCGATGACCCGGAGACTTCCGGTGGTCCCTGTCGCGTTTCGGAAGTGGAAGATGTCGTTCAGCACCGCCGTGAAACTCCCGAAGTTCGGACCGAAATTGTTCGGGACGACGGTGCCGTCGATAATCGCGAGGCCCGAATCGGCTTGGATAGCGGCCCACGCGGCCTTGTCGTCGCGATACGCCGGGTCCCGGGCCTGAAGAGGGAACGGAGGCGTCCAATCGGAGGGCACGCCAATCAGCGAGGTGTTGTACTGGACGCCCGACGTGTTCGTTGCGATTCGAACCCGGGCCTGGGCGATTCCGTGGCTCTCGGTGACGTTCCGAGACGTCGCGTTGTAGGCCGCGAAGGCCGTGTCCCAGTTCGAGATCGGGACGAGGGAGGCCCCGACCAGTTCGAAGTTCCCGCTCTCCCGGTAGCTCGTCATCGAGATGGACGAGCTAACCATCGCCTGGATCCCCGACATAGTGGCGATCGTGAACATGACCAGCGCGATGCTCGCCAACGTCGCACCGGTGCGGAACTTCTTGTTCATCGGATAGGCGATCGCGGTGCGGACGACCGGCCGCCAGGTCCGGCCGCGGACGAGGCGCGTGGCGACCGCAAGGATCGTGTCGCTGTTGAACAGGACGATCAGGAGTCCCGCGAGGATGAGCAGCAGGCCGACGATGATGAACAGGGTGATGTCCGCGCTCGCGGTGCTGAAGAACTTCCAGGGGCTCAGGAGCCAGGCGAGCATAAGGACGCCCGCCGCCGTGAAGACGCGTCGCGGGGACGTGAGGCGCATCGTAAGGACCGCGAGCCCGACGGCGAGTGCGGACGGACCCGCGTCCTGCAGAATCAGATTCTGGGTCACGAGGGAGAGGACGGTCCCAATGGCGCCCAAAGCCGCCAGCCCCGCCCCGATGCCGACCTGACGGCGCGTCGATCCATGCGGGATCGGTTCGGGGATGTCCCGGATAGCCCGCACGATGTTCAGCTTGGAGACGCGAAAGGACGCGATTCCAATCGTGGCCATCGTGATCAGGAAACCGATCGTGAATCCGGTGAGCAGGTCGGACCAAGTCCAATTGATCGCAAAGGCGGTCCCGCCGAAACCAGTGGGGAAGATCTGCGCGAAACCCCACAAGATGATGCCAGCGACGAGCAGCCCCGTAAACGTGCCGACGACGGAAGAAAGGAGGGCGTACAGCAGCCCTTCGGCCACGAAACTTTGCACGAGGTTCTTCCGCCGCATGCCGAGAGCGCGTGCCACGCCCATCTCTCCCTTCCGCTCCTCGGCGAGCATGACGAAGATGTTCACGATCAGCAGGACGCCCGCGACAATCGTGAAGAAACTGAGGAGAATGAACACCTGGCTCAGCCGGTCCACCCCTTCCGTCGCACCTTTCACGGAATCCGCTTTCGCTTTCGCGACGGTGAACGACGGAGTCGCCGGAAGGTGGGAGCTGATCTGCGCGACTGCGGAATCCGAGCGCAAGTAGCCCCGGTCCACTCCTCCCGTATTCGCCACATGGATCGTGTTGATCTGGTCGGTGATCCCGAGGGCCGCTTGGAACGCATTGAGACCGAGGAAGAGGTTTTCTCCGTCGTTCCATGCGCCTCGCCCTTCATCCTTCACGACCGCGAAGACGGTGACGGAAATCGCGATCGGTCCCCGGGGTCCTCCGAAGTTTAGGGTGAGTCCATCGCCGTTTTTCGCCTCGACGGCCTGGGCCAGTTTCGCATTGATGATCGCCTGGGTCCCGCCGAGGCCCGCACCGGTCCATGTAGTCCCGTCGGTCCGGACGAACGAGCCCAGGTCCTTCCCCGCATCGAACCCGACGAGTGTCACCGTCGGGTCGAAGAGGCTCGATGATCGATCGATCACGCCTCCGCTCAGCTGAATCCGCGGGGCGACCGCGGCCACGTCCGGCATCGACGGGAGGCTCGCGGCCAAGGTGTTGTAGACACTCATGTTGAATGGCTGGCGGCTGCCGTCCGGTGAGGTCACGAAGATCGTCTCGTCGACGAAATCGAGGGCACGGATGACCGCGCTCCGGATTGTGGAATCGAACGTGGTCTGGATGACGAAGGACGAGGTGATGATCGCCGTCCCGATCAACAGGCCCGCGACGACAATCGCGACCTGGGTCTTGCGCCGGAAGAAGTTCCCGACGCCGATCCGCAACGGAAACCGTTTCCGCCCAGCCCAGCCGAGGACTGCGAGAGACGTCCCCGTGACGAGGATCAGGAGGGTGAGATCGGTGTCCATCGGACGCCTCAGCTTGTCGTCGGTCGGAGGGATTTCAAGATCACGCCGTTCCGCATCATGATCACCCGTTCCGTTTGGTTGCCAACCGCAGCGTCATGGGTCACGATGATGAACGTGAGGCCCTTCTCCTTGTGCAATCGCTTCATCAGGCCGACGACCTCTCGCGAGGTCTCCGTGTCCAGATTGCCCGTCGGTTCGTCCGCGAACACGATGTCGGGCTCGTTCACGAGGGCGCGGGCGATGGCGACCCGCTGCTGCTGGCCCCCGCTGAGCTCGGCCGGTTTCTTCATCGGCACGTCCTTCAAGCCCACGGCCACGAGGGCTGCGACGGCCTTCTGACGGGCCGGCTTCGGGTCGACGCCGCGAACGAGGAGGGGCAGCTCCACGTTCTCCACGGTCCGGAGGACCGGGAGCAAGTTGTAGTTCTGGAAGATGAACCCCATCTTCATCGCGCGGAAGTCCGTCTTCGCGTTGTCGTTCAAGGTCGAGAGCCGCTGGCCCGCGATCCATACCTCGCCGGACGTGAAGTCGTCGATTCCGGAGAGGCAGTTGAGGAGGGTCGTCTTGCCGCAGCCGGACGGCCCCATGATCGCGACCATCTCGCCCTTTCGGATGTCCACGTTCAGTCCCCGCAGCGCATGGACCTCCACGCCGCCGCTGTCGTACGTCTTCACGAGACGGCGCGCAATGACGATCCGGTCCTCCACGCGGGCGGCCTTCGCGGGGGCGGGCGGCGCGGTGCTGCCGACGGTCACGGATTCTGTGGCCAGGGAATTCCTCCCCAACGGGTACCGGTGCGAGGAGCCCGCCATAAATGAAGGTTTTGGGAATCCCGAGTGCCTCAGAGGCGGAACGAGGCGGCCAGTCGTGAGACGACCCGGAGGCCTAGGGCCGTGAGGCCGATCAGGAATCCGATGAGGACGGTCGCCTGGGCTTCTGCGGCGAATCGGCTCAGGGCGCGCGCTGCGACGACGAGCGACTGCGCCGCGAACCCGCCGAGGAAGCCGCCGATGGCCACGAAGAAGAAAATGCCGAGGGCCGCGAACGAGAACGCAGACGGCTTCAGCTTCACGCGCGTGAGGATCGCGGTCGCGACGAAGGCCGCCGCGATCGGGGACGCGACCGGGAGTGCGAGGGTTTCGATCGGGAGCTCCGAGGGCCGCGCGAAGGCGATGATCGCCAAGAACGCGGTCGTCATCGCGAGGCCGATCGCCGCGAAGCTGAGCATCAGCCCTCGGAAATAGGCGCCCAGTGGCTTCGCCGCGCTGAGGAGGAGCCACAGATTTTCCCGCTCGTAGAAGGCCCAGTTCATCGCCAGGATCCCGAGCAAGAACGTGAGGGTCTGCGTCACGGTGACGGCTCGGACTCCGCCCGCTGCACCGCCACCGAGGGCGGCCGGCAGGATCGCCAGGAGGGCGAAGAAGATCACGAACACGACGCTTCCGTCCCGCCAGATGCGGACCAGATGGAAGCGGGTCATGAGGCCCGTCTCGCTGCCGCGGTCCGTCCGCAGCCGGATGCGGGTCGTCACGCCCCCGAAGCGCGCGGTGATCCGCCGCTGAATCTCCATCCGCGAACCGAGGTCGACCTGGCCGAATCCGGCGGACATGGTCGGCTTGATGCCGTGGAAGATGTACGAGTTCGAGAGAAGCAGCCACACCAGGGCGATGCCGCCCAGGTAGGCCGCCGCGACCGCGATGTCGGCGAGCGAGGCCGGCGCCGAACGAAGGACTGCGAGGCCCAACGCCGCGAACGCGGTGGACGGGATTGGAAGCTGTTCGAACCGGATCGGGAATCCGGGGAGCGCGATGCCGATGGCGGACAGGACCGACAGGAGGAAGACGACGCCGGTCACGAGGCGGACCGGGGCTTTGGGAAATCGGACGCGAAGGACCACGAGCACCTGGGACATGAGGAGCGCGAACGCCGCGTAGAGGGCCAGCAGGGTGAAGAGCGGCACCGCGGATACGATCGGCTGGCCGACCGCGAGGACCATCGCGATCGCGGCGACGCCGGCGGCCAGGCCGACGGCCGCGAGCAGGCTGACGAACTGGAAGGCCAGGTCCGCGAGCAGGTACTCGCGCGGACGCACGTCGGCGGTGAGGAAGAAATCGAACTCGGAGGCATGGGCCGTGACGCCCGCGCCGAGGGAGTAGAGGAGGCCGATCGACAGGATGGCGGCGAGGGGAGCGCTCAGGACCGCCATTGCCGCCGCAGTCTCCGCCGTCCGGATCGACACGCCGATCCCGTAACCCGTGAAGAATCCGGACGGCAGGAAGATCAGGATCAGGGCGACGTAGGCGAGGGGTCCGAAGCGTCCTCGGATGGACGGCCCGAAGAAGAACCGCATCTTGTAGGTGAAAAGGGCGAGGGCGCGGCCCATGGATCAGCCCCGCCGCAGCCAGCCGCGGCGTTTCGGAGGCTCGACCTCGGGCGCGGCGGCCTCTTGCGTGAGCCGGAGGAAGATGTCCTCCAGGCTCCCCTGTTCCCCCGTGTGGGCAGCCTCGCGCAGGGAGGCCAGGTCGCCCGTCGCGACGTTCCGTCCGTGGTTCACGATCGCCACCCGGCCGCATAGACGCTCCGCCGTGTCGAGCTGATGGGTCGAGACGAGGACCGTCCCGCCGGCGCGGGCGATCCCCATGAGGCGCTCCTTCAGCAGGTGCTGCCCCGCAGGATCGATGCCGATCAGCGGCTCGTCCAGAATCAAGATCGAAGGTTCGTGGATGATCGCGGCCGCGAAGGCGAGCTTCGCCTTCATCCCCTTCGACAGGGAGGCGATCGTCTCGTCCGCCTTCGGGGCCAGGTCGAGGATCGTGAGGAGCTCCCGCGTGCGGGTCGCGAGACGGTCCCGCGGCAGGTTCCGGATGCGGCCTACGTAGCCGAGGAACTCGTTCGGCGTGAGGTACTCCGGGAGCGTGGGTGCCTCCGGCATGTAGCCGACGTCGGCTTTGTAGCGGACCGGGTCCGCGAGGACGTCTTGGCCCTTCACCCGGACCGCACCGTAGTCGGGCCGCAGGAGGCCGATCAGGATCTTCAGGGTCGTCGTCTTGCCGGCGCCGTTCGGTCCGATCAGGCCGACGATCTCGCCTGCGCGGGCGTCGAGGAAGAGTCCCTGGAGGGCCGGCTTCCCCTCGTACGATTTCCACAGCTGTTGCACGTCGATCGTGAGGGTCATGGGATCGTCGGTCGAGAGACACCCGCGGCATTTGAAGGGTTGGATGGAGGTCCTCAGGTCACACGCGTTTCTTGCCGAGGAGGGATCGGAGTCGGTCCGCTTTCGCCTTCATCCCCTCGCGGTCGTAGAAGACGATGGCCTCCGCGAGGTCCTCGCGCCACCGGTCCTCGTCGTGGATCGCTCGTCGCAGCTGGGCCTGGGCCTCCCATGCCGCCGCGACGCCGCCCCAGTCCTCCGCAGTTCCGAGGACGTCCTGGGCCTTGGTGAAGGTGACGAAGGCCAGGTCGAGGCGACCCGTCTTCCCATACACGGTGGCGAGGTTCAGGAACGCCCAGCCGCGGCCCTGAAGGGAGGCGCGGTCGTCTTTTCGGTGGAAGCGCTCGAGCGCGTCGAGGAGGAACGCCTCGCCTCGTTCGCGGTCATCTTGGTTCGCCGCGAACACGCCGGCGGCGAGGAGGGCCTGCGCAACGATGGCCGGATCGCCGCTCCCCTTCGCCTCGTGCAAGGCTTCGTCGAGCGCCGTGCGGGCATCCTCCCACCGGCGGAGTTCCATGAGCGCGTTCCCTTGTCGCATCAAAGCGATGGCTCGCATCGCACGCGATTCGGGATCCGTGATGGACCGCAGGGTTCGCAAGAAGTCCGCGTACACGTCCAGGGCAGCGTCCCACCGCTGCGCCCTCTCCCGCTCCGCGCCTTCATGAAGCGCCCTCGAAAACGAATCGCGTGTCGGCGGCATTTCGTTCGAGTACGCTGCGGGCTGATTTCTCACTTTGTGTCGCGGGACATCACAGGCCCATTCGCCGCCTCGAAAGCCAGACGGAAGGCTTTATCCCGGCCGTCCGACGTTGCACGCGTCCGATGAAGGCCGTCATCCCCGCGGCGGGCCTGGGAGTCCGGTTTCTTCCTCACACGAAAGCTCAGCCGAAAGAAATGATTCCGATCGTCGACAAACCGGCAATCCAGTACGTCGTAGAGGAGGCCGTGGCGAGCGACCTCCGGGACATCCTCATCATCACCGGGAGGGGAAAGCGCGCGATCGAGGATCACTTCGATACGAACGCGGAGCTCGAAGACCATCTCGCGCGGACCGGGCGATCCAAGGCGCTCGATGAACTCCGACGCCTGACACAGCAGACCCGAATCATGTATGTGCGTCAATCGAATCCCCGCGGCCTCGGCGATGCCGTCCTCTGCGGCGAGCCTTTCGTCAATGACGAGCCGTTCGCCGTCCTCCTTGGCGACGACCTCACATTGAATCCACCTTGCATGCAAGTCCTGACGGCTGCCTTCCGCCGGTTGGGAGGATCCGTCCTCGCCCTTCAGGAGGTACCGTCGGACCAAATCAGTCGGTACGGGATGGTGGTCGGGAAAAAACTCGAACCGGGTATCATTCGAGTCGAGGAAATCATCGAAAAGCCGACTCCCGAGGAGATCCGTTCGAACCTCGCGACGATCGGCCGCTATATTCTCACGCCGGGGATTTTTCCATCACTCCTGCGTACAGCGGTGGGACGGAGCGGGGAGCTTCAATTGACAGATGGAGTCCGAAACTTGTTGAAGTCGGAGGATGTTCACGGCGTCCTGTATTCCGGCACGCGGTATGATGTGGGCGACAAGATTGGCTGGCTCTGCGCCAACGTGGAACTCGCGCTCCAGCGTCCGGATCTTCGCGACGACTTGACCGCGAGGATACGGAAGCTCGCCGAGGAATTCGGCTGAATGTGTGAGGGGCCGACGAACCAAAATTCTAGCCGATTCGACGGAGTCGAACCCCTTTCATTCGATTGGGTTTGAGGATTCTTCGGCCGTCGACGACGACGGGAGCTGCCATCGGCTTCAAGAAATCCGCGGCCGAAAGTTTCGCGAACGCAGGCCAGTCAGCCTGAACGATGCATCCGTCCGCGTCCTTCAAGGCCTCTTCGATTGAAGTTGCGATGACGACGTCGGGCACGGCCTTGTGAAAGTTCGTTGTCGCAACGGGGTCATACCCGATTACAACGGCACCTCGTTCTTTGAGGGCCTTTGCAATCGGGACAGCACGGCTCTCCCGCACATCGTCCGTCCCTCCCTTGAAAGCGAGGCCGAGGAGGGCGATCCGCTTCGCGCGAAGGCTCCCGAGCTCTGATTCCAGCAATTCAACGGCTCGCAAAAACTGCTGGTCGTTCTGAGTGAGGATAGCTCGAAGGAGAGAAGGATCGTAGCCATGCGCTTGGCCGGCCACGGCGAGCGCCCGAATATCCTTCGGGAAGCACGAGCCTCCAAAGCCAACTCCGGGTATCAGGAATCGCGGATTGATGCGGGGGTCCAAAGCCAGGCCTCGGTGAACTTCGTCGTATGAGACCCCAAAAACATCGCAAAGATTTGCGAGCTCATTCGCAAACGCGACCTTTGTCGCAAGGAAGCCGTTCGTTGCATACTTGATCATCTCGGCCGTTCGCAGAGTCGTCAGATAGACTGGACACTTCGCCGGTCGGTAGAGGGCGCGGATCCGCTTCGCCGTCACGGAATCCCCTGCTCCAATCACAATTCGATCGGGGTGGAGCGTATCGGCCAGAGCCTTGCCCTCCCGGAGGAACTCCGGGTTCACGGCGATTCGGAAAGGAGCTCCCGAGGAGTCCAAAATCGGGCGAATAACGGTCTCGGTCGTCCCGGGGACGACCGTGCTCTTCACCACCAACGTTCTTCGTCGTTTGTCGATCGCCGCTTTCGCAACCGAAGTCGCTGCGGTTTTCAACGCCCCGTCGTCCATTGAGCCGTCGTCTCGCGATGGGGTGCCGACGCAGAGGAACACAAATTCGGCCTCGGAGACCATTGGCTCGAATACGTTTGCGACGCGGAATCGGCCGACACGGATGACTCGGCGAAGGGCGGGCTTTAGGCCCGCCTCATGGAACGGGGGATTGGCGTTCTGGATCCGCTCGATTCGATTCGAATCGATGTCGACCCCAAGTACTCGGTGACCGCCGCTAGCAAGAGCAACCCCCGTTGCGAGCCCCGTCGGACCGAGGCCGATGACTGCGATACTGGCCACGTGGGTCCGAACCAGACCACGTCGAATAAACGTTCCGCGCTTCATCCTCAATTCGAGAACGATTCGTCTGGCGTCTCAGCGGGGACCAGGGCTTGTCACGCAGGTCTGGCGATTCGCTCGAGCGCGGCGAGGATTTCGTCTACGTCCTCGGGTCGTACACCAGGGTGCACGGGAAGCTCGAACAAGCGCGGGACGACTCCCTCCGTAACTGGGCACTTCCCGCGAACGTGCAGATCCTGGAGTGCCCTCTGTTGGTACAACGCCATCGGATACGACGGCCGGCAACCGATCCCGTCCTCCGTCAGGATGCGGATGATTTCGTCGCGGGAGACCGGGAATTCGTCCAGGCGACGGACGATATACTGGTAGTAGGAATGGACCATCCAATTGCCCTCCGAGGGAGGGACGAGGCCTTCGATCCCGTCGAGGCCCTTTGTAAGGGCCTTGGCGTTCGCGCGACGCTGCTTTACCCATCCATCGAGCTTCTTGAGCTGGACCAGTCCGATTGCCGCGGCTATCTCCGTCATTCGGTAATTGTAACCGACGAGGACGTGTTGGTACTTCGAAACCTGGCCGTGATCTCGGAGGAGACGTGCTCTCTCCGCGATTTCATCGCTGTCCGTAACGATCATGCCGCCCTCGCCGGTCGTCATGTTCTTGGTCGCGTAGAACGAGAAGCACGCGGTGTCGCCAAGGTTGCCCGCCTTCTTGCCGTGGTATTCCGCACCATGGGCCTGGGCCGCGTCTTCGATCACGAGGATACCGTGGTCCTTTGCAACCTCGAGGATCGGGTCCATCTCCGCCGTTTGGCCGTAGAGGTGGACTGGCATGATGACTGTGGTCTTGCGGCTCATCGAGGCCGCGACCTTCGCGGGGTCCATGTTGTACGTTTCACTGTTCACGTCGACGAAGACCGGCCTCGCCCCGCATAGGAGGACTGTCGATGCTGTTGCGAAAAATGTGAGGGGCGGGATGATGACTTCCCCCCCTTTTCCGGTGTGGTGCGCGAGCAGGGCGATGTGCAATGCTGCAGTACCGTTGGCGACCGCGATTCCGTGCTTTCGGCCAACGTCCCTTGCGAACGCGGTCTCGAAAGCCTTCACTTTGGGACCTTGGGCAAGCATCCCAGAGGCAAGGACGTCCTTGACCGCCGCAAGTTCCTCCTCGCCGAGGTTTGGTCGAGCGATCGGGATCATCGCGGCGCGAACGGACTCCGGATAATGAAAGTTCGTGACTCACTTCCGAGACCGGGAACGGGCCTTTCTCTTCGGACGGAGTTCCGGGAACACCCTTCCATCGTGAGTGCAATGCATCGTTGCATCGAGGGGCCGGCCACATTCACACACCCAGCCGATGACTTTCGCAGGGATGCCCGCGACGAGGGCGTGCGCGGGAACGTCCTTCGTGACGACCGCTCCTGCAGCGACCATCGCGTACCGTCCAATCGTGAGGCCGCAAAGGATGGTCGCATTCGCGCCGATAGAGGCTCCGTCCTCCACTTCCGTCGGGACGATTTTCCAATCCGGACTTACCGCGCGTGGATAGACATCGTTCGTGAAGCATGCGTGCGGTCCCACAAAGACGCGGTCCCCGATCGTAAGCCCGCGGTACAGTGACGCAAAGTTCTGGATTTTGCAATCGTCTCCGACAACGACCGAGGAATCGATGTAGACGTCCTTCCCAATATTGCACCGCTCTCCTATTCGCGCGCCCTCGCGGACCTGAGCCCAATGCCAGACTGAGGTGTCCTTTCCGATCGTTGCGTCGGGTGAGATTTCTGCCGTAGAGTGAATTCGGCCAGCCATGAGATTGCCTCCCGGATGTTCTTGCGGCTATGAATCCTTGGGCGAAGGAATCGAGCTTTGGACTAACCTCCTGGAATCGTGTATGAGAATCACCGAGTAGTCTTGAAATAGGCTCGGAGAGGGGTGGCCCCCATCGAGATGTGCCAGCGATGAGTCCGGCCAGTGGACACGAGTTAGTAGCCTTGCCGAACCTGCAACTCACGGACGGGTTTGGCGTCCTTGTCGCCCTTGGACTCGCATACGTCCTGGCTCTCGCGGTCGTTCCACCTCTGATCCGCAAGATGAGGGCGGGAGGAATGGTGGGGAGGGATGTCAACAAAGCCTCGAAACCCGAGGTCGCAGAGTTGGGAGGGATCGCAGCTCTGTTCGCATTTTCGGTCAGTCTTTCGCTCGTAGTAGGCCTGCAGAAGCTTCTTGGAAATGTGGCGGAACCACCCTTTCTCGCCTCAATTAGCGTGTTCTTCATGGCTGGCATGATTGGTCTCATCGACGATATTTCGAACATCCGGCAACGGCTCAAGGCGATTGCAGTCGCATTCGCTGCCTTGCCTCTCATGCTGGTCCACCTTGGGCCTGAGACGATTGACCTCCCGTTGGGATTCCAGATCGGCTTCCCTAGCGGGATTCACCTTCTCTATTGGCTAATACTCGTTCCCATCGGGGTCACGGGCTTCGCCAACGCCATGAACATGTCGGCCGGATACAATGGGTTGGAAAGCGGTCAGATAGCAATCGTGGCACTCGCCCTTCTCATAATCACGGTGCTACGAAGTGGCCCGGACTACAGCTCCTTGATTTTCGCCGCAATTGTCGGGTCGTCGCTTGGGCTCTTCTTCTTCAACCGGTACCCTGCGCGGATCTTCATCGGCGACATCGGGACGCTCGGTTTGGGCGCGGCTCTCGCCTCAGGAGTGATCCTGGGTCATATCGAATTCTACGGTCTTGTCGCAATTGTACCGGCCTTCTATGAGGCGGCTGCGACGACGTATTATGGGTTCCACAATGAAAACGGCAAGCGAAAGTTGGCTTGTCAAAACCCCGTCATCCATCCGGACGGAACGCTTCGGCCTCCGCCTGGGGCGAGTCGGTACACCCTGGCCTACTGGTTGCTGTCCCGGCACTCGATGACGGAAAAGACATTGGTTTGGGTACTCCTTGGATTCTACGCAGCGAGTGGAGTCCTCGCCATCCTGCTGAGTGTGATCTAGTGATCGTCGAAACACTTCGGAAAGGACTAGGCGGCACCGTTTACCGAGCGTCATTGCTTCCTGTTCGATATGGAATAGGCCCAGACAAAATCGTTTCGCGCCTCGTCCGAATGATATCATTGATGGCTCGCTGGGACACCCGACCGACGATTCCGATTACGGCTAGCATCATAGAACGGCACCCCGAGCTTTTGCGACGCCTCCGAGAGGCAGATCTCGCGGTTCACGGATACCGGCATGTTTCGTATGCGGACATTTCTCTGAATGAGAAGCGCTCCGACCTAGATGCAGCTTGTACTGTGTTTTCGAACCTGGGTCTGGTTGCGGGGGGTTTCCGCGCCCCGTATCTGCGAGCGGATCGTGAGACCCTTGATCTCGTTCGAAGCCGCGGGTTCCTGTTCGACTCCAGCTGCACGCAATTCGCCTTGCCAGCGGGGCATTCGATCACGCGTGCCGTGAAGCAACTTGTTTCCTCCCGCTACGGTGGAGATCCAATCGCTCCCTCTGCCGTCTCGCTTCCGACATTGATCGAGATGCCAGTCTCGCTTCCGGATGATGAGATCCTCGTCGATGGGCTCGGGATACACAATACCACCGGACTCTGGCACGCGTTTGAAGCCATGATGGAAATGGCTTGTTCGACCCGGTCCCATCTTGTCGTCCAGGTCCATCCGGAGCGGTTCCACATCTGCGAAGCAGCGTTGGAACTGCTCATCGAGAAGACGGTCGATGCTAGCGGCTGGCTGGTCCCGCTTTCGGAAGCCGCGGACTGGGCGGTACGCTCGCCCGGGGGAACTCGACCGTGGCCCGACGGCCATTCCTTTGCCTTATCGGTCACAGGAGACCTCGATGCGGTGTCGATTGGGGACTTTGCGTCACGAATCTGGGGGAGGTGAGCTGTGGAAGTCACGTCGTCAGTCACAGTTTCCGCTTGGACCGACTTTCTCGAAGCTGTCCCGGGAGCAAGCATCTACCAAAGTCCGGAGCTGATGGAAGTCTATGCCAACACCGATGGCTATCGACCAGGCGTCGTTGCTATCGAGGCACCTGATGGCATTCGAGCTTTGCTGGCGTTTGTCCTCGTCTCTTATGCGAGGGGCCGCCTTCCCAAGCTGGCCACACGATCGCTGATAGTCGGTGGGCCCCTCGGAGAAGTTTCAGAATTCCCGAGACTCCTTGCAGCGCACGAATCTGTCGCAATACATCAAGCCGCCCTGAGTCAAGTTAGGAACCTGTACCCGGGGGCTGACAGGGCGGCGTTCGAGGCTTCCGGGTACAAGTGGCAAGACCACATGAACTACCTGATCGACCTGACGCCAGGAAAGTCGGTTCTCCTTAGTAAGATGTCAAAGTCGCGACGAAAGAGCATCGCAAGCGCCGAGCGTGCGGGAGTCGGCCTTCTCGAATCTCCCGCTCCTGACATGATTGCAGTTTACCGTTTGCTTCAGGAAACGTATTCTAGGGCGAAGATCCCCCTCGCTCCGCGAAGCTTGTTTGAGAGCGCGTTCTCGGTCTTGGTCCCTAGAGGGGAATTGTGGTGTCTCGTGGCCGCCATTGGAGGCTCGAGTTGCGCTGTCCGTCTCGTGCTTCGCTGGAAAACCACGCTGTACGACTGGTACGCCGGGTCATCAGACCTCGGAAGGATGCATCACGCAGACGACTGGCTCGTGTGGCAGATCCTCAAACGAGGAGTCGAGGAGGGGTGCACGCTCTTCGACTTTGGGGGAGCTGGGCCTCCTGGTGAAGCCTACGGGCCCGCGGAATTCAAGCGTCGTTTTGGTGGGAAATCGATCAACCCGGGTCGGTTCGAGAAAGCATATCGTCCGATTGCACTGAGGGCGGTTAGGGCGGCCTACCAGCTTGGGAGGAAACTCACGGTATGATCCAGAGACAATTCTGCTCTCGGGATTGCGCAGCAGCCCAAACCAGCCTCTCGAGTTCCGCGCCTTCACATGATTTGGATGTCACCCCGGGTGCGTGGCGGCCATGAAAATAATCTTCGTGGTAGGTCATCCGGCTCATGTTCATTTCTTCCGCAATTCCATCGGCGAACTTGCGAGTCGTGGCCATCGCGTCCGAATCGCCGCGGTGGACAAGGAATCGACTCTTGCGTTGTTGGCAGCCTACAACTTGCAATATGTAGTATTCGGCCGGAACGCGCCAAACATGGGAATGAAAATTCTGGACACTCCCAGGAAAGACTACAGATTCCTGCGGCTTCTCAGAGAGAGCGGGGCTGACCTAGTCGTTAGCACAGGTTCTCCCTACGCGGCCCAGGCGAGCGCGCTGAGAGGGACCCCGCACATTGCATTCAGCGACACAGAGATCGCTGTCGCTGTACTCCGAACGATGCTGCCTTTCACAGATGCCGTGTGTACCCCGTCGGCATTTCAAAAGGATCTTGGAAACAAGCAGCTGAGATACCCAGGGTACAAAGAACTTGCGTATCTCCATCCCTCTCGTTTTGAGCCACAGTCGAGCGTACTTGACTTGGTCGGGGCCAGCCGAAATGAAAAGCTCATCGTGGTTCGATTCGCTTCCTGGGATTCCAGTCACGATATTCGGTCAGATGGACTGGCAGTTCGCAACCCGGCCGACATCCTCTCCTTTATTGACCGCCTGGGAGAGTACGGGCGGGTTCTGATTACATCCGAGCGCAAGTTGCCCGGTGAGCTCAGCACCCTTGTTCTCAAGATTCCGCTCGAACGCATCCATGACCTTCTATTCTTTGCTTCTCTCTACATCGGAGAGGGTGCGACGATGGCCTCGGAGGCGGGGGTACTCGGCACACCATGGATTTTTGTCTCGAGTGCGACCCGGGGTTACCTTGACGATCAGCAGCAGAAGTATGGACTTGGTTTTTGGGAGCAATCCCTGGAGGGAGCGATGGAACGCGTCGAAGAGATTTTTTCCATCCCGGATCTAAAACTTTCATGGGGGGCAAAGCGCCAAGCGCTCTTGTGCGACATGATTGACGTAACCGATTTCATTGTGCAGTTCATCGAGGGTTGGCCAGAAAGCTTTGAGAGGACAAACGGGCGAATCCCCGTGCCCCTTCAGGAGGCGATGGAATGAGGCCTTGGTTGAAGCGCCTTTTCAAGACACTGGCGAAGCACGCCCCCGGAAACAGCCTCCGCGTTGGGCTGTTCCGGGCGTGCGGATTTCGGATAGGCAACGGAGTTTACGTCGGCGAAGATATGATAGTCGCCGAAATCCTCGAAGACAATGCGGAAAAGCTCGTTCTCGGGGACCGAGTTGCAGTTGCACCGAGAGTCACTTTCGTAACTTCCTCGGACCCGAACCACTCCCGAATTGCGCCGGAATTCATAAAGCCAGTTCGTGGGAAGATCGTTGTCGAGAGCGACGCCTGGATTGGTGTTGGTGCGATCATCATGCCCAACGTAACGATTGGGGAAGGAGCTGTTGTCGGAGCCGGGGCAGTTGTGACCAAGGATGTGCCGCCAAGAGCTGTCGTTGCGGGTGTTCCCGCTCGTATTTTGCGGTTTCTCGAACGAGGCGAAGTGGCGTCTGTGCGGGGTTATCAAGCATGAATCGAAATGTCGATTCGCGGTTGAAGGTCGCGTACGTCGTTTCGATGGCGATGGGTCTCCAGAGCTTCGTATATCGAGAAGTACGAGAGCTGGTGTCGCTTGGAGTCATTGTACACCTCTTTCCAACGAAAGTAGGGCCTGGACCATACCCCCCTGATGCCGATTGGCCCATCCACAAGCCGACCTTTCGCTCCATCGGGGTAGCACATTTCCGGACCCTGATTGGTGACTCGCGAAGATACCTATCTGTCCTCTTTGAGGCCCTGCGGCAGGCTGCATTGGTCGATTTCCTGCTTGCGGCTCTCGTGTCAACGAAGGTGAAGCAAGAAGGCCTTCGCCTCATTCATTGCCACTTCGGCGACCATAAGCTGTTTGTTGGATATTTCTGCGGACGACTCACCGGTCGTCCGGTGAGCGTTACGATTCATGCTTACGAACTATACAATAACCCGAACCCTCGACTGTTCGACAAGGCTCTCAAGTTCGTAAAGGGGATCGTCACCGTCGCTGAGTACAATCGTGGCGTCCTAACCACCTACGGAGTGCCAACCGACAAGATCCGTGTCGTTCCAATGTTTGCCGACCTTCCGGAAGTGTCTGGTGCTGCCCAGAGGACTCCAGGGAAAATCCGTGTCCTAACGGTCGCGCGCTTCGTGGAAAAGAAGGGGCATCGAACCCTCCTCACGGCACTAAGTCGGCTGCCGGAAGAATACGAGGCATGGCTTGTGGGAAGCGGATCCCTTGATGTGGCCGCCATCGCCGAGTTGTGCGGGGTAGCTCACCGAGTCAAGATATTGGGTCGTTTGAGCGATTCTGAACTTCAAGCGGCATATCGCGGAGCAACCATTTTTTGCCTGCCTTCGGAAACAACCGCATCCGGAGATCGCGAAGGAATTCCAGTGTCGTTAATGGAAGCGATGGCCTACGGGCTCCCCGTTATCGCGACGCGACACGCGGGAATTCCCGAACTCGTCTCAGAAATTCTAGTTGCGGAGGGCGATGCCGAGGCGCTGGCTCGCGGGATTGAAAAGCTGGGAAGAGATCCGACACTCCGAGAAGAGCTCGGGCGGAGGAATCGTGAGTTCGCGGCTTCGAGATTTTCTCGAGAAAACGTACTTCGGCTGAAAACTCTTCTTGAGGCGTGGGCGACATGATCCTTCCCAAACGGGTCATGTATTGCCTCCTGGTCACCTTAACGACTGTCAACGTCTTGTTCCGATACCCTCTTGATGTCCATCACGAACTCGGCGCGGACACGACTTTTATTCACACCCTAGCCTCGGGCATCATTGACATCGGCCACGCAGCTTGGATCCTTCATCCATTGTCGTACTTTGGACTCTATGCCCTTTCCTATCCGAGCGCGGTCCCGTTCACGCTCGCTTCGATAACATTGACGACCGGACTACCCACCGAGGGCTCGATGCTAGTCTTTGGTTGGATTATCGCGATGGCGGGAGGGCTCAGTGCGTACCTCGCGGCCAGGACAATTCGAAGAGATGATTTGTTCGCCCTCAGTGTAGCAGTTCTCTTCTCCCTCACTCCCTTCTACCTGAAAGATACATTTTGGGTCGGTTCGTCCAGAGGTTTCGTAGTGGGTCTCGTCCCCGTGCTCGTCCTTCTTCTTGTCAGTCATCTTCGAACCAAGAAGTTTCGGTTCTTTTTCCTGGCGATTGTTCTTATCGTCTTGCTGACTGCCATACATCGGATGGGAGTTCTCACATTTTTCATCCTCGTGGCGTATCTGTTTGCGATACCATTTCACAAAGTAACCCAGAGACTGCGGTTCGCATTAGCGCGATACGAACGGCCCTCGCGATACGCTCTTTTCTTTGCCGGAGTGTCGGGGTTTGTCTCCACGTTCTACATTCAATTTGCGTACCCGGGCATCGGGGGGGCAAATCTAGTGGATCAGTACGGCCAAGGAGTTTTCCAAGGAACGTCCTTCTCTGTGGTTTTGGCCAACATGGGTCTGAGCCTTGCCGGGAAAGTTGGCCCTCTGATTCCGTTCGCCGCGGTGGGACTTGTGGCAGCAACCTGGCGTCGTCCGAAAGAGGCTTCTGACAAGTTCATCTTGACGGTGGTCCTTCTTTTCCTCCCGCTGCTGCCCCTCCGGGACTACATTGCGGAGTTCTTGTTTCTGTTTTTCGTGATGCTCCTGGTATTCGGCCTGTTCTCGATTCGCAGTCGCCGTCCGAGACGACGGAAGTTAGCCTTTACCATAATTGTCGCACTGATGTTGGTGTCTGTGGCAACATCCTGGGTAATGAAGGATTATTGGCGACAACGGTACTCGACGGACGCCGCGATTCCTGATAACACATATTCCACCGGCGTCTACATTGTCGACAGGACCTCAGGCGCAATTGTGGCAAACGATGGGATTCTCGGTGGCCAGTTGGCCGCCGTTTCCGGCCGCCCCGTTCTGCCGCTAGGCGGCCCGTCTCTCCACTGGACCAGTCCGCAACAGCTACTGTGGCGATTCGTCAATCCGGCCGAACTGAGCGTCCGGAGCCTCGATATCTGGACTCTATCCTTCAACACGGATTCAATCTTCGTGCCGATCAACATCCGGAACGCCGAAGTTGATTGGGAGGCGGTTCTGTTTTACGTATCTCCCGAGGTCGCGAAGCAGAACATGCAGTTCTATGACGTGCATTTTGTTGCGGTCGACAAGCGCATCCCCTTTGCATTTCAATCCTACGGCTACGATCGGCCAAGCGGCCTTCTCGTCCTTCTCGCTGATTCGAACTACAAAATATACGACAGTACCCGACAGTCGGTATGGTTTGTCTGGTAGGGGGTGGGCAGGCTGAAAGTCGCTATGATATCGCCATACGGACCTGCCCGGATTGGGGGTATCTCCCGATTCACAATGTCCCTTTCGGAGAAATTGCGGACGTTAGGAATTGGAGTCGAAGTCTTCGTGAACGAAGGGGGGTCGGGGAACCTCACGATTGGATTGCCTGGACCGAAGTTGGTTTTTGTGTTCCGGGTGGTGGTGCAGTTGCGGCGCTACCGTCCTACAGTGCTGCACGCCCACGGTCACTGGCACACCCTGCTGCCTGGTGTTGTTTACAAGCTATTTCACCGCAAAGTGAAACTGGTTTTCACGGTGCACACTCCGCCGCGGGAAACGTCAAGGATTGCCACCTGGATCCTGAAGAGACTCATGCTTCGATGCGATGTTGTCACGGCCGTCAGTTGGGACATCGTCCACTGGCTTTCCAATCTACTGCATGAGGGGGTGCGAGTCGTGAGAGTAAGTCCTGGCGGAACGATTCTCCCTGGTGGCTATGACGAATCGCGTCGTGACCTTGTCCTTCAAGACTCTGCGTTCATCGCCACTTTCGTAGGGCCTCTTCACTGGCCAGACAAGGTAGCCGGCGTGAAGCTCTTGGCCCGATCCTTCCAACACTTCGCGAAGATTGTGCCGGAGAGCAAGTTGTTCGTCGTCGGAGGAGGTCCCCATTTGGACGAAGTCAGAAAATTCGTCGCGGACCTCAGTGTCGGTTCTCACATCGTCCTCGTTGGTGAAGTAAGAGACCCGGGGCGATATGTTCACGCATGCGATGTGTACGTGCACGTCAGCTACATGGAAGGTCTCCCTCTCGCCGTTCTCGATGCCATGCTTGCTGCCAAGGCCATAATCGCATCAAACGTGGGCGATGTACCCCAAATAGTGAGGTCGGGCGAATCCGGAATCTTGGTCGCAAATGATGAGGAAGACATTGTTGCTGCCCTTTCCGTAATGAGAGCGGATCCTGCCGCGAGGGAACGCTTCGGCAAGGCGGGACGTGATCGCGTCCTCAATGGCTTCACATGGGACAAGGTTGCCAATGACTTCCTTGATTGCTACGGTGGATCGTGAAATCATGAGACAAGTTTGGGTCTCGGTAGATGTGGAACCAGACATCGAAGAGTACGTTGCCGATTCCTCTCGTGGACTCAAGGAGGGATTGCCGCGTATCCTCGATTTGTTCGATGATTTGTCACTCCCGGCGGACTTCTTCGTGCTAGGAAAGGTCGCTCGGGAATTTCCAGATCTCATTGAAGACATCTCCTCGCGTGGCCACGAAGTCGGTAGCCATGGCGATTCGCATTGTGTGTTGTGCACGAAAACAGTTCAGTTTCAAAGGATGGAAATTAAGCGGTCCGTTCAGTCGATTTCCAAGCTCACGAAAAGATCAGTTCGAATCTTCCGGGCCCCAAATTTCAGCGGCGACGGCGATACCGTGCGGGTCTTAGAAGATCTCGGCATCCCCTGGGATTCTTCCGTCTTGCCGGGCAGAACGCTTCTACGGTGGCATTTGTTTAGGGCTTATGATCACCGCGGAGCACCTCGGTCCATCTACAAGCCATCAGTGGCAAGTATCGACAGCGTCGGCGGGAGTGCCGTTTTGGAACTGCCGGTTACTGAAAACCCCTTGCAACCGGGAACGCCAATTGGGCTCGGTTTCCTGAACTCCCATTCAGTGGAGAAGTCGATTCAAGCCGTAGAGACGGCACATGGAGACTACGTATCGTTCCTCATCCATCCGTGGGAAGCAGTGGATCTTGCTGCCGGAAGACGAGATTTACCAATTTGGCTCTCTCGCGCGTGCTCGAAAGACCTCACTGCGCTGCAAACCTTCCTTGCGAAAATAGGTGAGCAAGGCAGCTTCGCCACTGCCGATTCGATCGCGACGCCGATGGCGGTGTCACATTGAGGATCGTGTTCTTCACCGAGTTCGCTGACCCGCACTCCACAGCTCCAGGGTTTGCTGTCCGAACTCTTGCTCTAGCCAGCCACCTTTCCGGAGAAGGGTTTGCGGTGACGCTCGTGTCGCCAGACAGGTTTCCAGCCGACTCTACGTCGGACACAATAGTTCGCCTGCCCCTGGGTGACCCTCAGATTTTTCGCCGGAGAGGAGGGGGCCTTCGAACGCTCGTTCGTACTGACCTCACCGTCGCCCGCTATTTCCTCCGTTTGCTAAACTCGCGGAGGCCGGAAGCTGTCATCGCCGCTCTCCACGATCCCGTATTGGCGGTCTTGATTCTCTTTGCTTCTCGCATGGTCTGCGGGACGGCGGTGTTCGATGTACACGACTCTTGGCTCGTTCTCGAGAAAGAGCATCGAGGCGATTGGAAGAACGCGTTTCGCAAGCTGTTCGAACGTTTCGCGATCGCTTTCGCGACCAGCGTGACAACTGTAACGCCTACGTTGAAGCGAATGATTGCCCAATCTTACCACGTCCGGAGTGAAAAAATCAAAGTCGTTTTCAACGGCGCCGAAACGGTCGTTGGAGCTGCAGACGTCGTGAAGGAGGTGGACATCCTCCACCTAGGGAGTCCACGGCCTTACTACGATACGGAGGCATTTATTGACGCCCTTGCTGCCAGCGGTGTCTCGCTCTCGGTCGTTTTCCTTGGATGCGACGATGAATCCTACGTTCGGAAAATCAAACAAAAGGCGCTTCAGCTCGGGCTCGGTTCTGAAGTGGCGTTCTTACCTCCCGCAAGCCGTACCGAGGTTTCTGAATGGCTCGCCCGAAGCAGGATGGGTTTGAGCACGCTCTCGAGCGATCCGATTTACCGATGTGCCATTGGCGTGAAGGTCTTCGAGTACCTGGGTCACGGTGTGCCAATTCTACACTTGGGGCCGGCAGACGGCGAGACGGCTCGCCTGTTGACGGCCGGGGGGTGCGGAGCATGCGCCTCAAACGTCTCAGGAATGGCTAATATCATTCGGAGAACACTCGGAGACCCGGCTGGCTTGGCGGGGATGTCAAAGAGCGCGCTGGCGGTGTCCAGAGAGTTCTCGTGGCATGCCTCGGCGCACCACATGGCTGAAGTCCTGCAATCCAACAGGGAGGCGTGACCTGCGTGGATGAGCGGTGCTACTTCGTTCTTGGCACTCGTCCTGAAATTGTCAAGCTCTCACCGGTAATAGATGGGTGGATAAAGTCAGGCCAAGAATGTATCATCCTCCACACGGGCCAGCATCAACTCTCAGAGATGGCCCAAGTGTTCTTAGACGACTTGGACCTGCCCGTACCCACACGAACATTTAATGTCGGACCGGACACCCACTCGAGACAGGTTGCTCGAATTATCAATGGAGTGGAAGACGCGCTTACAGAACTGGGGCCCGGAATTGTTGTCGTGCAAGGGGACACGAATTCAACCCTTGGCGGCGCTATCGCTGCGGTCAGCCAGAAGAATCACTTCGTCATCCATGTAGAATCAGGCTGCCGCTCGTTCAATCGCCAGATGCCCGAAGAGATCAACAGAATTGTGGTTGACCATGCCTGCGATCTTTTGTTTGCCGCGACTGCGGCGGATGTCGATAATCTAAGGCGCGAAGGATTGAACGACCGATCCCGGCTCGTTGGCAGTACTGGAGTCGAGGCCTGCTTGCGAAATGTCTCAAAAGCGACGGAAAAGTCACAGCTGATGTCCCGTCTCGGCGTAAAGAAGCGCGAATTCGGTTTGGCAACCGTCCACCGAGCACAGAACACCGAGGACGGTCCCACTCTAACTAGAATTTTCCAGGCATTGACCGATCTTGCGATGAGGACTCCGATAGTCTTCCCTGTACACCCCCGGACGGCCTTAGCTATCAAGAACAACGATCTAGCATTTCCACCATCGCTGATTCGTACGCCACCCTTACGGTACCTCGACTTCCTCGCGCTGCTCTCCAATGCTCGGTTCATCCTCACGGATTCCGGGGGAGTTCAGGAAGAGGCCGCTTACCTCGGTACGCGTTGTTTTACTCTTCGCGACGAAACGGAGTGGACTTTCACGCTCGATGCCGGAGTAAACACGCTAGTCGGAACCGATCCTGGAAGAATCATGGATGTTGTTGGACGCGACCTCGAACTGGGGACTCCGCCTTCTCCACTCAGAGTCCGATGGCCTACGGGCAAACCGCCGTCAGAAGCCATAGTTAGGGAGCTCACGGAACGTGAGTCGTGTTGAACACCAGACGGAAATCAATCGCGATGCTTTACCTCACTCCTGCCGGGATGGCAGACTTCGTTGCGACAGATGTGGCAATTCTACGTTCGAGCTTCGAGGTGAGGCCTGTCCTCTACGGCGGGAAGCTACACGGTATTCCCGATGTGTTGAGGGTGCTCCAGGCAGTCGCTAGAACCAATGCGAACGTTTCTTGGTTCGGATACGACCAGGCGTACCTCGCGGTCATTTTCTCCAGGCTGCTTGGAAAACCGTCCATCGTAGTCCTTGGTGGTTTCGACGTTTCGTCGGAAGAGTGGCCTGGCAAGAGGATCCCCGAGAAAAATGAGCGCCGTTTGAAGTCGGTTCTAAGAGGTGCAACGGTCCTGCTTCCGATTTCAGAGACGATTTCAAACCTAGCCCGCCGGTTCACCGATAGAACAGATCTAAAAGTCGTCCCTCTTGGTTTCGACCCTGGCGAGTTCGCCCCGAAGGGCCAGAAAGATGGCTCTGTGCTGACGATCGCTTATGTTCGAAGGGACTACCTCGAGAGGAAGGGGCTGTTGCCATATGTGAGGGCAGCCCGACTCCTTCCGGAATTGCGTTTCTACCTAGTTGGAAAGCCTCTGGACAATTCAATCGTCGATTTGCAACGGGAAGCAAGCTCCAATCTGGTTTTCACAGGCTGGTTGTCGGACGGGGCCCTCAAGGAGAAACTACAACGAGCTGCAGTCTACGTGCAAGCGTCGACCCATGAGGGGTTTGGAAGCGCCTTGGCCCAGGCCATGCTGTGCGAGTGCGTTCCGGTTGTCACGGACAGGGGGGCGATTCCCGAAGTTGTCGGAGACACAGGCGTTTACGTGGAATCTGGAGATCCGAAGAGCATTGCGAAAGGTGTTCGAAAAGCGCTCGAGAATCCTGAGATGGGAAAGAGGGCGAGAGCGAGGGTCGTAAAGCTCTTCTCCCTCGAGTCCCGAAGATTCGCTCTTTTGGAAACAATCAGAGGGCTGACGAAATGACGTCGCCCCTCATAGTCCAGTTCAGTCCTCGTTTTCTGCCTCTCCTCGGCGGTCCTGAAATCGACATCTCCACGATCATAACAAAACTCAATAACTACAGATACTCCATCGTTGCAAATTCCCTCACGGGTATCGCTCGCTACGAAATCCTCGCCGCGAACTGTGACGTTTGGCGTGTTGCCCCGGACGATCCTTTCTTGTCCTCTCAAAATGGCCGAGCCCCGTGGAAACTGAGGGTCCTGTACGGGAGCATAGCGGAGATTCAACGGCAACGCGCCAAGATCCATCTCATTAGAATGCTGAAACCGGACTTAGTGCATGTCCGAGATATCGACGGATGGAACTTGCTTAGGATCGACAACTTGCTTAGAACGAGGTTTTTCGAGAAGTGGGCACGACAGTTTGCGTCATTCAAGAGCCTTGGGTGTAGATTGCTACTCACCAAGCATTATTCGTTTCCGCCCGAGAGGAGCCCGCCCAACTACTTATCACTGGAAAACTACCTTCTCGGACAGTTCGATTTTGTACAGTGTGTAGATCGACACATTTTCGCAGAAACACAGTCAAAGCTCTCTCATACGGGTGCTCAAGTATGGTTCACCCCTGTTTACGTCGACACCGAGCTATTTCGACCTCAACCATGGAGGGACAGCAAGAACCTCGTGGTCGGATACGTTGGAAGACATGACTCGGACAAAGGGACGAGCTTGTTCGCAACCCTCGCGAATCAGTCAATGGAGAGAATCGACTTCGAGGTGGCTCTATCCGGATCAAAACGGGAAATTAACGATTTCAAGGCCCTGCTCAGCGTCAACGGAAAGAAGAATACAACGATCCATGAAAACGTTGCTCACGACCTGCTACCGAAGTTCTTTCAGAACGTCGATGTCCTGCTCAACCCCGTTGAGACGGAAGGGATCTCGAGGGCAACGCTCGAGGCGATGGCTAGCGGCCGCCCCGTAATCATGACCCGGCTTGGAGATCGGCGACCGGTGGAGGATGGGCGAACGGGATTCTTGGTAGAGTCCAATCCGGAATCCATTTCCCAGCTGCTCAAGGATCTTCTCGAAGATCGTGACAATTTAGTGGATTTGGGAAGGCGGGCGCGCGAAATCGTCCAGAAGACATATGGCGCCTCGACTTCGATGGCGCGGCAGCAGGCCGTCTACGAAACCGTCCTTCGATCGGGAGGCGGTTGATTGGACGCGCTTGGACTTCCTCGCCCACAGATCCTGGTAGTCGCGCCTCGCTTTCTTCCTCTGATTGGAGGCGTGGCCACACACGTCAAAGCGATTGTCGAAGCTCTCCAGGATTTCGATTTTGTAATACTCAAGAACTTGACCCCTGACGAACCAGATTTCCAAATGTTCAATGCAAGGGTTTTGTCCGTAGGCCCTGTGTGGTTGGAACCGGCTCGAAGCGGACCAGGGCGCGGGTCGAGAATGGTTGTTAATGCGGTGGCAGAACGACTACGCTGGAGGAAGCGCGATGCAATTGCAACGCGGCTTGATTCAGATGTGATCCACATTCATCTCATAGATCAGGACTATTCATGGAGGGTGGCCGGAAAGCTTGGATTCAGGAAGTCTATTGAACGAATGGTGAAATCTTGTGCTCGCGTCGGTGGGAATCCAACGAAAGTCGTCTTCACGGAGCACACGATTCTGTCGGCCCCAGACTCAATTGTGCCCGAGTATGTCAAAGATATTGTGCTTGACGCATTCGAAAACATCATCTGCGTGGAACGAAGAAGTTACGCCAGAGCCCTTGACCACCGTGATCGAATAGGCGGTCCGCGGAACATCTGGTACATTCCGAACTCTGTCGACACGAAGACTTTCTCACCGCAACCCTTCGCGAAAACGCCGCCTCTACGCGTCGGCGTTGCGTCGCGAATCGACAAACCAGGATATGAAAAGGTTGTCTCGCTTGCGCACCATCTTCCGGACTTCGCCGAACTTTGGATTGCTTTTGCAGGTGACGATCAACGCATCGAGGAAGTTCGGCCCGAAATTGGTCAGGATCGCGTCAGGCTGTTTGTGAACACCAAGCCTCGGGACATGCCGGCGTTCTATTCGAACATACACGTCTTCTTCAACCAGTTCCCGTACATGGGCATCGGGCGATCAACGTTGGAGGCGATGGCTTCCGGGCGCCCAGTGATAGCTCTTGATAATGACGGCGTGGATAAATATCCGGTCTCTCCCCAAAACGGTTTTCTGATTCGGGAGTGGCCCGATGACATGTTTCGCATATTGGCGGCGCTGGCTGAGGACCGGAGTCTAATGGAATCGAAGGGGCGTTCGGCGAGGGAGATGATCGAACGTGCCCTCTCCGATGAGCGCCTAACTCCGAAGTTGGCTGCCGCATATCGAGAAATCATCGAGGCTTCAACTTGAACCTGAGAAGGCGGATGTCGCGCCGAATATTCGAATATCGGCCAAGAGAGTATTGGGAGCGTCGTGGAGGAACGTATCGTTCGGACGAGCGGAAACTGGAGCGAACTGGAACGACTGCGAAACAGCTGAAAACCATTGGGGACGCTCTCATCCAGCTCAAACCCCGCAGCGTATTGGAGATCGGATGCGGCTCGGGTCGCATTTCGATGACGCTTGCCTCTGCCGCGGAAACATACATCGGGATTGACATCGCCAAGTCCATGTTGACTCAAGCACGAGCATGCGTGCCGAAGCCGGGGTGCGGTTGGATCCTTGCATTCTCAGCAAACCTGCCATTCAGGGACAAAGTGATCGACACAATCGTGGCTAGCGAAGTGCTTCTTCACGTCCCCCCTCAGTACATAGCGCATTCCGTGTCCGAAATCGCAAGGGTTGCGAGAACAGCCATCATCCTCGACTTTTTCGATTTGGACTTCGAGAATCGTCGAACGTTCCGTCGAGTATCGCAAACTCTCGATAGCCATAATTTTCTTCACAACTATCCCGAACTTTTCCGAACCACTGGGCTATCAATAGTTTCTCGTGGAGAGCTGCCGGAGCTCTCACAGACTTGTTTCGTGCTCAAGGCTCTCAAGCTGGGGGTCTCCGTAGCGCCGACACAATCTCGATCACCTGACCGCTCAATCGGCCGCTAGACGCTAATTCTGTCACGACAACATAGGAGGTGATGCCTGCTGAAACCAGGAGCAGTAGACCGAGAATCGAAGATGGGCTAATCTGCCTGGCTGTTAGCAGAATCGCGCCCATCACGGCCGACCCGACGACTGGAGGACCGAATACCCGAAGCCAACCACTAGCTTTGATCGCTAGCAGTCGGTCCGCTTCAAAGATCTGGTAGACGGAGCCGGATCCGATTGCGATAGTCGCGGCAACCGCCACGCCAAGGAGGCCTCCATAAATCGCACCTGGAACCGCGAGGACAGATATTACGATGAGCTGTATCAGGACGGTATGAGAGCCGAGCTCGGGATGACCTAGAGCGAGGAAGACGTTCCAGGACGGCCCGGCGAGCGTCGCCATCAGCCCCGATAGTCCGAGTATCCTCAAGGGTCCCGCGACCGATTCCCATCCGGACCCCAGAAGATAATTCACCAGCAAGTCTGGGATGACGAGAGTGACGACGCAGACGGGAAAGGCTACGACAGAAATTGGGAACATTGTCCTGACGTAACCACTCTTGACGCGATTAGCGTCGTTCTGAATCCTGGCGTATGTCGGAAATAACACCCTGGCGATCGGCGCGCCTAATGTCGTGGAGGAAAAGAGGCCAAATTTTCCCGCAAAGGAGTAGATTCCAAGGTTAATCGCGCCAAGTACTTTGGCAACCGTGAGCGAGTCAAGGTTCTTGACGGCAAAACCTGCCGAGTTGATTAGCACCACATGCTTTCCATAACCGATCAGGTTTCGCAGATGGCGTCGGTCGAAATTTCTAGAAGGCCTCCACGGGTCGAATCGCCACAATAGCCAGACGTTCAATGGCGCGTTAGCGAGAGATCCGAGTACAAGGCTCCAATACGAGAAACCCGCCACCGCGAGAATGATCGAGGCCACGGTGGTGATGACAAGGTTGCTGCCCTCTACAATGCTCAGCTTCCCAAATTCCAAACGTTTCATCAGAAAGGCAACGTTGATTGCACCCAGTCCTTCGAAAAGCAGCCCTAGGCCGGCAATGGGAACAATGATGTTCAAGGCTGGCTCCTGAAAGAACGCAGCGACCAACGGCGCCATCAGGACCAGGATCGAATAGAGGACAAGGCGCATCAGCAAGGTCGCCCAGAACGCTGTGGCAGCCGCGGCTTGCGCATCGGTTTCGCGCTGAATCAGCGCCGCTCCAAGGCCGAAGTCCTTAAACAATGCGACAATCGAGATTATCAAGCCCGAGACGGCGACCACACCGAAATCATGTGGAAGTAGGAGTCTTGCGAGGACGACGAGCGCGATAACGCTGACGCCCCGCGATGCCGCACTGAGAACGTAGACGATTCCAACGTTCTGTATTGTCTGCCGACCGAGCGGAGGAACTGCAGCTTTGCCACCCAGCTGTTCCGAATCGAGAGTCATGTCAGCAACGTCGAAGCTTTCGAAATGTAATCAGTGAGACGGGATTGGCTCCGAGCTCCAGAAGTCGAGTTCGGGGTCCGAACTCAAGTGGTATGGATCGCTCCCCGTTTTGACCCGAGCTCCATCCGAAAAGGTCGCGGGCGTGCGTGACCGCTTCGGAAAGAGAGGTAGAACATCCGTCCGATGTGCCATTCCATTCACTCGAGGTACAAGGTGTTGAATGCTGATGCCGAGGATCGGGAGCTCTCTCTCGGAGTTTGGTCGCTCGTTCACCAAGAACCATTCCCCGAAGCTTTTGGTCAAGTGACCTCGACATGGAGGCATCGAACCTTGTCGCTTTTATAACGCTTTTCACGACGTTATTGCCCACGGTAACCGCAGGGTTCGACATGTGATATCCTGCACTGCGTCGAGCCTCCTCTCATGAAAGGTCGAAGCGACTAGATTGGGAAAGACTCGAACATACGCGACGCAAACTCCTCGGATTTGGCGCAAGGCGGCGCTACATCTGGAATAGGGGCGAGGCCATTTTCTCCGATTAACGCTCAGTAACACTTATCGACTGATTCGCTCTGCGGTGGCACCGGGAAAACCGTGCGGGTCCTAATCGTAACCGCCCACGCCGACGATGCTGAAGAGGCCCTAGGGGGAACGATGGTCCGCCTTCAGGAGGAGGGTCACGAGATCCACTATGTCGCGTTTAGCATCTGCGAAGATTCGGTGCCTGAGGGATTTCCCCGCGATATTCTCTACGCTGAGTGCCTGGAGGCGACCAGACGGCTCGGGGTCTCTGCCGACAACATAGTGATTGGGCGCTTGCCCGTCCGCCACCTTCCAGACCACCGCCAGGAAGTTCTTGACGAACTCGTCGCCATCCGGAAGAGGCTGGATCCGGGTGCGGTTTTTGCGCCTTCCACCGCTGATGTCCACCAGGACCACGCGACAATCAATGCGGAGGTAATCCGTGCGTTTCGCCGAACATCGTCGATCTACGGCTATGACTTTCCCTGGAACGTTCTGTACAGTGCCAAGCTCGATTTGTTTTACGAGTTGACCGAGGAACACCTCCAAAAGAAGATTCATGCTCTTCAGGCATACAAGTCCCAACTCGCTAAGGAGGGGAATCCTTTGCGGGAGGAATACGTGCGATCCTTGGCAATCGAGCGTGGGAATCGCATCGGAGTTAGGTACGCGGAAGCATTTGAAGTAATCAGGGAAGTCCGGAAGCTGGCGTAATGTTGGAGGGTAGTGTAGTCGCCGTCCACCAGCCGAACTATCTTCCGTATCTTGGCTTTTTTCACAAGATGAACCGGGCGGACGTCTTCGTCTTGTATGATACTGCGGAGTATAGCAAGAATGGGCTCACCAACCGCAACCGGATCAAGACCGCGAATGGGGTTCAATGGCTGACTGTGCCGGTCCAGAAGGCGAGCAGCCGACCAATCAAGGACGTTGAGATTGCCTCGGGTGTTTGGGCAATGAAGCATGCGAAATCGCTCCAAGCCAACTACCAGCGTGCACGTTACTTCTCTACGTATTTTCCGGAGTTGAAATCGATTCTGATGAGAGAATGGGCCAATGTCAGCAGTCTCAACGCGGCGCTTATCGAGTGTCTCCGTCGTTGGCTCTCGATCGAGACCACCCTCGTCCTCGCGTCAACCCTACCTCCACCTCAGGAGGACGATGCAACGGAGAAGATCCTCCATATAACGCAGGCTTGCGGCGGCTCGGTCTATCTCTCCGGTCCCCGCGGCAAAGACTACCTCGATACGGGAAAGTTTCGAGACATCAGGCTCGAATACGACGTATTTCATCCGCGCCCGTATCCGCAGCTTCATGGTGCCTTCATCCCGAACCTCTCGGCAGTTGACGCTTTGTTCAACTGTGGCGATGGAACCCGTGAACTGCTTCTTTCCTCACGCGCCTAGCATCCTCGAAGCCGGAACTTTTCGTGCTCAGTTCCCACCGATTGCCATCGGGCCAACGTGAGCGAATGGCTGGGCGCACACTGGACATTTGATGGCTGCTGAAGCACAAGCCTTGTGGACGAACAGCCCACATGTGCAGCGTTGAGCGGCGATAGTTGGAGTCATGTACGAGTGACAGATAGAACAGACGGACTCGGATCGAGATCGAATCGTTTCGGTCGACCCTGGGTTAGCCGCGAGTGGCAGAGTCCGAAAGAGGACAGTCCAGAAGAGCGCAATCCACCCGATGAAAATTAGCCATCCCGCATAAGAGTGTGCAATCAACATGTTTTGTAGATCTGTTTGTGCACTGTCCGTATAGTACCCGACCAGGATGATCACAGTCATTCGAAGCACGTTCGCAGCGTACGCCGTTAGGAGCCCGAAGCCGAGGAAAGTCCAGAGTCGGCGTGTCATCTTTTCATATTCTGTCAGTACGAAAGCGATAAACGCGGCCGCGAAAATCCCGAATGAATAGATTCCAGAACAAGCGGTCGTAATCACGATGGTAACCTCGAAAGCTAGGCCACGTGGCTGGAAAGTAAGGCCGGGTGCCGACGCACCCGGGACTGCATGGACTGCATTTTTGACGCCGACTAGGGAGAGAACTCCGCTCGTCTCCGGCGCGAGAGCGACCCACGAATAGACATCGACCGAACGTTCGAAATCTTGGTAGTAGGCCCGCACCGCCAGGAGCGGCAGGACCAGAATCAGGTTGAGAGCGAGGAAGAATGCCAAGGCAAAATCCCGCTCCCGGGCGAACCGTTCCGGAAAAAGCGGATACGCGATCAATACACCTCCGAGGAGCAAGACGATCGTGTCCTCGGTTAGCAGCTCTCGGTTTGCTGATAGAAACAGGTTGTAGACCAGGTCCGACAAAGTCACGCCGACTCCTACTGCGGGCAATAAAGAAATCAGTCGGCGATTCCGTGTAACTCTCGAAAGGATGCGGCTGAATAAGAATGGGGCCGCAGGCTGAGACCCTGCCTTCGCCACCGGCCAGATTGCCCAGGTGAAACAAGCGGCTCCAAGTGCGATGAGAGGAACCGCAAGCCACTCGAGGATCGTTCCTTTCGGACGATCGATGACAAGCGCAACGCCTGAGAACATTGTCAGCAGGGCCGCAACGACAACGCCGCGTCGGTGGGCGCCCCCGAAGTCGAAAAGCCTCTCCAGCTTCATCCTAGTCTGGTTCGTCCACCCAGATTGTGCGTATAAGAAAGCTTGCGAGCGGTTATCGCAATCGTAGGCGTCGGACGATTCATATATCTACAGCCCATACGAAGGGTCAGGTCCGTGTCATGAAGGTCGTCGGC
>Ga0209236_1000141_pt1 | contig 37291 bp, 44 predicted proteins | sample GraSoi013_1_40cm_FD_185819 | JGI IMG/M metagenome (GOLD analysis project Ga0209236, IMG submission 185819) | Grasslands soil microbial communities from the Angelo Coastal Reserve, California, USA - Sample 09_27_2013_1_40cm (SPAdes) (version 2) | ecosystem: Environmental > Terrestrial > Soil >... | reverse complement strand
CCGCCACTACCCCCCAGTCGTACCGCTGGCCTTCGATGAGGCCGAAGATCACCGCGAGCAGGCCCGCGCTGGCAAGCCCCACGCCGGCCAGGTCCAACCGGTGGCGCCGGCCGGGCCGCAGGTCGGGGATGAGAAGGAGGGCGAGTGCGAAGGTGACGACGCCGATCGGAATGTTCAGCGTGAAAATCGAGCGCCATCCGAAGTGGGTTACGAGGAGGCCGCCCACGGTCGGCCCGGCGATGACGGCGAGGCCGGCAAGCGTCCCGTAGATAGCGAACACGCCCCCGCGCTTCTGCGGCGGGAACAGCGAGATCATGAGCGGCAGGCCCTGGGGGGCAAGGACCGCAGCACCGAAACCCTGCGCGGCGCGGAACACGATGAGCTGAGTTGGATCCTGCGCCAGGCCGCTGAACGCCGACGCGACTGTGAATATCACGACCCCGGCGGCGAACATGTTGCGCGGGCCGTAGATGTCGCCCAGCCGCGCCGACGTGATGAGAAGCACGGCGTAAAAGAGGCTGTAGGCGTTGAGCACCCACAGAACCTGGTCGAGGCTCGCGTGCAGACCTTCCAGGATGGACGGGATCGCGACGTTGACGATGGTGAGGTCGAGCAGGGTCATGAAGAGGCCCAGCGCCAGCACCGCCAGCGCGGCCATCGGGTGTTTACGCAGCGCGGTCATCGGTCTTTTCTCCTTGCTTGGTCAGTCGAATCTCCAGCCCAATCCCTTCCGTCCAGATCTCGCTGCACGCGAATGGGCTTTCGGCCGCGAGGCGCTCGAACTGAGCTGTTGAATAAGCGCGGCGCTTGAGCATCTCCAGCGTCGCCATCGTCATGAAGCCGCTCAACCTTCCGAGCTCCATCTTTTTCACCTCGAGCTCGATGTCGGCATGGGTGGCATCCCTGCTCATGTCCTGGATCACGGCGGTCCCACCACGCCGCAGGACTCTGTGCATCTCGTCCAGGGCGCTGGCCGGATACACGAAGTTCTTGAACGCGGCCTGGCAGATGACCAGGTCGAACGACTCCGATGCGAAGGGCATGACCGCGGCGTCGCCCTGAACGAAGTCGATGCTCACCCCCGCCTGCCGGGCGTTCTCACCTGCGATCCGGACGAACGACCGGCTGATGTCCAGACCGGTCACGTGAAATCGGCCGAGTCGGGCGATCTCGATGGCGAGGTACCCAGGCCCTGGGGCCACCTCGAGCACATCCGCGCCGGCCGCCAAGTCTTGGGTGAGCTGCAAAGCCTGCCTCCGGTACTCCTGGATCTGGCTCCCGGAGCTGCGGATGCCTGCATACCACCGCGCCACCGCTCCTTCCATCTCCGGGCCTTTGAATCGCCACCGACGCTCTGTTGTCTGCACTCTGTCGCTCATACGTCTCCTCCAAGGTTTACGCTAACGCTGTTAGGTGAATCTGTGCCATCATATCCCTAACAGTGTTAGGATTACAAGAGGCACTTCGGACATTAGTGAGAATTCTTTGACCAACACGCGGAAGGAAGAAGGCGGGCTGACGCGAGATCGACTCGTCCAGGCCGCGCTGGGGCTGATCCAGGAGGAAGGCCTGGAGGGCCTGTCGATGCGGGCACTGGCGGACAGGCTGGAGGTCAAGGCCGCGTCGCTCTACTGGCACGTCCGCGACCGCCGCGAGCTCGTCGAGCTCCTGGCGGAGGCGATCCTGGAGACCGTGCCCGCCGTCTCCGGTCGTTCCGGATGGCGCGGCGCTGTGCTCGACGCAAGCTCGGCTCTGAGCCGGCGGGTCTCAGCCCAGAAGGACGCCGGCCGCATTCTGCTCGAGGTCCCGGAGGAACTGGAACGGAGCGATACGTTTGCGGAGCTCAAACGGCAACTGCAAACAGCGGGTTTGCATGACAGCGAGGCACGCGAGGTGGCATTGACAGTGATGGTTCAGGTGATCACGGCGGGCAGGCCTGCCGAGGATCCTGTCCTCGAGGCTGGGGCCGCCGCGTCGATCGCGGTGGACTCCGGCTCGCGGGGCGTGGTCCTCCATGCCGGTTCCGAGATGGAGACCCTCATCAGGGTCGCGGCCGAGCGTGGTGCCGCGGCGCCGGCGATCGTGCGAGGTGAGACCGTCGTGGTGCGACGCTTACGTGGTGTCGGCCTCGGGGAGATCGAGCTGAACCCGCGCCACCCCTGGCGTTTCAAGATTCAAGGGGCCACCTGGAACACGGTGCTCGACGTGGGGGCCATCGACGTCCGCGATATCAAGCTTGACAGCGGCGCCGCGAAAGTCGAGTGCTACTTGCCGCGGCCTCGCGGCGTCGTCCCCATCGACATCTCGAGTGGCGTGGTCGGCGTAACCCTGCACCGGCCGCCGGGCGTCGCTGTCATCGCCGAAATCCACAGCGGTGCGGTGCGCCTGAAGCTGGATGACTACTCGAGCAAAGCTGTCGTCTCCGATGTGAGATGGGAAAGCGAGGGAGCTGCGCGCGCGGCTGATCGGTATGAGCTGCGAATCAACAGCGGTGTGGTGCAGCTCACCCTCGACAACAAGGCGACCGCGCAGCCCCAACCGCACGTCGAGTTGCGACCAGCCCCGGCTGGAAAATCGGCCTCGGCCCTCGAAATCTTGCTCGATGGCGTCGAAAGCCGAGTGGGGACCCGGCGCCCTTAACAGCCAGGATTCCGCTCCGCTCGCCGCGCTCCTAACCTCCCGGCTCAAAACGCCTGGAGGCTCTCATGCTTTTTCTCGACTCGGCTCCAAACATCGCGCCGATCACGGAATTGATCACGACCTGGATTCACATCGGCCAGGCCCTGGTCGGTTCGATCGGAGCTCTGGCTTTCATCTTTGCGTTTCTCTGGAAGATCACTGCTGCTGAGTCCAAATCTGCACTCGCCGCCAAGCAATGGATCCAGCGCATCGTCGTCGGGACCATCGGCGTGGAGATCGCCGGCTCGTTGGTCGACATCCTCACGAAGTCGGTGCCGTCCACCGGCCACTGATGGGCATCGAGAAGCTGCTCGGCGATGTGCAGAACCTCGTCGTTCAGCTCACCGCCATCGCGAACGTCCTCTTCCCGTTCGCGCATCCCAACCTCGTGGTCAAGGCTCTCCTCAACGACAGCATCGGATTGCTGCTCAAGGTCTGGTTCGGTCTCATTCTTCACACCACCGATTTCGAGACCGGTCGCGAATTCACCGCCAACTCGACGATCCAGGTGTTCGAGCCCAAGGTGCAGCTGGTCGCCAACGCCGCGCTCACGCTGGTCGCGATCTGGGCCTCGTACAGGGTCATGTGGGGCCACGGTCTACGCAGCCAGTTCACGGCACGCATCCTGCTGCCACGGCTGATGATGTCGGCCGTCCTGATCAACTTCGCCCTCCCGCTAGTGCAGGCGCTGGTGCAGGCGAGCAACGCGGCGTGCGATGCGGTACGGGGCTTCGGGATGCTCCCCGACTGGGAGAACTGGCTCCACAACATCGGACTCGATCCGTCAGCAAGCGTCCTTCAGATACTCACGACCGCTGTTCTCGTTGTCGGCTACGACGTGCTCGCGGTCGCCTACTTGATCCGCTACACGATCCTCATCGTCCTCGCCATCACGGCGCCGCTGGCGGGCCTTCTCTTCACACTGCCCGAGACTCACCACCTGGCCAAGCAGTGGAGCTCGCTCTTCATGACCAACCTGCTGATGCAGCCAATCCAGCTGTTCGTGCTCGCAATCGGTTTCGCGCTCGAGCGCGGCGGCTATTCATCGGTTCATCACCTCTTCGCGCTGGCGGCCCTGCTGGTGGTGTTCAAGGTGCCCGGAGCGATGGGCAGCTCTGAGAAGGTGGCGCACAAGCTGGAATCAGCACTGAAACAGGGCTTCCATGCGGTGGAGCACGCGGTGGCCCGCGCCTGACGTGATGGGCATCATTCGATTGGTCGCCATCGCGATGGTGGCCGCGATCATCTGGACGGTAACCGCGTCGCGTGTTGCAGGCTACCAGCGGCTCCCACTCACGTCTATCGTGCCGGGTGCCATCGAGACGCTCCCCTTCGGCTGCACAGCGTTCGCGTTGGAACCGTTCGATCCGTTCTGCCCGGGCCTCCACATCCATACCGGGGTAGACCTGGCTGCGCCGGCCGGCTCTCTTGTGTACGCGGCGGCTACGGGGACTGCACACGTGGCATTTGATCCAGGCGGCGCCGGCATCTACGTGGTCGAGGTCGTGGACCAGCACGTGCGCTTGCTCTACTGCCATCTCTTGCGCGTGCACGTGGTCGCGGGCTCGCATCTGGCGCCTGGCGAGGTGATCGGCGAGGTCGGCGCCACCGGCCTGGCGACCGGCGCCCATCTGCACTTCGAGGTCCAGGTCGACGGCCATGCGGTCGATCCGGTCACCTGGCTTGCTTCTTAACAAGGTGGGTTGGCGTCTGGTCCGTGCAGACCTACGCTCGGTTTTGAAGAATTCGATGGAGGTTTCGTGATGATCAACAGGGTGATACTCGTCGGCAACCTGACAGCGGACCCGGAGGTTCGTGCGACCCCTAAGGGTGTCTATGTGGCCAACCTGCGGCTGGCAACCAACACCTATGCGGGCAAGGACGAGGCGGGCGACGCCAAGGAGAAAACGGAGTACCACCGCCTGGTGGTTTTTGGCAGGCAGGCTGAGATTGCCGGGGAGTACCTGCGCAAGGGCCGCCTCCTGTATGTGGAAGGTCGCCTGCAGACCAGCTCGTGGGACGACGCAACCACCGGCGTGAAGAAGTACGGAACCGAGGTAGTTGTCGACTCGTTCAAAATGCTCGGGCCCAAGCCGCAGGAGGTGGCCGCTTAGCTTCCCAGCGCCAACGAGAGCACGAGCAGTGCCTGGCCCGCCTGGTACATGACGATGTTGACCGCTTGTCCCGACGCGACCGGTTTGACGAACCGATACCAGGCGAAGATCACGTCCGAGAAAAAGAAGAGTAGGCCACCCGCGGCCCCGACGAGATTGCCGCTCGAGGTGGCGCTCACGGTCATGAGCGAGATCACGACTGCGTAGGCGAGAACCGGGTTTCTCAGGGTGGCCCGGCCCGAGGTCAGCAGGGCGTCGAGCACCCGGCCCAAGAAAAGCGCGGCCGTGATCGCCACGACGATCAAGCCCACGATTAGTCCGGCGACGCTGAAGCCGGCGAACCGGAAGCCGGCCACGTAGGCGAGGTGGCCGGCCAGAAATGCGGCGATTCCGGGCAGTAGGAACCGGTCGGGCAGCATCAGGAACACGTCCCCGGCCAGGCCCGCCAGGAGGGCGAGCACGAAGAGGGCACGCTCGCCCTGGCTGGCCGGGTGGAGCAGGAGCGCCGCTGCGATCAGCAGCACCATGACCGCGGGCTTGGTCATGTATTCGAGGCGCCGGTCGTGGCGGAGGATCGAGGTCAGATCCCCGCCGGAGGCGACCGCTGCGAGCGCAAGGGCGGCCCAGGCCAACCCGTTCATCGGCGTGAGTATCGGGCTGCACTGCCTTGCGGGTGAGGGGGCCCGGGCGTAATGATGTAATCGATGAGCAATCGATGAGTGAGGACATCGGCGCCTGGTTCGCCGCCCGCCTGCCCAAAACCTGGTTCGCCGGCCCGCCCCAGGTCAGCTCGGATAGCGAGGAGGTCCTCGTGATCGGCGACCTTCCAGACGTGGAGCTGGCCGGCGGAACTGCTCCTGAAGCCCGCGCCGCGGCGCGCGTGGCCCGAATCGACCGTTTCCGCGAGGAGACGCGCGATGAGCGGGTGAAGATCGCGCGCGAAGCCGAACGGCGCTTCCGCCGCAAGGTGGCCTGGGGCGCTCGCTGCGGGGAGGAGACGAGGGTGTTCACGACCCTCAGCCTTCCGGTGATGACCCGCCTTCGGATGCCCGAGCGGGCGATCCTCGACACGCTCGTGGCGGGCGGAGTCGCCCGCAGCCGAAGCGACGCCCTCGCGTGGTGCGTGCGGCTCGTCGGGATGCACCAGGCTGACTGGATCGAGAAGCTCCGAGAGGCTTTGGTCAAAGTCGAGGAGGCGCGCCGGAAGGGGCCGTTGAACTAGGCGGCGCCGCTCAGCTAGCCGAAATTGATCGCAATTTCCGAACCGGACCGCCGTCGGGACCGTTGATACTGTGCGCGACTTGGGTTCCCGGAACGGTCATCAACACGTTGTGGTCATCGGCGCCGGCCCGGCCGGGCTGACGGCTTCGTACGAGCTCATGAAGCACGGCCTGACGACCACCGTGATCGAGAAGGACCCGACGTACGTCGGTGGCCTTGCGCGCACAGTCGAGCACAAGGGCTACCGATTCGACATCGGCGGCCACCGGTTCTTCTCCAAGAACCAGGAGGTCGAAGATCTCTGGACTGAGATCCTGGGCACGGAGATGCTCACGCGCGATCGCTTGTCGCGAATCTACTACCGGGGTCGGTATTTCGCGTATCCGCTCAAGGCGGCCAACGCCCTCTGGAACCTCGGCCCGGTGGAGACAGTCCTCTGCATGGCCAGCTACGCGCGGGCCCGCGTCCAACCGATTCGGGATCCGCGAAGCTTCGAGGACTGGGTGCGGAACCAGTTCGGCTGGCGCCTCTACAACATCTTCTTCAAGACCTACACGGAGAAGGTGTGGGGCATCAGCACCAAGGAGCTGTCCGCAGACTGGGCGGCGCAGCGCATCAAGAGCCTCGACATGTGGCTCGTCCTGAAGAGCGCCCTCCTGCCGCACCGCCGCCCGGCCAATCGAGGCGACCTGGTGACCACGCTGATCGACAGCTTCAGGTATCCACGCTTCGGTCCCGGTCAGATGTGGGAGCGCGTGGCCGAGATCCATCGCGAGAAGGGGCGCCCAGTGCGGCTCGGACGAGCTGTGGAACGCATCAAGCACGACCGCGGGCGGGTTAGGTCGGTGGTGACGAAAACCGCGTTGGGGTCGATCGAGGAGCACGAGGGCACGGACTTCATCTCCAGCATGCCCATCCGCGAGCTGATGCAATGCCTGGATCCCGCTCCGCCAGAGCGGGTACGCCGCGCCGCGGACAGCCTTTCCTATCGCGATTTCATCAGCGTCGCGGTGATGATCGATCGGCCCGATGTTTTCCCTGACAACTGGATCTACGTCCACGATCCCACGGTCAAGGTGGGGCGCATCCAGAACTTCAAGAACTGGAGCCCGGACATGGTTCCCGACCAGAGCAAGACATGCCTGGGACTCGAATACTTCTGCTTCGAAGGCGACGGATTGTGGACGTCCACCGACGAGGCGCTCATCGACCGCGCGCGCAAGGAGCTCGCGCAGCTTGGCATCTGCACCCCCGAGGAGATCTTCGATGGTGTCGTGGTCAGGCAGCGAAAGGCGTATCCGGTCTACGACGATGCTTACCAGGCGAGGGTCGACATCGTTCGCGACTACCTACGCGCCGAGCTTCCCAACCTCCACCTGGCCGGGCGCAATGGCATGCACAAGTACAACAACCAGGACCACTCGATGATGACCGCGCTCCTGGTGGCGAGGAACATCGCAACAGGCGGCGGTTTCGATCCCTGGAAGGTCAACGCCGACGCGATTTACCACGAAGAGTCGCGCGTGGGCGACAAGGACACGACGGGTCTCCAGGTGCCGACCCGGCTGGCGGGATCTGCGCGCTAGACCGCCCTCTCGCGAGTGAAGTTGGCCGCGATCAAGCTGGCAATGGCGAGGACTGCGAAGAGGATCGCATGCTTGAGATGCGGGCCCGACGTCGTGGAGGTAAGAATCTGCAGCACTCCGAGACCGTAGAGTGCGGCGACCACGATAAATACAAGCGCGAGGATTCCGAATCCGATTGCGAGCGTGTTCGATTTCACAGGTTCAAGGCTAACAGTCCAAGGCTGAGCAGCCCCGCGGCGGCGCAGTACCAGCCATATGGGTCAAGCCTTCCCGATCGAAAGTAGCGCAAGAGAAATCGCGCGCTCGCATACGCCGCTCCGCCCGATAGAGCCGCGGCTACCAGGTACTCGACAACCGGCACCCCGCTCGCGAAGAGCTGGGGCACCTCGACGAGCCCGGCGGCCAGGATCACCGGCGTCGCCAGAAGAAAAGAGAAACGGGCTGCCTCTTGATGTCGCAGCCCGGCCAGCAAGCCGCCGCCGATGGTGACTCCAGAACGAGAAATTCCCGGGAAGAACGCCAGGGCCTGGCACGCCCCGATCAGGGCGGCGGCGACAAAGCTGATGCGCTCGGCCTCCGAGAAGCTCTGCTCTTGCTCGGCGCGTGGTTTGGACTCGAGCGCCGCGCGCCGTTCCGCGCGCCGCCTGAGCTGCTCAAACCCGAGCAGCAGAACCCCGTTGACGACCAAAAACCCAGCAGCAACGTATGGGCTGGCGAACAGCGACTTGATGCGCGTTTCAAAGAACACGCCGAGGATTCCGGCGGGGATCGTGCCGGTCAGCAGCAGCATGGCCAGTCGCTCCGGCCCGGTCGTGATGCGACCGCGCACGGCGGCGGTGAAGAAGCCACGGGTGATTGCGATCCACTGGACCCGGTAGAGCACCAGCAGGGCGCCGGCCGTGCCGAGATGCAGCAGGACGAGGAAAGGCACGAAGGTTGGGTCCGATTGCTTGAACTTCCAGTGCAGAAGGCTGGGGATGATCACGGAGTGGCCGAGCGATGAAACCGGGAACAGCTCTGTGGCGCCTTGAAGCAGGCCCATGAAGAGCGCCTGCGCCAGGGTCACTTAGACGAAAGCTTCTGCAGCGCCTCAACGATCAACTGGCGCGACTTCACGAACTCCCGGTGCACGGCCTCGTCCTCAGCCCGCTCCAGGATCGCCACGACCTCTTCCCATCGTTCAGGGTCGCGTTCCTGGAGATCCGCCCGCACCTGCCCGATCGTCTGGGTCGCGAAAAGGAGGCCCCCGCCGGGGTTGTCCAGGATCTCGCCAGCCAGCTCAAGCTGGCGCCGCGCCCACGGGATCACCTGGTCGCCAGGATGAGTCTCGAGCTTCTTCGGTCGCAGGATCTCCATGTACCCGGCTATTGTCGGGCAAGGCCGGTGAGCGCCTCGCCGGTGAGGCGGTAGACCGTCCATTCAGAGTTCGGCCGCGCGCCAAGGCTCTCATAGAAGCCGATCGCGTCGCGGTTCCAGTCGAGAACCGCCCACTCCAGGCGCCCGCACCCGCGCTCTACCGCGAGGCGAGCCAGGTGCTCGAGCAGCATGCGGCCAATTCCGCGTCCTCGTTGCTCGGGAAGCACGAACAGGTCCTCGAGATAGATCCCGGGCTGTCCGAGGAAGGTCGAGAAGTTGTGAAAGAACAATGCGAATCCCACCGGTCGGCCGCCCTCCTCGGCCAGGACCACCTCCGCGTAAGGGCGCTCGCCGAACAGACCGGCGGCAAGGAGCTCGTCTGTCATCTCCACCTGGTCGGCGAGCTTCTCGTAGCGCGCGAGTCCTCGAATGAGCTCCGCGATCACCGGCACATCGCCTTTTTCAGCAGCGCGCAGCTGGATGGTCACTGCGGGCGATCCCGAAGTCGGTAGACAAAGCGCATGGCGCCGTGAGTGTCGGAGAAGCTGGCGATCTTGTTGTCGACGAGACCCGCGGCGAGCCCCGCCTCGATCAGGTCAGTGTCGCGCAACTCGCTGCGACCACCCTTCGGGCGCACGACCCAGACGGCACCGTTGGGCTCGATCCATTTCTTAGCGTCGTCCAGCCTACGCAGCTCCGAGAAGGTGCTGGCGCCGAGGAACACGAGGTCCACCTTCGAGCGCGGCTTGCCGATGACGATGTCGGCGGTCCGCTCGCGAACGAGCTTTACTAAGGCCGGGTCGTCGAGGTTGACAACCGCCACTTTGGAGCCGGGTTTGACGCCCAGCTTGTCGAGCAGCGGTCGCGTCGAGTATAAGTCAGCGCTGCTGCGCTTCTTGACCATCGCTGCCGCGGACCGCGCCGTAGACGATCACTCCCACGAGCCAAGCAGCGTACGCACCCGCAATGGCGAGGACCACGGCCGGCACCGCGTTTGCGACGCGGCTCGTCAGGAGTAGACCGAGACCGATGAAACCCACCAGCACCAGGGCGCCGGCGACGATTCCGACCACGGCGCCCGCAAAGTTCGCGGGCTTCAGACCTCGACCACCTGAAGGTCGTTCACCGCATCCTCGACGGTGCCGGAATAGAGATGGTTGAACATGAACTTCGTCTTGGGGTGCCGGCGTTTCAAGTCGGCGGCGTTTTCCCAGCTCATGTGGCTGAAGACGTCTCCCGGTCCGGTCGCCTCGACGATCGCTACGTCGGCCCCGTCTACCAGAGTGTCCAATGGAGCGGTCGCCTCCGTGTCGCCGGAATAGGCGAGCAGGCGGCCGTTGACCTCGATGCGATAGCCGTTGCTGCCGCTCGAGCCGTGATCCAGCCTCACGGTTTGGTATTTGTATCCCGCCGCCGTGCCAGATGGTTGCGCTGTCTCGTAGGTCACCTTGAACTTCGGACGCATGACCTTCTTCCAGTCAGGGCCCCAGCTCACGTCCCAAAGCGCCTCCAGCCTCTCTTCAACGCCTTCTGGCCCGACAAAGGTCAGCGGGCGCTCATCGACGAAGACGCGATGCAGCACGAAGGTGGGCAAGCCCAATGTGTGATCGCCGTGAAAGTGCGTCAGGAATACGACGTCGATTGCACCGGGATCAACACCGACTCGCTGCATGTGCGGCAGCAGCGGCGCGCCGCCATCCAGGAGAAGACGTCCGTTGACCACCACCGCTCCGTTGTAACGGTCGGTGGAAAACGCTGCTCCCGTCCCGAGGAAGGCCAGCCTCAGGCGATGGTCACCGTCGGGTTCAGGTACACGTCCTGAATCGCGTGCAGTAACTCGACTCCCTCCTTCATCGGGCGCTGGAAAGATTTGCGACCACTGATCAGGCCCATGCCGCCCGCCCGCTTGTTGATCACCGCTGTGCGGACTGCCTCCTTGAGGTCGCTCGCCCCGTGGGACTCGCCGCCCGAGTTGATGAGGCCGGCCCGGCCCATGTAGCAGTTGATCACCTGGTACCGGCAGAGGTCGATGGGGTGGTCGGTTGCCAGCTTGTCGTACATGCCCGGTGCGGTCTTCCCGAAACCGATGACCTCGAAGCCGCGGTTGCTGTCCGGCAGCTTCTGCTTGATGATGTCGGCTTCGATCGTGACCCCCAGGTGGTTGGCCTGACCCGTGAGGTCCGCGGCGGTCTCGTAGTTGACGCCGTCTTTCTTGAAAGCCGAGTTGCGCAGGTAGCACCACAGGACGGTGGCCATGCCCAGCTCATGGGCCGCATGGAAGGCGACCGCGATCTCCTGCAGCTGCCGGTCGGATTCGGCGGACCCGAAATAGACGGTGGCTCCGAGCGCCACGGCGCCAAGCTCCCAGGCTTCTTTGACAGTTCCAAACAAAATCTGGTCGTACTTGGTCGGGTACATCAAGAGCTCGTTATGGTTTATCTTGCAGATGAACGGGATGCGGTGCGCGTAGCGGCGCGCGACAGAGCCGAGGATGCCGAAGGTCGACGCCACCGCGTTGCAATTTCCCTCGATCGCGAGCTCGACGATTTTCTCGCCGTCGAAATAGATCGGATTGGGCGCAAACGAAGACCCCGCGGTGTGCTCAATCCCCTGGTCGACGGGCAGGATCGACAGATAGCCCGTGCCGGACAGCCGGCCGTGCTCGAACAGCGACTGCAGGCTGCGAAGTACTCGCGTCGGCCGGTCGCTGTCTTTCCAGATCCTGTCCACGAAATCGGGACCGGGGAGGTGGAGCTGCGAAGCGGGCACGGTTTGGCATTTGTGCCCAAGGAGGTCAGCGGCGTCGCCGCCCAGGATCTCCTCCAACTTTGCCGACGTCCCCTTTGTAACTGTAGCCATCAATTCCTCTTACACATTTGGTTAGTGCGGTTTGCAGGACCCCGCAGGTTCACCAATCCGCAAGCGTCACTCTATAGTGCAGCCTCATGACCGAGCGCGCTAGCGACCTTCTGAGCGGGCTCGCGGACCGACTTTCCGCTGACTCCAGGGACAGCGGCCAGGTGGTCGCCGAGTCGGTGCGCACACTCGAGCCTGAGCTGCTCAGGATGCAGAAGGACGGCGGGTCGATCGACGAGCTCGTGCGTACATCGGTCGGCTTCCTCGAGATCCTGTTCCGCTCCCTCCGCGCAGACTCGCGCGTGCCTTGGCAGCAGTACTACGCGCTCGCCCGCGAAGCGTCGCGCCGATATGCGGAAAAGGGGATCCCCCTCGAGTCGGTCATGGAGGGCCTTGCCGTGTTCCGCCGGTCGGTTCTTGCCCGGGTCACCGAGGAGATGTCCGGCAATGAGTTCGCCGACGAGGTGCTGCTGCTCGCTCAGAGTCGCTTGGGCGACGTGGTCGAACACCTCAACTCGAGCTTCATCCGGGGCTATCTCGACTACACCGAAGCGCGCTACCGCGCTCGCCAGAGCGAGCTGTACGGCCTTTATCACATCGCGAGCGCGCTTGGGCGCTCCCTCGACGTAACCGAGATTGCCGAGGTTGGTCTTCGAGAGACGCTCAAGGTGCTGCGCCTGCAGGCCGGCGCAGTGTGGACGCGCGAAGGAGCGCGGTTGGCGCTTGCGAAAACCTTGGGTCTGCAGCCCGGCGAGGAAGAGGAGTTCGAATCGGGCCGCCTCGGGGCACGCGTGCGCGTGGTGGAGGTCGCTTCGGGCCCGGCCGAGTCACGCGTCGACCGCATCACCGGCGAGTGGAGCGCCATCCGCGCCGAGCTGCGCACGAAGGGAGTCCTGCTCGGCGCCATGACGGTAGCGACCCGTCTGCCGCGAACGTTCGAGCCCAGCGACCTCGAGTTCGTCGCCGCGGTCGCAGACCAGATCGCCGTCGCCCTCGACCGCGCCCGGCAGCACACGAAGGAAGCTCGGACCGACTTCCTCACCGGGCTCGCCAATCGGCCGGAGTTCGAGCGCGCGATCGACAGAGCCGTGGCCGCCGCTCAGCGGCACAAGCGCCGCCTGGCGCTGATGATGATCGACCTCGACAACCTGAAAGAGATCAACGATTCACAGGGTCATCACGTCGGCGACGAGGCGATCCGCGTCCTGGCGCACGAGCTCCAGCGAGCAGTGCGTGCCACCGATACCTGCGGCCGGCTCGGTGGTGATGAATTCGGTGTGGCTATGCCCGACGCTGACGAGCGCCACGCCAACGAAGTCGGCGCCCGCGTGCGCGCCTCCCTCGAGGAGCTCAACCGGCTCTCCAAGACTCCGGTGCCAGTTGAGTTCAGCATCGGCGTGGTCGCCTGGAGGCCTGGGATGGACTGGGAGGCGATGTATCAAATCGCTGACAAAGCTCTGTACGTCGACAAGCGGCGCCGCCACGCGAACCGCAAGAAGGCTGGAACCCCGCGCGCGCAGGGCGTTTCTGGATAAGGAAGTAGCCGTCCTCTGGGGCCCCCGCGACGCAGTCGCGGGAGACCACGGCGCCGTGCTCGGCCCCGACTTCTTCGATCGCGACACGCTCGCCGTCGCGCGCGCCGTGCTGGGCAAGCTCCTGGTACGGGAGATCGATGGCCTCCGCGTCTGGGGCCGGCTGGTCGAGGTTGAGGCCTACCTCGGGCCGGACGACCTTGCCGCGCACTCCGCGGGCGGGCGCCGGACACCGCGCACCGAGGTGATGTATGGACCACCGGGCCATGCCTACGTCTACCTCACGTATGGGATGCACCACTGCCTCAACTTCGTGACGCGATCGGCTGGCACCCCGCAGGCGGTGCTCGTGCGCGCCATCGAGCCGGGCCCTGGCGTGGGACGCGCAAGCGGGCCCGGCCTCGTGTGCCGCGCGCTCGACATCGATCGCCGCCTGAACGGCGTGGCGTTGAAGCCGCCGCACCTTTACCTCGTCGACGATCACGCTCCCCGGCGCCGGGTTTACGTCACGCGGCGGATTGGGGTCGAGAGCTCAGGCGAATGGGCGGGAAAGCCGTTGCGGTTTTGCTGGGACTCGCCGTTCCTGTCGCGGAAGCTCCGGAAAGCGCCCTAAGGCCACTTGCCGGGCGACGGCTCGGCGCGTTTCAGGTCGGCCCAGTCAGCCCGAATCGGCGCGAAAACATCCGCTACGGTAGCTCCCTCGGGGCCCGCGACAGCCTCGTGTGGCACGTGACTCGCGATGACGTAAGTGTCGCCGGCCTTGAGCAGGCGCTTGTCGGACCCGATGCGGAAGTCGATCGTCCCCTTGATCACGAAACCCATCTGCTCGTTCTCGTGATGGTGCTCGGGCAGGTGGGCGTCGGGGTCGAGGTCGACGACCGCCATGGTCATGCGCTCACCGTGGACCGCCCTCGCGGTGATCCCGTCTCGCAGCAGGTGCGGACGGAGGTCTCGAAGCGCCTCGAACGTCTTCATTCGATGACTCGGTCGATGATCGTCGCGGTGCCCAGCCCGCCTCCGCAGCACATCGTCTCGAGGCCGTAGCGAAGGTCGCGCCGCTCGAGCTCGTACAGGAGCCTGTTCATGAGGATGGCGCCGGATGCTCCCAGAGGATGCCCGACGGCGATGGCCCCGCCGTTGACGTTGGTCTTGTCGAGGTCCGCGCCGGTTTCCTTCTGCCACGCAAGGACAACTGATGCGAACGCCTCATTGACCTCGAAGAGGTCGATGCTTTTCAGGTCGAGGCCCGCCCGCTTCAACACCGCCGCGGTGCCGGGGATGGGGCCTTCGAGCATCAGCACCGGGTCGGTGCCCACGACGGCCTGGGCCCGGATGCGTGCGCGCGGCCGCAGCCCCAGCTGCTTGGCCTTCTCGAGCGACATCAGCAGCACCGCCGCGGCGCCGTCGGAGATCTGGCTCGAGTTGCCCGCCGTGATCGAGTGCTCCGGATTGAACGCCGGCTGCAGGGCCGCGGTCGCTTCGTAGCTTGCGTTTGCGCGGATGCCCTCGTCTTTCGTGAAGAGGCTGGTGTGACCGTTGCCCTCGACCGGGACGTCGATCGGCATGATCTGGGATGCGAGATATCCCTTCTCCGTGGCTTCGTGCGCGAGCTTGTGGCTGCGGACGCCGAACTCGTCCATCTGCCGTCGTGAGATTCCGTACTTGCGCGCCATCAGCTCTGCCGAGATGCCCTGCGGAACCAGGTCGTACAGCTCCATCAGCTCGGGTGGGAAAGGAGTTCCGGGGGACACCGCATTTGATCCCATCGGGACCCTGCTCATCGACTCCACGCCGCCCGCGATCGTGATGTCGCAAACGCCTGACTGGATCAGGTTGGCCGCGAAGTGGAGCGCCTGCTGGCTCGACCCACACTGGCGGTCGACGGTGGTCGCGGGGGTGGTAACTGGAAAGCCGGCGGTCAGCCACGCGTTGCGCCCGACATTCAATGACTGCTCGCCGACCTGGCTCACACATCCGAAGACCACGTCTTCGACCTGCTCGGGCTTGATGCCCGAGCGGTTGACGATCTCTTTCAACACGAGCGAGCCCAACACCACAGGATGGGTGTCCTTGAGCTTGCCGTTGCGCCGGCCAATCGGTGTTCGCACGGCCTCGACGATGACGGCTTCGCGCATGTTCAATTTCTCCTAAGCGTGTTGGTGCTGCCGATTCTACGACCGGCCACTAATCCCTCTCGCGATATGGTGTCAAGCCCCCAATCGTTTGCCTGGCTCTCGGATTTTTTTATTTGTTGACGTGCTCTTAGGCCCCTGTTAACTTTCGCGACGCCCCAAGCGGCTGAGTACGGTAAACCTGAGGATACCGAACGTCGAGTAGGTGGAAGGTGCGGCGCAAGCCGTTGCTGGAAACCGAAAAACGCATAGGGTACTTCAGGGTAAACAGGAAGGTCTCTTGGGGCATCTCTTTTCCACAGGGCGTCCACAGCCCGCTTCTCAATTCGAAAATCCCCTCTTGCGCGCCTCCATGCACGCGTTGTCCACAGCATCGGCGTTCACTATCGCACCCTCAGCCAGAAGCCTCCGCACGCCGTCGGCGAGGCGAGCCACCGGCATCGGATCCTCGTAATGGAGCCAGTTGTACGCAATCGGCTCTGACCACTGCCGGCCTCTCGCCTCGTACAAGCGCCGGTGGGTGTCGACGACGATCCGCTCGACCTGGCGCAGCAGGCTTGGGTTGCCAGCGGTCAGGCTTGCGAAGTCCTGCACCGCCATCCAGGCCAGCAGGCGCTGCAGCCGCGCGCCGGCCCCTACTTCACGACCTCGGGGGCGGCCGCGCCGGTGTCGAGCTCGAACACGCTCGCCTTCAGCGCACATATGAAAGGAAGGTTGCGGTAAAGCTCGCGGTAGTCGAGCCCGTAGCCGACGACGTAGTCGTTGGGAATCTGGAACCCGACGTAGCGAACGGGCACCTCGACGAGCCGCCGGCCGGGACGGTTCAACAGGGTCACTACCTCGATCGAGGCGGGCCTTCGCTCGCGGAGCTCGGAAAGCAAGTAGTCGAGTGTCAGACCGGTGTTGACGATATCCTCGACCAGCAGCACGTGCCGGCCCTCAATCGGATAGTCGATATCACGCGCGATGCGCACCCGTTCGCGCGGTTGGGCCCCGGCGAACCGCCTGAGATCGAGGTAGTCGATGACGAACGGGACCTTGATCTGGCGAGCGAGGTCGGCGAGGAAGAATGTCACCCCTTTGAGGACGCCGACGACCACGATGGTGCGCCCGCGGTAGTCGCGGGAGATCTTTCGCGCGAGCGCTCTCACCCGCGTCTCGAGCTCGACCGGGGAGATGAGGATGCTGCCAATGTCCTGCTTGCGCAGGTCCTGGACCTCGAGCGCTTCGTAGCCCGCCTTGGCGAGCAGCTGCTGATAGTCCTTCCTATAGAGCAGGCGGACATTGACGTCCGGATAGATCTCGCGCAGCATCCGGAGCTTGCGGTTCTTGGGCGTCACCAGCGACTGCTTCATGGTCGTCAGCTCGACGTAGAGGTCGTGCTCGGGCAGGTAGAAGTCGGGCGTGAACATCTCCGACACTCGCGTGCCGTCCCACGCGATCGGGAACGACACCGGTTCGTAGACCCACCGGATCCGGTAGTAGTCGAGGAAGCGCGCGAACTCCTGCTCAGAGGGGTGTGCGAACTCAATGCGTGAGTGCGCCGGGCCCGATCGCCTGACGAGGCGCGATCTCTGCTTGACGGGGCGGCGCCACTTCTGGGGGACGGATTGGTGGACGGACGACGCCAAGGAAACGCCGAGATTGTACTCTCCGCGAATCACTGCCATGAGCACACCGGCGCAGAGGATGGTCGCCGAGCAGCTGCTGCCCAACGGCGTCACCGATCAGCGCGTCATCGACGTGATGTCAAAGGTCCCGCGCGAGGAGTTCCTGCCCGGCCGGCTTCGCCGCCATGCGTACGAGAATCGCGCTCTCGCCATCGAGTGCGGCCAGACCATCTCCCAACCGCTGGTCGTGGCGCTCATGACCCAGGCTGCGGCGCCAAAGCCTGATGACCGCGCGCTAGAGGTCGGCGCCGGTTCGGGTTATCAGGCTGCGGTTTTGAGCCGCCTGGTAAGGCACGTGATCAGCCTCGAGCTCGAGCCGGCGCTCGCCGAGCACGCGTCGGAGACGCTGGCGCGGCTGGGGTACTCCAACGTGGAGGTCGCCGTGGCCGATGGCACGTTAGGTTGGCCCTCGTACGCGCCATACGACATCATCCTGGTCGCGGCCGCCTCACCCGATGTACCGCCCGCGCTCATCGAACAGCTTGCGCCCGGAGGCCGGCTCGTGATCCCGGTCGGCAGGGCCTCTGACGAGCACCAGGACCTGCGCATTTACGAACGCCACGGAGACGCGCTTGCCGCGCGATCGCTGTTCGCGGTGCGCTTCGTCCCTCTACGGTGATTTGGTCGGAGACGGCGTCGTACGACCGGGTGTCGGTGATGCACCGGTGCTTGGCGACGTACTACCGCCAGTCAGCTTTTGCATCTGCTGCAGGATGTCGCCTACCTGCTTCATCTCCGAAGCGAAGCCCGCGAAATCGCCGTTCTTCAAATCGTTGTAGGCGGCGGTGTAATGCGCGTTTGCCTGCGTCACCAGGTCCGCGATCTGGGCCAGCACCGCCGGCGTGATCGTAACCGGCGGCGTGTTTGTAGGCGGCGGCGCCGTCGCCGTCCCCACCAGCTGGTCGATCGCCTGCTGGAGCGTGTCTGCGTACGCGACCGACGCCTGGTCCGCGAGGATGACCTTCTTCAGCTCGGGGAGGCCCGATGCAGACGTGGCGCGAAGATAAATCGGTTCGAAATAGAGGAACGAGTCACCGATCGGCACCACCAGCAGGTTGCCTTGCTGGACCTGGGAGCCAGTCCCATGGAACAAGGTGAAGTCACGAGAGATGACTGGGTCTTGGTTGATGCGGTTGGCGACCTGCTGCGGGCCGAAGATCACCTTGTCCTTCGGCAGCACGTAGGACACGTACTCGCCGTAATGGGAGCCGTCTGACCGAGCCGCCATCCACGACGTCAAGTTGTTCTTGCCATGGGGGGTGAAGGGCATGATGAGCAGGAACTCGGGGTTCTGTTCTCCGGGCAGCCGGAACAGCACGTAGTACGGCTGCACGGGCACCTGTGCGGACCCCGGCGAAGTCTGAGCCGTCGGGATGTCCCAAACGTCTTCTCGAGCGAAGAAGACTTTGGGGTCGGTGATGTGGTAGGTGGCGTAGATGCCGACCTGAGTGTTGAACAGGTCGACAGGCACGCGGATGTGATTCCGCAGTCCCGCAGGCATCGCGTCGATAGCCGTGAACAGGGTTGGGAAGGTGTCTGCATAAGCGCGGATGATCGGGTCCTTCGGATCGACCACGTAGAACACTGCGGTGCCTTCGTAGGCGTCGATGACGACCTTGACCGAGTTGCGGATGTAGTTGATGTCGTTGCTGTCCTGGAAGGTCACGGTCTGCGAATACGGATAAGTCGCCGCGGTCGTGTAGGCGTCGACGATCCAGTAGACGTGGCCATCGACGATGACCACGTACGGGTCTGAGTCAAAGCTGAGGAACGGCGCCAGCTCAGTGACCCGGGCGACGATCTGCCGCCGGTACAGCATCAGCGTCTGACTGTTCACCTGGCCCGATACGAGAAGGTTGAAATCACCCAGCTTCAGAGACCAGAGGGCGCGATTCACCGGGGTCATAGGCACACCATGGGTGCCGGTGTATGACGTGAACACGTCTTGGCTTCCCTGCGGATAGTCGAACTCACGATTTGTGTTCGGCGCCAGCGCGTAGGTGGTCGTGACCTCTCCGAAATAGATCGCCGGCTGGGTCACCTTCAGCTGGCCTGTTGGCGGGATGTCGCCGACCACGTAGTCCGGCAGGCCTTCGCCCACCACCGCATTCACCGGGCTGGCCGCCAAGCCATACCCGTGCGTGTACTGAAGGTGCTGGTTGACCCAGTTCTGCGCAGCCGGTGGCAACTTCGAAAAATCGAACTCGCGCGCGCTGATCTCCATCGACGTGTACTGGTTGTTGATGTTGTACCGATCGATGTCGATGTCGTGGAATGTGTAGTACGTGCGGATGGTCTGCAGCTGCTCGTACGTGTCTTTGAGCGGCGCAAAGTCCCAAATTCGCAGGTTGTTGACAGTGACCTGGTCGTTCTGGACGTTCGCCAGTGTCAGCGGTTGGTCCCCGGTGAAGTTGCTGACCCCCACGTTTGGCAGCCCGTAAGCGGCGCGGGTGCCCGAGATCTCACGCTGGATGTACGGAAGTTCATACGTTTGCGCGTTCGGGGTCACCAGGAACGACTGGACCACCGCGGGATAGACCTGTCCGATCAAAAGGAGGGCCACCCAGGCGCCCGCCGCCGTCACAGGCAGCCAGATCCTTCTCAACCAGACATTGACCAGCAGAGACCCGCCCAGGACGACCGCCGCACCTGCCTGGAAGGTGATGATCGGCAGCCTGGCGTTGACGTCGGTGTAGGCCGCGCCCCAGACAGTGTTGGTGTTGTGCGCATACAGGAGGTCGTAGCGTCCAAGCCACATCCATCCCGCGAGAACCAGAGCGAACACCGCCATCAGCGCCGATAGATGCGCGATCGACAGCGGGCTCAGGTTGAGGTCGAAAGTGTCGCCTCGCCAGGCATACACGATCCCGATCAAGAGAGGGGTGAGAAATCCAAGTCCGAGCGCCCAGTTGGCGACCGAATGGAGGAACGGAAGCGTCAGCAGGTAGAACGAGACGTCCTGGCCCAGCACGGGGTCGGTGATGCCGGTGGCCCGGGCATGCTGGAACAGCGCGAGGCTCTGCCACTGGGTGCCGGCCCCGCCTGACAGCACGAGGGCAACCAGCGCCGCCGCGCCCAGGGCCGCGCCCCCGGTGGGGCTGCGGATGCTCGAGCGCCTGATCCCGACCGCGCGCAGGCTCGGTCCCGAGCGGACGCGTAGCGCGATGACGACGTTGGCGACCAGGAAGACGAACGCCAGCACGAAGCTCCCGATGAAGAGCGCCGTCTGCAGGAACAAGCGGGTTGTGAAGACGTCCTTGAACCCGAGCGAGTCGAACCACTGCAGCTCGGTGAAGAACCAGATGATCGGGCTGGCGAAGAGGAAGATCAGCAGCGCCAGGCCGAAGAGTCCGACGCCGATCCAGAATCGTCGAGGCGGCCGCGGGAACCGGATCTCTCGCGCTTCGAACGGTCCGCCGCGCTCGAACGGATCAAACGGCCGGTACCGGCGGGTCATCTGACCCGAAGCTTAGACGGTAGCCAGAGCGAGGTCGTCCGAGCTGAAATCCGTGTCCTGGTCAGCGGGTGGATGGTCGAGATGCCAGCGGACGGTGGCGCGCAGCGTCTGTCCCGGATCAGTGGTGGTCCAGCTGAGCAGCGTTCTGGCGCGCTGCGCGCTGGCGCAGATGTGCTGCGTCATCGTACCGGTCGGCTTGAGGTCCTCCGGCAGGACCTCGTCGGCCACCCTCACCAGCTCGGCATTCGAGCCTGCAGCCTCGAGGATCATTCGAGACCACAGCGCCATCGAGTACGTGCGGTCGTCGCACAGGTTGAGCGCCATTCCCACAGTCGATGGCGATTCGAGCGCGAGACGGGCCCCGTGAGCCATGTCGCAGACGTAGACCCGGCAGGCTAGCCACATTCCGGAACCGAAAGGGATGCGTGGCCGGCCGGCCCGCACTCGCCGCAGCAGGAACTCCTCGCGGCGCTGGTAGTCGCGCTCGCCGTAGACCATCGGCAGGCGAAGCGCGGTCCCGCCTCGGGGCCGATATTCCTCTTCGACGTCGAGCTTGTCGTAGTGCTCCATACCGGGCGTCTTGCCGCGATACGGATAGCGCTCCGCGCGCACGGCGGAGTCCTCGTCGAGCGGGACCGGGTCGGTCTCGCGCCCGTCGTTGAGCGCTCCGAACGCTCGATAAACGTCGAGGCTCGAAATCACCACCAGCCGCAAGCCTCCTGGCAATGCCTCGAGGGCGGCGCGTGCGTCCTCGCGCGTGAGCGCGCGACAGTCGACGGCGGCATCGGGCTCAAACGCAGCGAGCTCTGCATGGTGAGCCGCCAGCTCGGTGCGGTCGCAGTGAAGATGCGCCACGGGCGGCATGTCGTCCGGCTCGAGGCGGCCGCGGTGAACGACCAGCACGTCGTGGCCTTCGCCCGCCAGCTCTTCGACGATCGCCCGCCCGATGAACCTCGTCCCGCCGAGGACGACGATTCTCAAGCCACGGGTTTTGCGGTTGTCGGGTTCTTCTCAACGATCAGGTCGACGAGGCCCCATTCCTTGGCCTGCTCCGGCGTCATGAAGAAGTCGCGCTCCATCGCGCGCTCGACGTCCTCGAGCTCCCGGTGGCAGTGCTTGGCGTAGATCCGCGCCACCTGCTCGCGCTGGCGGAGGATCTCCTGAGCGTGGATCTGGATGTCGGTGGCCTGGCCCTGGATGCCCTGCGTGAAGGGCTGGTGGATGAGGATCTGCGCATGCGGCAGCGACATCCGCATTCCAGGGTCGCCGCCGGCGAGCAGAATCGACGCCCCGCTCGCGGCCAACCCCGTGCACAACGTGGCGACCTTGGGCCCGACGTACTGCATGGCGTCGTAGATGGACAGCGCTGCCGTCAGCGAGCCGCCTGGACTGTTGATGTAGAGCTGAATGTCTCGGTCGGGAGTCTCGTTTTCGAGAAACAGGAGCTGAGCCGTAACCGTGGTCGCCATGTCGTCGTCGATGACTCCACGCACGAAGACAACTCCGTCCTTGAGCAGCCGTGAGTAGATGTCGTATGCGCGTTCGCCGCGCCCGTCGTTGGTGATCACCGTCGGGATCAGGTGCATTTCATTACCTCCTGGTTTCGAACCCGATGCGCGGCCGGGACTTGGGTGGCGGGTTGGACATTGCGAGGTAGGCGCTGAAGTCGGCGACGCTGCGCAGCGCCTCGAGGGGAAGGCCCGCCGTCGCCAGTCGCAGCTTTACCGGAGGGTCCTCCGGCCATGCGGGCCGCTCCGTGTCGGCGCCCAGGAGCCGCGCCAGCTCGGCGTACAGATCGGGCGTTCGGATCCCGAGCGCGTGCGCGACAGCGAGCAACCGCTCGGTTGATACCTCCTTGCGGCCCCGCTCCACCTCCGATAGGTGGGCCGGGGACAGGCCGGCTTCGGCCGCGACCTCGGTCAGCGTCCGGTGGACGGCCTCCCGCCGCTGCCGCAGGACCGAACCGAGGGCTCCTCGAACCATCTGCGCTGATTCGCTGTAGGCGAACGCCATTCTTCTGAAGCGAAGTCTACCGGAAGGTCGGCCGCGGCGGATCGGGTATCGCCCGGCGTTCTGAGTTGGTCTTTGCTCGGCGCCGCCGCAGTTCCAGGTCCAGGCTCTCCTCGCCGCGGGCCATCGCCCAGCGGTGGTTGGCGGCGAAGATCGGCCGGAAGATGAAGGAGCCATACCGCAGCAGCGGCTTGTCGGCCCTGATTCGCCAGTCATACATTACGTCGACCACTTCGCCGCGCTGCTCGAACGTCCAGACGCCGGTGCCGACGAAATCGCCTTCGGCCACCAGGCTGAAGCCCCGGGCGCCGCGTGACTCGGTGACCTTGAAACGCCAGCGCAGCGTGTATGGGAGCCAGCCTTTCGTGTAGAGGTCCACCACGCGGCCCACGCCGGTGACGGGATCTCCTGGCTCGATCTGGCGCACCTCCAGGTAGACGGACGGCCACCAGCGCGCAAGACCTTGCGCATCGCCCAACACCTCCGCGACCTCGTCGGCGGTGCCGCGAATCCTCCAGTGGGTTATGAAGTGGTATTCGGCAGCCACTATCAATCCTTGAGGTTGTTCGGGTCCAGCATCTCCTGCTTCGGCCGCTCGATGCGCTGACGCGACCTCATGATCTCGATGAGCTTCTTGCGGCCCTTCGGCGGCCCGATCATGATCGCCCCCACCAGGCGGTCGTCCTTGAAAAAGAGCTTGCGATAGAACTTCTCTTCGAAGCTGTATGTGCGCACTGATTCGAGGTCGGGCTGTACATCCGGCGTCACGCCCATCACCGCAAGCGTCGAGCCGAACATCGTGGTCGTGTATGTGGGCACATCGAAGAAGTCCTCGTCGGCGCCGGCCATGTTGCGAGCGGCGACTTTGCCGTGTGCCTCCGCGTTGTCCCACGTTCCCATCTGGTTGTGCCGTTCGACCATGAGGTCGAAGAAGACGGCGATGTCGCCGGCCGCATAGACATCAGGCGCCGACGCGCGCAGTTTCGCGTCGGTGACGATTCCTTTGTCCAGCTCGATCGTCGAGCCGCGCACCGGCTCGGTGTAGTAGTCGAGCCCGACACCATATGTGAGCAGGTCGAACTCGACGCGCTTTCCATTGACGGTCTCGGCGAGAAAGCGTCCATTGGTCCGGCTGAACTTCTGCACCTCGTCGGACGAGATGAATTCCACGCCCTGCGCCTCCCCGAGCTGCCGGCACAGCTGCCCACCCTCCTCGTCGAGCACATAGCGGAGGAACCAGGGTCCCCGCATGATCCACGTCAGCTGCGCCTTCTTGCGGAAGCTCACGCCTTCCGCGAGCTCGTAGCCGATGAAGCTGCCGCCCATCACGAGCACGCGCTCCGACGTGTCGGCCTTCTCGATGATCGCGTCGGTGTCGTCGAGGGTCTGGAACCCGATCGTCTGCGAAACCTGGTCCGAGCCGGGCCACGGGGGCGGCTTGGGACGTCCGCCAGTGGCGATCAGAAGGGCGTCATAACCGAATTCCTGGCCGCGATTGGTGCGGACGATCTTGCCGGCGAAATCGATCTCGGTGGCCCACGTCTCGAAGTGGATCTCGAGGGTCTGCCTGGCATAGTCCTCGACGGTCCGCATGAAGACCTTCTCGCGGCGGACCTGGCCGCGCAGGTACCGCGGCAGGGCGACGCGGTTGTAGAGCGGGTGGCGCTCGGCCGCGATCATCACGATCGAGGCGTCGGCATCGAGCTTGCGTAGCTCCTCCGCGGCTGTCTGCCCGGCAATCCCGTTGCCGAGGATCACGTAACGACGAGCCACTAAAGGGTCAGCGCGTAGATGTAGCTGTGGTCGTCGGCATTCGCGAAATCGTATCCGGAAGCATGCATGTCGTCGGCGGCCGGGTGGTCGCGAGGCAACGTCACCACGACGTCATCGAGGCCGTCTGCGTCGGCTTCGAAACGCAGCGCTATCAGCAGCTCGCGCAGCGACCCGCCCTGGCCGGCGATGAAGCTGACGGCCAGGTTGTCGCCCCATGGCCGTCGGAGTCCGGCCACCGCGCGCCCGCCAGGTCCGACCCGCAGCATGCCGATCGAGGCGAGCCGCGCGAGCTCAGCGGCGCCCAGGTCACCGGCGCCATTGAAGTCGGCCACGACCCCGTGGTAGAGCTCGGTGCCGGGAGTGCCGGAGATTCGAGGCCACAGCCGGGCGGCCTCGGCTTCGTCTGGGATGCGGGCAGACTCGCCGCCTTCGACCCGGCTCCCCCTCCACCAGCGAGCGTCGACCAACCGTCTGAATCCGGAGGACTCGAAGAGACGCACCGCGTCCGGGTTCCCTGTGGCCAGCCTCACCTCGCCGAACCCCTGCTCGCGCGCCTCCGCGATCGCCGACTCGAGCATCGCGCGGGCCAGCCCCTGGCGCCGGTGGCTCGTAGCAACGCGCAGGCCCTCGTACCAGGCAAGGCCGGGCGCGTACGGCCGCAGCCTCTGCAAACCGACGACCACGCCATCGACCTCGACGGCCTGGAACGTCGCGCCGGCATCGGAGACCCAGTCGTCGAAGACGTTCGGGATGTAGTCATGGCCGGCCCAGATGTCTTTAGTGAGCTCGATGACGCGATCGCGATCGGCCGGCCTCACCGGCCGGATCAGGAGGTCTCTGGTTGCCAATGTGCGATCCCGGCCAGCGCGATGCCGCTGTCTATCACGAGCTCGTCCCCGTCCTTGATGAGCATCTCCTCGAGCACAGTACGAGCCCGGGCTTCGTCCCAGTCGTCGCCCACGAGTGACTGGCAGTCGGCCACCGCCTCGTCCATATCCTTGTAGCGGTTGAAGACCGGGTAGCGCACGAAGTCGACGTCAGGTGCGATTCCCATCTGCATCAGCAGCATGAACAGGTCGCTGAACTGCGGTATGGGCAGCTCTGGCTGGCCATGAAGGCGCCTGCGCAGCATCGTCACTGGATGCGGGACCGGGCCCTCGCGCATCATGACGAATAGGCGCTCCCGCGCTGACGACTGGAGTTTCTCGAGGAAGGAGACAGGATCTTCGATTCCATAGAGGACATGGCAGCAGATCACCAAGTCAGCCTGCGCGACGTCGGCGTCCTGCCAGGTGCTTGCGACCACTGTGATGTTGTCGCGGTGGGGTATCTGGGCGCGCATGCCCTCCGACGGCTCGACCGCGGTCACCCATTCCAGCCGCGCCGCGAGCGGTACCGCGTGACGGCCCGCCCCGGCGCCGACGTCGATGAGCGTCTTCCGTGGCGACAGGTAGGGCTCGAGCACGCGCAGAAAGCTGTCGGTGCGATCCCGTGTGATCCGAGCGTAGGAAGGCGCGCGGCGGTCCCAGTAATCGGTCGGGCGGTTGCCTCGCGACCCGGCCCGTTGGCTCACCATGGCGCGCCAATGTTCTGCCCAGTTGATCCCCGCCCCCGCACTGGTTATCCCCACCTCCATTTGAGTCTGACGCTAGCTTGTTAACACCACTGGGGACAAGCAGGGGACAAGTTTCGAGGGACTCGCCCAGATGATGGGGTCGTCGGAATCACAGCCACAAGATATAGGGCCGGAGTTAGGATTAGGCGGAATTTATGGCAATCGAACCGTCGCTAGAATTCAATACTGACGAAGCGGCCGTCTTGGCGCGATATTTCACCAATCTCGACCGTCCGGTCTTCGCCCTGCGCAACCTCCCAGAGGTAGTCAAGGGCGCGCTGTTCTCTCGCTATTCGCGCACCGAGAAGAGCCTTCGCCGCGTCCTGCTCGACGAGTTCATCAACGTGCCTGACTCGGGCTTCCAGGCACTGGCGAACACGTCGGGCAGCTCGGACGACATGGTGGCCGTCCGCCGCGCCGAGGAGTTCTACGAACGGGTCCTGGTCGGATACGGCGACGACTCCGTGGCTGAGCTCGCGGGCGCACACGTGGCCGTCGAGCGGACGTCGACCCTCGCCGCGAAAGCGCTCGAGGACAGCCGCATCGGAATCTCGCCCCTGGAGAAGTCGACGCGATACGTTCGATTCGACCGCCCGGATCGTGACGGCCGGTTTCTGTATCACCGCGCATCAGAGCTCGCCCACCCCGATTACGAGCCTGCGGCGGACTCCCTGTTCGAGACGTACAGCGCTCTTGTCGACCCGCTCACGCAGGCGATTCGCGATCGATTTCCAATCGAAGAAGGCGAAAGTGAACGCGCGTGGAAGGCCGCGACCAGAGCCAAGGCGCTTGACATGCTGCGCGGGCTCCTGCCCGCCGGGACACTGACGAACCTCGGCCTGTTCGGCAACGGTCGCGCCTTCGAATACCTCATCACAAAGCTCGCGGCCCACGAGCTTCCCGAATGCCGGGCGCTGGCCACCGATCTCCATCGAGAGCTCGCGCTCGTGATCCCCGCATTCGTCAAGCGCGCCCTCGACGAGCGGTATGGAAGCCCCGCGGCCGAACGGATGATGCGGGTCCGGGAGGCGGTGAAAAGTATTGATGCGCATACGCCCTCCCCGCGCAGTGGGGAGGGATTGGGTGGGGAGGTCCGCTTGCTGGAAAGCGACCCTGACGCAGAGCGAAAGGTCGCCGCCGCGGCGTTGTTCCCTCATTCGGACGCGCGCTGGGAGGATCTCCGCGCAGACCCCGGCCAGGTCCTGGAAGCCCTGCTGGCCGATCGCGCCAACCGCCGCCAGCGACCGGCTCGGGCTCTCGAGCACGCGCAGTACGCCTTCGAGATCGTGGCCAACTTCGCCGCCTACCGCGACCTGCACCGGCATCGAATGCTCACCCAGGACCGGCAGCTGCTCGGGACCGCGCTCGGTTTTGACGTGCCGCCGGGCCTCGCCGAGCTCGGCATGCAGCATCGCGTCGTAGATGCCATCGAGCGCGCCGCCAAAGCACACGCGCGTCTCGAGCGCGACCTCGGTCCGGCCCTCGCGCAGTACGTGGTCCCGCTCGCCTACCGGGTTCGCTGGTACTTCCGGGTGAACCTGCGCGAGATTTACCACATGTGCGAGCTCCGGACCACCCCGCAGGGCCACCCCGACTACCGGTGGGTCGCCCAGGAGATGTTTCGGTTGGTCGGCCAGGTGCATCCACGACTCGCACGCTATGCCAAGTTCGTGGATATGGGTCCGGGCGACGAGCTGGAGCGCCGGCGTTCCGAACGCCATCTGGACGAGAAACTCAGCGCACTCGATAGGCGAGTGCTATAGCATCGATCTCCGCGAAGTCAACCAGGGAGGAGAGGAGTGGTGTCCATGGAAATTCAGGGTGCCCAAGACGCGGAGAGGCGGATGGCGGTCCGGCGTTTGATCGAGGAACGGCGGTTTGGCGAGAGGCGATCGCCTGAACGCGCCACCGTCGGCCGGCGCGTCCTCTTCGTCCCCGACCGGCGGCTCGACGGACGCCGTGCGGTAGACCGGGCCTTCCAGCCGGCCTGACAAAGTTCTGGCTCCGCCCGCACTCGTAGTCCACGGCGGCGCGGGACCGGTTCCGGCGGCCGAGCGGCCGCTCCGCCAGGCAGCCGTCGAGCGCGCTCTAGAGCTTGGCTGGGCCCACATCGCTGACGGTGCGCTGGTCGCCGCCGTGGCTGCCGTCCGCCATATGGAAGACGAACCGCTGCTCAACGCCGGCATCGGCGCGTGCCTCAACGCGGACGGCGAAGTGGAGCTGGACGCAGGTGTGATGGAGGGGGCGGCCCTGCGGGCCGGCGGCGTCGCCTGCGTGAAAGACGTGCGGCATCCCGTCGACCTGGCGATGGAGGTGATGCGGGATGGGCGTCACGTGCTGCTGTCCGGATCCGGCGCATCGCGCTTTGCGCGCGACCACGGGGTGGAGATGACAGATCCGTCGATCTTCATCAACAACCGCAAGCGCCAGCTGCGACAGCAGGGCGCTGACACAGTCGGCGCGGTTGCCCGAGACTCGGAGGGGCGGTTGGCCGTGGCGGTCTCAACCGGAGGCATCAGCGGCAAGCTGCCCGGACGCATCGGCGACTCGCCCATCCCGGGCGCAGGCATGTACGCCGATGATCTTTTCGGGGCCGTCTGCGGCACCGGCCAGGGTGAGGCCTTCATCCGGCTGGGGTTGGCGCGCCTGATGGTGGTGGAGCTGCAGCATGGAATGGAGGCCGGGGCGGTGGCGCGTGGCGCGGTCGACTTCCTCGGCAAGTCCCTGAGGGCGCGGGGAGGAGTCATCGTGATCGGCCGCGAGGGGCCACCTCACGCCGCGTTCAACACACCGGCGATGCCGCACGCGATTGCGAAGTAATTGAGCGACGCCGCGTTCAACACGCCCGCCATGCCCTGGGCCAAGGCGCAGTAAGTCTTGAGCGATTCCGCCAACGCTGGCGAGCTGATCACGCTCGCCCTCAAGCGGGCCGGTGTCAGCCACCTGTTCACGCTGAACGGCGGTCATATCTGGCCGATCCTGGTCGGCGCCAGCGAACACGGGATACGGATCATCGATGTCCGTCACGAGCAGTCGGCGGCATTCGCCGCCGAGGGTTGGGCGAAGGTGACGCGCGAGTGCGGCGTGGCGGCGGTCACGGCCGGACCCGGCGTCACCAACTCGGTAACGGCGCTTGCGCAGGCACTGTCGGCGGACAGTCCGATGTTCGTCATCGGCGGCCGCGCGCCGGCGGCGCGATGGGGCATGGGCTCGCTGCAGGAGATGGACCACGTTGCGGTCGTGCAGAGCTTGACCAAGAAGGCACTGACTCTCGGGTCTCCCGAGGAGGCTTACAGCGTGGCGGCCGACTGCATGCGGACCGCGTTGAGCCGTCGTACCGGCCCCGTTTTCATGGACATCCCGCTCGACGTGTTCTACGGGGCCGATGACGTCCCGGAGGCGACAGAGCACCTCACCCCCGACCTCGGTCCTCTTCCCGACCCGGACGCGGTGGAGCGCACTGCCCAGCTCATTCGCGACGCCGAGCGCCCGGCGATGATCGCTGGTGGGAGCGTCTGGTGGTCGCATGCCGAGCTGGAGCTGAAGGCACTCGTCGAAGGTTCACACCTCCCCTTGTGTGTGAACGGGATGGCTCGGGGAATGCTGCCACCCGGCCACCCCCTGTTCTTCCCGCGCGCGCGAGGGCCGGCGTTGGGCGAGGCAGATCTGATTCTGGTCGTCGGCGTTCCGCTCGACTTTCGCCTCAATTTCGGTCGAGCGCCGGTGTTCGCCGAAGATGCCCGCCTTGTCGTCATCGACGTAGACGCCCACCGCAAGCACCGCACCGCCGAGGTCTCCATGTACGGAGACGTCAGGGCGGCGCTGGCCGCGCTAGGCCAGGCCGCCGCCGGCGTCCCCGAGAAGAGGCCCTGGCTGGAACACCTGCGCGCGTCCGAGGCTAAGGTGCGGGCCCGCGACGAGGCGATGACGCATTCGGACTCATCGCCGGTCCACCCCGCGCGACTGATAGCGGAGGTCGATCGGTTCTGCGATCCAACCGCGATTTATGTCGGCGACGGCGGCGACTTCGTCTCCTTCGCGGGCCGTCTCATCGAGCGGCCCAAGCCGGGCCTTTGGATCGACCCCGGTCCGTTCGGCTCACTGGGGTCAGGCCCGGCGTATGCCATGGCCGCCAAGCTCGCCCATCCCGAGCGGCAGGTCATCCTCCTGTCAGGCGATGGAGCATTCGGCTTCTCGGCGATGGAATTCGACACCATGGTCCGGCACCGAATCCCGGTGCTCTGCGTCGTCGGCAACAACGGGATCTGGGCGCTCGAGAAGCACCCCATGGAGAGCATGCTCGGCATGAGCGTCGCCTCCGACCTTGCTCCGCGCACACGCTACGACAAGGTGGTGGAGGCGCTCGGCGGTCACGGCGAGCTGGTCGAGCGCCCGGACCAGATCCGGCCGGCTCTCGAGCGCGCCTTCGCCTCCGGCCTGCCCGCATGCGTGAACGTAATTTGTGACCCCCAGGCGGAATATCCGCGATCATCGGTGTTGATGTGAGCACCGCGGAGCTGCACCCAGTCGTCGAAGCCGACGAGTGGCGTACTGCACAGTCGCAGTTCGACACCGCGGCCGAGCTCATCCAGCTCGAGCCGTGGCTGCGCGAAGTACTGCGCGAGGTGCAGCGCGAGTTCACCTGCAACTTCCCGGTGCAGATGGATGACCACCGGCTTCGCGTCTTCACAGGATATCGGGTGCAGCACAACATCAACCGCGGCCCGGCGAAGGGCGGCATTCGGTACCACCCCGATGTCTCCCTCAACGAGGTGAAGGCGCTCGCGATGTGGATGACGTGGAAATGCGCTGTGGTCAACATCCCGTTCGGCGGCGCGAAGGGCGGCATCATCGTCAATCCGAAGGAGCTTTCGCTCAACGAGCTCGAGCACATGACCCGCCGGTTCGCGACCGAGATCTCGATTCTCATCGGCGCCGACCGCGACATCCCAGCGCCAGACGTCAACACCGACGGTCAGACGATGGCGTGGATCATGGACACGCTCTCGATGCACCTCGGCTACTCGGTGCCTGCGTCCGTGACCGGCAAGCCGATTGAGGTCGGGGGATCCCTCGGCCGGGTCGAGGCAACCGGACGCGGGGTCACGATCTGCTCAATGGCGGCGCTCGAGCACCTGGGTCGCCAGCCTCATCAGACCCGCGTTTCGGTGCAGGGCTTCGGCAACGTGGGCAGCATCAGCGCGCGGCTTCTCGAAGAAGCCGGATGCACGGTGGTTGCGGTCAGTGAGGACTACGGCGGCATCTACAACCCACTCGGCCTTTCCATCAAGCGCGTGCTCGAATATCGAGCACGCGAGAAAACGCTTCGCGGTTTTCCGGGCGCCCAGGAGATCGGCAACCAGGACGTGCTGCTCGTCGACTGCGACTTGCTCGTGCCGGCGGCGATCGGCAACCAGCTGACTTCGCGCAACGCGCGCGACGTAAAGGCGAAGCTGATAGTCGAAGGCGCCAACGGACCGACGACGCCCGAGGCGGATGCCATCTTTCGCGAGCGCGGCATCTTTGTCGTGCCCGACATCCTGGCCAACGCCGGCGGCGTCACCGTCTCGTACTTCGAGTGGGTGCAGGACCTGCAGTCGTTCTTCTGGTCCGAACACGAGGTGAACCAGAAGCTGAAGGCGATCATGACGCGCGCGTTCTCGGAGGTGCTGAAGACGAAGGTCGAAAACAAGCTCGACATGCGCATGGCCGCCTACTGCCATGCGGTGTCTCGCGTGGCCGGCGCGACCCGAGAACGAGGGCTTTATCCCTGAACGACTCTCCGCTGGTAGCGATGCCGTTCGCGTCCCTCATCGGTGCCGAGCTCGTGTCCGCGTCGCCGGAGGAAGTGCGGGGGCGGCTGGATTGGACACCTGAGCGCTGCACGACCGGCGGAGTGCTTCACGGCGGGGTACTGATGTCGCTTGCCGACTCGATCGGCGCCTACTGCGCGGCGCTCAACCTTCCCGCCGGCGCGGGCACGGCAACCATCGAGTCGAAGACCAACTTTTTCCGCGCTGTGCGCGAGGGTTACGTCGAGGCGGTGAGCACACCGCTGCACGTCGGCCGCACGACAATCGTGGTCCAGACCGATCTTCTGGATGCTCAAGGGCGGCGGGTGGCACGTGTCACCCAAACGCAGGCGATCATCCCGCCCGCTTCCTAGCAGTTCAGATCTCGCGGGTGCGGAAGCTCCATACGCTGAGTGTGAGCATGAGCGCGAACCACACCACGACCCACGTGAGAAAAGCGGTCGGTGGCGGATCGACGGCGCTGAAAGGATTGGCGCGGCCCGCGGTTCCTGCCGCGCGGAGCGTCGCCAGGATCACATCTGGTTCCATCGCGTAGACCGCGCCGCGCCACAGCCCGTCAGTTGGCAATAGAAGGTGGCTGATGGTGCCGACGTTCTGGAGCGCTGAGTTCTGTAGGCCGGTCCCGATGTCGCCCACGACGCCCGCGATCCACGCCATGAGCCACGCGACCAGCGCGATCACACCGCCTGTGATGCCTGATAGACGCGTTGAGAGCAGGAGACCGAGCGAGAGCAGTGCCAGGCCCTCGGCTGCCACGTAGATCACGAGCTCGATCGGATGCGGAGGCACGTAGCCGGTTGCCCAGTCCACCGCGGTCAGCTCCAGGAAGGCTGACCCGGCCGCGTACGCCGTCACCAGGATCGCAAGCCCGAGCCACTTGCCGATCACTACCTCGCTTCGCCGCACCGGCCTTGCGAGCTCCGAGAGCAGGAGCCCGCTTTCGACCTCGCTCGAGATGAGTGGCCCCGCGACCACCGCCGCGCTGAGCGCGAGCACGCCGCTGTACATGAACGTGACGACGATCAGCAGCTGTGAAGAGATCAGCGTGACCTGCTGGGCGGGTAGAACGGTGCCGTCGCTCCTGGTGACGGTCGTGATCTTGTTAAAGCCCCAGGCCGAGAACCCGACCACCAGCAGCGTGAGGATGACGAGCGCCAGCAGCAGGCGGCGGCGCGAAGCCTCCTGGACCGTGAGCCTGGCGAACACGAACACCGGGGACATCACGCCTCTTCCTCGTGGAGGAGCTGTAGGAATCGGTCTTCGAGCGTCTGGTGGCGAGGAGCGACCTCGTAGACCCTTCCGCCGATTGCGACGATCGTCGACACGAGCTCGGGAACGCGCTCGATGTCGAGCTTCGTGAAAGTCAGCTGCTCACCTTCGTCGTCTATCGGACCGAAGGCGGCAAGCTTCGCCTTCGCCGCCTGGTCCAGGCCGCTCACCCTCACCCGCACTGCTGTACCGCTGAGCAGCTCGTCCATCGTCCCGGAGGCGATGACCCGGCCGTGGTCGACCACCGCCACGCGGTCGCAGACCTGCTCGACCTCGCTCAAGAGGTGCGAGTTGAGGAAGACGGCGGTGCCTCGCGCGGAGAGGCCTCGAATGATTTCGCGCACGTCGTGGCGGCCGACGGGGTCCAGCGCCGACGTGGGCTCGTCCAGGAAAACGAGCTCGGGCTTGCCGACCAGGGCCGCCGCGAGCCCGAGCCGCTGCTGCATACCCTTCGAGAACGTGCTCACGCGATCGTCGGCCCGATCCGACAGCCCGACGGTGTTCAGGGCCGATTTGATCTCCTCTTTCCACGTCGAGCGAGGGAGCGGCGCCAGCTCGCAGTGGAGGGCGAGGACCTCGCGGGCGTCGAGCCAACCCTGGTAGCGGAAAAGCTCCGGCAGGTAGCCGATGCGCCGGCGCGTCTCGAGGTCGCCGATCCGCTCGCCGAGCAGCCAGGCCTCTCCGGAACTGGGCCTGAGCAGACCGAGCAGAAGCTTGACCGAGGTCGTCTTGCCTGCACCGTTGGGGCCGAGAAAGCCGAAGATCTCGCCCCGCGGCACGGTCATCGACAAACCTGCAAGCGCGATGGTGCTGCCGAATCGCTTCGTCAGGTCGACTGTATGGATCGCGGGAGCAGTAGCGGCCGCTCCCATCGGAGCGGCCGCTTCGGAAACAAGAGCCGGCTCAGCCACGCATGCAGGCTAAACCGTCAGCCCTTCGGCGATCTTCAAAACATCAATCTGCGAGACCGACCCGGCGACCACGAAGACGTCGCCATTGATCCAGATGACCGCTGCGCCGAGGCCGGTGTTGTCCCCAAGCGCAACGCCGTCGACGCCCTTTACCTTGACCTTGCTCGAGCTTGCGTATTCGACGGGCACGGGAACCAGGAGCGTGGTCGAGGGGTCCTTGATGGCTCGGACCGCCGACGCGAGTCCAGGAGAGATGCCCGGAAGCGAGAGGATGTAGTTCTCGAGCTCCTGTGCGCTCACCTGCGTCGAGCTGACGACGGGCGCGCTCGACCTGGCGATCACCAGCTGCGGAAGATTGATGTCGTTCGAGGACGCGTTTGCGCTCGAGCTCTGTTTGAGGTTGCCGAACACCTCGATGATCGCCGGTCCGACTTTCACGGTGAGCTTGGCCCCGTCGATGCCTGCGGGCAGCGTCGGCAGAGGCTTGCCGGTCTTAGCCGCCGCATCCGCCGCCTTTGCCGCGTCGAACGTGAACACCGCCTCAGCCTTGGGCATCGCCGCGTAGGTGACCGTGGACGACACGGTGGATGGCAGGTAGGTGACGGCAGGGGCGTGCATTCCCGCGGCGACGTTCTGTGCATCCGCCGCCGACAGGACAATCTGAGGCGTCGGCTTCTCGGTCCAGGTCAGGGTACCGTAGTCGCTAAGCGCCGACAGCGACTCCAGGTCGGCAACTGTCACGGGGACGGGTTCCACCGTCTTCGGTTGGAACAGGGGCAGGATCTCCGCGAACGCTGTGACGACAAGCGCGACGAGCACGGCCGCCGCGGCGAGGCCTGCGAACATCGGCCGCGACGCGGGGCTCAGGATCGGCAGGCTGAAGCCAAAACGGGGCTTCGCGGCCGGAGCGGCCTCCACGCGTTTCAGGGCGGACGCCACGTCGAGCCTCAGCTCGGGCGCCGCGAGGAGCGTCGCGACCGCGCGCGCGTCATCCGCCATCCCGCTGTAGCGGGCCTGGCAGCCGGCGCAGTCGACGTAGTGCCGGCGGTCCGAGCCGGTGAGCGCGTCCGGATCGTCGAACATCCGGCGCAAAGTTCCATCAGAGAGATGTGCCACGGGTGACCTCCTTGCGCAGGGCTGCTTCTGCGCGCCTCAACATGGTTCCGATCTGTCCAGTTCCAACTCCGAGCGCCTGCCCGACCTCGGCGTAGCTGAGGCCGCTGGCGCGTAAGACGAGCACGGCTGCGGGTTTTGGCGCCAACCGGGCGAGCGCGGCTCGCACCAGTCGCCGGTCTTCGTTGACCTCGAGCATCCGCTGGGGGTCAACGGTGCGCTCGGCTTCGCCTGGCGCCTGTGCCAGCTCTCGCTTCTCGCGCCGGCGACGGCCCCGAAGGCGGTTCAGCGCCGTGTGCGCCGCGGCGCGGTGTAGCCACGCGGGTGCAAACTGCGCGTTGGCCGAGTGCAGGCGGTGGAAGTTGATGAAGACCTCCTGCGCCACGTCCTCAGCCTCATGCGAGTCCGCCAGCACGCGATTGGCAATGCCGGCAACGCGCGCATATTCACTTTTGAACAGCGCTTCGAACGCCTCATCGCGGGATTTCACGATTCGCCCTGAGGCCTCAGGAGCCGCCTCGAGATTCAAACCCACTACTCCCGAAGCACCACGCACCGGCGGTTTGTGACATGCCTACGTCTTGGGGCGCCGCGACAGCGCGAGGATCTCCTTCACGACTCCGTGTAAGAAGGGACCGCCCCACACGCCAACCGAAAGCAACGAGGCGAAGATGAAGACGGCGTCCACGCTCTGGCGGCCGGCGCGTTCCCAGTAGACGTCCTTAAGGTTGAGCCACAGCGCGAACTCATCCAGCGCCAGGGCGGCTCCAACCCCATATGCAATAGCAGTGATGCGCGAGAACCAGCCCGCATGCTGGGATTGACCGGTTCCCACCTGGATCAGCCACAGGTATCCGACCACCAGCAGCAGCAGGATTCCCCAAACCAGGTGATGGATGTGGAGGCCGCCGGCGGTCACATTTTGAAACGGCCCGATGCCGATATGAATCGTGAACGTCATTGCCCGTACGCCCGCAAAGGTGAGCAGAAACGCGAGCGAGGCCAAGAAGAGTCGCTCTCTGCGCTCGCTCTTGAAATGGAAGCGATAAAGCCTGGCGATCACTACTGCTAGCCGGCCAGGGATCTTTTCCGCCGAGCGCTACGGGCGATCTCGTCCTCGATGATTCCGAAATCGTTTCGCGGCAGAGCGTGGATGTGGCCCTGAAACGCGAGCGTCCAGTGCTCAGGTGGCCACTTTCGCACGTAGTCGAGGCGATAGGCGAGCTCCTTCGCCGGCACCCAGTCCGTGTCGTCCAGCACGATGTCCGGCCGGATGTGCACCCGCCAGGGATAGTCCTCGTCGCGTCGCGCGGATCGCCACATCGGCGTGTGGTCCTCGTACATCGGAGAGGCCACGGTCACCGTGGCGGCGAAACCCATGCGCCCGGTGACGTAATACAGCAGCCGATCGCCGACCCGCATGGTCTCGACGCGGCGGCGGTGACGGCTCTTCAGGCCCTGGATCGTGAAGCCAAGCTCGCGGGTCTTGCGGAAGTTGTCCGGCGAGCTGACCACCATCCAGAACTGCGACGATCGTGCCTCCGATCGCGCCGATTTACGCTTTCGGCGCGAACGGCCGCTCTTCGCGGGCCGGTCCGCGGCGGGCGCGGGCGGTGGCGATTCGTCGACCGTCATGAGGTAATGTCCTGCCGCTGCAGCGGGCCGAGATCCTCGGGCTCGGGCAGGAGCGCCGTGAGGTTCCGGATTTGTGCGATGTGGGCCACCTCGTGGCGGGTGACCATCTGGCAAACCTCGAGGAGCGTGAACGTGCCGCCGCGCGGATCGACGACGGTGCGCTCCCACTCGTTCTTGCCCCACCCGTGAAGAAGATCGACAGTCCGCCGGCGCACGCGCGCGAAGTCCTCGATGGCCTCCTGCAGCGGCCGGTCCAGGTCATGGTCGTGGGTAGGGTCGATCGTGGCGCTCACGTCTGCCGTGGCCAGTCCGTCCAGGTGGGCGTGCCGGAGCAGTCCGTCGACCTTGGTCCCCGAATCGAGCAGGTGCCCGATCAGGCCGCCGAGAGTCGGGAAGGCGGGTCCATGGCGATAACGGAGCTTAGCCTCGTCGAGGCCGAAAACGAGGTCGCTGATGCGCTCGGGCACCGAGCTCATCAAGAGCACGGCGTCGGCGGGCGCAAGCTCCTCTTCTAGCTCCACTTCGCAAACATACATACTCAGATACATG
>Ga0209236_1000137_pt1 | contig 38038 bp, 31 predicted proteins | sample GraSoi013_1_40cm_FD_185819 | JGI IMG/M metagenome (GOLD analysis project Ga0209236, IMG submission 185819) | Grasslands soil microbial communities from the Angelo Coastal Reserve, California, USA - Sample 09_27_2013_1_40cm (SPAdes) (version 2) | ecosystem: Environmental > Terrestrial > Soil >... | reverse complement strand
CATTCCCCTCCTCGCAGAGGAGGGGAATGCGTCTAGGAGAACCACCATGAAACTCAGCACGGTTTGTTTATCAATTGCATTAGCGATAACGCTCACAGCGGTGAAGCCGCTGGCGGCGCATCACTCCGATGAGGATTCTTTTGGCACTCGCAGTCTTCTCCGTCCTAGTCATGCATTCCTTAGCTCAAGCGCCGCCGCAATCCAATGGTGCCGGCACTGTGGTGGAGCCAGCGCCGCGGTGGCCGGACGGCCATGTGAACCTCGGATCGACGGCCGACCAAAAAGGCTATTGGGAAGTGCGTCCCGGCCTCAGCGGTTTGCCGCGGGCTGCCGACGTTCCGTTCCAGCCGTGGGCGAGAGCGCTGTATCAATACCGAACCTCCAGGACGGATTTGTATCCTCCACTCGTTGGTTGTAAACCCGCGACGGGACCCTCGTTCTTCAACCCTCCAGGCTTTGAGATCGTGGAAGCGCCGGAGCTTAAGAGCATTTTTATTCTGAACATTGCGGGCCCGCACTCCTGGAGGGTGATCTATATGGATGGGCGCCCGCATCCCACAGGCGACGATTTGCGACCCACGTTTTTTGGACACTCCATAGGGCACTGGGAGGGCGATACGCTGGTGATCGATTCAGTGGGCTTTAATGAAAAACAGTGGGTGGCGGGATCTTACCCGACGACCGAACAATTGCACCTCATCGAGCGCATCTCTCGCCCCAACCTTAAAACGCTTTCCTATGAGTTCACGATTGACGATCCGGGCGCGTACACCAAGCCCTGGTCCGGCCTTTGGACGATCACGGAAAAAACACCCTCATCGTGGATTTCCGGCGGCGAGATATTCGAATACATTTGCCAGGATTCCCGGCAGTAAAAAAGGGACATTCGAGGGACGCGCCCCGAATTCTTGAAGTTCAGAATTCGGGGCGCGTCCCTCGAATGTCCCTTTTTTTACTGCCTACCTCTTCACTTCTGCCAGGGCAACTTTATTAATCCCGCTTTCGGCGATTGCGAGATTTCCGTCCTTCATGGCCATCATGTTCCGAACAACACCACCGCCGGATGGGATCAGCCAGGTCTGGAACTTCTCGGTTTTGGGATCGAACCGGACCAGCGTGTTCGGCTTCACTCCCGATTCGCTGTACCAGATGATGTCGTTATAAGTGGTAATGCCGTAAGGCAGAGAGGTCGGACCGCTTGGGGATGGCCACTCTTTCACAACCCCCGTTTTCGGATCCAGCCGGCCCAGATAACCGCGCGAGTAATCCGAGTACCAGATCACGTCGTCGCTGGTAATTGCGATGCGCCGCGGCCGCGACTCTTCGTGCGGCAGCGCGTATTCTTTGATGGCCAATGTTGCGGGGTCGACGCTTGCCACTTTCGGCGCTCCGAATTCGACGAGGAACGGCACGCCCTTCGAGCTCACAACCATCCCATAGGGAAGCGACCGCGGAGTCGGCGAGGTGACAATTTTGATGTCACCTGTTTTGGGATCCAGGCGTCCGATCATGTTGGCGCCCTGGACGGTGAAGAACAACGTGCCCTTCTGATCGAAAATCGGCGTATGCGGATCGCGCGCGCCTTCGGGGAGTTTGTATTCGGTAACATCGCCCGTCTTTGGATCGAGTTTTCCGATGTAGCTCTTGGAATTTGCCGTGAACCAGATATTGCCGTCCTTATCGCCGACAAGACCATGGGGGCCTGAACGTGGCGTCTTGAGCTGGTACTCCTTGACTTGGCCCGTTTTCGGATCCACGTGTCCGATCACGTTGGCGTACATGCCGGTGTACCAAATCGAACCGTCCGCCGCCGCCCACGGGTCGTGGGGCCGAGATCCCTTGGTCGGCAGTCCCCATTCCTTGAAGGAAACCGTCACGCCTCCCGGCACAACGACGGCCGGTTTTGGGCCTTCTCCGGCGAGGTTCTTGAGCAGGTACTCCGTCACGACCGGGATTTGATCCGGTGTCATTTTAGCTCCTGCTGTGATCATGCGCTCGAGCGTGAGTCCCCACTCCTCACGGTTGTAGCCGGTGCCGGAGGCCATCTGGAGGTTATGACACTCGGTACAGGCACTCTGCAAAATGTCTTTGCCGGGTTCGTCCGGCAGGTTGAACTGCTCGCCCCGGCCGCCCCGGCCTTGACCCTGGCCTTGAATCAGTCCTGCTACTGAAAGGACTGCGGCGAGCATCAACAGGAAAAACAGTTTCTTGGACATTAACGCCTCCTTCTCCCAATTGATTACAATTTCGACGCAAGTATACCGGTGTTCTCACTTCAATGCCAGAAGGCGGCCGGGATCGATTCGTACAATGGTATATGTGATCGCTTCCTGCACGTCCGTGAATCCGTGAGGCGTGCCCGCCGGAATGATCACCATATCGCCTTTCGCCATGCGGCGGCTCGTTCCACCCTGGATTCCACTGCCGGCATAGCCGGGGCCGCTGAGCTGCCTTACTGTGTCGCTGGAACTTTCGCGCTTTTCAGCTTTCACGAGCGTGCCGCCCGTGACGAAGGTCCCGGAACCTTCAACGACGTAATAGACCTCCGACACTTTGTCGTGCGCGGCCATACCCGTCAGGTTGGTTCCTTTGTCGCGATGGACAACGGCGATGCTCACATTATGCCCACCTGCATCCACCGTACGAATCGGGACATCCGTAAGTTTCTTGGCGATTTCTTCTTTGACCGTGGCCTGGATGTCGGAGGCCTTCACATCGGTCGCCGGAAGAACTTTCGTTGCGCTTGCCTGCGCAAGCAGCAGCAAGATTGCAAAAATCCTTGTCATAGTTTTCTCCTTGTCCCTTTCCTATACTCAGAAGAATGAAGGAAAACAATGAAGCCCGACGATTGTTTTTGCAACAAAGTTTTGGAGTGCTTTCAACGATCTCGCTCGACGTGCCTGGATACCCGTTCGGTTCGATCACGCCGTACTGCGCCGACCGGCAGTGCCGTCCCGTCATTTACATCAGCAGCATAGCGCAGCATACGCAGAACATCCTTGCCGATCCGCGCGTTTCGTTGACTGTTTTGGAGAATGCCGACTCCGGCGACGTGCTGGCGCGAGGGCGCCTCACCTGTATTGCAAACGCACGCCCGCTCACCCCGGATGAGGACGATGTTCGCGAGCGCTACTTCCGCTACTTTCCACAGTCCCGAGAGTACGCAGGGACGCACGACTTCGAATTTTTCCGCCTCGATCTCGTCCGCGTGCGATTCATCGGCGGATTCGGCCGGATCTACTGGATTGAACCGGATGAGTTCATCTTGCAGAATCCGTTCTCCCCGTCGCAGGAAACGCGAATCCTCCAGCATATGAACGACGATCACATGGCCGCGCTACGGCACTACGCCGGCGCCGATTCGGTCGTTATGGTCGGGATCGATTCCGAGGGATTCGACGTTCTGAATTCTAGTAAAAAAAGGCGATTCTTCTTCCCCACCCCCGTCTCGAATATGGATGAAGCCCGGCAGGCGCTCGTCGCGATGGCAAAGCAGCCGGCGTAAGGCAGGAATTGCACCCTGTAGCGGCGGTCTTCTCGCAAAGGCGGGTGCTGCGCGATATTTAATTGATCGTTCGGCCACCCCTCCTCGCGGTGGTGCGAGGAGGGGAATTTGAGCCTGCTTCGATTGCTGCTGACTACGTGCTCGGTTTCTGCTTGCTCAGATCCGGGCGATACGCCAGGAAGACCTGTGTGCGATTGCGGATCGCCTTGTTAAGAGTTTCCTGAACCTGCGTTGCCTCGGCGTTGCCGTATATTTTCCTCAGGGAGTCTCCCGCATTCGGGTTTTGCACATCACGATCACTGAGCTTGTTGATGAGCACAGCCTGGTAGCGGGCGAAAGCTCCACCCTGTATCTCATTGCGCCGGATAATCGTCCGCTTGTCCCCGGCTTTCTCCTCCGCATTCTTGAGCTTCGCCAGTGCAGCTGCGTATGCTCCAGCCATTTCCGGCAGAAGTTCCGTCCGTTGCAGGTTGATGAACGCCGGCGGCGGATCCGCCACTTTCGGATTCAAGCTTGCATTGGCGTCATACGCGTAGACTTCGCTCCGCTGGTTGACAATGGCATCACGTTGCAATTTCTGCAAGCGGGCCGCTTCAGCATCGCCATAGACTTTCCTGAGCATCTGACCACCGTTCGGGAATTTTTCGCGATCTGCCCATTTTTCCCACTGGGTAATCGTGTAAAACTGGAAAGCCGGTCCTCCGAGATTCACAGCATAAACAGACACGGCTGGTGATCCGGGTGTCTTATCCCGGGCGCCGTTCAACTTTTTCACGAACTCTTCATAATCATTAATCGCTGACGGTTTAACCGTTGTAATCGTCAGTTGCAGAAACTGAGACGGTTTGTTCTGTGCCTGGGTTTGGGCCACGAGGCTCCACGCCAGCACGACCAGAACGACCGCTGCGATCCCTATCGTAACCGTACGCAAACGCATAGATTCTCCTTTCCTGAACTTTTGGACATCCCGAAGATTTTTGGGCTGACGCGGATTCTAGCGCAGACGAGCCGGTTACGCTATGAAATCATGCCTGCGGAAAACGGAAAGTTCCGTATAATTCCACACACATTCTCGTCATTTGAAAAGAGGCAACGATGCGCATCCGAAGGGTTATGGTCTTATTGCTCGCTCTTGTGGGATTGCTGTTGGCGACGTGGATCGCTGCCGGTCAGCAGGTGCGGCGAGTGGATGATCTGGCGCTCCGGAACGCAGGAAAAACCGGCGAGGAATGGCTGACCTACGGTCTGACTCCTGGTGAAACCCGGTATAGTCCCCTGAAGCAGATCGACACGACCAACGTCAGCCGGCTTGGACTGGCATGGTCCTATGACGTCGGGGCCGGAGGCGGCAATCAGGAAGCCACTCCGCTGTTCTGGAACGGCACCTTATACGGAATCACGAACTGGAGCATTGTGTTTGCCGTCGACGCGCGTACGGGGAAAGAACGCTGGAGATGGGATCCGGAAGTCAACCAGGTCACCGTGCGGCCGAAAATCTGTTGCGGCATTGTGAATCGAGGCCTTGCGATATATCAGGGGAAAATCATCGCACCGGTTATCGACGGCCGACTGGAAGCCCTGGACGCCGAGACGGGTAAGCCCGTATGGGAAGCGCGCGTTGCCTATCCTCAAGACAATTACACCGTTACCATGGCCCCGCGCATTGCCAAAGGAAAGGTCATTATTGGAGTCAGCGGCGCGGAGTTTCCGGTCCGCGGGTTTTTTGCGGCATACGACGCGAATACAGGGCAGTTTGCGTGGCGCTTTTATACGATACCGGGCGACCCTTCCAAACCCTTCGAAAATCCCGCGCTGAAGAAAGCTGCCGAAACATGGTCGGGTGAATGGTGGAAGCTTGGGGGCGGCGGGACGGTCTGGGACGGCATGGCATACGATCCCGAGGCTGATCTGATTTATGTCGGCACTGGAAATGGAGGCCCATGGCCGGAACAGCTTCGCCAGTCCAGGGGGAAAGACAATTTATTTGTGTGTTCCATCCTGGCGGTAAAGCCGGACACCGGAGAATTGAAGTGGTATTACCAGCCGGTTCCAGGCGACTCCTGGGATTATGACAGCGTTCAGGGCTTCATTCTCACGGATCTCACCATCAATGGACGCCAGCGCAAGGTCCTTATGCAAGCCAACAAGGACGGCTTTTATTACGTGTTGGATCGTATTACCGGCGCGTTTATATCCGCGCAGCCATTCGCGCTAGTCACATGGGCGAAAGGTATCGATCCGGAAACCGGACGGCCCATCATCAATCCGGAAGCTCATTACGATCAAAATGGGGAAACCATCACGCTCGCCCCTGGTCCGGGAGGAGCCCACAACTGGTCGCCGATGTCCTTCAATCCCTCAACGGGTTTGGTCTATATTCCCACATCGACCAACAGCACCAACACCTTCGCCCTCGATCCAAACTTCACGTACAAGCCGGGAGAGCGCAACATCGGCATTATCCGGGGCAACCGCGGCATCGGTCTGGGTCTGGGTGTGGAACCGCCGCCGCAAACTCTGCCGACGCTTCCTCCTCCTGCGCCCATCGGACCCGTTCCACCGGGAGGACAGCGTGGAATGCTCGTGGCGTGGGATCCGGTTGCTCAGAGAATGCGCTGGCGCACGCCGGGCGGTGGAAGCATCGGAGGCGGGACCGTCACGACTGCCGGGAATCTGGTGTTCCAGGTTATCCCCGACGGCCGTTTCGTGGCCTACACCGCCGACAAAGGTGAGAAGCTCTTGGAGATCCAATCTGGATTGCGCGGCGGGATGGGCCCTCCGATCACTTACATGCTCGACGGCAAGCAATACGTTTCGTTCTTGGGCGGCCAAGGAACATTACCACCGCCACTGCTCAACGCTCCGTCCCCGCCCGGCACCGTACCAACTGGGCCGACCGTGCCACCGAGGTTGCTAACGTTTGTTTTGGATGGAAAGGGGTTGCTGCCCTCTCAATGACAATTGAACATTGAACAGTGAACAATTTCCGGCAAAAATGTTCATTGTTCACTGTTCAATTGTCATTTCCTTGGGGAACCACTCTATATTCCCTAGCTGCGCCTCGTCGTCAAAGTGGTCAGCGCTTTGACCAGAATCGGGCCAGCTTTCTTGAGATCCACCTTACGGGAGGCCACAATCCTGCGCAGAATGCTTTCGCCCTTGGGACTGATACGTACAAAGACGAAACTGCGGTGACGTTCGTTCCGCTCCCGATGGATGAGGCCGCGCTTTTCGAGGCGATCGACCAGTTCGACCGTGCTGTGATGACGAAGACCCAGGCGTTCGGCCAGATTACCGATCGTCGGTTCGATTCCGTCGGGAAGTCCTTTCAGCATCAAGAGGAGCCGGTATTGTCCCGGATGAAGGCCCACGGAGCGCGCGGCGTGGTCGCTTAAAGCGAGATACCGCCGAAGTTCGTAACGGAATTCCGCCAGTGCGCGATAGTCGCCCAGCGTTACGTCTACTTTATTTGTCGGCTTTGTCATGGTCGCGTCATCGTGATGCGATACGGAATATCGCAACGCGATATCTTTTTTCTTGAAATCTCCCGATCACCGCGGTAGGCTGTCCCGGAAAGCTCAGTCAAACCGATTGGGCCAACTGACATTGACACCCATTCTCGCCTGCTGTGGGACGGACCCACAGCAGGCGCTTCTTTTTACGGACCACCAAGATTCGGCGTTCTCCCGTTTTTGATATCCGCAATCCAAATCCGCAGGACATTCTCCCCGCGCGGCCACAACTTCAAACAACTCTCGAGATACGCGAGCACCGTCTCGCGCTCGCCATGTTCGATGAGTTCTTTGGCAAGCACGAGCGTCGGTCCTGACAAGGCAATGTCGGGCGCTGCGGCCGGGTTCGCCGAATCGAGCAGATACTGTCTTGCATCGGCCAGGTCGCCCGTCCGCAGTGCGATGCGCCCCAGAATCGTGTTCGCGCGCTGCACGGCGGGCCGATCCGAACTCTTGAGATAAATCTTGGCCAGCTCGACGGCGGCCGGAAAGTCACCGATACGGAATGCGGCATCCGCCATTTCACCCGGCAGCGCCTCGCGCGCGGCAGGATTTTTCGTTAGTTCCAGCACGCGCCTGTATTCTTCGATGGCTCTCTCCGCGGGGTTGTCGATTTTCTCACCGGGAATTCCGAACATGCGATATAAATGGGCCAACTCCACAGGCCATTCACTGCTGTCCGGCTCTCTCTCCGAGATACGATGGATCAGACGGTCCGCCTCGGCCGGCTCTTTTCCGAAGAAAAATTTTTCTGCATTCTTGAGCACCGGCAGATCATTGGGGTGTGACCCAAGATTGTTCTTCCAGAGTTCCAGAACTTGTGAATTACCCTCCGGATCGTCGGGCAAGTCGTGCAGGCTCGGTTCCGCCGTCGATGCGTGTTCCGGGTGGTTAGAGATCATCCACAGCACATGACTGCGAAGACGGAGCCGATCTGCGGACCCGCGTCCGTTCGAGGTGTAATAACCGATCAGCATTAAACGGTCGTCGATATTATTCGGGTCCTTCCGCAGAGCGGCTTCCAATTCGCCGGCCTTGGACCGCAAAAGACTCTTGCCGGAGTGAAGAAGCAGGATCGATCGCACCGATTCCGGCTGCAGCAGACCTAACGCATCGAGTCCATTGGCGACGCTTGACGGCCGCTCTCGCTGAAGGCGCTCGCGGCCAGCAGCATTGAGCCCTGCGGTCAGGAGGAGGATGGCAATCAGCAACCTCATACGCGCATTGTAGCTTGGTAGGGGTTCATGTGGTAAAAGTCACTACTGTAGCGATGCGTCCCTCTCCGAGAGGGATGGAGTGATTTAAACCAGAGAGGGAACAGCGTGCGTTGGCCTTTATTGATCCTTTCATGCCTCCTAGTGAGTTGCAGCACAAACAAAACCGAAATGTCAAATAACAGATCTGGCGTGTCCGATTTCGACAAACTTACTGATGATCTCTTGTACGGCAGCTTGGCTCTTTCGCCAGTCAGCGCTACACAGACCGGATATCATGAGCACAATGGCGCCGCACTTGACGAAATGCTCGACGACTACAGCGCGGCGGGCATCGAGGCCCAGAGAAAGTTTTACGAAGGCTTTCAAGGTCGCGTCAATGCTTTGAATCCATCGTCGCTGGACAAAGAACAGCGGGCAGATCTTGAAATTATCAAGAATAATTTGAACCTCTCGCTGCTGGAACTGAACACGATCCAAAGCTACAAACACAATCCGACGGTTTATGTCGAACTGGCAGGCAATGCCTTGTTTGCGCCTTATGTCCTGGAATATGCGCCGAAAGACCGGCGCTACCTGCACATCATTAGACGGCTCGAAAAGGTTCCAGCCCTTTTCGAACAGGCAAAGGCAAACTTGCTGGACGCGCCTGAAGTGTGGAATCGGGTCGCCGGTGAAGAAAACGACGGTACGGTGGATTTGATAGACAAGACTTTGCGGGCGGAAGTACCTGAGCTGCAAAAGGCGGATTTTGAACGGGCCGCTGGTCTCGCTATCGCCGCACTGAAAGATTTCAACGGCTATCTTGCTGCCGTTCTGTCCAAGAAGACAAGCGATTGGAGATTGGGCAGAGACAAGTACGTCCAGAAATTCAACTACATACTCGCTACCGGGAAGAGTCCCGAACAGTTGCTTGCCGAGGCTGAGGCGGATCTCAAATCGACGCGGCAGGAGCTTGAAAGGCTGGCTGCGCCGAAAACTCCCAAACAGGCACTGGACGATGTTGCCAGACAACACTCGTCGGCCGAAACGTATATGGCTCAAGCGAAGAGGACATTGGAACAGGCAACGGCATTCGTCCGTGAGAGGAGTCTAGTGACTCTTCCCTCGCGATCGAATCTGGAGGTCATCGAAACGCCGGAATTCATGAGAGGCATCTATGCAGTCGGAGGATTCAACGCCGCTCCACCTCTTCAGCCCGAACTGGGGGCGTTTTATTGGATTACGCCAATACCCAAGAACTGGTCCAAGGATCGAGTCGAATCGAAATTACGCGAGTACAACGACTACGGACTACAGCATCTAACCGTCCACGAAGCGATGCCAGGTCATTATGTACAGCTCGAATATGCCAACGATGTCGAACCAAAATCGCGTCGATTGCTGAGAAATGTGTTCGGCAGTGGTCCTTATATCGAAGGTTGGGCCGTTTACGCGCAAGAACTGATGACGGACCAAGGCTATCTGAATAACGATCCGGGCATGCGACTCACCTGGCTAAAGCAGTTATTGCGCGTTCTAGCGAATACGATTTTGGATATTCGCTTGCACACAATGGGAATGACGGATCAGCAGGCGCTGGACCTGATGATCAACGATACATATCAAGAGAAAGAAGAGGCGACGGCGAAACTGCAACGCGCTCAACTTTCATCATGCCAGCTTCCGACGTACTTCGCAGGCTGGAAAGGCTGGCTCACAATCAAGGACCATCAACAGAAGTTAAGAGGCGCCAGCTTCTCACTTCGCGACTTCCACGAGCGCGCCTTGAAAGAGAGTGCCGTCCCACTGCCTGTGCTGGATCGTCTGCTGGAATGAAATTCCGGTCACCGGGTGGATTAATTCATCCGTCTGACCCCGAATTTCATTACAACGAACCGCCGCCTCCGATCTATAGTCTTAGGACTTATGCGATTTTATAAATGTAGAATCGGGTTCATTTGGTCTTTGCTATTGGCTGTTCTGGTTGCCGTAATTCCGAATTATTGGGAATCCAAGATCGATTCCATTCCACTGCTGGCTCCTCCACCAATTGAAATTCCAAAAACGCGATTCGTTGAAGATAAGATCCAAAAAAATAGGACTTTGGTTGCCACTCTAGTGGACTACGACGTTCCCATCGCGATCGCCTATCACGTCGCCGATCTCATCCATCCCGTCTTCGATCTTCGCAAAATGCGTTTCGGCAATCCATTCCGCCTCGAAAAGGAGACCGATGGCACTTTGAAGGGCTTCGAATACAAAATCGACGAGGAAAGTGTTCTCAGAGTGCAGAAAGGCTCGGAATCCTACGAGGCGAAAGTCGAGAAGCTCGATCTCGACTCACGCGAGAAGATAATTACGGCCGAGATCCACACGTCGCTTTGGGAGGCTCTCTCTGATTTGCCCAGGCGCGAGTACCTCGCCACGGAACTGGCGGAAATCTTCCAGTGGCAGGTTGATTTCAGCACGGAGATTCAACCTGGCGATCAGATCCGGCTGATCGTCGACGAATTTCTGCACGACGGCGCCTTCGTGAAGTACGGAAAGATCCAGGCGGCTGATCTGGTAAACGCCGGCCGCCATTACCGTGGCTTTCGATTCAAGGATTCTTATTACGACCAAAAGGGTATTTCCTTGAAGCGCGCCATCCTGGCATCGCCGCTGAAGTTCACGCCACGCATCAGCTCCGGTTTCACATCTCGCAGGATGCATCCGATCCTCGGCAGAGAACGGGCGCATCTGGCCACTGATTACGCCGTGCCGGCGGGTAGCCCGGTTGTTGCAGTTGCAAACGGAACGGTCACATTTGCCGGTTGGGACGGTGGGTACGGAAATCTTGTCCGCATCAAGCATGCCAGCGGCCTGACGAGCGGGTACGCGCATCTATCGCGCATCGCTTCGGATATTCGCGCGGGACGCACGATCAAGCAAGGGGAGCTGATTGGGTTGGTCGGACAGACAGGCCTTGCCACCGGTCCGCATCTTCATTTCATGATGGCAAAGAACGGCACGCCTGTGAATCCCGTCCCGACTCTGAAGAAGGGTGAACCCGCGCCTCCGCTTGATGGCGCGTTGAAGGCCGAATTTGTGAAAGAGATCGCCCTCGTTCAGGAAAAGCTGGACACTGGCTCCCAAGCGTTGACAGCTGCTCGTCAATAAAGCGCGAAATCCGGTTGTGTTGTCCATCGCCTGACGTGCCCTAGGAAACCGGTCTGTCTAGGTCAACGAAAATCGGTACGTTGGTTTGAACATCGACGGTCCGGGACCAAATGATGTCCTCGCCCGCCGCCATTGTCTGAACGAGCAGTTGGTATGAACCAAACGGAATCGCGCCGAACTGGAATTCGCCGGTCGAGGCAGTTTCCTTGATGTATTTGGTTGCGCCATCGCCGAGGTCCCGCCGCATCGCCGTCATCACATATCGCAGGGACTCGCTATGGGCGAGCTTATAGTAGTCCGCGAAGTGATTCTTGTTCACGGCAAATTCAGGCTTGAAGGTTTCCCAGTAATTGTCCAGCCGTTGCTGAACTTGCCGGCTCCACACCTCGGTGTACTTCGGAGGAAGCAGGACAACGCGTGCCGCCGAACTGGGCTTGCCTCCGGGAAGTTTGACCAAACCGATGACAGTACCTGTTTGAGAGACCTGAGCGAAACTCAACAAAATCGACAGACCGATGACAACCAAGGCAGCCTCCAGGCGCCAATCGTACAATTTTTGTGTTCTTTTTTCTTCAGAAATCCCGCGGTGTGGCTGACGCGTTCCGCGAGGAGGGAATGCGGCGTCATCACGAAACGCGACTCTACTCTTTCAACTGCTCTTCCAATGCCGCCAGATCGAGGACCGGCTGTTTGCACATGAAATTTTCACAAACATACACGGTGGGTTTGCCGTCAATCATCGGTCGGTCCCGCAGCAGGGCGATTCGATCTGCGGCGGCTCCGGCGGCAATCACCGCACGGGGAAAGTAGCCCCGCCGTAAAAGGGGAAGGAAAGCGTCCGGAGCGCCGGCAATTGCAATCTCTTTCGACGGGCCGGCATAGAAGTCTACGGCCGCAAGCATCCGGCCGAACCCGGACGCATACTGCCTCAACAAACTGGCAGCGGTGTGAATAATCAGTTCGGCTTTCTCGCGATAATCGTTCCGGCCTGTAACCGCAGCCAGGCGCAGCAGCACGTCGGCAGCGACTGAATTGCCCGATGGCGTCGCATTGTCGAAGAAATCTTTCGGGCGTGTGATCAATGACTCGTGATTCCCTCCCGTGAAGTAAAAGCCGGCGTTATTGGTGTCCCAGAACGATTGGATCATGCGATCCATAATTTGCGTCGCCGCTTCGAGCCATTTGTAATCGAACGTAAGCTCATATAACGCAAAAAGCGCGTCCGCTAAATTGGCATAATCATCCAGATAGCCGTTAAATCGTGCGCGGCCGTCTTTGAAGCTGTGTAGCACACGAGTGCCGTCCCACACTGTCGTCAAGATGAAATCGGCATTAGATTCGGCAACGCGCCGATAGTCGTCGCGATTGAAATGACCAGCGGCCTCGGCAAAGGCCCGGAGCATGAGGCCGTTCCAGTCGGTGAGGACTTTTTCGTCCCGTCCGGGCCTGACGCGGTTTTCTCGAGCGCGATAAAGCTTTTTCTTCGTCGCCTCGATTGTGGTCTCGAGTTCTTGAACCGGTATTCGCTCCAACTTGCTGAACAACTCAAGATCACGCGAGACGTTCAAAATGTTTTGCTCTTCGAAGTTTCCTTGTTCGGTCACGCCGAAGTATTTTGCGACGAGCTCCGCGTCAGCGCCGGTGACTTCTGAAAATTCTTTTAGGGACCAGACGTAGAACTTTCCTTCAATGCCCTCGCTATCCGCGTCCTGTGTCGAATAAAAGGCTCCGTTCGCGCCGCGCATCTCGCGCACAACGAAATCCAGGGTTTCCTCAACGATGCGTTTGTAGAGCGGCTTTCCTGTCACCCGATGCGCGTCCACATAAGCGCGTACGAGCAGCGCGTTATCGTAGAGCATTTTCTCGAAGTGCGGCACCAGCCAGCGGTCGTCGGTGGAGTAACGGTGAAAACCGCCGCCGACCTGATCGTACATGCCTCCATAGGCCATCTTGTCCAGTGTCAGCGTCGCCATGTGCAGCGCCTGTTCACTGCCGGTGCGATCGGAGTAGCGGAGCAGGAAATCAATACTCATGCTCGGAGGAAATTTCGGGGCGCTGCCGAAACCGCCTTCGCGTGAATCGAACCGTGAGGCTATCGTCCGGTAGGCCATATCCAACAGGTTGGTGTCAATAATTTCATCTTGCGACTTCCGGAATGTGGGACGGGTGAGATGTTCCCGCAAGCTCTTCGCGTTTTCCATGATCTCCGCGCGCCTGGTGCGATAGGCCTCGGCGATCGTTTCGAGAACGCGCAGAAACCCGGGCCGGTTATATCGGTCTTCGGGGGGGAAGTATGTACCTCCAAAAATCGGCTCGCCGTTCGGCAGAAGAAAGATCGTAAGCGGCCAGCCGCCGCTACCCGTCATTATTTGGACGGCGCTCATATAGATTTGGTCGAGGTCCGGACGCTCCTCGCGATCGACCTTGATATTGACGAAATTTTCGTTCATGACCTTCGCGATCGACGGGTTTTCGAAAGACTCGTGCTCCATGACGTGGCACCAGTGACAGGCAGAGTATCCAATGCTGAGCAGGATCAACTTGTCTTCTGCCGCCGCGCGCTCAAGCACCTCCGGACCCCAGGCATACCAGTCCACCGGATTGTGGGCGTGCTGCAACAGATAAGGACTAGTTTCGTTGATCAACCGGTTGGCCATATGGCCTCAGCGCTGCGATGAGCGAATCGATCGTAATAGACCAATGTGAAGCGTGCCAGGTTGCGCGGCCGTTTTTAATAACGATCACCTGTGGAGTTTCATGACGCACGCTGAGCCGTTCGGCAATCGAATCAGATACCGCACGGTCTTCGATGACAGAGACTACGCCGCAGATCAGCTCGCCGGCCGATTCGGCAAATTCTCGGAACTCATCGTAGGCCTGGCCGCTGATGGAGCACTGCGTGCTATGCTTGAAAATGAGAACGGGATTGGTTTTTGATTTCTCCAAGAGTTGCTCGAGATCTCGATCTTGGCGTAACTGGATTACCATGATTTCAGGGTAGCAGATTCGACGCGGAGAAGTGAATTTGCCTAGCAGGGAAATCACGGACGACCTCGAATTACTTTTGCGCGTCATGCCGCCCCACATTCGAGACGCGCTGCATCACCAAGCCGACCTCCGGAATCTCATCGAGGCCGTTCTGGACCTCGGCCGGCCGCCGGAAGCCCGGTTTCCCAACCGCGCGATCAATATGTCGGATTCTCCGATCACCCGCGAAGACCTGGACTATGTAACTCACCGCGTCGGCGCGTTCACCCAGGATAACCGTGCGGGCATCGAGCGCACGCTGCACCGGATATCGGCGATAAGGAACCGGCGCGACATCGTCGTCGGACTGACGTGCCGCGTGGGCCGGGCGGTCTTTGGCACGGTGGATATTCTTCGCGATGTGATTGAGTCCGGAAAGAGCTTGCTCCTGCTTGGCCGGCCCGGCGTGGGGAAAACTACGCTTCTGCGGGAGAGCGCGCGTGTGCTTTCCACCGAACTCGTGAAAAGAGTCATCATCGTCGATACATCGAATGAAATCGGCGGCGACGGCGATATTGCGCATCCCGGGATCGGCGCCAGCCGCAGGATGCAAGTGCCGCGGCCGGACCTGCAGCACGCAGTGATGATTGAAGCCGTGGAAAATCACATGCCCGAGGTTATCGTCATCGACGAGATCGGAACCGAAGCCGAATCGCTGGCCGCCCGGACTATTGCCGAACGGGGAGTGCAGTTGATCGCGACCGCGCATGGGAAGACGCTCGACAATCTGTTGATGAATCCAACCCTGTCGGATTTGCTTGGCGGAATTCACGCCGTCACCCTGAGTGATGAGGAAGCCAGGCGGCGCGGAACACAAAAAACCGTTTTGGAGAGGAAGGCGCCTCCAACATTCGATACGTTGGTGGAGATACGAAATCGAGAGGAACTTTCCGTTTATCACGAGACGTCCTCAGTCGTTGACGCATTTTTGCGAGGCCGGTCCGCGCGGCCGGAGGTCCGATTGCGCAAGGCCGATGGATACGAGGTCGTCGGGCAAGCGGCTGCAGCCATCCCCGAATTGCCAAAGCACCGGGACAGAGAACGGCCGTCGCAGGCACCGTCTGCCCGCAAGACGATGTGCATTTATCCATACGGCGTCAGCAAAGACCGGCTGCTGCGGGCGATTACCGATTTGCAGGTATCGGCGACGATTGCGAAGACGCCGAAGGATGCCGATATTGCACTGACCTTGAAAGCGCATGAAAAACGGCAGCCGCGAACCGTCAAGGATCTCGAGGATCTGGGTCTGGAAGTCGCGATCATTCGAAGCAACACCGTCAGCCAGATGAAGACATTCCTGATGCAAAGCTTCGGCCTCGAGAACCAGCAGGACGAAGAACAACAAGCCCTTAGCGAAGTCAACGAGGCGGTGGATCGCGTGATGTCCTACGGAAAACCCGTCGAACTTGCCCCGCAGTCGGCGCACCTCCGGCGGCTGCAGCATCAATTAATCGAACAACACGGTCTGGGTTCCGAGAGCCGCGGCGAAGTCCCTTGGCGGCGCGTGGTGGTGTTACCCACGAGGGGTTGAAATCGGCCACAAAAAGGCACAAAAGCCACAAATTTTATCGTGAATTTTTGTGCCTTTTGTGACCGATTTCATCGGGCGCAGGTCTGCGCCCGGCCCCCATCGATCGAATAGGTGGTGCCGGTGATCCAACCCGCTTTGGACGACGCCAGGAACAAAATCAAATCCGCGATCTCTTCCGGCTGGCCGATACGGCCCAATGGATGAGTCGTCTTGCTTCGATCAACGAACGCGGCGTAGTTGTCTTCGTTCATGCCCGAGTTCAGATGCAAGTTCGTACGCACGACTCCCGGATTGACGGCGTTTACACGCACACCTTTGGGAGCGAGTTCCAAAGCGGCACACCGCGTGAACTGGTCGACAGCGGCTTTGCTGACACAGTAGGCGAAGACATTTGGAAACGCACGCAAACCTGTGACGCTGGAAACGTTCACGATGTTGCCTTTCCGCTCGATGATCGAAGGAAGCACTAATTGCGTTAACTGCATTACGGAACGTACGTTGATATTCATCATCAGGTCGTAGTCGGCGAGACTCGTATTCTCAATCGTGCCGTTGGCGATGATTCCGGCAGCATTGACAAGAATGTCGACGCCTCCGAAATCCTCGAGAGCGCGCCTGGCGAACGTACTGGTCTCCTGCTCGTTAGTCAGATCCACCGAATATGTTCGAATGTTTTGACGCTGAACCTTCGACAATATTTCTTTCTTTCTTCCAACCGCGGCGACTCGCGCGCCTTGTTCGGCAAAGCGAAAGGCGGTGGCCATTCCAATTCCGCTGGTAGCACCCGTCACAATTGCGACTTTTCCATCGAACTCCATTTCACTTCTCCTTATAAGTCAGGTCGATCGCCCAGAGGCCGGTTTCGTGAATATCGATCGGCGCAATCACAAACCGCCCATCGCGAAGCACGTCAAATCCGGGCCACATCAAATGGTCTGAAAGCGTAAACAGTTTTTCATCCGCCGTTCGGATGTCATAGTTGATGAAAAATGCAGGCCCTTTCCACGACCACACACCCGCTACCGGATCTGTCAGACCGGCGACGACTTTACGAACATTCCGGCCATTCGCATCCATTGTCCATAATGCTTGCCGATTCCAAAACAAGATCGATTTGGAATCCGGCGAAAATCGCGGCGCGTAGCCGCCGGCGTTGATCCGCAGCCGTTTTCCGCCTGATGCAGGGATGGTCCAAATCGAAATAGCACCACCGCGGCCTGAAGCAAAGGCGATCAATCGCCCGTCAGGGGACCAGTCCGGGGTGACGTCGATTTCTTCGGCGTCGGTCATGCGTTCCGAGCTTCCGTTTCGTACGTCGAGCTTCCAGACGTCGGAGTTGCCCTCGAGATCCGTGTGGGTATAAATGATCTGGTACCCATTGGCAGAAAAGCGTGGCTCTCGCCCGAGCGCGCGAAAGGCCGGTTTCTCTCCGTTTAGACCCGCCGTCCAGATTTCGAATTTATTTTCATCGGCGACCGTATAGGCGATCCTGTTTCCATCGGGAGAAGCCGCAGGCTCGAATTCCAGCTTTTCCGAGGCCGCGACGGGCGTACCATCGGACAAAACGACGTTGGAATCGACAAAATGCCTCGGCAGAACGATTCGATCTCCAGAGACAGCCATTCCGATGTGCGTTAGCGGCACCGCGACAAGAGGTTGCGTTAACGGTTGGATCGTCGATTGGGCCAAATCGACGTACCAGACGGAATACGAGCCGGAACGATTTGTCAGGTATGCCAGATCGCGGCCTTCATTGATCCATCCCACATCCATCGGATTCTCAGCAGCGCGATCCGAGACGAGCGGTCGCGCCATGCCGCTGGAGACATCAACCAACCATACTTCGCCTCGGACACCAAGCTGCGTCTTGATAAAAGCGATTTCGAGCGAATCGGGCGAGAATCGAGGGCGGTCCATAGTCACGTCCGGCGTAGGGTCGGCATCTACAAGCTTTTTTTCGTCCTGACTGGGTGCATCGGCGATCCACAAAGCCCGATCGCGAATAAACGCGGATCGGCTGCTCGGGGACCAGGAGAGCGATGTCGCATTCTTGCGCAGAACCTCCTCGGCTCCAGTATCGGGATCCACGGCGAAGGTGTCGGAGCCGCGTGTGAATGTGATTCGCTTCCCGTCCGGTGTCCAGGCTGGGGACGACTCCGGATCCGAGGGTGACGTCAGCTGATAACGTCCGCCGGTTGCGATATTCAGGACCCAAATGTTGCCGGACACGATGACGGCATAACGGTTTCCATCAGGTGTAATCGCAACTTCCGTTTCGATGCCGTCAATATCGGCCAGCCGCGTAAGTCTAGGTCGTGGCAATAACGAAAGGTACAATTGGAAAACGCATCGATTCCGGATTCAAATTTTCCGAATTATTTGCTAAGTCCGTACTGAATTACGTCAACTCCACTCTTTGAGGCTGCGCGCTATCGCGCTTGCGCTTCGCGGGGACGGCCTCGTGGATTGAACATTATCCACAGCGGGACTTAATAAGCCATTGGCGATTTCGCACAATTTGGCTATAATGTGTCCGGTTCTGAGACCGGATTTCAGACAGACGCCGAGAATACCACCTTTTACATCTCACCGTCTGTATCGCTGCGACTGCAGTTCTTGTGTGGCAAGTAGTTATAAGTCAATAGCCTTTCGATAAGGCGAATGCCGAAGTCTGAAAAAGGGCGGAGCCAAAACTTAACAGGAGGTTGATATGGCAGTAATGACCAAAACCGCAAAAGCAGAACGGGTCTACAGTCATCCGACCATGTGTTTGCATTGCCATCTCATCGTGGAAATGTTCTACGAACGCGGCGCCGATCCGGTGAAAGGTTCGTGGGAGTGCCCGCGGTGCGGCCACAAATATCTGTTCTCTCACTGGAAAATCAAAAAACAGGTCCGTGGGAAAACCGCTGCATAAGCATTCGGAGGTCATTCGGGCACAGTGAGCAATTTCTCGACTTTAGAGATTGCTCACGTCACCGAATGACCTGACCCGGAATTTGCCGTCCCCGAATTTCTCGCCCATGCCCGCCAAGTTCCCCCGCTCCTTTTATTCCCGGCCCGCACTCGATGTTGCATCCGATCTTTTAGGGAAGGTTCTCGTGCGGCGTCTGGGACGCCGGGAGCTGGCCGGAAAGATTGTGGAAACCGAAGCCTATGTTGGTCCTCATGATCTGGCGTGTCACGCCTCGAAAGGGCATACGCCGCGCACAGCAGTTATGTTCGGTGAGCCCGGGCACGCTTACGTCTATATGATTTATGGGTTCCACTTTTGTTTGAATGTTGTCACCGAGCCGGCAGGCTATCCCGCAGCCGTTCTCATTCGCGCCGTCGAACCACTCGAAAATGTGGAATTGATGCGCAGGTTCCGCAATAATCCTAAGCGCGAGATCGACATCGGCAGTGGACCAGGAAAGCTGTGCAAGGCCATGTCGATCGATAAGACCCTAAACGGCGAAGATCTACTGGGCGCCACGATCTGGATCGAAGATAGGAAACTCGATCCGGGCGCTATCCGCACCAGCCCCCGCGTTGGCGTTGATTACGCTGGGGAGTACAAAGATAAGCCCTGGCGCTTTTATATAGAAGGCAACCCGCACGTATCCCGAGTGCGGTTCAGTAATGTGGAGGTCCCATGACTCGTCACGTCGCCTGTGCTTTGCGACTGGTCGTGATTTTCTTTCTTTCCGGTTCCGCTCCAATCTTTGGCATGCCGCAATTCCTCCAGATGTTTCGGAGCGATCCATTTCGCAATCCTGCTTTTGACGGTTGCAATACCTGTCACATGAGTCCGGAGGGCGGCGATGCCCGCAACACATTCGGCCAAGCTTTCGAGAATGCGGGCGAACGGATCACAACGCTGTTGCGCGCTCAATTTCCGGATCGCTTTATTTATCCGGTTTCCAAAGTGAGCGAAACATTGACGATTCACTTTTCCGATCCGAACAATAAGCAGATCGTCGTCGAAACCGGTGGAATGAAGCATCTCGTCGATGTGGAAAGAAAAACCGTGAATGACACACCTGCGGCATTGGCCTCTGGTCCTGCACCGGGACCCACAGCCGTGCCCGCAACGCAAGCGGCAGAACGACAATCGGCAATCCCCGTGGACCCGTATGCCCGCGAAGGCGCATTCTTCGGATCGAATTTAGTGAATCTGCCGGACGGAAAGCCCATGAGAGCAGGAAGTTGGGAGTTCTTCGTGGGACACCGGTTCTACCAAGATATCAAGGCGGAAGGTTTGGCCGGACTCTTCGGGTTCGACAGTGTCGCGACCGTAGCCTACGGAGTGCGCGCGGGCATTACGGACCGGTTGAATGTGGGCGTCTTGCGCACCAACGACTTCCGCACGATTTCTCTTAATTCGGCCTTCCAGGTTTCACGCCAAGGCGCGAGCTCGCCCGTGACTTTGCAGCTTCGAGGCGGCGTCGACGGCAAACAGAATTTCGGCCTGTATTCCAAAGACAATAATCCAGCTCCTCGCCAGTACTCGCCGTTTATTCAATTGGTAACGACTCGAACTTTCAGAGATCGCGTGTCGTTCACGGCGATTCCAATCTTCGCTTTCAACTCCCGAGACGAAACGCAGCAGTTCCAACGGACGTTTGGCTCCGAACACAACAACACGGTTTCTTTGGGAATCGGCACCGGTATTCGATTCCTGCCCACGGTTTCCCTTGTCGGCGAATACATTCCTCGGTTGTGGGGATACAGAGGAGAGGGCACGGACTATAACAGCGTTTCCATCGGTCTTCAGAAATCGACGTTCCGCCACACGTTCACGCTGGTGTTCGCCAGACAGTTGGTGTTGACGCCGGTCGCAGCGGCCTATCAGGGCCACGACAAATTTCATATCGGGTTCAATATTTATCGCAAGCTTCGATAGGGAAAGACGATCCCGCTATAATCAATAATCCAGAGACTTGAAGTTGCGGAAGGTCCTGCCCTCTCCCAGAGGGAGAGGGACCTGGGCAGTCCCACGAACTTCCATGAACGCCGTTCTTGAAGCCAAACTCAATCGTATTCCGGCCGGGCCCGGCGTGTACCTCTATAAGGATAGAGCGAATCAGACGGTTTACGTGGGAAAAGCCAAATCGCTGCGGAACCGCGTACGAACCTATTTCCAGTTGTCGCGCGATCTCGACCAGCGCAAGGACCAAATGATGGACGCAATCGAAGACGTCGAGTTCATCATGACCGACACCGAAGGCGAAGCACTCGCCCTGGAAAACAACCTCATCAAGCAATACAAGCCCAAATACAACGTTCTGTTGCGCGACGACAAAACCTATCCTTATATAAAGCTCACTGTAAACGAGCCCTTCCCGCGAGCCGTGATCACGCGGCGCGTCCGCAAAGATGGGGCTCTGTATTTTGGGCCGTTTTTTCCTGCGGGACTTGCGCGGAAAAGTTTGAAACTGATCGAAAGATACTTCCTGATTCGTAACTGCAATATTCAAATCGACGGCAAACGCCCGAGACCTTGCCTGCAATATTACATTCACCGCTGTGTGGGGCCGTGCGTTGAAGGAAATACAACATATGAGCAGTACCAGGAGGCGATGAAGGATGTGCGGCTCTTTCTGGAAGGCCGGAATAATGACCTCATCAAGCGTCTGCGCGCGAAGATGGAAGAGGCTTCGGCCAACCAGGAATTCGAACTCGCAGCGCACTACCGCGATGCCGTCGATACGATGGAAGCCCTAGCGGAACGGCAGAAGATGGCCGTGCTGGGTTATGACGATATCGACATCTTCGGCTATCACCAGGAAGAAAACATGGTCTCCGTTTCCATCTTCCACATGCGCGGCGGCCGTGTCGTGGATAAGAAGGAGTTGTTCTGGGAAGATCAGGAGAATTTTGACGCGGGTGAGTTTTTTCAGTCCGTGCTGAAACAGTATTACGTGGACGCGCCTTTCATTGCGATTGAGATACACGTTCCTGTCGATTTCGAGGATCGTGTGTTGCTCGAGGAATGGCTATCGCAGCGCCGGGGCCGAAAAGTGGAAATTCGAACACCTCAACGCGGCGCGAAGCGCGAAATGATGGACCTGGTGAATCGAAATGCGCGGCTCTCATTCCTGCAGCGGTTTCGGGCCGCAATGCCGTCGCCGGCCATGATCTCGAAGGACGTCGAAGAAGTACTCGATCTGGAAAAGCCCCCGCGCCGGATCGAGTGTTTCGATATATCAAACTTGCAAGGGAGTGACGTCGTTGCTTCCATGGTGGTGTGGGAAGACGGACGCATGAAGAAGTCGGATTATCGCCGCTTTATTATCCGTTCGCTTTCCGGACTTCCCGACGATTTTCAAAGCATGCGGGAAGTCGTGACGCGGCGTTACAAGCGCATTCAAGACGAAGGGCTCAGCATGCCCGATCTCGTGCTGATCGACGGCGGAGTCGGGCAACTGCACGCAGCCCAATCAGCGCTCGACGGATTGAACATCGTAGATCAATCGCTGGCGAGCATCGCAAAGAAAGAGGAGATCATTTACATCGCCGGCCGCGAAGACGAACCCGTGATTCTCGAGCGGCGCTCTCCGGTGCTGCGGCTCATTCAACAGATCCGCGATGAGAGCCATCGTTTCGCTATCACCTTCCACCGCCAGCGCCGCGGGCGCCGGATTTTGACGTCGGAACTCTGTGACGTCGAAGGCATCGGCCTGAAAACAACGCAGAAACTTCTCACTCATTTTGGCTCTGTTGCGAAGATCAAAGAAGCAACAGTGGAGGATTTACAAAGCGTGGTCAACCGGCCGCAAGCGGAAGCCGTTTGGAAGCATTTCCATTAGAACGCGTCTTCCTGTTACTATGGGCGCGTAGATGCAAGGAGAAAAATTATGAGCGAGAACGCTGGTGGCGACAAATTTGTTTACTTCCTGGCCGGCGCCGGACTGGGTGCGGTGCTCGCCCTTCTATTAACGCCAAAGTCTGGCCGTGAGACTCGTGAGTTGATTGCGCGCACTGCCAACGACAGCCGGGACTATCTGACGTCGAAGGTGAACGAAGGACGGCAGGCCGTCGAAGGACGGAGCCGGAAGATCAGCGACGATTTCACAAGTTTTCTCGACAAAAGCAAAGAAGCGGTTCAACGACAGAAGGAACAATTGAGCTCGGCATTTGAGGCGGGCAAATCGGCTTATCGCGAAGAAAAGGGTTTTTCCAGCGAATGAAGGCGTCTGTCCCTCTCCCTCTGGGAGAGGGCGGAGTGAGGGTTTCAAGATTGACTAGACATGTACCCTCACCCGGCGCGCCAGCTTCTATTAAGCTGTCGCGCTGCCCGCTCCCAAAGGGAGAGGACAGAACACGGAGGATGGTGTGGAAGGTTTGCTGACGCTTTTTGTGGCAATCACTGCTGTCGCGATGGTCACTCAGGCGGGTGTGTTGGTTGGAATCTACATCATGTCGAAGCGGCTTTCGGAACAGGTTGAACGCTTTATGCAGGAGACGCGGGAAATGATGGTTCCCCTACGTTCCATTGCCGAAAACTTGCGCCTGGCGTCCGCGAATCTAGTCGAGATCGGATTGTCCGCGCGCGATCAGTTCCGGCGGGTCGAAGCGATGGTCACCAGCACCGGGGACGCGTTAAACGTGCAGCTGGCGCGTTTTGACCGCGTGAGCCAGAATATTATCGACCGGATCAATGAGACGGCGGACGTCGTGCAGGATTCTGTCGTGCGTCCCGCGCGCGAAGTGGCGGCAATAGCCAAAGGTCTCAGCCGGGGTTTTGGCGCCTTCCTTTTCCGAAAGACTCGCAGCACCGTCGATCAGGCGCGGCAGGACGAAGAACTCTTCATATGATTTGATGGAAATCGCTCTTTTCCCCCTTCCCAGTCTTGTCCTGTTTCCCGGCATTATCGTTCCTCTCCACATCTTCGAAGATCGTTACAAGCTCATGGTCAACGATTGCATCGATCGTGATGAAGCTTTTGGCTTGGTCCTCGTTCGGACGGGCGCCGAAGAAGAAACAGAGGATACGATTCACCGAGTCGGCGTTACAGCCAGGGTTAGCGAAGTTGAACGTCTAGATAACGGACGAATGAATATCTTATGCGAAGGGGAGGCCCGGTTTCGTATACTTCGGTTCACTCAACAGACGCCGTTCTGGAAGGGGTCGGTGCAGTTCTTCGAAGAGGCTCCCATCCATCAGGCGCTCGAATCTTTCTACGGTCGCGTGTCGGATTTATATCGCCAGGTCGGCGAAATGAGCAGCAGGCTCAGCGGCTCGCCTCAAACTGAATTAGTTCTGCCGGAATCTCCAACAGATCTTTCCTACATGGTTGCCTATGTTCTGGACATCGATGCCGAAGAAAAACAGAAGATGCTTGAAATGACATCCACCGCCGAGCGTCTGCAGGTATTGATCGTTCACCTCAATGAAACTATCCGCAAACTCGAACAACAAATAGCTTACAAAGAAGTTTTAACAAAGGTCCGTGGAAATGGAGATCTGGGTAATCCGAAGAGGGGGAACTAGCCCGGGGGCTAGCCTCTCCCTTTGGGAGAGGGTCGTTTATTTGGCAACCTCGGACTCCTGAATGGCGCGGTACCGCATCAGGCGAATCGAAGCGTAATAGCTGAGCGAGACGGCTGCGACAAGCGCAGCGGCAATCGCGACGCTCTGGTTGCTGATCAAGGCCACCACACCCAGAGACAGAAGTCCCGCCAGCAGGAACGAAGGCGCCGCACACATGAAATGCTTCAACCATACTTCGGCCATCGACATCTTCTGCGTGAGCGCAATGATCAAGGACACCGATATCGAATTGCCAAGAAAGTACACGAATGACGCCATCAGGGTTGCCATTGCTTCCGTTGATAGTGGATTCGCTGTTCGTACGCCGGCCAGTGACTCATGAGCGAACCACGTCGCGGTGACCGTCGTTGCGATCATTCCCAGGTTGAAAATGAGTTGGTGCAGAACCAGCTTTTTGGGTGGGACGGCCATCTGAACCGTCACGCCAAACACGGCCACGATTAAAGCGGATGCCAGTCCGTCCATGACGATAGCCAGCAGTACCACCGAAGTCAGCAACGAAATGGTTGAGGCTTTGTAGAGTTTTACTTTGGCCTTCGCGCAGGCCGTAGCCGCTGCCATCAGCAGACCCAGATGTCCCGGCGCAAAGCGCATATCGTGGACCACGACGTAGACGACAGAGGCAAATCCCATTATCGCGAACATCATAATCCCGACACGAGCCGTAAGAGGCATTGCTTTGAAAGATGATCGATCTTTCATGCTTTTATGACTTAATAAGCTGCCGTGTAAAAGGCCAAGTTGCCGACCGTCGAGTCATCCCAGACGATGGTGTCGTCCCAGACGATGGTGTCGTCCCAGACGATGGTGTCTCCCCACACAATCGTGTCGCCCCAGACGATGGTGTCATCCCAGACAATCGTATCGCCCCAGACGATGGTGTCGTCCCAGACGATGGTGTCGCCCCAGACCACGGTGTCGCCCCAGACGGCCATGTTATAAAAGATCGAATTTCCGGTATGAATCTTCCGTTTCCATGAGATCATCTGACCCCAGGAAACAGGCGCCCCGCCGATGTTGACGGTGTAATTCAGTCCCATCCCATTGTTCTTGAGCCAGTATTGACCCGATGAAACCGTTGTCTCGATATTGGCAGCCAAATTGACCGCGCCCGCAGTATTCAGGTATCCCGCGCCGACGGCCAGAGGAATTTCGCTCCGCTTTTCCGCGGTGTACATCAGCACACCTTTGACGGCGTGCGGCTTCAAGTTTGGGTTCTTTTCAAGTACAAGTGCGACAGTACCCGATACGACAGGCGCCGCCATGCTGGTGCCGCTGAGTGAGAAATAGGAAGAGCCAACCTGCAACTGAGGGTATGTTGTCGCGAGAAACGAATTGGGACTCAGCGTAGAAATGATTTGGGACCCTGGCGCTACGATATCCGGCTTGATCTGGTTATCCAGGTACGTTGGTCCGCGTGAGCTGTAGGTGGCGACGGTATCATCCGATCGGGTGTTGCTTCCCCATGTTGTTATAGCGCCGACCGTGACGACTTCGGGTTCGTTGCCGGGACTGCTGATTCCACCGTACACCGTCGTCCCGTTCGAATTCTTGCCGTGATTGCCGGCCGAAACCACCACAACGATTCCGTTTTTCACGGCGACCCTGCAGATCGTCGTCAACGGATCGATCGCGGCCGGTTCGTACGGACGGTGGCCGAGAGACAGATTGATGACTCGGATATTGAGGCTATAGCCGTTCGAACCGGTGGAATACCGATTCTTGATCGCCCATTGGATAGCCGCGATCGTTTTGCTGATATACCCAGCACCGTTGGCATCCAGGACACGGAGGTCAACGAGATTTACGTTTCGCGCGATGCCCTTGTACGTTCCATTCGAAGCGGCGCCAGAGCCTGCAACAATGCCCGCGACGTGCGTTCCGTGTCCAAATGGATCGTAGCCACCGGTTCGGGTAGTATCCACGAAATCGACGGCCTTGAGGATCTTCAGATCCGGATGCGGAGCAATGCCGCTGTCCACCACAGCAACACCAATGCCTTTTCCTGTCACTCCATAGGAGTCGTATGCCTTCGCCGCGCCCGAAACAACATATGGCTGGCCCGCCTGACCCTGTACATAGTCATCGATCGAAATATTTTTTACTGTCGGGTTGGCCGCCATCCGTTCCAACTGAGAAACAGGCAGAAACGCCACCTGCGCCTGGATCATGTCCAGCTCACCGACAACTCTGCCCCCGGCATTGCTGATCTCGGCAGCATGTGCCGCGTTTACAGGAACGGTTCGCTGAATGATGACCCGGACAATGCCGTTTGGCCTTGTTTTTAAAAGTTCGGCAAGCTTGTCGTCATAATGGTTTGCGGCGTGTAGGCCGCCCGCAAACATTACGACGATAGCCAGAATTGGAACGGTACGTTTCATAGTAGCCCCTTTTGGCGCCGCGACCATCTTCGCTCTCATACGCTTTATCGGCGCCAAATAAGAGGGCTTTAGCAGGAACTACTTTTTCAGGATGCGGAGCCGGGCGACAAAATGCCGTCTTGAGGAGTCGGAAAAATGCAGGAAATTCGGTGAATTCACGTTTGGGTCCACGAACCGGGGATTGAAGTGATTGAAAAGATTGGTTACACCCACGCGGACTGCCACGCGTTTTCCGTTTCCGAATGGAATGGGAAGCTGCTTTTCAAGGCTGGCATTGGTCGTGAAGAAAGCGGCCATGCGATGGCTGTTGTAGCCGCCAATGACATGATTCAGATCATTGACGGCTGTGAACGGAAAACCCGATCGCGCCTCGACCGAAAATGAGGCGTTGAAATGCGACGGCAATGGAAAATATCCCCACGAGACGAATCGGTGCGTCGCGTTCCATTCGACCGGCGCTTCCGGTAGGAATTCGACTGTAGGATCCGGAAAATCCAAGGATAAGGACGGGCGTGCTTCGGCGTTCGAATAGATGTACGAGGCAAGGATTCGAAGATCTGTTCGAATCGGACGATCGATGCTGAACTCGACCGCCCGATAATGGGATGTCCCCGAATTATCGAATAGGATGTCGAATCCCTCGGGCGTGTCCACGGCAGCCAGGCGCGTCTGATCATGACCGTTCTTTTGGATGTATTCGATTCGGGAAACCCACCGTGGCGCCCATTCGTTTTCCCATGCGACATTCCAATGCAAACCGTAAGGATTGTGAAGATACGGACTCACATGAACGCTGGACGGCACAGCTGCAGAAATCGGAATACCATCGTCGTAGGCGGTGGTGAATCGTCGCTGCAGTCCAGTCAATTCGATGTTCAAAAACGTGACGTTATCGTAGAACAATCCAATGCCGCCGCTGATCTTGGAACGGCTTGTGCCGCGCGGCAAAAGTGAAAATCCGAGGCGGGGCGCAAGATTGTTACGACCGGCCAGTCGCTCGCGATCGTAGCGGATGCCCGCTTCGGCCTGTAGCTTGGAACTGAGAACGATCCGATCCTGTAGAAAGGCGCCATACTCCAGGTTATGCAGGTCGGCGGAATTCGGTCCCACGAAGGTCACGCTGGATCGCAGAGCGCCGGACTCGTTAAACAGCTCAAAACGTCTCCTGTCCAGTTGCAGGCTCGAGTCCACATAATCGAACTCCCCGCCTGCTTTAATACGATGGGTAAGTCCTCCGATCTGCTGTTGCCACACGATCGATTGCGCCGCGTGCCAACGCTGGACGTGGCCGCGTTGGTCCGAAAAATAGTTGCCTGTCCACAGCTGGGGCCGTATTTCCAGCAGGTCGGTTCCTTTTGCCAAATCGCTGTCGTGACGGCTGCTCCACTGAATCATCGATTCCAGAAGTTTGCCTCCGATGATGCGCCGTTCCGAAACCGCGAGCGTTGTGCCACGGCGCACAAAATTCGTGGTCGTTTCGCGCGGCCGGACAATGCTCAGTCCGTTATTGCCAAAAAACTCGGTGTTGTGAATTAAATCGACGGTCACGACGTGCGACTCGCGGAGATTCCATTGAATCTTGAAGAGTTGGTCCGACATCGTTTGACGCTGCTGGTTGTCGGGCTTGGGCAAGCTCTCTATCCAATTGTGGATATACCGGAGGCTTCCCGAATACATGAACCACAGCTTGTTTCGCACAAGCGGACCCGAGAAGAGCAGCCGGGGCGAGAACTCGGCAATGGACTTTTCGCGAAAGTCAACGCCGGGAACGAAATCGGTGACGTTGAATTTATACCTGTCCCCGATGAACTGGCTATGCACGCGCACTACGCCGCCCGACCCTTTTCCGAATTCGGCGGAGTATCCTGCAAGGTCCATATCTACACTTTCGATTGCGTCCAGGGGAATACTGGACGCGAGGCCGCCTCCCGTGGCGTCCGTCAGATTGATCCCATCCAGTTGATACCGAATTTGGTCGGAGCGAGAACCGTGGATGTGAAGCTGACCGCTGCCGTCACGTACCACGCCAGGCATTAAGGCGAGAGCGTTCAAAAAATTCTGCCGGCCCGGGTAAGGAATATTCTGAATGACTTCGTCGTTTACCGTATTCTGCGACGATACGGCTTCGGAATTGATCGGTTCCGGGCGCGCAACAACGTCGATTTCTTGTTCAACTTTCTCTGCAGCCGCAAGAGTGAATTCGACGCTCTTACTTGTTTCAAGACGGACTTCAGCAGAGACGTCGAAGTACCCGGCCTTATGTATCGTCACACGATAAGTGCCGTAGGACAGCCGTTCGAACCGAAAACTTCCGTCCGTTAGAGTGCTGGTCTCCCAGCGCTTTTGCTCCGTCGGCTGTTCCAGCCGTACAAGGACGTTTCCGGCACCCTTTGCCTCCGTGTCGACCACGGCGCCACTAAGGGACAAGAGGTCGTTTTGAGGCAATAAAAAGAAGAGCAGAACAGCCAAACACGACATCAGGGAGACTAATTATATTTGAAAAGCTGTTGGGAAGTGCGATGAGTGGCTTTGGACAAAAAGTCGAAGTTCGGGAGCTGTAGCGGCGGTCTATGGTGCTGTGAAAAAATTGACGACAGCCAAAACTGTCAAATGTCGAATGTCTGTTGGTGCGATGTCATCTGACAAGTTGTGCAGGCAATTTGTTCACAGCTCCTGTAGACCGCCGCTACAGCTGGAAAGCCCGAAAATCAGCCGCCTTACTCGAACAACCTTACGCGGCGGAGCAACACGTCGGTGAAATAGAGCAGGAGAGCCAATCCGGCAAGATAAGGCCATAACGGCACAGGGAGCGCCGTCGTTTCGCCTTGCGGGTCGAAAATGTCTTCGGGCCGGGGCTGGAAGCGACCCTTCGTTTCATTACTAATCGAGCGGAGAACTTCGGTATTCGGCGGATAGAAGTGATATTCATCCGGGTACGAGTACGGCAGAACACGCGATGGCCCGCCGCCTTCTGCTCCAACAGCTCGAAATAAATAGGAACCTTTTTTTGAAATGGGGAACTTGGCTTCATAGGCGCCCGGGCCGACCTGATGGACGGCGATATCCGAAACGGATTCGTCCGGACCGAGAACTCTTACTTGAGGTTCGAGCTTGTTCTTGAACTGGCCGTCTTTTTGGATCGCGTTGATCGTAATTTTTGCTTCGGTCCCATCCTTCACTACACGGAAGTCGAACTCGTCGTTATCTCGACGTCGCATTGTTTCACGCACCACTTGCGACCAGAATTTGGGATAACCTTTCCATCTGAGCCAATCGACTGCCCAGCGGTCCTTCAAATCCGATAAGAATGCCGCCGTCTTTCCAAGTCCATATTGCCATCGCGCGAGAATGGGGTCCTTACGTTTTGATTCGAGCAAAACTTCGGAGGTCTCTTTCGACTTCGTCGCGACATAACCCAACAGGGGTGGCGCCGTATTAAAGTCGATTCCCTTGAAGGCCTCGACGCTCTTCTTCACGACCGGCTTGAACGATTCTTCACGTAGCGTTTTCCCTGTCGCCAATTCCGTTTCTTCAGTGAAGATTTGGGGCACAGCAGCAGGGTCTTCCAGGTAATAGGTCCGCCCATGGCCCCAGTTGGCGATATTTGCAAGCAGCTCGCGGTCGGCGCCATTACCCACGGCTACGGTTGAGACGGTGATTTTAGACTCGGCCATTTTCTTCGTCAGGCCATCGAAATCGTCAGGCAAAGAGCGGCCGTCCGAAAGGAGGATGACATGTTTGACCTGTGTGCTGGCTCCGGCAAGCTGAATATAGGCCTCGCGAAGCGCCGGATAGATGTTCGTCTCACCACCGGCGATAATCGTACTGATCGCTTGGGTTATGGCACTGCGATTCGAGGCGGTTTGAAATTTCACGGGCCAATAAAAATTGTAATCGAACGCGACCACACCGAAACTGTCCGTATCTTTTAGCAGCGCAAGGGGCGCTTTTGCGGCTTCCTTTGTCATCTCAATTTTCTGTCCGCCCATGCTTCCCGATTTGTCGAGCACCATGATCATTGCGATGGAGTCCGGTTTCTCCTTCTTGGCCTCGAAGGTGACCGGCAAAACTTCTTCGATTGCCGTCTTGGCATATCCGCCTTCGCCGTAATTGTTCTCTCCTCCGGCCAAAATGAAACCGCCCCCAAGATCGCGCACATAAGTGGCCAGGCTCCTCATTTGTTCCTCGGTCAGACTGCTTCGAGGGACGTCGCTGAGCAGAAGGGCGTCGTATGCATCCAACTGTTCGACGGAGGTAGGAATCATGCCCGGCGCCACCGTATTTACATTAAGACCCTCGTTGGTAAGAGCGGTTTGCAGGTATTTGGCGCTTTGTGGATGGCCTTCGACGTACAGGATCTTCGGCCTTCCTTTCACGACGAGCGATGAGCGGAACTTGTTATTGTCCGCAAAAGGATCACCTTGCGCTTTCACTTCGGCTTCGAGTGTTACCGGTCCGGCGTCGTCTTTAATACTTGCATCGAAAGCGATGCGATTCAATCCGCGGATGAGCTGAACCTTACGCGAGCCGAGGGTTTTATCGCCGTAATGAATCTGGACTTCAGCCGCAGTTTCGCCCTGGCTGTAAACGTGGACTTCAACGGGGAACAGTTCTTCGGCAGTAACGTCGGCCGGCGCCATGATGTTTTCCACCCAGACGTCGCGATTCGTGCGGGCCTGGATCGGGACGGTATAAAGATGGATGTTTTCCGACTTGAGGCGCGACAACATGTTCAGCATATGTCCGGAATTTTCGTTTCCATCACTGATGAGCACCAACCGTTTCAAATGATGCGGCGCAAAGCTTCGAATCGCCGTATCAATGGCTCCCTCAATATCCGTCGCACTTTGGTCGATAGAACCGCGGGATGACTCATTCGCGACCTCAACCACCTTCAATTGTTCCAACGTTTCGAAAACTGTAGAGTTTGCCGCGAACGGAACGAACCTCGAGTGATCCGGATGACCCAAGTTGTTGGTCTGCTGAATCCATTGCATCGCAGATTGGATCGCCGGCGGCGAAACGCTTTCGGAGACATCGAGGAGATAAACAATCGACTCCCACGCGCCAGACCGGTAGAGGACCGGCTGCATCAACGACACGGTGATTAGAGCGATGATTACGGATCGGACGACGCCCGCAAGCTGCAGATGCTTTGGACTGAGATCGGCAAGCGTCTTGGTCTGAACCCGCCAGAGGTAAGGAATGACCAACAGAAGCAACAGCGGCCAATATGTGTCGAAACTGAGTCGCATAATCAGTTACTCTGCCATTCCCCTCCTCGCAGAGGAGGGGTGGCGCGACAGCTTAATAGAAGCTGGCGCGCCGGGCGCGAAGCGCGAGCCCGATAGGGCGAAGCCTCAATCAGTGGTCAGTTCGGCCGGAGCGGTTCGCCGGTCTGACCACCCCGTCTGCGCCTTCGCTACGCTCGGCGCATCCACCCCTCCTCTGCGAGGAGGGGAATAAGTCAAGTCTTCCAAACCCCTCACAGTGTAATCCTTCGATGATACGTGAACCATTCAATACTAATCAGCACGACTGCGGCCAGCAACATGTAGAACCACAGTTCGCGGCGTAACCAGAATTGTTGCCTGGCCGCCGTGCGGTCCGTCTTGAAGATGGATCGATTCACATCCGAAAAAGTCGGGTTTGCCAGATTTACTGCGACGTGTACGCGCGTATCACCCCGAAGGGCGGCGAACAGGCCGGGTTCGTTGGCCAGAAAAATGGTCTTGCCGAGTTGTTGTTCGGAGGGGACGGTTTTCCCGTCGATCGTTTGGACTTGCGCATTGGCCAAGGGCACATCAACAATCCCCGGCGAACGTTTCAGGGCAAGCTGGTCTCGATTGAACCATGCCAGAACGTTTTCGATGAACACCGGAAAGCCGACATGAAAAGCGAAATCGGATGCCTCGAGACTGAAGGTGAGCATCACCCATTTCGGCTTCTCCGATACGACGATCAGAGGAGTCTGTTTGGAAGCAGCCACGACCGTCAGATTGTCCGCGTCGATGCGCGCCGCGCGCTCGATGGCTACGTCGTGAACCGACACGTATTGCATGATGGGGTGATCTTCCGACCACGTCGTTATTTCCGGTTTTTGGATTTCCCCTGCTACGGGCTTCAGCCATGGTGCGCTCGGAGTTCCAAAAATCAATGCAGGACGAGCCGGCGGCGCGTTCGGCGCAAACTTGTCGAAGATGTAGGTATCGATGTTTGGCGATTCGCGGTAACTTGCCGGCTCCGTCACGGACAGCTCGACGTAATTGTCCAACTTCAGCGCGGTTTCCAGATAGCGGTTGCCCTTTGTCACCAAAAGTGTTCTTGTCTTTCGTTTAATCGGCAGGTATGCGAATGCGACGTCATCCATTGGAAACGCGTCGTCCTTTGCCTGCACTGTCGCACGAATTCCACCTTCCGCGAATTGGGAGAGGTCGAAAACGTCTTTATACGTTTGTTCGGTTTCAAGGCGAACCGTTTTGATAATCCGCTGCCCGCCTGGTCCGCTCAGCGTCAGTCCGGCTTCGGTGGGCTGCCCGAAATTCTGGATTTCCAGATACGCCTCATAACCGAGCGGGGTTGACGGGACGGATCGAATTTCGAACGCCGTAATACCAACGTTGTTGGCCGGTTCGAAAACTGAGATGCGTTTCACGAACGAAGGCGTACTGTGGATGGCAACGCCGTCGGAAATGAAATAAACCTGTGCAGCGCGGCCGTCGACTCTTGGAAAGTGTGGTTCAGCACTCTTGGACGACATCGTGTCGATCAGTTTACGGACCTCATTGCGATCCGTCGTGAATGCCGATGCCGTTACTTCGGCGGTATCCAGCACGCGGAATTCAGTTGTCGGCCCGCCGCTGTCCAGCAGCGATTTCGCCCTTTCGGCCGCGTGCTGCCAGCGGGTTTTCCCATCCGAAGTGTTGGTGTTCATTGTGGGAGAAGTGTCCAGCACGATGACAATGCGCTCATTCTTCCCCGTCAGCGACTCGATTTCCGGCCTCGCCAGCGACAATGCGATCAGCAGTGCGATCGTGGCCGCAATGACTATGGAAATGATCCGGCGCAGTTTTTCCCAAAGCGAATGGGATTGTCGTTCATCGAGCACACGGCGCCACAGGATAGAGGATGAAATAAGAACTCGCCGATGCCGTAATTTGAGCAGATACAACCCAATGATGATTGCGACCGTCGTGGCCGCAAGCAGTCCGGCCTGAGCCGCAGTCAATGCCAGAAATGTCATTTCAAGAACCTGCCTTGACGGAACACCTTCAATACAAGCTCCTCAAAGGGGAAATCGGTGACCGTTCGAGCATACCCGAGCTGATACTTACCGCAATAGGATTCGATAGCCTCGCAATATTTGTTGAACTCCGCGCGATATGCGGCAAGCAGGGAAGGCGTAATGGTGATTTCGCGGCTGACGTTGTTTTCCGAATCGACGAGCTGGAGTTCACCTCTCAACATCGGATCGATTTCTTCGTGACTGGCAATGTGGATGACGAAAATATCGTGCCGTACGTGCCGCAGGATATCCAGCGCGCTTTCAAACCCATTTCCGTCAAACATGTCCGAGATGACAACAGCCAGGCCTCGCCGGCGCGTCTCTGTGCAATACGTTTTGAATGATGCGCGGGCGTGGGTCTCGCCCCCCGGCGTGATCTCCATCAGGAAGCGAAAAATTTTGAAGATGCGGCCCTTGCCGCGCTGGGGCGGCATTTCGCTTTTGATGCCGTTGGCGAACGAAATAACGTTTACGCGATCGAGATTGGCGAGTCCGATATAACAGAGAGCAGCACAGACCCTCCGTGCGTAGTCCAGCTTTGAAGGGTTGCCGTAGCTCATCGATTGGCTGCTATCGACGAAGAAATAGATCGGGAGGTCTTCCTCTTCTTCAAACAACTTCAGGATCAAGCGGTTTAAGCGGAGGTATGCCTTCCAGTCGAGATGCCGGAAGTCGTCACCCGCCACATACGCGCGGTAGTCGGCGAACTCCAAGCCGGTTCCGCGCTTTCGCGTGCGTCTTTCCGCCCGCAGTTGTCCGGCGAAAAGCCGCTTCGAGATGATATTCAGATATTCGAGCTTCTTTAAGAACTCATCGTCGAAGAGTGTGACGTTTGCCGTGGACATATTCGTCGTGAATTCGGGGTCAGACGGTCACCCTCTCCCTCTGGGAGAGGGCAGGGTGAGAGTTCAAAATTGGACTCGACTTGAGACCCTCACCCGGCGCGACAGCCAGCGGGCTGACGCGCCGACCTCTCCCAGAGGGAAAGGGTAGGACCATCTGCCCCCCGAATTTCCCTACGCCGGCTCCGGCGTGCCCTCGAGGATTCCAGTGATGATCGTGTCGGGATCGATTCGTTCAGCCTCTCCTTCGAAATTCAGGAGAATGCGATGCCGAAGCGCGCCGTACGCGATTGCGCGGATATCCTCGCTCGACACGTGCACGCGATTCTTCAGAAGGGCACGAATCTTCCCGCCGATAACAAGCGCCTGAGCTCCTCGCGGGCTCGAGCCATAGCGCGCGTACTTCATAGTTAACGGATGAGCGTAGGGTGGTTTGGGATGCGTCGCCAGCGTGATCCGGATCGCGTAATCCTGTACGGGACGAGCAATGGGAACCGCACGTACGGTCTTGCGCATCTCGAGCACTTCACCCTGTCCGAGCACGCGGTTCACTTTTGGCGCTTCGACCTTTGTCGTGCGGTTCAGAATCGTGTGAAGGCTATCGACGGTTGGGTAATCGACCTTCAGCTTGAAAACGAAGCGGTCGAGTTGCGCTTCGGGCAACGGGTATGTCCCTTCCATTTCGAGCGGATTCTGTGTTGCCAGTACGAAGAACGGCGAATCCAGTTTGTGCGTTCGCTTCCCCACCGTCACGCTGCGTTCTTCCATGGCTTCCAGCAATGCCGATTGCGTTTTCGGAGTGGCACGATTGACTTCATCCGCCAGCACGATGTTTGAAAAAATCGGTCCAGGCTGAAAGTCGAGAAACTTTTCGCCCTTGGTGTCTTCGTGAATCATGTTGGTGCCGGTGATATCGGCCGGCATGAGGTCGGGCGTGAATTGAATTCGTGAAAACTTCAAATGCATGACATCGGAGAGGGTCGATACCAGTTTCGTCTTACCGAGGCCAGGCACACCTTCTAGGAGGACGTGACCGCTGGCCAGCAGGCTCATAATGACGCCATCGATGATTTCCCCGTAGCCGACGATGACCTTGGAAACTTCCTCTTTGACCTTTCTGAACTGTTGCTGGAACGTGACAACTTGTTGATCGATGGCAGTGCTCATCTATTTATGAATCCTACTTCCTACGAACGCTCCTACTTCTTGTCGGGTGGCCGGATGGCTTGGAAATAATTTTTAATGAGCGGCCGGTATTCCCATGGAATGCGGTCCTGGTTGAGGAGATCTTTTTGCGCGGGACTCAGCTCCGACTTCACGTTGCGGTAATCGAGTTTTGAGCGTTCTTGCTTGCTCACCTCCTCGATGTTTTCTTCCTTTCCCTGATCCTGCATGCCTTTGACACGCTCCTGCTGGAGCTTGACATCGAGCGTCGTGGCCGCCCCCTCGCGCGGAGCATCGCTGCCGCCCTTTCCCGACGGCATCAGGCCATTGCCTTCGCTGTTGCCGGGCATTGGCGCGCCGGCCTGGCTGTCCAGACCCGCTTGATCGGTGGGTTCGCCTTCGGTTCCTGCCCCGAACTGCAAGCCTTCGGCTTGATCATTTTGTTGCTGGCCGCGCTGTCCTCTCTGCCCTTGCCCCTTCTGGCCCTGGGCTTGTCCCTGCTGGCCTCTTCGGCCTTGTTGTGAGCCTGCCTGTTGGCGCTGCCGCAGCGATTGCTGCAGATTCTGAAGCTGCTCGGCCGCAAGGTTCTTCAATTCCTGGCTCTGCAACCTTTCTTCAAGGCTGTCCAACTCTTGCGCGGCTTCGTCCAGGGATTGTTGCGCGCCCTGCTGATCTTCATTCTTCAGATTCTCCGCAGCTTCCTTCAAAAGCTTGGCCAGCTCTTCCAGACCCAAGCGCGGGTTTTCCGAAGCTTGCTGCAGGCTCTTTTGCATTTGCTTGTTCGATTCGGGGGTATTGAGGCCAAGCTTCTCGGCGAGTTTGCGCAATTCGTCCGCCGCGAGGTTGAGTTCCTTGTTCTTCATCGCCTCAGCCGTCGGTTCCAGCTTGTCGGACTCAGCCAAATCCCTGGCCATTTCCTCCAGGCCCTCGCGGATGCTGGCTGCATCGAGATTGCCTTCGTCGAGCAGGCTTTGAAGGAGATCCAACATCTGTGCCGCTTGCGCGGCGTCGATCTTTCCTTCCTGCAACTGCTGGACGATCTCTTCCAGCTTTTCTGCCAGTTCCGGCTGCTTGAGTTTTTCGGCTTTGCGAAGCAGCGCCTCGCTCTGTTTCAGGATGGCGGCCTCATCCGGCGTCAGAGTAAAGGCGGGAGCCGCTTGAAGCGCGAGCCAGTTGTGATTCCACGGTAAAGGAACAAAGTTGAGACCGGCAAACAGAAGAAGCAAGCCTGCAGCCACGTATGATGTTTTCGGAATGCGCCGCGGGAAAAAGGTATCGAGGTTCATTCTCTTCGCGCTGATCGACGCGCGATGAATCTGGACATCGACCCATTCCGAAGGCCTTGGGTTGTGGATAAACCAGAAGGCTGTCTTGATCTCATCGTTCAGGCCGGCCGCTCTATCGATCACGGCGGCGGCTTGTCTCAGCGTCGCCCTGTAGAGGCTACGCCAAACCACATAGGCGGCAAAAAGTAGAATCCAAATACCAGCGATGAAGGCAATCGTGGCGCCTCGAAGAGGATCGAATAGATCCCAGACTTTGAGCGCAAGAGGAAATGCCAGGAAATACGTGGCGCCTAGCGCGAGCTCATTAAGTAGCCGGTTTGTCCGAATTCGCCGCTCAACTCGCTCGAGCGACTTGATGATGATTTCCTTATCCGACATTGAATGGAAAGGCTCTTTCCTAACATTAATTTCCGGTAACGCTTACCATACCCTAGCTGGACGCATAAGGAAAGGTAGAATTCGGTAGCTGAATTTTGTGCCTTTTTGTGGCTAGTCCGTTACCATATAACGAGGAGTACTTAATGCCGGAGACAGAAGTCAAAAACGTCGAGATTACACCGAAGCCGAAGTGTCTGCGGTGCGGCGCAGAACATACCGTGTCCGATCTGGGCCAT
>Ga0209236_1000136_pt1 | contig 38219 bp, 43 predicted proteins | sample GraSoi013_1_40cm_FD_185819 | JGI IMG/M metagenome (GOLD analysis project Ga0209236, IMG submission 185819) | Grasslands soil microbial communities from the Angelo Coastal Reserve, California, USA - Sample 09_27_2013_1_40cm (SPAdes) (version 2) | ecosystem: Environmental > Terrestrial > Soil >... | reverse complement strand
TGTCGTTAGAAAGACGAAGGGAGCGGTGTTGGCCAGTTTCTCTTCCGCGGATATCGACCGGTTGAGGACGTTCCATCAGATTGCCGAGAAAAACGACCGGCTTCTTGTCGTCTCGATGAAGCAAGCATACCTTCTCAGGTCTCTCGCGACCGACAAGCACCTAGAGGTTCCAGACGTCATCGGGGATTCGCATATGGCGGTCTATCAAAGGTCCAAGAAGACCTACTTCCATTGGGAGAAAGATATTCTCAGTGCTGTAACTGTGAAGACCTCGAAGGATATTCGAGAGATGCAGCCGAAGATAATCCTAGCCTCCAGCCCCTATGACATGAACGAAGTCCTCGACATACAACCCGGCCCAGGTGGCGCGTTCATCAATAGTAGTTCTGAGCCGTTCAATGAAGAGATGGAGATGGACCATGAACGGTTCACAAACTGGCTCAACCATTTCGGGCTGCCCATGTACCAGATTCACAGCTCGGGCCACATGATGCCCACAGAGCTGCGAGAGACGATCGCCCAGGTTAAGCCGAAGCGATTGATACCCATCCATACGGAGCAGCCTGAATTATACCGTTTGTTCGTGAAGGATCTTACAATGGTCGAGCTTGGAAGCAAAGGATCGACGGTCGAAGTTTGATACTAGACTTGGGTTGAGTCAAAATGGGTGATGGGGAAAAGCTGGCGATCCTGAAGGATGGGCGAAGACTTGCGATTCGTACCTACAAGCCTTCGGACAAAGAGGGGCTTGTTTCGTTGTATGCGGGTCTTTCGCAGGAGGCTCTCAGGTGGAGTATGCCTCCTTACAATCGGGAGAGAATTGAGCGCATGACTTCTGACTTGGAAAACAGGATAATTGTCTTAGCGTTTGATGGTCAGAAGGTTGTTGGGCATCTTCAGATTTCTCTCGCCACTAATGCCCGGTTTCGAGGGACAGGGGATCTCTTCATCTATCTGCATCAGGATTTTCAGAACGCTGGGTTGGGTGCGGCCTTGATGAATGAGGGTATCGCCCTAGCTCGAGCCCGACGGGTGCATAGGGTCGAGTTGACTGTGGTGGCCGATAATCATCGAGCAATTAGACTGTATGAGAAGGTGGGTTTCCAGCGAGAAGGCGTGAAACGCGAGAACTACCTTGGCGAGGACGGGAATTATCATGATGAGGTCGAGATGGGAATTCTACTCTGATTTCAACTGTGAACATGGTGAGATGAATGACACAATCGAACGATTCAGGCTTATTCTTCCAATTTAGGACCGTTCAGAGTCTAAAACAAAGAAGTTACCGAGTATCGGAGAGGCGCGTCTGACCTCCGTTGAGGGCTGCTGATTTTCGGACTAGTTGTGCTTGTGTACTCGGTGAACTCGGGCTTTCCCGTTCTTCTTTCTGGCCCTAGTTCTCTCTTCCTCTACCGTTACGAGGAGTGTATCTCCCCTCTCAATACCCAACCGCTGGAAGTAGGACCTTGGTACGACTATTCTCAGGTCGTCGCCTTCGTTGATCATTTTTACTTCTAGCACACTGCTCATGCCATACCCTTAGCGGCTCTTTGGTATAAGAACTGTGGACTGGTAAAGCTGTAGAACGCTACCCGTGGCTATACAAAGTTGTCATTGGGAACGTCGATACTAAGATGAGTAGAATTGGTAGCTATCTAGCTGAGTAGAATTAGTAGAAAGTTGCGACGTGAGTCTAGGGTTTGACCCCAAGGTACAATCCCCGACCCATCAAACCCTCGCTATCGAAGCTAACCTTCAAGCCTGCGTCGCGGAACGCCTCAAGATGTTCTCCGCGGGTCCAGAGACCCATCGACTCTTTGTCGATGATATACTGAACCTTGCTAGGAGTCCCGATAAGGTAGTGGTATTCGAAGGCTGAGACCGGTCCCCGGACCTTGCTGATGTTAATCCGGGCGATCTTCAGATTCGGCTTGTCAACGTAGTTGAAGCCGACGAGTCCCTTCTGGAAGTTGGCCGGCGTGATCCATGGTTCAAGAATCATCAAACCCCCAGGTTGAAGATGGTCGGCCATGTTGCGAACCGCCTTTCTCATACGAGCCTTTGTCTTGACATGCCCGATAGCGCTGAATAAGCACGTAATGATGTCGAACCGATTATTGAGTTTGAAACTGGTCATATCCCCGCGGTGGAAGGCGACATCAGGGTATTTCTTGCGAGCTATCTTCAGCATTTCTGGGCTAAAGTCCAATCCCTCGACACTGTAGTGTCGTTTCAAGTACGTTATGTGATTGCCAGTTCCACAGGCAACATCAAGAAGATGGTTGCCCGGGGATTTCTTGTGCTGCTGGATTAGACTCTCGATTTTCTCAGCTTCTTTCTGGTAGTTTTTGAAGTGGTAGATCTCGTCGTAGTAGTTTGCTAGTTGCCTATACATTCGCAAGGATCCGGACTGTTGCTCCGACGACTATCTAGAGGTATCTGCTGTCTGTTTAAGTGTGGAGAGGCAGTATGATGGATTCCTCGGGATGGAGGAGTCCGATTGTTATGAGCTGGGTAATGCTCTCTAGGACTTGTATCCGAATCTCAGCAGGTGAGAGATTCTTCTCGCTGGCGATATCAGTCGTGATCTCGTCGATTGTTTTTTCTCCGCTACTTTTTTCCCAGAGGTTGGCGATGTCGTCGCTTCCCAAGTATCGGGAGTTGGCTTCGTTGATTAGTACTATCTTTCCGTCTGGGTTCTTGGCGATGTGCCCCTTCTTTCTGGGTTTGAATGTCGCTGGATTGAATTCTATCGTAGCAGGCTCTTGCGCGGCCTCCAAGCGTTTCTTGGCCTCTGGGCTCATCTTGTCCGGGGTCCAAGGCGGCTCCCAGACAATCTCGACTTCTGCCTTTTTCACCCCAGGGATCTTCTCGATCTCTTTCTGGACCTGGTTCATCAGGTAAGCGTGTGCGGGGCATCCGATTGTGGTCAGGGTCATACGGACTTTGACGTTGTCATCGTCGATTGCGACTCCATAAACGAGCCCGAGGTCTACGATGTTCACAGGTATCTCGGGATCATAGCAGTTGCGGAGTGCGTTCATAACTCCGTCCACCGTAAGGGATTCGGCCATGATAGCTGACCTTGGATATGATATGTCCTCTGGGACTAATAGATATGTCCTAACCTTGGGTGAACCAAAATCAGCGGAAAGTTTTGTTCGCGGTCAGCGACGAATCATGCTTTCTGACTGGGGGTCGCTCCTTTAGAGCGATTCCGGGTCAGGGTTTGATGGAATACCATTCCAATGAGCACCAGGATTGTTGCCGCGGTGAACAGGTAGAATCCTTGCTGGAAGCCCCAGGTGCGGGTTACTCCAAATATTGTTTCTGAACCTGTCGGCTGAGTGATGCAACCCGTTCCTTGACAGTTGTTGGATGCAGTGTAGCCGATGAGTTCCGCGTAGCTTACTAGGGCGGCGACGGAGGTCACAAGGCCTCCGGTGAGGATTCTGACGCGCGGTGTGAAGCTTCCAGCAATAGCCAGTGCAATGGAAAGGAGCACCAGGGCGAGAATGATTGGGCTGTAGGTTGTGATCGTACTGGAGAAGCCTGAAGCGTTATTGATATCGGGGTTGTGGGTGGGACCACCAAAGAACCCCCACATCGAGGAGGTGGAGCTACCCAAGCCCGTGGTTGTTATTCCCCACCAAGGCAATAAGATGCTAACGAGGGCTAGAATGCCCGCCATTACTCCGAGGAAGTTCACTCGTGGTAGCGTCGCAGTCAAGGAATCCCTCTGTCCTTAGCTTAGGACCACAAACAATCGATTGGATATTAAGCGTCTTTGACAGAAACATGAGACCTGAACTTGGCCGAGTTTTCAAGCGGAAGCGTTGTCAGCTTTTTGTAATCCATCGAATCTAGTCGGAAAGATCACTAGTGAAGTTCATCGTAGCTGGCGGACTGAACATGTTCGCCGACTGGAAACAGATTCAGAAAGCGGCAATCGAAGCTGACCAGCTTGGATATTGGGGATTCGTCCTACCGGACCACTACATGTGGGGGTCCGAGAGAGGCGGAGATTCTACTTTTGAGACTTGGACAGCCCTGACCTATCTTGCCGCGAAGACGGAAAAGATCAGACTCGGGACGCTTGTAACACCCATTCCTTTTCGCCCTCCTGGGATGCTAGCGAAGATCGTGTCCACCCTCGACCTACTCTCAAACGGCCGGACGATTCTAGGTGTAGGAGCGGGTTGGTCCCAGACCGAGTTTGAGGGATACAGCGAATGGAATTCGAACAAGATCCGAGTCGATAAGACTCGGGAGGGATTGGATCTTATTCTGAAACTCTGGACCCAGGAAAAGGTCGACTTCAAAGGAAAATTCTACCACGCCAAGGGAGCAGTCCTGGACCCGAAGCCTGTTCAGAAACCTCATCCTCCACTCCTCTTCGCAGGCATTGGTCCACGAATGCTCAGAATGGCAGGAGAATGTGCAGACATTTGTATGATAGCCGCATTCCCCAATGTTGACAATACCAAGTCACGCAAGATCGTCATAGACGAAGCTCACCGCCGACAAAGAACCGGGAAGATCTCAATGGCCGACATGGCACCCTTCCCTCGAAGTCCCGAGTCAAAGTACGATCAAAAGGAGTATCTGAAACACGTTGAGGCGGCAAGCACTGCCGGCAGCAAATATTTTGTTACACCATTTCCCTCGACAAACTACTTAGGATCACTCCTAGATTTTGCCGAGAACATCATACCATCCTTCGCCAAATAGGGAGCCAGAGCATGAGGTCGTAGCCTAGCAAGAATCGAGATAATCGGATTAATCTGAGAAACTGATCTGTTTCAGAATTGAGTAGGTCATGCTACGACTTTACCTGTTGCAACAGGCGCTAGGTGGCCGTTCATTGCTAGAATCTCGTTGTTCTTGAACGAGAGCGTTACTTGCACTGCTACAGAGCTCGTTGGAGTAATCTGGAAGCCTCCGTTCATGATGGTAACCTTCAAGCTTCCACTGGGAATGTTGTAAGTCGCACTTGCTCCCGTCGAGAAGTTGACTGTTATGTTCGTTATGTTGAAGCGAAGAGAGTCGTATTCTCCTGTCGAAAGCTTGACCGAGCCGAGGATTTTTGACGTGCTCAGCACCGTCATCAAGTCTATGTTCTGACGAGCCACCGTTACCGTCTTCCACCCACTTGCATTTCCCTGACCTACAATATGGACTTGGAATTGCGAGACGGTTGCGTAGATGTGCACGATCGATGGATCGTACTGTTGGGAATTGCCTGGAGGAGCTAGGGCCGGGTCCGTGATGCTCAAGACAAGCGTTCCTTCGACGTAGTCCGTGTAGAACAGATAACCGGCGACAGCGCCGATAATGATGATCGCTAGGATGACAGCGATTGGGCCCTTAGACAACAGCTATTCAGCAAGATCTTCTTTCCTGTCGCGACTTAATCCTACTGAACTCAACACAATCTGAGACGGGTACTAACTGACGTGAATAGACCTGATCGATAGGTTAGGGCAAATCTGAAGTGTCGGGACGCAAACTCGCATTTCGAAAGTGAAGTGGTCCTGGGGCTACGCGGTTGGGCCGGTTGCATTCTTGGAGTCATTTTCTCCGACGCCCCGCACTTCCTGGTTGGAGGATTCGCGTTCGTCCGGGTTGATGTGGGACTCAACTTCTGCCTTGGTGCGTTGGTGGGTCGTCTCTGATTGGTCAACCGTTTCCCTATGTATCGGACGAGACTCGTGTTCCGAACACCATTTAGTGAGTGCTTCCTCAGCTGCTTTGCTGAGGGATCCGCGGCCATAGCCGTGCACGCTCATCGCGATTTGTCTGAACTTCTCGTTCAAACTGTCTGAGAGATAGATCTTCAACTCTGCCACTTGCTCACCTATCTTTGTCACTATGTCACTAAAGGGACGAAGGTAAACTGGCTATTGTAACATGGACCCTCGGATGACGGGTTCCGACACGGGTAACTTCTCAGGACCCCATCTTTAGATTGGAAAAAGTGGTCGTAATGTCGAAGCAGTCGCAGTCAAGCCTCATGGACGATCTCCGACCCATAATGCCACCTCTCATTCGCCTGCTCGCAGGAATCATCGTACTTGTCGTCATACAAGCAACAGTCCTCGGCTTTCCAGGCATAACAGCTCTTATCCCCACCACCACATTCACAATCGCTGCTTTGGTGATCTTCACGCTCGGACTAGTCGTGTCCGCCATTGTGCTAAAGTTCGGAACACAACTGGCTACCTCTCTGGGCGATGCTTACAAGAGCTACCGAAGCTATACACCACTGATCGCTTGGCTATTTCAGATGATAGCGCTGGTAATCCTCTACAATGTTTCCAAGCCCATCACAGCTAGCTACTTCACAACAATCCCATGGGCCTATCCATTGATATTCCTGCTGATAGCTATTGGACCAACCATCAAGGTCGTCATGAACACAGTCAACGCCCTCGAAGGCAAAAACACCTCCAAGCACTTACTGACCAACTAGTTCACCGAGAAGCGAACACCAGACCAGTTCTATCAAAACAGGGCCGGAAGTTAGGATAAACCCTCTTTTTGTTATCTTACGAAAATTCTTGTCTGCCCCGCCTCCGGATCCTTTAGGGGCAGTTGCAGAGTCTTTCCAGTCCAGACTTGATCAGAATAATTGCGACAATCATCGCTGTCGTCGCGGGGACTCCCACGACGCTTGATACTAGAGGCGCAATTGCGTAGGCAAGCGACTGAAAATCTCCGTATTCACCTCTCTTGCCACAATAGTGCCAATCAACACAGATTTTAGCCCTAAACTTCTCCAGAGACCCCGAGACGAAAGATTTGCCTCTCTGGACTGCATTCTGCCTTGTGACCGACCCAGCCTTAGAGAATTCTGGGGCTATTAGGGACCGACCCAGTTCGTCGTAGAGATCATCGATGTTCTTAGAGAGTAAGTTTTCTACGCTGGACGACATGCGGATCTCGATATTGAGAAGTTTGAGCGTAATTAAGCTCCAATCATGGACCGTCCAGAACGCTCAGATAGTACGTTTCGACCTAGAAATTCAGATGTCGCGATCCCCGTTATAGGGCAGTATTTGATTGGGCTCGATCGCGGGGAACTAATGCCAGAGGATTTTACTAGTCGATTCACGGGTCGAGCACGCTTCTACTCAACCTCGAGGCCCAGCTACCCAAGCAGGATCCTTGATATTCTCAGAACGAACGTCGGGTTTGACCAGAGTCATATCGTGGCAGATATCGGATCCGGAACGGGTCTGCTCTCGGAGCTCTTCTTAGCCAATGGTAACCATGTGATTGGAGTCGAGCCCAATGACGACATGAGGATCTTCGCCGAGAAGAGCGTCGGCAAGTTTTCAAAATTTCTTAACGTAAGAGGAACAGCGGAGCATACAAGTCTTGAGAGTGCGAGTATCGATCTGGTTACGGTTGGACAAGCGCTTCACTGGTTCGATTGTGAGGCTTCATCAAGAGAGTTTGCCAGGATTCTGAAAATGAAGGGCCACGTTTGCATTGTATACAACGACAGAAATAACGAAGATTCCTTCATGAAAGACTACAACCAAGTTGTTAGCAAATACGCTAGAAACCGAGCAAGCGTTCCGAACATCGATGACGATTATTTGTCTAGGTTTTTCAGGCGTGGAAAATACTCGAAGTTCAGTATGCCTAATGAACAGCTTCTAGACTTTGAAGGCCTCTTGGGCCGAATGACTTCCGCATCTTATATGCCAAGTCCCGATGATGAAGAACAGTTCGCTTCCTTGAAGGAAGATGTTGCCCGTCTCTTCCAGACGTATGAGCAGTTGGGCAAGGTCCGAATGCTATGCGACACTACAGTCTTTCTCGGAAAGATTCGAAGTTAATCCCTCTAAATATGTCGTCATTGGGCATCGGTCTCGAGGCTCCCAGTTCAATGAAAGGGTCAGACTTGTTGGCGCGATGCCTTGAGAATGAAGAAGTGGAATTTGTTTTCCAGGTTCCCGGCGAAGAGACCCTTGCGATCACCGACTCTCTCGGACAATCGAAGAAGATCAAACTCATCACTGTGCGCCACGAGCAAGCCGCCGCTTTCATGGCCGGGGTCTACGGCCGTCTCACAGGTCGGCCGGGAATATGCGTATCAACCCTGGGACCCGGTGCCACAAACCTGGCGACTGGAATCGCAGATGCTAACGTAGACAGAGCTCCTCTGATCGCCGTAACAGGGCAGGCGGCCCTCGAGCATTTCCACAAGGAGTACCATCAATACGTCGACGTAGTGAGTATTCTGCGTCCTATCACGAAATGGAACACTCGGATTTTCAAAGCGGACACGATTCCCGAAGCGGTTAGGAAGGCTTTCAGGACCGCTGAGGCGGAGAAGCCCGGCTCGTGCCACCTGGAAATCCCCGAGGATATCGCTGACGAAACTGCCCATACCACGCCGATTCCTCAGATTGCTGGTCCCGAACAACCTCGTCCTACGACCAGCCAGACACAGCAAGCCGCGCAGCTCATCAACAAATCCAAGGCGCCTCTAATTCTGGCGGGCAACGGGATCATCCGGGCGCGGTCCACTGGACCCTTTCGCGAGTTCTTAGCCGAAGCGAAGATCCCGGTGGCTCATACTTTCATGGGGAAGGGTGCATTGCCCGACGATAACCCTCTCAGTCTGTACGCGATTGGACTACCTTCTCAAGAGCTGGTCAGCAATGCCTTCGAACTCGCAGACCTGATCCTCGCAGTAGGATACGACCTCGTCGAATACGCTCCGTCACTTTGGAACCCTCATAATGACAAGACGATAATTCATGTGGACAGCACGAGCGCCGAGATTGACACTAACTATCAGCCGAGCATACAACTCGTAGGGCATATTGGCCAGACGCTATCAATTCTAACGGGCCAAGTCAAGCCTCGACCGACCAACTTCGCAAAATCGGTCCGGGACAGCATCCTCGCTGAAGCCAGTGCCAAGTCGCAAGACGACTCGTATCCGCTGAAACCGCAACGGATCCTGCATGACCTACGAGAGGCTTTGAAACGGGATGACATTCTCGTCAGCGATGTAGGCGATCACAAGCTCTGGATCTCACGGCTATTTCCGACATACGAGCCAAACACGGTGCTCGTTTCCAACGGATACGCCAGCATGGGCATAGGACTGCCGGGAGCGATAGCCGCCAAGTTAGTCCATCCGAATCGAAGAGTGGTCGCGGTCTGCGGAGATGGAGGATTTCTCATGACAGCCCACGAGCTAGAAACGGCTGTCCGGCTAGGAGTAGGCATTACCGCAGTCGTGTTCCACGACAACGCTTACGGATCAATTAAGAGAAAACAATTGGCTCGTTTCAGCCGGGCCTCAGGAGTGGATTTCGGGAATCCAGACTTTGTCCAGTTGGCCAAAGCGTTCAACGCTCAAGGCTATCGCCCGAGCAAAGCCTCCGAACTGGTATCCATCCTCGAGAGCGCTCTTGACTCGCCTAACCCGAGTGTGATTGATGTCCCAGTCGATTACTCTTGAGACCCACGCTTGGATCAGCGAGAGCCTAAGGTTTGCCTCTCAATCTTAGGGTTCTGAGAATGACCCAGTAAGCCAAGGCACCTAGAGCCGCGAGGGGTAGAGACGTAGCGAGCAGATTAGAGAGCACTGTCGTGTCAAGTAGCTGTCCATTAAACACTGAATCTCTAAGAGCAGTAGCAGCTAGGCTGAGAGGATTATAATCAGCAATCGTTGCGATCGGACCTGGAAGATATCGAGCGATCGTCTGGGCTGAATAGAAGATAGTGCTGATCGTGACGAGAGACACTTGAAGAGCTTGGGCATAGACCCAGTATATTTCCCCCCTTCTCGAGATGCTAGCGAAGAAGGCTGCGAGACCAGCGATTCCCGTTGCGAGTACGAACATGAAAGGAAGCAGAAGGATAGTGTTTAGGATATTCTGAGGATGAACTGCGAAAGAGGCGATTATCAGAAGCGCAGATGAGTAGACCACTCCTCCGAGGCCTCCGGAAATGATGTAGGCGACAACCAGGCCCGATGTTCTGATTGGCAGAGTCATGTAGTATTGGACCACTCCCTCACGCAAGGCCAACCAGATTCTCCGTCCCGTGTCAGTGGCCGCGGTGAACAATCCCACAGTCACTATACCCGGAACTAAGAATGAGAAGTATTCGGGGCTGATCATCCTCCCCATAACTAGGGCAGTTACGAGCATGTCTGAGAGGCTGAGGCTGATCAATACGGCCATCAGCCACTTGGTTCTGAAGAAGTAGGAGAAATCAGTCCGAGCGACCAACAACAGACGAGAGAATTCGCTCAAGCTGCCTTGACTCCTTCAATGATCTTGTCCACAATCCTCGCGCTAAGAGATAGAGTACTAACCGCTATCGCGGTGACTACAACTGCAGCTAGCACTGGATTGAGCAGGTATTTCGGGTCGAAGCCTAGAACCCACCTAGTCAGGTCCGCTCCATATGTTAGGGGACTGAGAACGGAAACCGGAGAATAGTAGTTGGGCATGACAGCAAGTGGGTAGAAGACCGTACTGAATCTAATCAGAAGAGCCGAGAGCCCCGCTAGCACCGCCATGTAGATATCTACGGCTTTGAAAGCGATGAAAGACAAAGATACCATAGTCCCCGTGATACCCAATCCCAGGAGAAACAGGGCTGCCAGAGCAAAGAGCGCTCCGGCGAGTGTAAGATTTCCCCAGATGAAGAGGACCGCTAGCAGCGGGGGCGCTACTTTCAGCAGAGTGTTCACGACTCCGTAGATTGCCTGGGCCACTAGGAATCCGCTCCTTGAAACGGGGAGGGATAGAAAGTACGGTAGTTCTCCTTCGTGGGCGTGTTCCACGAAGTGTCGACCTACGTCTTCTGCTGATTCGAAGACGACGATTATCATCAATCCGATGCTGTAGAAGAAGAAATAGTTCGGTAGGTTCGAGCCTACTAGTCGAGATATGAGGGACCCGTAGATGGCTAGTTGTAAAGCGAAGAGAGCCCAAGAAAGAATGAACCAAGTTGGATCACCGAGAAGGACTCTGATGTTGAAAGCGGCGAGATTTAGTACTCGATTCATTGTTGATCGATCAGAGCTTTGCCTGTGAAGTGAAGGAAGACGTCATCTAGAGAGGGCTCTGTTATCCTGATCGACGAGATTTTCGCCCCCAAGTTGTAACTGACAGAAGTCATTTTCGGTACCCAGTCCTCCGCTCTCGAAACCTTTGCTCGCAACTCGTTGCCTTCCGGAGACAAAGCCAATGCCCCACCGAGGTTTTTCAGCTCCGCCACAAGCTTGTCCGAAACGGGGTCCTCGAAGCCAACCTCCACCACGTCTCCGCCGGCGATCGCGTCCTTCAACTTTGGAATAGAGTCACGCACTACTAGATTGCCTTGGTGGAGAATAGTGACCCTGTCGGCCAAATACTCAGCCTCCCTAACTTCATTTGTCGCAACAATCACAGTGGACCCTTGATCTCTCAACTCTCTGATCTTGTCCCATATCTTCCGTTTTCCTCTCAAATCCACCTGGCTTGTTGGCTCGTCGAAGATAGCGAGCTTAGGTCTCTGGACCAGAACCTTAGCCGTCTCTAGCCTCTTGGCTTGGCCTCCGGAGAGATGCATGAACTTCTTGTCACGCGATTCCCACAATTCCAAGTCCTTCATCGTCTGCTCGATGAGGTCCTGACGCTTCACGGGGTCGATGTCGAACATGGAAGCGTGAAATCTCAATATCGAAGAGGGCTTGTGACGCCAGAACCCTCGCGCTTCCTGAAAGGCGATTCCCATAACCTCACGAACCTTCGTGCCCTCATCCACAACGTCAATCCCCATCACTTTAGCAGTGCCAGATGTTGGCTTGAGAATCGTGCAGAGGATCATTAGGAGAGTGGTCTTCCCAGACCCGTTAGGGCCGAGAATTACCATTATCTCACCCTCGTCGACTGTAAAGTTCAGGCCTCGAAGAGCATCCGTCTTACCATATCTCTTCGAAAGTCTGAGAGTCTCCACTGCAAACAAAGATGGAAGCACAACTCAGGAAATGAGCGATAAAAACGTTCGAAGAAATCAATATCGAACTATCGCTCCTGTAGGAGAACATCCCAGAAGAAATGGTCTGCTATGTCCTAAGCCAAGGATGTCTTAACAACGCAGACTTAATTCATCGTCGACGACCAAGAACGATTAGTTCTTTGTACCCTTTCCTCCCTGCCCCAACAGAGTTGATCGGCCGATTTACAGTGACCTTCCTTATCTCAAAATCACGGTAGAGATGCTTGGTCAGTGCTGTCTCGGAATTCGACAGAAGAACTGTGCAGCCTCTATCGACCAATTTCCCGAGTTCTTCAGCTAGTTCTTCTTGGTCCGTCTCGGAAAAACCGCTAGGAGTATAATCCGTAAAGGAGGAAGTCTTACTCGGTGGTTGATATGGAGGATCTAGATATACGAAATCGGCCCTCCCACACGAGGCAATTGCATCCTTGTAATCAATGGTACGCAGCTCAGCTTTCGTGTATTGGAGTACGTGACTGACCGCCCGGATACCGTCTGGATTCAGTATCCGGGGATTCTTGTACCGTCCGAAGGGGACGTTGAACTCGCCTTTCGAGTTCACTCTGTAGAGACCGTTGTAACAGGTCTTGTTCAGAAAGATTAGTCGGGCGGCCGACTCGATCCGATCAGCAGGTCGCCATTCTCTCTTCCGGTAGAAGAGAGCACTCTTATCTACGGCCGAGTCGTACTCTCTCTGAAATCTCGAAAGGAGGCGTATTAGTTCCTCGGGAGATTCTTTGACTATTCTGTAGGCGTTGATGAGTTCTTCATTAATGTCAGACAGGTTCGCGTTGAACCTCGTGGTCCGCGCGCACATTCTCAAAAAGAGCGCACCGCCACCCAGAAATGGCTCGTAATAATCTGTTAGATGCAGTGGCACATGTGGTAAGAGATGACGTAGAAGGCTTGTTTTTCCTCCGGCCCATTTGACGAATGGCGCAAGATTTTGTTTGCTGGTATCTACGCTAAGCTGTGTCTCTTCGACTGCTTGGAGCACCGAACGAGTGACCACTTGTGCGTTCATGATCTTTCGCTAATAAGCCCTAGGCGCGAGAAAGTGTTCGAAATAGCTCTGCTCGCGAACCAATGATGATCACTAAACTCTTTGGGATCCTCAATCGTGAGATGGCGAGACGGAGAGGTAGGAATGCCAAGGGACACGCGAACCGGGAGCGTTCTAGAAAATATGGTTCTACCAGCTCTAGAAAGAGGGGGATACCAATACAAGAAACAAGTTGTCATTGGAAAACGCCTCGGAGGACACAACCAGAAGGTGGACGTTTTGACGTGGAGAGTTGAAAGCGAGCAAATTCCGATTTCGTTGAAGTGGCAACAGACATCTGGGACCGCGGAACAAAAGGTCCCATTCGAAATCCTATGTCTAGCGGATGCAGTGCACAAGAGCCGTGGAAGATTCAAGAAAGCCTACCTTGTGCTTGGAGGTAGCGGTTGGACTCTACGGGAATTCTATGTTAGTGGTCAGATTCGCGAGTATTTGAAGAACTGTGAAGTAGTCGAGATTGTTTCTTTGGCAACCTTTGTCGGTACAGCCAACCGATCTGAGCTGTAATTGCACCGACTTCAAGCCTAGCGGACAAAGTTTCTGTCTCCGGGTATCCCGAGGCAGGCGCGCACATACACAGCATGCTCTCAAACGCTCCATTGCAAAGCGTTAAATTTGGAAGAAGGATGGTCGCCTACAAGGGTTTAGGTTTTGAAAATACTTCTACCCTTGCTTCTTCTCGCCTCGCTTGGAATGCTGGCAGCGCTGCCTCACATTGCGAATGCTGACGATCAGGGCCAGAACGAAGGCGCTCACCACCAGACTGGTCAAGAGACGAATCACGAAGGGCTTACGATACGATTCCATATTCGCCTAACGGGCGACCAGCAAGTACCAGCGGTCAACACAGCGGCGTTCGGGTTCGCTGAAGTGCAACTCAGCGAAGACAACAACACCCTATCGTTCGAAGTAGTAGTCTGCAACATCGCGAACGTCATCGCTTCTCATATCCATGTCGGCTCCGCCGGTACCAACGGGCCAGTCGTTCTACCCTTCTTTGGTTCTCCGTCTCCATTCAATAGCACCAAAGGATGCGACACTCTCGCGGAAGGCACTCGAACATCAGGCAACCTCGTAGCTCGCCCTGATGTGGGGATTAACACTTGGACCGACTTCATCAATGCCCTAATTGCCGGGAATACCTACGTCAACGTGCACACCACGGCCCATACAGGTGGAGAGATTCGAGGTCAATTAGTGCACGAACAAGGCGACGAGAATGACCAGGCCGAATAAGGCGACGACTGACCGTTCTCCTAGGAACGGTTCCCCTCTTTCTTTCAATTCCCGCTATCACTCGAGTGCTGAGACAATTTCGCCCTAGTTAACTTGATCCGAACTTAGTTGTCAGAGTCGGAGTGTCTGATATTCTCTCTCGCAGGGTGAGCCGAGAGTGGTCTGGAGCTGTCCTGAGTATAGGTCCATTACTACTGAGACCACTGTTCGATATCTCTCATCCACGGGAAACGACTGATTCTCGTGTCGGCATACAGACTCTGGTTTGCCATCGTGATCCCTCAACATCTCCTCGGCCCTGGTCATGCTCATCTTCCCATTTCCACTTCTCAACCCCCGAAGAAGCCGGGTTATTCTGGCGAAGCGATGAAGTGTAGATCTTCGCTCTTCATCTAGGACCTGCTTTACTCCTAACCGCTCGGGATGGGAAAAATGATTCGTGTGAGCCAAGACCCCGTCTTCTGGGGTGAGGGCCCCTGTCGCTTCTGGAGCAGATTCGATATCTACAATCTTCCCCGCCCCGAGTTTTGTCTGTTGCCCGACGAGAAAGTTTGCGGAGCACGATCTCTCTCCACGGGTTATTCTTGAGATCGCTTGCGAGAGAGTCTTCGATCCGAGAATTTCCGAGCATCTCACATGGAACGGCTTTCGCAGTCTCTCCCAGTCATCCCTGTTCGAGATCAGACCATTAATCGCCAATCCCATTCCTGCCGAATTCAAGCCGATCTTCCCACCAACTACCCCTGCCTCCGTGAAACAGAGGACGTCGGGACCGATCGTTGGTCGAATCTTGAGGAACAATCCTTCCACCTGTGGAATCCAGTCCCAATTCTGAGCTATCAGCAAGTGACGATTCACCGTCGCTTCGGGCATTGCTCCGAACGCCGTACAGCCATCTGAGCGCGGTACTGGCTTCAACCCTATCTTTGCAAACTGACTGTACATCAGCTCGTATCGAACATTCAATGCAGTAATCTCCAACAGTCTCGTCTTCGAGCCTAAGGCGACTCCCTCCATCGCGCGGGCGTAACTGGGACTCACACGGCGGATGACCTGAAGATACCTTTCAGCCCGCCTAAGAGCCTCATCTCTTGAGAGCGCTGTTTCGTTCTTGAAGCGGCGGAAGTATACCTCGAGATTGTGTTGAATCTTGTCCTGGGCTTGCTGCCCGTGCCGGTATCCTATCTCGTATGGGGAACCTTTCAGCTTTAGAATAGGCAGTCTCACTGATTTCTCGAAGATTTTCCTACTCCAGACTCTTCTCGAAAGTGATCCAGGCGAGGTCTCGTTTGAATCCCAGTTTCATGTTGATGGCGAGCATGCCATCGTTCGTTGAAGCGTTGAAGGTTCGAATATTATCAAATCCGTTTCTCTTAGCAAAATCAAAGACCCTCAACTTCAAGGCTACCGCTATTCCTTTTCCACGGTATTCTCGTAGAACCCCTGTGAGCCCTTGGTAGAGACTCCTCGGCTCCTTCTTCAGTCGCCAGACGACGCTCGTCCCGACGTAGCGTTCCCCATCTTTAGCAATCACGTACGCTTGAGGAATAAGATTAGGGTTTTCCATCTCAAAGGCAAGCCACTGATCGTAAGGAGTATCAGTGGGAGTATCAGCTATCGGCACATCTCTGAACGCGGTCTGCACAAGCGCGTACAGCTTCCGGTAACACTCGGGGTCCTCTCGCAGCTCCTGCTCAAGAGTCGAGAATTCGATTCCAGCCTGAGAGGCCTTAATCGAATACTTCTGGAACTCTGAAGTGGTTACTTGACCTGGGTCGATGGTCGATTCCCAGCCTCGCATCTTTTCATTGAACCCACGCTTCCGGGCGAAGGCGATGGATATTGTCATGTTCTCTCTGATTCCCATCCAAGCAGCAATCGCACCACGCTCATTAAAGTCGTCCTCGAGCGTGTTGTAGAGTGCCCTCCCAACGCCTAGGCGCTGGTGTTTCGGGTCTACCCATCCGTCAAACCAAAACTTTTTCGGATGAAACATCCACGGAGGATGCCACATCTCCCCAAAACCCAAGGCTACTCCGGTCGCAGAGTTGACGCAAACGTAACGCTTGAAGTAGTATCTTGCTTTGTCAAGACTGTCATCATAAAATCGCCACTCCTCAATACTCCTGGCCCGCTCAGGAAAGATCGCATCATAGATCTCCGTTAACCTCCGGTAATCGGACTCTTCGAACCCTCTGATCTCAAGAGAGAGAGCGTGCTGGGCCAAGACACTGGCATTCTTCCGGTCTCGATGTTAAACTCTTTGCACGCGACCGTCCACTCGTTTGTCGTACACAAGCCGCGCTGTTAATGAGAGAGATTGACGGTATTGTTCGCAAGCCATAGTCATGCCAGGCTATCGTGAAGGATTCGTTAGACTGCTCTACGGAATAATCTTAGCACAGTTCATGGTCATCGCCATCTTACTCGGAGGGTTCAGCAGCGAGTATCTTTCCAACGTCTACTTTCGAATTTGGGTAGACAACAACTTCCCCCAACTTAGTATGTTGTTGACTGGACAAGTTGACGCTTTGCTCATTGGGGTTGCTCTCGGAGGCACTATACTGCTGATTCAGAGGATGAAGAACGAAGCCAGAATGGCTGGAGAAACAGCCTCAACATTTGGCCGCCCCTCTTCATTAACGCAAAACTCTGAGTTACTTCCCAATCACGCTACGCCAACGACAATCGTTGAAGCGACGTGGGAGACACCTGAGCAGGTTCTTGGGGAGTTGGAGAAGCATGATTTCTAGAACTCGTGACATTACGATGTCGATTCTTTGGTTTCCGAAATCTCTGTCCCGGTTTTGAACCAAGGGTCCACCTCCAGAGCCCTCACCTTCGTCTCTGAAACAGGAAGACCTTCGTCGCGCAGGCCTTGCAGAAACGCGTTCGCTCGACCCCTCAGTTCGGACAGCCGCGTCTTGAAAGTGGAGAAGCCCTCTCTTTCGCCCTCCAGGCTGCTCAGATCTCCCTTAGCAACCAGTCGAAGAGTTTCCTCCGCTACTTTTTCGACAAATTCGCCGTAAAACTCGATGAACTCGTTGACAACCTCAAGAAGATCGTACTCGATCATCGACGCAGCCTTTCTGAGGAGCAATCGGACCTTCTGGCGCATCGAGAAGTACCAGAGTTCAAGAGTGAAGTAGACTTCTTTGATCTTCTCGGTAGTCGCTGTTGCAAGCTGGGGTGTGGTTAGAGTACTTGAGCCGAAACTCGCTTTGTCCAGTAGCGTGACAACCATTTCGTTGCCTGCGCCGCCGCCCTCTTGGAAGTTCAACCAGCCGAAATCGTCGACTAGACGCTCTAGTTTCCGTAGAACCGAGGCACCCCTGCGCTGAGCTTTGCCGGAATAGTCGAACCACCCCCAGAGGACCGTCAATGAAACAATTACGGGAGCACTGTAGTAAAGGGAGACTTTGTTGAATATGATGAGCATCAAGAGAACTGGTTGGGGAGCAAGAAGCAAGACTTGTCCTTTCACGAAGCTCGCGATGAACGCTTTCATTCCTTAATCCTCCTTGATAGTTATCTCAACCGCCTGGAAATGGGCAGAACGAACTCTACAATTACGCCCACTGTTATGAATCCCCAGCCTCCTTGAACCAGTTCTCGGATGCCATTTGTTGTTCCAAATAGGACGAGAAGGAATCCGAACGTTAGAGCTACTGCTGGGAACGCGGACGTGAAAGCCGCAAGAGTCGCACCCAACCAGTTGTCACTAGAGATTGATCTTAGGACCGGGAAAAGGGGCCTGATGTAGAAAACCTGATAGTAACCCAGGTTAACAAACGAACCACTCCTGCCGGAATACGAATGGAGGGAGACTCCGGCGACTCTTTGAGCGCTAGGTTCCTTTAATCGTAATCTGACCGTTGACTGTTGATAGGCCAATATTGGCTGTTCCGGTTCCGAGCGTCGCCGTGACCTGAGTACTGGTCTTTGTCTCACTGCTCAATACAAGATTCGGTGTCTGAATATTTCCGTTTACAAGCATTGCTGTCAGCTTGAAAGAAGATGAGGATGGAACTGTCACGTAGACGTTACCGTTCTGAGAGGACATCGTATAGCTGCCGTTGGTGATTGGCGAGGAAAACGTGCCCGCGATGTTGCCGTTGGTGGTTTGCGCTGAGAAGCCCCCGCTTCCGCAGCTAGAGCAGCCGAAATCTATGTCGCCGTTCTCAGCGGATAAACTTGCGCCGGTGACATTGAGATTGCTGGCTAGAACTAGCCCATTCACGTTGTCTACAACAAGCTTCCCGATGCGTACTGATAGTGGCACGAACACGTTGATTTTGACGGAATATGTCTGCGAGATCAGAAAGACTGCATTGTTGGGAAATTGGGCTTGAAATATGATTTCCCCGCTCATGCTTGAGTTGACAAATCTCACCTGTGCGGGGGACGATCCAAGACCCTTCGCGGTTATGGTACCATTGATCAGGAAGCTGTCCTGTCCCCATGGAGCAAGCGACACGGCACCGTTGATATTTGTGACTTGGAGCGTGTAGTAGTTGCTTGCTTGATTGGCAGGAACGCTGAAGCTAAAATTCTTGGTGGATACGACCGCGGACGATTGATAGATGAGTCCGAACAAGACCCCCACAACAACTATGACGATGATTACGATTGCGCTTATCCAGCGGTTGAAACTCGTTTTTTCCGGTATCGGGCGAGCGATCGTTGTGCCCGGCGGGGTCCCAGTTGTGAACTGCCCTGCCAATTTCTGCCCGCTGAGCCCTTAAGCCGTCGCTCTCTCGATCTCTTGCATCTCATCCCGTGAGAGAGTCAGTTCTGTTCCATCCTTCATTTCTCGGGCCTCTTTCTCGTTCCGAATTCCGATAATCGCTCCTGTTAGGGCCGGGTGCATAAGCTCCCAAGCGACGACAACATCGACCATTTTTTTGCTGTGAGTCCGAGCGATCTTTGATAAGACTTCTCGAATTCTCTGCAGCCTGGCCTGGTTCTCAGGTTGAGCGTACCAATGGTTTCTCCGGAAATCCTTCGGGTCTAGAGATGCTAGGTCGAAGTTGTCGGCGAGAAAACCCTCGGCTAGGGATCCCCATCCCAGGACGCCAATATGGTGGCTCAGAGAGAAGGGTAGAATGTCCTTCTCGATTTTTCTCTGAAGGGGATTGTACTGAACCTGATTAGATGTAACCGGTCCAACTCGTTCGGCCCTCTCGACGAGATCGATGGTATGGTTCGATAATCCACCGTTCCTGACTTTTCCCTGGTCGATAAGATCCTGGAGCACTTTCCAAGACTCCTCGATCGGAGTTGTTGCGTCCATATCGTGAAACTGCAATAGGTCGAGGTGGTCGGTCTGGAGACGTTTCAGACTCGCTTCAACTTCGCGCTTGATAGTCTCCGGCTTATGGTTCTCAATGGAGCCGCCCTTGCCATCGGGCAGCGTTCCGCATTTCGTAAAGACGTAGACATCGTCTCTTCGACCTTTGATCGCCTTGCCTACGATCTCCTCTGCTTTTCCCCATCCATAGAAGGGAGCTGTATCGATCCAGTTCACTCCCTCGTCGATGGCAGTTTGAATTGCTTGAATGGCCGATTTTTCGTCTTGTGGGCCCCACCAGACCCTCCATTCCGGAGTCGAGCCTATTGGAGCGCTTCCTACTCCGACTTTGGTGATCTTGAGATCGCTCTTGCCAAGACGCCTAGTCTCGAGCTTCAATCCCATTCGACGGGAGCAGGTTGGAAAACGACTATTTCTACCTTGAACCGAAGAGATGCGTTACGGCCCTGGTACCCAGAGTATTAGCTGCTTGTGGCAGCCGGGACACTCTCTCGGCGTCCTTGCAAGTCCGAAGCCGAAGGGTTTACAGCCACTAGCACATTTCCAGTAGCCCTTACTGAAGAGTGGCTCCTCTCCTACCAGCGCAGCCGCTGTTTCAATGAACCCTTGGATGTAGGCGCCACCCATTCGTTGACGGTCAGCTTCCTCCTTCTGCTGCTTCCAGCGCTCCTGTCGCTCGAGAGTTTCGGACATGATGCGGGACCATTCCTCCTATCTTCGCAATATCAAACATGTTGCGCCTGAGGACTGAAAATAGCGCGAGTTGATAGACTGTGTTGGACTCGAATAGCGCAAGTTTCCGCGTCGACAGTCGATTATTGCTTCAGCTTCTCGCGGTAGTGCTCTCGCAACTTAGCAATTTTCGGCTCGATCACTACGCGGCAGTACGGTTGACGGGAATTCTTCGCGTAATAATCCTGGTGATAATCCTCCGCCTTGTAGAACTCGCGATAAGGCACAACCTCGGTGACAATCGGTTTCTTCCAGACTCTCGAATCGTTAAACTCTTGAATCACTTCGCGAGCAATCTTTTCCTGCTCCGGGTTGTGATAGAACACTGCTGAGCGATACTGAGTTCCCACATCGCCTCCCTGCCGATTATAGGTTGTTGGGTCGTGGGTCGTGAAGAATATCTGCAGAAGATCCTTGAACGATATGATACTAGGGTCGAAAGTTATCTCGATCGATTCAGCGTGTCCCGTGTCCCCGGTGCACACCTCTTCATACGAAGGATTGGGAGCGTTTCCGCCCGAATAGCCTGATTCTACCTTTACAACACCTTTCAAATGGTCGAAGACAGCCTCCGTACACCAGAAGCACCCCGCCGCCAGCGTGGCCACCTCTAGAGCTTTTGAAATACTCGCTTGCTCGGGTTTCTGCACCATGAGTTTACTGCGCCCTACACCTAGAAGGGCTGGGGAGCTATCTGAACATTCTCACCCTAGACCCTCCCGTCAGGATGCTTCCGAGGATGCCGAACCTCCACTCGCCGGCCCCGGCTTCCTTCGTCTGAACTCGATGGCCTACCGTCTTGAAATGCTACTGATTACTATCATTCTGCTCGTCGTTCTCTTCTACTGGCGGCTGTTCCTTGTCAAGGACCTAAACCTGTTGGAAACGGTTTTCTGGATTATCTTTCCGGACCTTGTGTCTTTCATCCCCATTGGCCTGGCGGCGCGCGGAGCCAAGGAATGGCCCCGTTGGGGACCTAGACTCTACAACTTCTTCCATACACTTCTCGTCTGGATTCCTGTCTTTGCCCTCTGGAGCGTATTGTCTGGAACTTTTCAATGGCCGCTTCTTGGATGGGCGGGTCATATTACTGCTGACCGTTCTGTTGGGTACTATCTCAGAGCAGCCTCAAAGAAGGGAGCTGATTAGGGCTAATACTTTCACTCCTCTAGGAATATTCACTCTCTAAAACGGCCCTAATCGAGCACGACCAGCACAGATTCCCAGCTTGAAGCGGGGTTACTTACGGTCCTCACTCTGGGAGATAAGCCGTGACGAGTCTATCCCGGTCCGATAGTCTTTGGCTGAAGAGATAGTGGATATTCAAGATCTTAACGGCGTTGGACCTGTAACCGCTGGCAAGCTCCGAGATGCAGGCTACGACTCCATCGCATCCCTAGCGATCGCACCCATACGCGAACTAATGGAAAAAGCAGGGCTAGAGAACAGCGTCGCCCTCAAGATCTCCAGAGCAGCTAGGGCAACCATACAGACAGACTTCGTCACCGCCAAACAGCTCTACGAGAGGAGGCTGAACCTTCAGAGACTCAGCTTCGCATCCACCAATCTTGACAAGCTGCTGGGAAACGGGCTTGAAACACAGGCCATTACAGAGTTTGTCGGAGAATTCGGAGCAGGCAAATCACAGATTTGTATGAAGCTCAGCGTCACCGTCCAGCTACCAACCAAAGACGGCGGCCTCGAAGGCAAAGCCCTCTTCATCGACACTGAAGGAACATTCGCAGCCCAAAGAGTCTACCAGATGGCCCAGGCCATGGGACTGGACGCGGAAAAGATACTCGACGGCATCATCTACAGCCGCGTCTACAACAGCGACCACCAGATCCTCACAGTCGACCACGCCTTCAAAATCTGCCAAGAAGAAAACATCAAACTCCTAGTCGTTGACTCCATCCTCTCACACTTCAGAGGCGAATACATCGGACGCGAATCCCTAAGCGAACGCCAACAACGCCTCAACAGCCACCTTCACAAACTCCTCCGAATAGCTCAAGCCCTCAACCTAGCAGTCGTCATAACAAACCAGGTCCAAGCGAACCCTCAAGCTTTCTTCGGCGATCCCACGCGTCCCGCAGGGGGAAACATTCTAGCTCACGCTTCCACCCATAGAGTCATGCTGAAGAAAGCCAGCCAGGGACTACGTGTAGCGAAAATCATAGACTCACCTTACCTGCCAGAGTCTGAGACCTACTTCCAGATCACTGCGAAGGGCGTGGAAGACGCCGCGCCAAAGAGCAGACGCGACGAATAGAATAACCATAAGGACTTGCAATGGAGACCCGCCGAGCCGTTGATCCTCTACAACCAAAGACATGGCAGCTAGACCAGATAGAGAACGGCAATGAGGGCTACCTATACCATTGTATCCTCTGTGACGAAGCCCTAGTCCTATCAAAACAACAAATCAATCCCAGAAAAATCAAACTGGTCTTCGACGGAACTTGTCCTAGCTGCGGATTCGAACTCGACAGGGTACTAGGCTGTCAAGCCTCCCTCCTGCCAGCGGGAAGACGCCTCCTCACCAGCCTGAAATGTAGAGACCCTGAACTCCTCAGAGAACCAGACGACCAGATCGAGTATCAACCCCGTCGTGGCAGCACTCTCGCTCGAGACCTCCAACCGGGCATAACCACCGGCATAGACTCTCTAGACAGGGCGCTGATTCTCAAAACGGGCCAGTTTGTCTTCCTCGAGGGTGAGCCATCGCATGCTCTTTCTCTCCTCCTCTGCGTCCGAGCAACACTCCCCCAAGGCTTGGATAGCGATGTTGTTTTCATAGATGCAGGTAACCTCTTCGACACATACACTATCTCGCAGCACATCGTCAATCTCGGACTGGAATCTGGCCGAGTGCAACAACGTATTCATCTCAGCAGAGCCTTCACACATCACCAAGTTCACAGCCTAATCGTGGAAAAACTAACCACAGCACTAGATGAGTATGGAGCTAGGTTCGCTGTCGTCTCTGACATCACGGCCCTCTTCTGCGACCCTGACGTACGAGAAAGGAAAGAAGCACTGGATATCTTCCGCAGAAGCGTACAATTTCTAGGAAAAACTGCTGAGCAGAGAAATATGCTGATCGTAGCCACGAATCAGAAGGCAAGAAACAAGACCATGACAGACGCTTTGATGCATACTGCCCACGTTTCTGCGAGACTGAAGGACAAAGGCGCCTATACACAGCTAATCATAGCCCGTCATCCCTTCACCCCCCAGAAGGAAGACGAGGTGGTCACACTGGACAAAACCCTATTTGGTTACCAGTAGCCTTCCGTTTACTTTCCCACTAGTTTCTCATCTGTTTCACATTCGTTCTTCGTCCCGCTCTTCCGAATTAGTCCCAGAATAGGGAATCACATCTTGATTCTTCGTGAAGCATCTGGGCTGGATTCTCGACCTCTACCACAAACCAGGCCAAATGGTAGTATGGCTGAAAAAACCCGATGGAAAGTGCGTAAGGCTCACAGACTCATGGAAGCCGAGAATACACGTGGGAGGCAACTACCGCGAGCTAATCGATCTCGCTTGCAAATCCTACGTTGAAAACTCTATTTTTGTCGACAAATTTGAAAGGGCTGGCGACATAGAAAAATCCCGAGTCCTTGAGATCGTAGTAGAGAATGATGAGGAGGCTACAAAGCTTGCGCGGAGGATACAGCGAGAAAGCAACTACTCCAATTTCCGCCTCTATGATGTAGATATTCCCTCTCCACAAATCTACCTCTACCAGAAAGACCTGTTCCCACTAGCCTTCGTCGAGGCAGAGGAAAAAGATGAGAAAATCGAGTGGACCCTGAGAGATTCAAGAGAAACAATAGACTACAAACTACCCCCGCTTCGAAAGATCAGGCTAGAAATCAAGACCAGAAAGAACAAGAGAATTCGAACCTTCGAAGATGAACTAGACTCCCTCTGTATCATAACAGATCGGGGAAAAACACTCCTTCTTGATTCAGGAAGTGAAGAGGAGAAACTCCTCAGCCTCGTTGAAACCTTCAACGAATTAGACCCTGACATTGTCATTACCGAAGGCGGAGACTCGTTCATCTTCCCATACTTAGCGAGACGTGCACACAAAAACGGAATGCTCAACAGGCTAGTTCTCGGCCGGGACCCATCACCACTAAGAGTCTATGAGGTTCAAGGTCATTCCTACTTCTCCTACGGAAAAATTCTGTACAGGGAGACGGCCGCCCGACTACTAGGCAGGCTACACATTGACGACCACAACGCCTTCATCAGTGCTGACTGTGGACTCGAAGGACTATTCGAAATCTCTCGGACGTGTATAATCCCGATTCAGCGAGCAAGCCGAGCGACCATAGGCACCAACATGACCAGCCTACAATTCTACCATGCTGTCAAGCAAAACGTTCTCATCCCATGGAACAAGAACCAGCCCGAAGAGTGGAAAGACAGTAACGAATTAGTGATCGCCGACCGGGGAGGCTTCATCCACGAACCCGAGATTGGAATATATGATCAAGTGGGAGAGCTGGACTTTACCAGCCTCTACCCGACCATAATGCGGGACCAGAACCTGAGTGGAGAAACCGTCAAGTGCAAATGCTGTCCCAACTCGCTTCGTCGGGTTCCAGAACTAGACTACAATATCTGCGACCGATGGGAAGGCATCGTCCCTCTATCTCTTAAAATTCTCCTCGATAGAAGGTCGATCTACAAGCAACTAAAGAAAGACGAAAAGGATGAACTGAAACGGCAGAAGTATGATGCACGCCAGTCAGCGCTAAAATGGATCTTGGTTTGCTCATTCGGCTATCTTGGATTTAAGAATGCCCGTTTCGGAAAGATAGACGCGCACATTGCAACATGCGCTTTCTCCCGAATCTTCCTCCACCGTGCAATAGCCATAGCCCAAGCTAGAGGCTTCAAACTTGTGCACGGAATCGTTGACTCTATGTGGCTTACAAAACCCGATGCAACAGCGGCTGATTACGAGGAACTTTGTGCAGTGATCAAAAAGGACCTGAAACTCCCTCTGAGTTTTGAAGGCCAGTACAAGTGGATAGTTTTCCTCAACTCCAAGACAGACCCGCAAGCACCAGTCCTAAACCGGTACTACGGCATCTTTCAAGACCGGACCCTCAAGGTTCGGGGAATCGATGTTCGACGCCACGACACTCCTAAGATAGTTGAGAAATGCCAGACACAAATGCTTGGAATCCTAAAGGAAGCAGATAATTCACGGGAGTTTCAAGCCCTTATTCCCCAAGTTCTCAACACACTCAGAGAATATGCTTCAAAGCTGCGAAGCGGCACCGTTCCCATCGAGGAGCTGGTAATAACGAAGAATTTGAGCAAGATGCCTAACGAGTATGCGCACCGTGTACCACAAGCAATCGCGGCCCAGTGTCTTATCAACGAAGGAGGAACAGTTCATGCGGGACAGCAAGTAAGCTACGTTCTAACGATTGATAGATCGAAAATTCCTGAGAACTCGGCCATGCCGCCAGAACTGGCGGACGATAGCACTGTCTACGACGCTGAAAGATACATAGACCTACTAGTCTCCTCAACCGCGAACCTCTTACTACCCTTCGGCTATGACGTCAAATCGCTGACAGCAAGTCTAAGACAATCTTCGCAGAGTATTCATTCTTCTCTGGATTCTAATGCCGATCAGCGGAACCGAACTGTCCATTGTCAGGACGCGTCGCTGGATAGAATCTCTGAAAGCTTGGCAGTGTCAATGTTTCCGCCTGACACTACACATACTACCTTCCGCTTACCAGCCTTGCCAGTAAGAGCAGCAGCTACCGATGCAGCACCAGCCCCTTCTGCCACTACCCGGTTCCGTTCGACCAACAAACGGACGGCCGAAGCGATCTCACTCAAAGAGCAGACGATGCTACCTTGAATCAATGGTCTGACCATCTCCCACATTTCAGGAAGAACACTCTTTCCGCCGATGCCGTCCACGAAGCTGGGAATCCGGTTTACTTCCATCGCCCTTCCTGAACTGAACGAAGCCGCAAGCGGAGCAGCAGTTTCCGGCTCAACTGCATAGACTCGCGTAGTCGGTTTTCTCTCATGAATCGCGGTAGCGATTCCCGCAGTAAGACCTCCGCCTCCGAAAGGAATCACTACTGAATCCACATCTGGAATGTCTTCAAGAATTTCTAATCCAATAGTTCCGTTTCCAGCGATCATCCTTTCGTCACTGAAAGGGTGGATGAAAATCGAACCCTCCAATGGACCATATCTGTGGGTGGTGACCACTTTCCAGACCTCGTCGAAGGAGACCCGGACGATCTTGGCTCCATACCGTTTGATGGCCTGCAACTTAGTTTCAGGGGCGTTGTCCGGAACGATGGCTGAACAAGGGATCCCGTTTTGCTTTGCCTGCCAGGCTAGGGCTTGCGCCATGTTTCCAGCGCTGCAAGTGTATACGCCGCGAGACTTTGCTGCTGGTCCTGCCAATCCGATAGTGTTGCAAGCTCCCCGAACTTTGAACGAGCCCGTGGGTTGCAAGTTTTCAAGCTTCAGATAGATCTCCATGTCAACGTCAGCGTTCAATCTGACGATGGGGGTCCGCAGTACTAATCCGCGGATTCTTACACTCGCTTGGTCTATCTGATCAATGGTAATCGGCTCCAGAACATGCCTGCTAGCTTGCAAAATCAGCTTGACCCTAAAACTCCTAGCATGCTCAACTCTTAAACCCCAACATAGCAAATCCAGAATCGACGCACGATGAGAAAGGAACTTGTCAGAGCGGGGCCAGCACCGATGAACTTGCCCTTCTCACCAGGCATAAAGTTCGGGGATCTGATCTTCGTCTCGGGTCAAGGACCCATCGACCAGAACGGCAAAGTAGTACCCGGAGACGTCAAATCCCAGACTGACACAACCTTAGAGAACTTTCGAAGAGTGCTGATAGCAGCCCGCTCTGGGCTAGAATACGTGCTTCAGACAACCGTCTACCTTAGCGACCTAAATGACTATTCAGATATGAACGAGGCTTATTCCACGTTCTTCCCCGATCCTAAGCCCGCAAGGGCCACGGTGAGAGCCGATCTTTTGTTTGGGATGAAGGTGGAGATTCAGGGAATAGCGTATGTTCCTCACTAGGGCACAGCAGTTTCAAGAAATCTCTGTATCTCGCACCTAGATCTTTCTAGTTCCAACCAAAGCGTTTCCGGTCGGACCCTTCTCCTTGCGACGAAGGAAGAGAAGAAAGACCATGGCGACTTCCGCAATCGCAACGACAATGGCGAGTTGACGTCCATATGTGAAACCCTGCGCACTTCCATTAGAAGCTGCAGGCGAAGGACCCGGCCCGGAACCGGGAGTCTGAATCAGAAGTACTTGGGCCGCTTCTCGACTATTGTCGAGAAGGTTGAGTTCGCCTTGAACTGGAGGAACAGCTACTAGTATCGTATACGTTCCGGGCGAATATCCTGTAGTATTCCACATCAGCCGAATGGTATAGATCGCTGCTGGCATTAGTTTGGGCACAGACTGACCGGCGATCAAAGTGGCGTTCACATAGGCTCGCACGTCGAAAGTCTCGGATACTGAACCATAATTTGCGACAGTCGCATTGATCGGGACAACGCTGCCGACTATCGCCTTCGCGCGAACCGAGACTGAGACTACGGCTATGTCGTGGACAATTGGGACAACCAGTAGAGACAGAACAGCTGACTTTTCGAGTCCTCCTCCGGTGGCGAGAACGGTCATATTGAACCGACCTAGAGGAGTTTCAGCACTCGTTGCAATCGTCATAGCTGAAGAGAACGATGATCTCCCAGACGTGGGAGCAAACAAGATCTCAGTGGCAGCAGGTACGTCTTGAGCAGACATGGTTACTATGGCAGGGGTCCCTGAGACGAGAGTCACTAGGGCATTCACTGAACTGCTTGACCCTTGAATTTGTATGAGACTCTCCTGGCTAAGGGACAAGCTAAAGTTGACCGGACAGGTGTGGATGCCATGGTCTCCTCTTTGCACAACCGAGGTTGTGTTGCCAGGAGCACTTGATATACACATGCTCATTGGTCGGTTGGCGTCAAAATTGCCGGACCATAGCTTGGGAACAACTTGACCGTTTAGTTCTTGCTCAATCAGTGTCCCATAATCAAGAACGAGAAGTAGTGACATAGCTAGCAGCATGTATGCGAACAAGAACACCTTAGGCGAGAGCAATTCTTCACGCGATCTACGGGCTGAAGAGTGCATGGTCTGGCCTTCTCAATCTTTCGGAGCTTCCCGGGCAATTACGACTTGTTCCAAGTGAGGTTGGTCTTTCAGCCTCTACTCTCCGGCGGTCGAACTCCTATTCGACTCACTTGTGATGGAAGCTGTCCACAAAACTTATCTAGATTATTTGTCGCCGAGATGCCTTTTGAAAATGAAACTACAGACACTATCTATTTCGTCTGCAGGTGCAACTGTGTTCATCACTCTCTCGTTCCTCATGGCAGCTTCAGCACTCCCCATTCCACAATTGACCCTTGCTCCCAGGATGCATGAGGGTAGCTTCCAGAGTACGAACTGGAGCGGCTACGCGGTAACGGGAGCCTCTGGCTCCGTCAGCGATGCTAAAGGATCCTGGACGGTTCCAGCGATACAGGGAACGTGTCCGGGCACCAACCAGTACTCATCCTTCTGGGTAGGCATAGACGGGTTTAGCTCTGGGACAGTAGAACAGACGGGCACAGATTCAGACTGTCAGAACGGCGCACCGACTTACTACGCATGGTACGAGTTCTACCCACACCCCTCGTTCCTCATCAATGGACTCACCATTAGACCGGGAGACCACATGACCGCCGACGCCAGTTTCAACGGAAGATCGTTCACCGTAACCATAACCGACACGTCTACAAGCCAATCCTTCAGCACCTCTGCGAGAGTACACTCGGCCCAGCGATCTTCAGCGGAATGGATTGCTGAAGCACCATCTTCCAGCGGAGGCATTCTACCCCTAGCTGACTTTGGAACAGTCTCATACTCTTCGTGCACCGCCACAGTTAGTGGGACCTCGGGAACTATCGGATCGTTCGGCTCCTCGGTCCAAGTGATCACGATGGTTTCCAACTCCGGAGCCGTCAAAGCCCAGCCATCAGCGCTATCCGGCAGCGGCGACAGTTTCTCAGTGACCTGGAAGAGCGCGGGTCCTTAGCAGGACCCTTCCCCTTTCTTTCGCGAGCACAGATAACTAGCCAATCTGGCCTGCTCTAGGATAATGGAGAACCTACAGGATTATATCGGCGTCAGATCGGAAAGTTGGGGGAACACAAATGACCGTTTCGGCAGAAGTCGTATCGAGAGAAGTCCCGGAGGTTGTTGAATTCAATCAATTGAAGAGCCGAACAACGGCAGAAGCGCTAACAGAACTTGTAACGGATTTCGGGATCGTCTATGTGACCGCACTTACCCGAGAAGGTTGTTCGGGTTGCGAGACCCAAAAGCCCCTCTTCAAGACGCTGGCGGAAAAGATGAATCGAGAAAACCCCGCTAATATTCGCTTCCGAAGCTTTCACGTGAACTATGAGAACGGCGACAAACAGGAATCCTGGAACAGCAAGCGAATATTCGGCCACGCCGCCTACCCGACCTATACTATCCACGTAAAGTCACACGTGGGTCCGCTTGAAATCTATAGATCCGTTTACCCTCCAATGGAGGAGCTAGAGAAACAGATCGAGGAATCTTTCGAACTTGCAGAGTTCTACAAGACCGAGGCCCAAAATGCATCTGGATTAGGATCTGACAAGCTCTGATATTTCGGAGCCGAACCTAGAAACCAGTGAGATTCGAGGGCGACCAACTTCAAAACGAAAAGCGGTTCAAACCCTGTTGGAAAACAGAAGAAGGAACAACAGACCGTAAACCTCGGAAAACTGCCGGCGCAAATCCGACCAGCCGCGGACTTTCTGAAACTACATGTCAAGAGTGTCAGAGGCCGCGTGTTAACCAAGGGAAACCAGATTCAGGTAGAAGGACTGAAGCACAAGGAAGTCAAACTGCTCTTGCACAAGTTTCTGCGTCACAACGGCCTCGACTCTCATCGGGTGCTAAGCCAATCAGGGATACTGGAAATTGTCCCTCAACACATGGCAACGCACACTAGACTTGAACAAGGGACGCCACCTCCAGCCGCGGCAACCATGCCCTACCTCTTCCCTGGCACGAATGCTCCAGTGCCAACTGACAAGAAACGTAGGAAGAAATCCTAGTCGCTGTTCGAGGGCTCGCCGGGCTTTAGCGGGCCAACAATCTCGACCACGTAGCCTTCTGCATCGTGAAAGCTTGCCATGCGATTCCCCCAGGGCCGGTTAGCAGGTGTGTCGTCAAACTTGACGCCCTTACGCTGCAATGCGGAGTAGACTTCGTCTACATCGTCCACTTCAAGGTGCAACTCGACCGTCGGCCGATCCAGTCGGCTCCCTTTCTTTAGACGGTGAAATGCCAGCCTTGATCCTTTGGTTTCGAACATGATGAAGTTGTCATTCTCTTGGGCAACGGGTAGTCCCAGGGTTTCTTTGTAGAGATTCTTCTCCTCGTTGAACTTGACGGCCCAAAGGGTCACATATGGAAGGTTTCTCAGCCTCATCGTCCCATATTCGGATTCTTCATACTCTTAGCTATTTTAGGGGCGAAGCGGCCGAGCCTAAAGATCGCCCAGAACCGGCGCCGATTCGCAATCTGTCGGAGCCGTTCAGTCTTTGCGCTGTCTTCCTGGTAGTAACTAGGCGCCTTCTGCGATGCCCGACGGGCCCATTACAACCCCTGAATAGTGATAGTCGCCCAGAAAACGTGGTACCTGGAAAATTTCTCCGGCAAAAATGTCAAAAAAATGCTGCTCACGAAACGCCACTCGCCATTAGGAGGGAATTAACAAAGAGTAATCTTTTCCCCGCCCAGAGAAAGAACTCCGCAGACCGATCCGTTTCAAACCCGACAGGCGCAGAACAAGCCCTAAACGAGAATCGGGGAATGCGATTTCAGATCCCGAAACTCTCACGAAGATCTACACGCTTAGTTTCCACCCTGGAAAAACGTTCGACCGTTCTATTCTGCGCATCAAAACGCGAGACTCGCCCGGAACAGTTTCAACTGGCGAGAGGCTTCCGAGAAAAAGGGGGCCGAAATTTTTTTCTCGCGACGCGAGAGTGCTCTTGAGAGGAATATTCTCATTCTAGAGTCGGAGCGTAGGACAAGATAGGGGACGCAGCGGAATCCCCTACATGATCGGTTTTTAGAAGGCTGGTCTGGTGTGGTGGTTCTCGTAGAGAATCTTTCGCTCGTAGACGCCCATGACCCAGTATAGTCCGATGACCAAGAATAGTCCTAGTATGAATATGATGACGTTAGCGTTGGCTCCTAGCGAGTTTATCACAGCTTGACGCGCAGAATCTGTGAACAGCGTCATCCACGTTAGCGACACGAGTAGGGCTGCTGGCAGGGTCAGGCGGAAGGCCCTTAACATCATGAGCTCTTTCTTGGGGCTTGCCATTTCTAGTCGGAACCGCCCGTAATGGTGTAGGCCTTTCATAGCGCTTTTGCAGGAATCTCGCTATGACCTGAGCACGTCCAAGAACCAAATCAGGTCCTTAATCGTAGTTCCTCAGTCACGTTCATGGAAATAGGCTCTACTGTATTCTGTAAAAATGGATAGATCGATGTTACAAAAGAGACCAGAAAGGCCTCAAGAACGCCTCTGAAACAAATTCTTACCAGTCCTTCGTGGTCCAGTCACGTTGGAAACTTACATATTCCGGGAGCCACAGCGCCACACTCGTGGCCGCCGTAACGTAGCTTGGTAGCGTACAGGCCTGAAAGGCCCAGAGAAGCCTTGGCCAGTGGAGCCTGGAGGCCGGGTTCAAACCACCCCTACACGGTGTGAACGTCCCGGCGGCGGCCCCACAAACAAGACTTAACAGACAAAGCGAGAAGGCACGCGACCCGTGGGCCGGTAGTTCAGCCTGGTATACTGACAACATCAGGCCGAAGAACGTCCGGTTTGCAAGCGAAGGCCAAAGCCAAACCACCGGAAGGTCGCGGGTTCAAATCCCGCCCGGTCCACCAGAGCGACATCGAGAAGGCTCACCGTCCTCCGACACACGCTAAATCTTAGTTGGGCTCGATTACCAATCTCAAATCATTATTATCCACAATCAAACCTCGGGATTCTCAAAGCCTTGAGAGGCCAAATCATAGCCCTAGAAGGAATAGACCAGTCCGGCAAGAGAACCCAAGCACGACTCCTCGCCATTGAGCTCAAGAGAAAAGGCGCCCGAGTCAGCACGATCAGCTTCCCCATCTACAAATCACCCTCCGGCAGACAAATACAACGGTTTTTGGAAGGGAAGCAAAAATATCCGCCAACGGCACTCCACATGCTCTACTCTCTAAACAGATGGGAGAATCAAAAACTCATGACTAAGCTGACCGAAAGAGCCGATTTTGTAATAGCCGACAGATATTCCCCATCAAACCTAGCATACGGAGTCTCAAGAGGCCTCAGCCTAGGCTGGCTCCAAGGATTAGACAGAGGGCTGCCCCCAGCCAGCCTTGTCATAGTTCTCGACGTACCCGTGCCTGCATCATTTGCGCGAAAGTCGACAGGCAGAGATGTTCACGAGAGAAACAAGCAGCTGCTATTGAAAGTCAGACGTACTTACAGAGCATTAGCAAAGAAATTGGATTGGAAAATGGTTGACGCAACCCGCCCCGTTAGAGATGTGCACGAAGCCATTTGGAGTCTCGTCGAAAAAGAGTTCGGATTGACCTTGTGAAAAACCCAAACCGAGGTCTAAGTAATATCGACCGCCTCTAGCTCAATCTCACCGTAGCGGTTACGGGTCAATTCGACGTTAAGCTCTTCAACGATGAGTCTGACTAGCTCGTCCGGTTCAACTCTTCTGACTCCTTTCAGGTGATGCACCAAGACCTCGACTCTCCCCGGCTGGAAAACCAGCCGCAAAACGTAGTGATCTTCATGGACCCTGTGTCGCCTACCATCATCTATGGCATAGTGAAGCTGAAAGGCCAGGTCTAGAGTGTTGAAGGGACCACGGTTTTCGATCCGGTTCAAGACCCGCTCTTCTTCCTTAGAATCGAGAGTGTCGAAGCTATCTCCATTACCTATTCCTAGCCTGAAGACTAGTTGTCCGTCCAAGTAACCATCCCGATCAGCCAAAGTGATTTCCATAGCCTTTGGATTTGCTCGAAAGGATGCCAGCGCAGAAACGAGAGCCTTCTGCAGGGACTCAGGGTTGATGTCAAACGAGAACGAAGCCCTAGCGTGCAAGAGAGTCGGAAAACTGGTTATGGTGCCCAACGACGGGTCATCCTCAAGAACAGTTGGCAACCGGCGAACCGCTACCGCCGTCAATATCACTACTCGTAACTATATCCCCTCTTCTCCTAAGTTACGACAGTGCTTGCCGATTGGAACGTTCATATTTGTCCGCGACAACTCCTGAGCAAGCTTGCACCGAAAAAACGCAGCCCAACTCTGGAGAAAATGCCCCAGTTGCCAGAGGGAGCTCTTCTCCGAGGATCACTTTTGCACCTCATGCGGCCAATGCCTAGATTGCTGCCAAGGAACCCATGCGATTCATCAGCCTCAAAAAGCTGCCCACTGAAGGTGTGATACGGATCTGTGAGTATGGAAATCTTTTAATGAAGAAGGTCAGACCAGCTCTTGGGCTAGGATGCGTTTAGGACCACGGGGCCCTTCCAAGAGTTTGGTGAGATGGCTTGCAAAAGGCAAAACGGAAAGAGGAATACGAGGGAAGAATCAAGCAGGCCCTAGGCGTACTGAACGAAGTCTCAAACGATAACACTACACCGCGCAACATTCGTCGAGCAGCAAAAGACGCAATGGATGCTCTTCAAGCACAGTCAAACACGATTGGAGTAAGAGCATCAAACGCAATATCGATACTGGACGAGATCGGGCAAGACCCAAACATGCCACCTTACACGCGCGTAAAACTCTGGAATGTCGCAAGCATCCTTGAAGCAGTCAAGGATTAGACTCTCGCCGAAATCTTCCAAATTTGGGACAAGTATTTATCGCTAACAGTCCCAATCATATCTCGGAACTTTTATCTTGAAAGTCTCCCGGATCCTCCCGTACATAGTCGGCCTAATCGTACTCGCGTTCGCCTTAGGCTCGCTAACACGTGGGACGCCTGGAGGAAGCCTTCTCTTCCGATCAACTTGGTTGCTTTACTTGGTCTATCTTGGACCCGTAGTGATTCTTGGGGCAATGGTCGCGGTCATCATCATAATCGGGCTAAACTATCGTGATATAGGAGCGGCGATCGGCCTCAGAATGGCTCAGCAAAGAAGAATGCGAAAACGCGGTTCCCGCTACAAGATCGTTGTCCAGATGTTCTTCTGGGGTTTGGCCTTAGTATTACTCATGGAAACCAAAGGGAGTATCTTCAACCCAACGCAAGCGGCGAATTCCACCGTTGCAAAAAGCATCGTGGGAGGAGACGCGACGCCCCCAAATCCATTTCAGATTGGTGGCTTTCTGCCAGCGCTTTCCAGCCTCGTGCAGAACACCTGGTTTAGCCTGGCATTCGTAGGTCTTCTCGTCGTTGGAGGAGTCGTTGTCATCCAGAGCTTCAGAGTCGCGTTGAAGGAAACGCATGACTTGAAGCTGCAACAATTGCAGGGAAACCAAGAACAGGGCTTGCAAGCAGTTCACGAGGCGATCAAGCTAGTCGAAGACCTGGCATCAGACCCGAGAAGCCGGATAATCGCGTGCTACCAGCATCTAATAGAAACCGTATCTCGGCTCGGAGCTCCGGTGTCGTCAGACCTGACAGCGAGGGAGCTAGACAGAGCTGTGCGCTCAACTTTCGCACTCAAGGGACCAGCAACAACCAACCTGACCCAAATCTTTGAAGAGGCTCGTTATAGTCTTCACGAGATAGGAGATAGTGACGCTGACAAGGCCCACGAGTATCTCGAATCCGTTGCAGAGGAACTCAAGATTCAACTAAGAACCGAGAATTGAACACCGTAAGGCTACTCTTCTGGTCCGCGGTTGCGTACGCCCTTCTGCTTGTTCTGGTTAGAGGGATCTTACCCTCAGAATCGACGCCTACTCTTTCCTTGACTGCGATCCCGCTCATCGTCATAGTTGTCATGATCGCTCGCGACCTCGGAAGAAAATCCACGAGCCCTACGATTAGTAGAAGCATCGCAACGACTGCCGGTTTCCGAGGAAACCCTGTACAGTTCCTAAGCGGTCAGTTCAGAGTGGCGGCCAGCGCAAGCAATTCATATTTTGAAAATGTAGTTCGAGCCAGGCTCAAGGAACTCTTGATCGTCAAGGTTGCCCTGGAAACAGGACTTGATAACGAAACTGTGCGACGACTCCTGTCAGACCCTGGGCACGCACCGCGGCTCCTAGAAGACGACTCTCTCTACCGCATACTATATGGGCCTACTCCCCAAGGCGGGCTATCGAGAATGAACATGATTGCCGAGGCAATCGACTTGATAGGAGCCTGGAAGGGCTGAAGATAGAAGATGCAGGCCAGACATGCCAGAAGATCATCAGCCAAGTAAAGAAGGTGATCGTCGGGAAAGATCCTGTTCTCGAAAAAGTGATGCTAGCTCTCCTAGCTAACTCACACATTCTCTTCGAAGACTATCCAGGGCTAGCCAAGACACTACTCGCGAGGAGCTTCGCCATGAGTATGGGATGCTACTTTTCAAGGATTCAGTTCACTCCGGACCTACTTCCCGCCGACATCACCGGGACATACGTCTACAACGTAAAATCAGGCGATTTCGAACTGCGTAAAGGGCCAGTGTTTACCAACATTCTACTTGCAGACGAGATCAACAGGGCCCCACCCAAGACCCAAGCAGCGCTCTTGGAAGCAATGCAGGAGAGACAGACCACGCTGGACGGTAAGACACATCCGCTCCAAAACCCCTTCATCGTCATGGCCACTCAGAATCCAATCGAGTATGAGGGAGTCTATCCGCTTCCAGAAGCCCAGCTAGACCGATTCCTAGTAAGACTGCAGCTCGGGTATCCTACTCGGACAGAGGAGGTTGAGATAATGCGACGTAGGATGACTCGAGGCCAGGAAAATGTGGTCCTAGACCCCGTTGCGGATTCAGAAACGATTCTCGACTTGCAAAAGACTGTTGAGGGAATCTACGTAGATGACGATATCTTGGGGTATGTTGCTGACATTGTCCAGGCAACTCGTACGCAGCGTCAGATTGAGATAGGCGCCAGCCCAAGAGGGTCTCTCGCGATCTTCAAACTGAGCAGGGCGAGAGCAGTGTTTCATGGTAGAGACTATGTCATCCCCGATGATGTCAAGGAGGTTGCGGCTCCGGCGCTCGTGCACAGGCTGATCATGAAAGCAGAATCATGGGTTAAAGGAACGAACCCGAACCAAGTCCTAGACGATATTCTCAAGACGATTCCCGTGCCCAGAGCAAAATCCTAGAATAGACTCTTGTTCACTCCAAAGGCCACTCTCTACTTCCTAATGACCGCAGCCTTGCTGATTCTAGCATTGCTTCTGAACGATCTTGAGATCGGGGTGCTCATACTCGGATTAGCCTCTCTCTTCTTCTTCTCCAACCTCTGGGGTCTGCCTGAGAAGATAGACATCAAACTCGAGAGAGACATTGTCCCTGACGAGACGTTCGGCGACCAAGACATCCGAGTAGAATCACGCCTCCGAAACCTGTCGGGCGCCACTCTCGGAAATCTGGAGATTCATGAAATCCTCGATGGCAGAATCATTCCGGAAAAAGGGGTAAGCCGCACCTCTGCCTCAATGGGACCCTCTGAAGAGTTACGCCTCATTTTCGAGTTCCCCAGTCCCGTAAGGGCAAACTATGAGATTGGCCCTCTCATAGTCAGAGTGCGAGACCCGTTCGGGTTCTATCTCAGCGAGAAGAAGCTTGGGCCCGAAACTCTCTCCGTAATGCCAAGACCCGAGCGCATTAGAGGAACTCAGCTCCGTCCTCGACATGTAGGACCATGGCCGGGAGTTATCCCATCAAAAGTGTTGGGACTCGGAACAGAGTTCTATAGCATGCGCGAATATGTTTCAGGTGACGATCCTAAGAGAATCAACTGGAAGGCCTCAGCGCGCTACAACGAATTGATCGTTAACGAAACTGAAGCGGAGAGAGTCACAGACGTGATGATAGTCCTTGACACGGATGTTTCATTCTTCGGACCAACCGAGAGCGAGCTGTTTGAGCGAGGAGTTCAAGCTGCGGCGTCCCTCACCAGTCTATTGCTGAGACAAGGCAACCGTGTCGGACTCGTCCTCCAAGGGGGAGAAAGGGGCTCAATACCGGCAGGCTTTGGGAAGAGACATGAGAGAAGGATCCTCTACCTGCTAGCAGCCGCGAAACCCGGAAGAGCGACTGTCTCAACCAGCTACGTCATGAATCTGCTAGCCCGACGAATGCTTCCATCTCGATCACAAATCGTGATAATCTCGCCTCTCCTCGACCCTGAGATAAAAGAAGGAGTAAGGCAGCTCACCATCGCCGGATATAGCATGCTCGTCGTATCGCCCTCGCCGACACCCCCCGCCTCATTCCAGGACCAAACCGAAGAAATAGCCTTCAAATTAGTCATGCTAGAAAGATCCATCAGTCTACTCGCGCTCAAGAGATCCTCAACAGTCGTTGACTGGCCGAGGGATATCCCATTGTCGGCCTTGACATCGAAGGTGAGAAACACACGGTTCGTGGTCACGGGGTAGACTTCATTCCCGGCATAATCATACCGTTCCTAAAGATCAACTATGCCATTCTTGTGCCATGGATTATTCTCAGTCTTCCTCCCCC
>Ga0209236_1000135_pt1 | contig 38256 bp, 36 predicted proteins | sample GraSoi013_1_40cm_FD_185819 | JGI IMG/M metagenome (GOLD analysis project Ga0209236, IMG submission 185819) | Grasslands soil microbial communities from the Angelo Coastal Reserve, California, USA - Sample 09_27_2013_1_40cm (SPAdes) (version 2) | ecosystem: Environmental > Terrestrial > Soil >... | reverse complement strand
ACGTGGCCATCCGGCCCACGCGAATAAGGCTTTTCCGCGCCTTCGCGCACCTCTCCGCAAGGACTATGTCTCGCGCGGCGGCTTTCGCGGTCGCGGATGCTGCGCGAGACGTTCGTCCACATCCCCGGCGTGGGCTACCGAACGGAGGAGCGTCTCTGGCGGAGCGGAATCCGCACGTGGGACGATTTCGCGGAGAGATCGAAACCCCGTCGGCTGCCGGCTCGCGTCGCGCATCGCATCGCCGACGAGATCGGCCGGTCGGATGAGGCCTTGCGCCGACGGCGGCATCGCTACTTCGCGCGGAATCTACCGTCGCGAGATCATTGGCGCGCGTGGCCCGAGTTCGGGGACGCGGTCGCCTACCTCGACATCGAGACGACTGGCTTGTCACTCGGCCGGGATGCGGTCACCGTGGTCGGGGTGTACGACGGTTCTGCGAGACGATCGTTCATCCAGGGCGACGACCTGGAAGACCTCCCGTCGGCCCTGGAACACGCGAAGCTCCTCGTCACCTTCAACGGCTCGCGCTTCGATGTGCCGTTCCTCCGCAAGGCGTTCCCGCGGATGCATCTGGACCAGATTCACCTCGACCTCGTTCATCCGCTCCGGCGCCTCGGATTCGTCGGCGGCCTCAAGGCAATCGAGTCCCAGGTCGGGATTTTGCGCAGCGAGGAGACGACCGGCCTCGGAGGATTCGACGCGGTCCGTCTCTGGCGCGCACACGATGAAGGCGATGACGACGCGCTGGATCTCCTCCTCAGATACAACATGGAAGACGTCGTAAACCTGGAGCCGCTGGCGGAGCTCGCGTACGAAGGCTTGCGTTCGTTGTGCCTAGACGGCGGGTTCGTGACGGCCGATCGACTACTGGATCGAACGAGACCGTCGACCCGGACTCCGCAAAGGAGCCGGACCTGAGCGGAACGAGTCTGGAATGGTCCGTTCGGGCGTCCGATGCCGGAGGGTCATGCGGTCGCAGGCGGATCGCGCAGATTCATGACCTGCTCGGAGACCGTGTTCTCCGGGGCCGAGGCAATGTCCATCGGGCCTAGCTCGACGCGGGCTCGAAGCTTCCCGTCCTCGAATGCGATTCGGACGGATTTGAGTCGGGATCGGTACAGAAGAAGGCCCCGCCCGTTCCGGGTCGGTTGCGTTCGCTCGCAGTACACGAGACCCAGTCCCTCGAGTTCCTTGATCCGGCGGTAGCACGCGGCGATCGGGATTCCGAACCGGCGGCGAGGTCAATCGCGGATGCCGGGCGGTCGAACGTTCCCAGGAAGATGCGTGCCGAATACTCGTCCATGATCGTCCGGGTCACCTGCAGGGCTTCTATGGTTCCTACTCCCGTTTGAGCGAAAGGATGCGCGCGACGAGGCCTGTAATCTCGTCCGCCTCGAACGGCTTGTTCAGGTACCCGATCGCCCCGCGGCGGACGCTCTCAATCTCGATGAAGGTGTCCCCAAACGCGCTCATGAGGATCGCGCGCAGCCCGGGCTTGGCCCGGCGGGCCGACTCGATGAGCTCGACGCCGTTCGGGCCCGGCATGCGATAATCGGTGAGGAGGAGGTCCACGGCGTGCTTCCGCATCGCTTCCATCGCCTCGGTTGCGTTCGCGGCTGTCAACACGGAATACCCGACCAACCCGAACAGCTCGGCCAAGTTCTCGCGCACCCCTTCGTCGTCGTCGACGACGAGGATGCACGATCCGACGGCTCGGGTCTCCGATGGCAGGGTAATCATCGTCCTTCGCGTGTCGATTGGGGCGGACGATTATTCATACCGCGCAGTTGAGGCGACTTGACAAGCCCTGCAGTCCCGGGCCGCGTGACCCGGAGGCGATGCAAGACCTCCAGTCCGGACGCTTTCGGCATGCGGAGGTCGAGCAAGGCCGCGTCGAACGACTCGCGCTCCACGAGCCGAAGGGCCTCGCCGCCGTCCGATGCGCCGACGACGTCGTGGCCGTCCTCGCGGAGCAAGCCCGCGAGCTCGCTTCGAAGGACCGAGTCGTCATCGGCGATCAGGATCTTCATCGACGTCCCCTCGAGGGAGCAGGACGGTGAACGTGGAACCGGCGCCGGGCTCGGATGTGGCCTCGATCGTCCCGCCGTGACCCGCGACGATGTGTTTCGCGAGGGGAAGCCCGAGGCCGAGTCCCTCCCCGCGGGGCTTCGTCGTGAAGGTGGGATCGAACACGCGGGACAGGACGTCCGCTGACATGCCGCTGCCCGTGTCGGAGACGATGACCGCGTAGAATCCCGGACGTTCCTCCAGGCGCACACGGACCGATCCGTGATCGGTCGCGTCAATCGCGTTCTTCACGAGGTTCACGACGACCTCTTGCAGCTGGAGCGGATCCGCCTTCAATCGGAGAGGCACCTCCCCGAGATTCACGTCGATCGGCACGCCTTTCTTCCGGTATCGTCGCACCTCGTCGAGGGCCGCCTCGACGATGGAACGGAGGTCCGAGTCGACCGCCTGGATCTGCCGGCTCCGCGAAAGGCTCGTGAGGCTCCGAATGATCTCCGCGGCCCGACGTCGTTCCGCATCGATTTTCTCGAGTTTCTCGTGGACCCCGGCGTCCTTCGTCTTTCGTCCCGCCGCGTCCGTGAGGAGGGAGATGCTCGTGAGGGGCGTATTCAACTCGTGGGCGATGAACCCTGCGAGTTGCCCGAGCGTCGCCAGTCGCTCCGATTGCCGGAGACGGTCCGTCGATTCCTTCAGGGCGGCCTCGGCCGCCTTCGTCTCCGTGATGTCTCGGACGACGACGACCAGCTGGTCGCTCATGAGCGGGATGATCCGTGCCTCGAACTCCTTCCGGCCGGCTTGCACCTCGAGGCTGTACTCCATTGTTGCGACGGAGTTCGTACGGAGGACCTTTTGCATCGCCCTCCCGAATGGTTCCCCCACGTCCCGCGGGAGCACTTCCTGAATCCGACGGCCGAGGAAGGATTCCGGTGGGACGTACAGGTCCGCATACCGTCCGGCGTAGTAACCGAGGATCGTACCGTCCGCCGCGAGCCGGAAATACAGGTCCGGAACCGCTCGGAAGATCGCTTGCAGCTCGGACGACGTCTGAACCAAGTTCTCCTGCGTTCGCCGCCGCTCGATCGCTCCGGCCACCTGCTCCGAGACGAAGTTGAGGATCGCCTTGTCCTCCTCCGCGAAGCGGACGCCCTCCTTGTAGCTCTGGACGACGATCACCCCGATCGTCTTGCCGAGGCCCACGAGCGGCGCTCCGACCCAGTCCACCGACGGGGGTCCGACCTGCTCGACTTCGCCCGAGCGATTCAGCTCCGCGAACACCGTTGGCGAGGCGAGCAGAGGCCGGCCCGTTCGGAGGACGTATTCGGTGAGGCCCCGACCGAGCTTCTGGGGCGGCGGCGGGCCCTCCTCTTCGTCGACGAAGTACGGGAAGGTCAGGGTCTGCGCCCGGTCGTCGTAGAGGGCGATGTAGAAATTGGTCGCCGGCATCAAGCCGCCGATCACCTTGTGGATATGTCGGTACAATTCGGGGAGGTCTTTCGCGGCGTTTGCGGCCTCGGAGATCCTGTAGACCGCAGATTGAATCGCCTCCGCCTTCCGCGGCTTCGAGACGTCCATCACGGACCCGATCATGCGGACGGGATGGCCGGAGGCGTCGTGCAAGACGTACCCTCGGTCGACGATCGTGGCGAACGTCCCGTCGTGTCGCCGAAACCGGTACTCCGCGCTCCACACGGACCCCCCGCCGCCGATTACGTCATCGAGGCTGGAGCCGACCCGAGCCCGGTCGTCCGGATGGAGGCGCTCCTCCCACCAGGTCCCCGTGGGCTCCACATCCTCGGCCCGATACCCGAACATCGCGGCAACGTTGTCGTTCATCCACATGCCGTCCGTCTGCAGGTCCCAGTCCCACACGACGTCGTTCGTCGCGCGACCCAAGAGCTGGAATCGTTCCTCGCTCAGTCGGAGGCTCTCCTCCGTGCGGGTCCGCTCGGACACGTCGAACGCCACGCCGATCGTCCCGATGATGGCGCCGTCTTTCGTACGGAAGGGCTCCATGTGCACGTCGTACGTCCGGCCCTGCCACTCGATCTGCGTGGCGACGCTCTCGCCCAGGAGGGCACGCCGATGGGAGACGATCGGCTCGATGTCGTCATCGTGGATGTTGAAATACTCGTAGATCGAGAGGCCTCGTTCCGACCGAGGAAGGTTGAGGTCCCGGAACCCGGTCCCCATCGCCCACGTCACCCGGAGGTCCCGATCCGTGCTCCACAGCAGGACCGGCGCCTGCTCGAGGACGAGCTTCAGCCTCGTCTGGCTCTGGGAGAGCTGTTCCTCGACGGTCTTCCGCGCGCTCACCGCCTGCGCCTGGATCTCCTCGGTCTCCACGAGGCGCTTCCGGTTCCGGGCCTCCACGACATGTTCCTCGACGATGGCCGGCAGCAACTCGTTGTACCGCGGCGTCTTCACGATGTACGACTGGGCTCCGGACTCCATCGCTTGGAGCGCCGCCTCTTCGCCCCCGAGGGGGACGACGAAGATGATCGGCGTGCCCGGGAGGCGACCCCCGAGGGCGCGCAGGAGTTCGATGCCGTTCCCGTCGCGCAACTTGCTTCCGATAACGACCGCGTCAAAATGGTAGGAGAGCGCGAGCTGTAACCCCTGTTTCCGCGACCCGGCGGTTCGGACGATCCATCCTTTTCGAGTGAGCGCGGCGACGCTGAGGATCTGATGGTCTTCATTGCCGTCGACGACGAGTACCGCGACGGGGGCTGCGCTGTTTGCCCCCGCGATCTCAGAGGGAGTCGTCTGGGCCATAGCGGATCGGTGGGCGCCTGAACCGACACGAGGATGCCCTCGCGCGGGACGTCGCACCAGTTCCCCGGCGGGTATAAAGGACTAGCGGGGAGATTCGCGGTTTCGTAACTTCAACAACGGCGCGGTCCGCCCCAAATCTGGACGACGCGACGAAGGACTTACGCGGTACCGCTGACGGCCCGCGTCACTTCGAACGACCCATCCTCGAAAGAGAACGCATAGTACCCGGTGTCGTGCTTCGTCCCTCGCATCTTCACGACTCGCAGTCGACGTTGCACGAACAGGTCCGAGGTCGGATGCATTTCCAGGGCCAGGATGCCGTCCGCGAGGTACGCCTCCTCGGGAGAGGACCCGCCGGCTCCCAGCTCGAGCGGCCGCTCCGAAATCAGGTACGTGAGCGGGCCGAGGTCCCGCAGCCATTCGAACAGAAAGTAGAGATCGGACCGCCGATCTTGCATCTTCGCCATCGTCTCGAGGACGTCGAGCGAGTCGACGACCAAGACCGAAACTGGATCCGCTTTCATCACGTTCTTGCAGTACATCTTGAACAGTTCGAGCCAGCTGCCCCGACCCTGGAGGAAGTTCAGGTTCTTCCGGATGTTCCCCATGTCGAGGGTCACAATCTGCTCCGCCGCGCGGGCATCGGCCATCCCCATCGAAGCCATCTGCTCGAGGACCAGATCTTTTCCTTGCTCGAGGGTGAAGTACGCGGACTTGCGGTTTTCCTGCAGCGCGTTCTGATAGAGGATTGAAAAGGTCAGCGAGGACTTCATCGTCCCGGGCGCACCGCTCACGAGGACGACGTATCCCTCCGGGACCCCTCCTCCGAGCACATCGTCGAAGCCTCGCACGTACGTCTTGACGCGATTCCGAGTCGTGGTACGGCCTCCGGGGTCGGATGTATGCGCGCGTCGTCCTAAGCCTTTTCCTCCGAGATGTCGAGCGCACAATCTTCAAATATACTCGGGCCGCTGGGCCGCACATTGTCGGACGATGTCCTGGGCGCCGTCGTCGCGACGGCCCGCGTGATCGGGGCGCTCGTGCTCCTCTTCTTCCTGCCCGGGTTCCTGCTCATCAACGCGCTGTACCCGCGAAAAGGCGAGCTGGACCGGGAGTACGACGCGCTGTATCGCCTCACGCTTGGAATCGTCCTGTCCATCGCCGTCACGGTGTTCTGGTCGTTCTTCCTCAATTCGCTCGGAATTAACGAGGGGACGGGGCTCGGGTACGTGGTCGGTCCGAACATCGCCGGGGGATTGATCGGCCTCTCGATCGCGTTCTTCGCCCTCGGATGGTGGCGAGGCGCGTATCCCTGGATGGCCCGCGTCCACCCGTCGCTCGCGCGGGTCCCAAAACCAGGGCCGGGCGAGCTCCTGACCGAAGACGAGAGAGACCATCGGGTGCGCCTCAAGCTCCAGCAGCTCGCCGAGAAGCGCGAAGCTTTGCGGCGGGCGATCAAAGACGCCGAGCGGCGCATGCGGCTCCAATCGGCGGACGCGCAATCCCACTACGAGACCGCCCGCGACAAGTCCCGTGCGGAACTCCGGACGGTCGAAGCGGAGCTGAAGAAGCTCGAAGAGGAACGGGCCGCGGAACTCTATTGACCGGAGCGGGACATGGATTACAAACTCGTGATCGCGGTGCGTTCGGACCTCGACCTCTCGCGCGGGAAGCTGGCGGTCCAGGTGGCGCACGCCGCGGTCATGGCGGCGCTCGAGGCGAAAGCCCGCCATCGGAAATGGTTCGCCGAATGGATCGCGGAAGGCCAGAAGAAGGTGGTCGTCAAAGGCGGAGCCCTCCCGGAACTCCGGTCGCTTCAAGCGAAAGCTCGGTCGATGCACCTGCCGACGGCGCTCGTGGAGGACGCTGGTTTGACGGAGCTTCCGCCCGGGACGGTCACGTGTGTCGGAATCGGCCCAGGACCGAATTCGATCGTGGACCAGGTCACCGGTCATCTCCCCTTGATGTAATATGAAGGCCAAATCCCGTTTCCTCGGGATCGACGACGCCCCGTTCCGTTTCTCGGACGAGACGGTTCCCATCGTCGGGGTCGTCATCCAAGCGCCGTCGTACATCGAGGGCGTCCTGACGACGCTAGCGGAAGTGGACGGTCACGATGCGACCGAGCGGATCGCCGCGATGGTGCAACGTTCCCGGTACCGCGCGGGACTCGCCGCCATCCTGATCGACGGGACCGCGGTCGGCGGCTTCAACGTCATCGCTATCGACGCCGTCCATGCGGCGGTGGATCGACCGGTCGTTACGGTCACGCGAAAGAAACCGAATCTCGGTTCGATTGAGACGGCGTTGCGGCGCCGTTTCGACGACTGGCAAGAACGGCTCGCGGTCATTCGGCGGCACGAAGTCGAGGCAATCCCAATGGGCCACGGAACCGTCTGGGTGACCTATGTCGGTGCGAGCCGGAGCGAGGTCCAAGAGGCGCTCTCGCTTGCGACCGTTCGGGGCGTCCTGCCGGAACCGCTGCGCGTGGCCCATCTCATCGCAGCGGGGATCGTCCGAGGGGAGTCGCGGGGACGCGCCTGACTCGATGCGATGGCGGACCTCTCACCTGATGGGAAATCGGAGGAGGGCGGCAATCCCGCCCAACGCCTCGAGCTTCTGGCCGGCCTCGTGATGGCGGCTCACCAGGACGACGGTCCCCCGCGCGGACTCTGCGGAACGCATGAGGTCCTCGATGCCGACATCCCGCACGACCGCGTCGCTCACCAGGAGGGTTTCGACCGCTCCCGCCTCGACGGCTTCGGCGACCTCGGCCGGTCCGTATGCGCACGGCCGGTTCGTCGCGATCGCCTCCAGCAGCGTCTCGACCAGTCGCGTCTCGTATCCGACCCGGCTGTCTCCGAACACCTTCGCGCCGACGCCGGCCTTGAGCGCCTCCTGGATCCCTTGCATGCCGGCGCCGGACGTCCCGTGCGTGTGGACTCTCGAGGCGAGCGTCGGCTCCCGGGCTTTCAGGTAGTCGAGGAAGGCGTCGCGCGTGAACCCGGGTCCGACGAGGACGAGCGCCTCCCCGATTTCCGTCGTGCGCAACTTCGTGAGGATCTCGTCGAAGTACGCGGACCGCGCGTCTCCGGATGGAAACATCTTGCCGTGACCCGGCGCTCGAATGATCGCGAGTTCTCGAACGCCATATTGCCGGAGCTGGGCCACGAGCGCTTCTTCGTCGTCCAACGAAAGGAAGGCGACGAGCGGCTTCTGCGCCGCGGCAACGGCCTCGTCGATCCGTCGCAACTCGTGCGATCGCCATGTCTTGATGATAGAGACCACGTCGTCGACCGCGACGTTCAACGTGTGGTGCCGTCCCAGGTCTTGAGGTCCCTCGACGATGACGCCCGTGATGCGCAGACGGTCGGCGAAGGCTTGGAACTCGACGCTTTCCACGCGGAGGGTTAGCGTCACGCGGACCTTCTCGCCCCGCTCGGGCCGGACCTTGTCGGTCTTCGCTTCCTGGCGGCGGTAGGTCGACGCGCGCACCTGGTCTCCGGGAAGGACGAGGTTGTGCAGGTGCCACAGGTCGTCCGCGTTCTCCACGCGCACCTTGATCTCGCCGGTGTTCGGGTCTTTGTGAAGGACCCGCATGGTGCGCGAGCCTAGGGATCGCACCTTATTTCTGCGTATCGAACGAGGCGTCCTGAGGTCCTGATGCACGGCGTTCCCGCACGAGGCTTAAGACCTCGCGAACCGTTTCGTGGGCATGGCGCTGGAACGGTATCTCTTCCGCGCGGACTCCGAGGGGTATGCGTACCGTCGGATTTTGGAAGTCCGACCCGGCTCCGTGCGCCTGCTGCATCCGTCCGAAAGGGCGAGGAGATTCACTCGGTGGATCTCGACCTTGTTCGCACTTGGATTCGTCTTCGTCTTTGGAGCCTTCGTGAGTCAGACTGCCGTCGCCCTCACCTTGTCCGGGCTGGGCGGCCTCGTCGTCGAGGGAGCACTCATCGCGTTCTACTTCGCGGGCCTCATCCTGTTACTTTTGTGGTGGGATGATCGGAGCCTCCCCTTGCTGGCTGAGAACCCGGGAGCTTCCATGGGACTGGACGTCCTCGGCGTGACCTCATTTGGGACGTTTCAGGAGATCCGCGCACGGGCAAACGGGCGGGAAGTTCGAATTGCGGTCCACGGGTCAAAAGTGAAGGTCGGAGAGGCCCTCCGTTTCGCCGGTTTCGCGATGAGCTCGACCTAATCGGAATCGTCGAAGCGTGAACGGTCGGACCGTCCTACTTCAAGACGCCGTATCCGATGAGCCGCCACTTCCCGCCGATCCTGCGCGAGACCGCGACCCGCTGGCCGGGCTCCGCGACGACTGGGATCTTGAGCGCCATGTCCGCTCGGTTTTCGCGCGCCGACGTGACGACCCCGACCGTCGTCGCGGTGCCGACCGACACCATAAGCGGCTCCGATGTCTTGATGCCCTCGACCTTCAGTTCCTCGGGGACCCCGACGACGCGCTCCAGCAGATTGACCTCGACCGTCATCTTCATCAAGATCTCCGGCAGACTCGCGGGTGGCCCGACGACTCGACCGACGAGGCCGTCGGCCTTTGTGAGGACGGGGTCGAGGTTCGTCCCGATCGCGATGAGCCCGCCCGGTCGGACCTCCTTCCGCCCGGATCCGCCCGTGTGGAGCGACCGGATGGTGGTCGTGATGTTCTTCCATTCCGTCTTGTTGCCGAGCGTCACCTGACGTCCCGGGGAGATCTCAATCTCCTCCCCGACCTTCATGCGCCCCTGCATCAAACTGCCGCCGAGCACGCCCCCAACGATCTTCTCCGGCACGATGCCCGGCTGATTCACGTCGAACGACCGCGCGACATACATCTTCGCGATCTTCGATTCGTCGTGCGGCGGCGTCGGGATGATTTTCTGGATCATCATGAGCAACGCATCCAAGTTCACGTCGTGGTGCGCGGAAACGGGGACGATCGGCGCGCCCTCCGCGACGGTCCCCTTGACGAACGCCTGAATCTGACGATAGTTCTCCTCGGCCTGCTTCGGGTCGACGATGTCAATCTTGTTCTGCACGATCACGATCTTGTCGACCCCGATGATCCCGAGGGCCATCAGGTGCTCCTTCGTCTGCGGCTGCGGGCAGTCCTCGTTGGCGGCGATCACGAGGAGGGCCCCGTCCATGATCGCGGCGCCGCTGAGCATCGTGGCCATCAGGGTCTCGTGGCCCGGCGAGTCGACGAACGACACGATCCGCTGCAGCTCTCCCTTCACGTTGTGGGTCTTGCAGATCTCCGTGTTCTGGTAGGCCGCGGGCTCGGCGTCCTTCGGGCACTTGTAGATCGCCATGTCCGCGTAGCCGAGGCGAATCGAGATGCCCCGCTTGATCTCCTCGCTGTGGCGGTCCGTCCGCTCGCCCGTGAGCCGCTCCGTGAGGGTCGATTTCCCATGGTCGACATGACCGACGACGCCGATGTTGACCTCCGGCTGGCCCGGGACCTTCATCGCGCCTGCTCCTGCCACGCGTCCTCGATCGACTTCGGCCCGCGCACGACGATCCTCAAGTTCAGCTGAAGGATGTCGGGAGACACGGTGTTTCCGCGGACCGTCTTCTTCTTCCGCATTCCAGGCCGGACGGGATGGAAGCCGACGCCGCCGCTCAGGAGGAGGCGCTTCCGGCGCGGCCCGGGCAGGTCGGACCGCATCGGGAATCCGTCTTTGTCGCTCCCGCCGGTGATCTGAAGCTTGTACCCCGGGAGGCCGACGTACAGGCCGTCGAGGTCCTCCCCAATCTTCTTGCCGATGAGGGCGTTCGCGTAGTGACCCGTGATGTCCTTCTTGTACGCCTTCCCGGACTTCGGGTCGGCGATGACCGCTTTGAACTCTGCCATGGGATCCTCTCGGAGAGAGATGCGTCCATGCGGGGCTTTCACATAAGACTTACGCCGCGTGCTCCCCGCCCACCACGGAACGTGTCTCGATGCGGTTCAGCGCAAGTTCGGGAAGAGACCGAGGATCCGACCGCAATCGCGGTACACGTCGACGACGGCGCGGCCCTCGGCCGCGGACATGGTCCTCAGCTCGGCGACGGCTTCCGTCAGCTGTTGGAGGCGATAGACCGCGTCGCGGGTGTTCAGGTCGTCGTCCATCGCCTTGAAGAAACCGTCTCGGGTGCGTTCGACGAGGGCCGCGGCCTTTCCTCCGGTCCCCGCGCCGGTCGCGGTCCGCGCGGCCTCAATCGCGGCCCGCATCGCATCGTATTCCTTGCGCGATCGGGCGAAACACGCTGCGTCGTATTCGACGTCCTCGCGGTACGGGGCCTTCAGCAAGCAGAGCCGGACGACTTCGCCGGGATAATCGCGGAGGACCTCGCGGATCGTCACGAAGTTCCCGAGGCTCTTGGACATCTTTTCTCGTTCCAACGTGACGAAGCCGTTGTGCATCCACGTACGCGCCCAATCCACGCCCCAGGCGCCCTCGCAGATCATCGCCTCGCTCTCGTGGTGCGGGAACTTGAGATCGACTCCTCCGCCGTGGATGTCGAGGGGCGCTCCGAGATACTTGTACGCCATCGCGTTGCACTCGACGTGCCACCCCGGCCGGCCGTTGCCCCAGGGACTCGGCCATGACGGCTCGTCCCCTTTCGATCTCTTCCAGAGCGCGAAGTCGAGCGGATCCTCCTTCGGGCTCGCGGCCGCGGGCCCCTCGACCACGATGTCCTCGAACTTTTGGTGCGACAGGATACCGAACGAATGTTTGGCCTTCCGGGTCCGGAAGTACACTTCGCCGTCCACAGAGTACGCGTAGCCGCGGTCGACAAGGCGGGCAATCAACGCGGTGATTTCCAGGATGTGCTCGCTGACCTTCGGCATGTGGTCGGCGGGCCGGACGTTCAGTGCGCGCATGTCCTCGAGGAACGAATCGATGTAGTATTGGGCATAGGTGAGCGGTTCCTTCCCGGCCTCCTTCGCCCGGCGGATAATCACCTCCTCGATGTCCGTGAAGTTCACGACGTAGGTCACGCGGTAGCCCAGGAATTCGAGATACCTCCGGGCCGTGTCGAAATCGATGTAGGACCGGGCGTGGCCGAGGTGGCTGTAGTCGTACGTCGTCGGGCCGCAGACGTACATCTTGACGCGGCCAGGTACACGCGGTGCGAACGTCTCTTTCTTCTGGGTGCGGGTGTTGTACAAACGGAAGACCATACGGTCGCAAACGCGGCCACGGGAGCGGCGCTATTAAGCCCTTTACCCGCCGACGCAACGGGCCCTCCGCGCGGGCGAACCGTCGCATCGAAACCTATTTCGTGCGCCGGGATTTGTCATCGTCCGCTGGGCCGATAGATCAGCGGAAGATCGCCGCCTTCGCAAGGCGGAAGCCGTGGGTTCAAATCCCACTCGGTCCATCATTCCCGAATACTGAAACCAGGCCGACCCTTTCCTGTCGGGCCCTCCTCGCTGGCGTTCAGATGCGCGCCGTCTCGCCACGACGATGGACTGAAGCGTCATGGTGAATCATCAACGTTCCTCTGGCGTCTCGTAGGTCTTCGGGGAAAGGGCCTCGACGATTCTACTTGTAGACACACCAAACGAGATCGGGTTCCGGTAGGGCGGCTTCCTCTCTCACCACGCTTCCGCGACTAATTTCCACGTCTACGATGTCCTCCGGTCGGTATGGCTGCGGAAGTTCGATAAATGGGTTGTAGCCTCCGTACCAACAAGGCATCCTCTCGCCACCGCGCAAGACGATCCAGAACTCGAGGGAACTCATCGACGTTTCGCCCACAGCCGCGAGCCGGTCGCAGATGGCCTCTGGCATCCTGAACGGGCTTTCGATGATGTCCCTGACTTTGTCCGCCCGAACGAAGGGACTCGGAAAGCCGCTGACAAACCACTTGAGAATATACTCATCGTCGAGGTAGATGACCCGAGGGAGGACGAAGCCATCCTTGAGTCGGGCCGCACCTGGACGAGCGTTTCGTTCGGCCGGGCCGAGACGGAAGAGGTCTTGCCTCAGCGGCGCAGAGAGCGTGGGTAGCGGGAAGAGAGCTTTCCGCTCAAACTCCTCCAAACGCTTTCGGCGAGACGAGAAGAACTCCAGATCCGGGGGCCGCGTTTCCACCAAATCGGTTCCCCGCCAGGAGGGGATTGTGCGTGGATTCAGGATTCTCGGCTCAGTATCGCCGCGTCTGAGCCTTTGGCAACGCTGGCAGGTCTCTGTTTCTTTCAAGAGGGCACTCAACGCGGCCAGCTTACCTGCCTCCGAGTCGAGAGAGTGATAAATCGCGCTGACGCGGTGGAGATGATTATGACAGAGGTCGGGCAAGCCTCTTACGTCCACGGTAAATCACAGCGCGTGAGGCATGGCTCCGCGTGACTAAAAAGGGAGGCCACCGGCGATCGGCGGAGTGAGGCAACAAGGACAGGGATCTATCTAAGGCCCGGGACCGTGGCGTTGATCCACGGCTGGTGAGCGCGCGGAGGGTTCACTTGACGCTCGGCGAGGACCTCGGCATCCTTATCAGCAATCAGTGTGGCAGGCTGATGCAGCACACCGGCCATGCCAAGGGTACCTGACGCCGTGGAGATTTGAACTACCACAAGCCTAGACTCCACTCGGTCCACTCCATCCACGGCAGCTGGTCGCGGAACGACCGGGACCGGCGCCCGGACTTCGGACCTATGCGGTTTCTCGCGCGATCACGACGCTCTTGACTCGCGGGGCGGACTCGGGAGCGTCTTGCTCGAGGTAGGTGAGGTAGCCCGATCCGACGTTGAAGTGGACGACGGACGGTTTCTTTTCCAGGTCGACGATCGGCTTGCCGGACTTCCTCTTCATGGGGAATGCCCCTTGCTGAGATCGAGTCTTCGGGGACGGCTTAAAGGGTTTTCTGCCAAATTCACTCCTGATAAACGAAACGCCGTCTGGAGGCGAAGGTTTCCGACTTTTGGGGGGCGACGGCCTTTCCGGCAAACCTATAAGTCCAACGGGGGACCAATTATTACCTGAGGATACGGGGGATCAATGATTACGGTCCAGAAGCTGGCGCTCGCCATTCAGAAACGCTTCGGCGGGACCGAGGCGGAGGCGCTCGCAGAGTCGCGCACGGTCATGAGTTACTTCGGTTTCCGGAGCGTGATCATCGACAACGCGATCCATCCGGATGACCGGAAGGTGTTCTACGCGCTCCACGACGCCGGCTTGCTCCAGAGCTTCTGGGAGACCGTACCGCTGTTGGACGGCCGGAACTGGCGGATCTTCTATTGGTCGCTCAACGAAGCGGACCTGGACCGCATCCTGGCAGACCAGCCGACGACACCCGAAGAGCCGGTGTACAAGTCGCTCCCCGACGAAGCATGGGGCCACCCCGCCTCCGGCGCGTGAGTCACGCCGGCCAAGCGCGCGCCCCGATGAGCGGGACGAAGGCGCACGGCGTTCCTTCCCGGAGGTCGAGGCTTCCATCGGGCTTCCGGGTTGCAACGATCAGCACCTGTCCGCTCCGCGGGCCGATGGGGGCGACGATGCGTCCTTGGGACGATAGCTGAAGCCGCCACGGATCCGGGATTTCGGGGGCACCCGCCGTCGCCATGACGACGTCGTATGGTGCGCGCTCAGGGTACCCGAGACTCCCATCTCCGACCACCACGGTCACGTCGGAAAGCCCGGCGCGGGCAAGGTTCGACCGCGCCCACTCGGCGAGCCGCGGAATCCGCTCGATCGACACGACCTGTTGAGGCCCGACCATGTGCGCGACAAGGGCCGCGTGGTAGCCGGACCCTGTCCCGATCTCGAGGACTCGATCGCCTGGCGTGAGCCGGGCCTCTTCGAGCATGATTGCGATCATCGACGGTGCGGAGATGGTCTGGCCTCGGCCAATCGGGAGGGGGACGTCTTCGTACGCGGCGTCTGCGTCTTCAGGCCGTACGAACAATTCCCGCGGCACCGCGAGGAACGCATCTCGCACCCGCGAATCTTGGATGTACCGGGAGCCGACCAGTCGCTCCACCATCCGTAGACGCTCCGCGGCGAAATCGGTCTTCCGGCCCATCGGCGGGCCACCACCCGGACGCGGCATAAAGTGTCGGTTACGCGGGTACCAGAAGTGCGATCAGGACCGTCGACAGGACGAGCGTCGCGGCGGTGACGGGTAATCCCGCCTTCACGAAGTCTTTCATCGACACCGTGACGCCGTCGCGGGATGCGACCTGCACCACGATGACGTTGCACGCGGCCCCGAGGATCGTCGCGTTCCCCGCCAGGGTCGAACTCGCGGCGAGTGCAAGCCACAGCTGGGTCGATCCGTGCGGCACGACTTCGGCCAAGAGCAACACCGCGGGCACGTTGCTGATCAGGTTCGAGAGCAGCGCCGAGAGACCGACCAGCCAGGCGAGGCCGCCGGACCGACCGCCCACGGAGGCAGTGAAGCCGCCTTGGATGGCGGCGGAGAGTCCGGACACGCGGACTCCTTCGAGGACGATGAACAGGCCGACGAAGAAGAGGATGATGCTCCAGTCCACCTTCGCGATCAGGGTCCGCGCGGTCGTTTTCGCGAAGAATGGCAAAAAGAACAGCACGAACGATCCGCCCGCGAGCGCCACCAGGGGCAGCCATGCGGGGGTCGGGGAGGCGAAGAACGCGACCGCGACCCCGACCGTCACACCGAGCGTCACCGCCAGGCCCTTCCGCTGAAGCCGTACGGGCTCGACCGAGGAAATGGGCGTGAGGGGGACCGCGAGGTCTTTTCGGAACGCGACCCAGACGAGGCCAATCGCCACGGCGAGGCATGCGATGGTCACGGGGAGCAGATAGGCGGTGAAGGTGAGGAACGGAATCCCAGACCGGATCGCGATGAACGCGTTCTGGGGGTTGCCGACCTCGGTGGCCAGGCTCCCGACGTTCGCCGCGATCGCGACCGCGACGAGGTACGGAAGCGGATTCACCCGCAGAGCCCGGGTACTTCGGACCACGACTGGCGTCACGAGTAACGCGATCGTATCGTTCAACACGATGGCAGACAAGACCGCGGTCGCAACCATGAGCCACGCAAGGAACGCGGCCTGGTTCTTGGCGCGAAGTGCGATTCGGGACGAGACGAGATCAAAGAATCCGCAGCTCTCGAGGCCTGACACGAGGAGCATCATCCCGACGAGGAGCACGATCACGTCGAGGTTGATCGCGAGGAGCGCTTCGGTTGGTGTCAGGACACCGAGCACGAGCATGAGCGCCCCGCCGAGCATCGCGACCGCGGGTCGCTCGATTGGGAATCGACGGACGGTGCGCAATGAAATCAGAACGTAGGTAAGCAGGAAGACGAGGGTCGCGGCGGCGAGGGTGTAGTCGGAAGCCACGAGCGCCGCGGATGGGGCACCTCGCTATGGAACTTTGCACGAGCGAGGCCTCGGCCATCCTGGACGCGCGTTGTCCCATTACACTTAAATAGCGTCACTCAATTCGCCGCATTCTCCGGCCTCCCAAATGGGTTACGTCACGGGGGGACGGACCGACTGAGTGCGAGATAGGAGAAACCCGTATGGATTCCAGAGGACACCGGGCAATCCGCGCGCTCGCCGTGTTCCTCGTGCTCGCGCTCGGAGTGGCCGCCCTCCTGCCGCTGATCGTCCGGGGAGCCAACCAGGTCAACGGCGTGATCAGCACCTGTGTCACCACGACGCCGTTCGTCTCCGGTGCCAGCGTGACGCTCCTCGACGCCAATGGCATCAATGCGCCCCTCACAACGACGACTGGTCCAGGCGGGGTCTACGCCTTTACGCCGCCGACGGGCAGCTACATGATCTCCGTTACGGCCTCCGGGTACTATGCAGCGTCGAGTTCGACGCCGCCGACCCGCTTCGACGGCAGCCGCACGGTTACGATCAGCCTCTGCATGAACAAGTACGGGAGCCCGCCCAAGGTCCTTTCCATCACGGTGTTGAGCGCCGGCTCGCCAGTCTCCGGCGCGTCGGTGGCGGCCTACAACACGTCGAACCCGACCGGACGGACCCAACTCATCGTGACGAACACAACGAATGCCGCGGGCCTCGCGAATCTCACCTTGTGGCCGGCCGTGTTCCTCATCCGGGCCTCGGCGCCGGACCTTCAGACGGATCAGTCGGTCGACGTCAGCCTGACGTCTTCGACGACGATCAACCTCGTCGCCGGTCCCCGGATCTTCGGCCACGTCTTGGATTCGTCGAACAACTTCCTCGACGGCGTCGTAGCGTGGCTGTATAACCCGGCCGCCGCGAATTCGAGCGCGTACCGGCTCATTCCCGCCACGGTCAGCGGCAGCCTGTATGACATCCACGCGCCAGCGGGCACGTACACCCTCATCGTCGATGCGGACCACTTCCTGTCGCACAAAGCCTCGGTCACGCTGCCGACATTTACGAATCCCAATGATGTCGTGCTCCAAGCCGCCCCGCCCGAGCTGTACCAGACTACGGTCGGGTACGGCGCGAACGACTGGAGCAACCTCACGATCTGGCGCAACGTGACCTTGAACGCGGACAGCACGTTCCCGGGCCTCGGCCCGGCGAACCTGCGGGATCTGCGGTTGCAGATCGACTCGACCCTCGGGAACGGGGACGGTTCCCTGTTCGCGGGAGAGATTGCGGCCTTTTGTTGTGCTTCGACATCCTGGCTCGCGATGAAGGGGCCCGGGTACGTAACCACGGACGCGTTCCTGACGACGAACGGCCGGGCCTACAACTCGAGCCTCGCATCCTTCAGCGTGACCGTCAGCCCCACGCTCGCCACACCGGGCGCGAAGGTGTGGATCAATACGACGACGACCTACGCGCTGAAGCAGACCCCTCCGTTCATCGCGGTCGGCGCGAAGTCCTATTTCGTGAATATGACCATGGTGCCCGACACCAACACCACGGCCCTCCAGAACTACTCGTACACGATCATCCTCCCGAAACGCTACGAGCTGAACACCTCGACGACCGTTCCGTCGAACGCCCCCGTGACGTTCACGGGTTTCACGGCGGTCACTGTAGACCCGGGCGTGACCTCCGGGACGCCGCAGGTCCGGATGAAAATGTCTCAGAGCATCGTCGGCGCTGCGAGGGCGAAAGTCGTCGCCCCGGTCGGTAAGTTCTACGTTGCGAACGCCACGTTCACGAACTACCAGGCGTTCGTCGCGGGCAATACCTCGTTGACGTTGAGCGGGGAGGATAGCACGGATCCGAACGGCCACATCACCGCGGCGAACTTCACATGGCGGTTCACGCCGCCCGGCGCGACCACCTACGGCATCCGGACGAACTTCACCTACTCCCAGGCGGGCCAGTCGACCGTCAACCTCACGGTGCGAGAGGCGGGCGGGAACGTCACGTACCGCAACATCACGCTCTTCGTCGACGATCAACTTCCGATCGCGAACATCAAGACGAATATCACCGGCAGCGCCATCCAGAACGGACGGACGCTCCGAGTCAACGAGGGCACGGTGGTCCGCTTCGACGGAAGCAACTCGACGGACCTCGCCTACGTGGGAAAGAAGGGCGTGATCCTGGATTCCGGATACGCCTGGGACTTCAACGGCGATCGGGCGACCGATGCCACCGGGCGGATCGTCTCGTGGACCCTTCAGAAGCCGGGCAACTTCACGATCAACCTGACGGTCACCGACAGCGTCGGCTGGAAGTCCGTCAACGCGACCATGACCGCAATTGTCAACGACACGAAGGGTCCCGTCCCTGCGTTCGACATCCTCGATCCGACGAAGGATTGGGGGACAATCACGAGCCCACTCGAACGAAAGACGATCGCGCTAAATGCCTCGAGGACGACGGATGACTACAACAACAATTCCGCCCTGAACTTCACGTGGACGATCCCCGGGCCGTTGGTTGGATCGACCGGTTCGTCGCACACATTCTGGGGGATCAACATCTCCTTCGCGTGGCAAGAATGGAACCTGAGCTACAACGTCAAACTGGCCGTGCACGACACGGGATTCCCGACGGGAAAAGTGAATTACGGCAACCTGAGCCGGAACATCACCGTCCAGATCGACACCTCCCTCCACGCCGACCTGTTCATCGCCCTCGATCCAACTACCCATCAGAGCTCAATGAAAGTCAGCCCGACCGATCCGGCGGAAGGCGACGAAGTGACGGTCTCCGTCAACGTCACGAACAAGGCGGGCCGCTGGCCCGCGTCCCTCGTCGTGACGAACCTCTCCGCGATCAGCGGTGGCCAAACGACGTTCTTGACGTCCAGTGCCCAATGGTTCGACAAGAACGGCGCGGCAACGTCGAACCACACGATTGCCCCGGGCGACACGGTGAAAATCGTGTTCACTGCGAGACTGTCCGGTCAAGGAAACAAGACGCTCCAAGTGTATGTGTACGACGCGACGGAGCCCTACACCTGGCGGACCCAGGAGAACCGGGCCTCGCTCCCCGTGAACGTCCGTCAGCCCGCCTGGCAACCCTATGCGATCTACGGCAGCGTAATCGGCGTCATCGTCCTATTCGTCTTCGGGATGTACGCGAGGCGCAAAATCAAGGCCGGCGAGTGGCGCCCGATTCGTGGTCGGCGGCGGGAGAAAGGCGAGGCAGAGGAGAAGCGGCCGAGGAAGGAAGTCAAGGAAGAGAAGAAGCGCCTCTAGGTCCTGGCCCAGTCCCGTGTTCCGCGAGCGTTCTCACATTTCCCTCGGAGCGCTGAGTCCCAGACCGTCCAGCGCGTTGCGGAGCACGACCCGGGCCGCGTCGACGAGGTCGATGCGCGCACCTCGGAGGCCCGCAGGCTCGGCGGTGAGAACGGGGCAGTCCCGATAGAAGAGGTTGAACTGGGACGCGAAGTCGGCGGCGTACGCCGCGACCGCGTGCACGCGACGGCCCTCGGCGGACTCCCGCACCGTTGAGGGGAACTTGGCGATCCAGCGGATGAGCATTTGTTCCTGCGGGTGGACGAGGAGACGCAGGTCCGCGGCGCCTCGCAGGCCGACTTTCCCGAGGATGCTGCAGGCCCGCGCATGGGCATATTGGAGGAACGGTGCGGAGTTGCCCTCGAGACTCAGCGCTTCCTCCCAGCGGAAGGTGATCGCCTTCTCGGACTGCACGCGGACCATGTTGTATCGGACCGCCGCCACGCCGATCGTCTCGGCGATCTCGCGTTTCTTCGCCTCGGGCAGATCCTCGCGGCGCTTCGTCACTTCCGCGTACGCCCGGTCAATCGCTTCGTCGATCAGGTCGTCGAGGTAGACCACGCGTCCTTTGCGCGTCGACATGCGGCCCTCCGGCAGGTTGACGAACGCATAGAAGAGCGTCTCCGGCGCCCAGTCGATGCCCATGAGCTGGAAGGCGGCTTTCAATCGCTGGAAGGAGAGTTTGTGGTCTTCCCCGACGATGTCGATCGCGACGTCGCACCGGCCCATCTTGTTCAGGTGGTACGCGATGTCCCGGGTCGTGTACAGGGACGTCCCGTCGCGTCGCACGAAGACGTATTTCGCGGCGTCCCCCTCGAGTCCGAACGCCGACAAGTCGAGGTAGTGCGCGCCGTCCTCTTCCTTGCTGAGGGGCATGAGGCGCTCGACGACCCGCTGGACGCTCCCGTCGAGGATCGCGTCGCTCTCCCAGAAGAACGAGTCGTATGTCACACTCACGCGGCGCAGCGTTTCCAGGATGCCGCCGAGGACGGCCTCGCCGACCTTCCGGATGTCTTTCGTGAGCTGGACGTCGCCGCCCTCGAAGCGCTGGGTGAGTTGCTCGATCTCGTGCTTGAGCGCCTCGTTGCCTTCCAACATCGCGCTCGCCTTCTGATAGAGCTTCACGTATCGGTATTCGACCCGCTCTTCCGAATCCGACGGTTCGGACGGCAGGTGGTTCACGGCCCAGTACAGCAAGACCATCTGGCGCCCGATGTCGTTCACCAGGTATTCGCTCGTGACCCGGTACCCGGCGGCGCGGAGCAAGCGGACGAGCGCGTCCCCGAGGAACGGATTGCGGGCCCGGCCGACGTGCAACGGCCCGGTGGGGTTCGCGCTCGTGTGCTCGAGCAGGATTCGCTCCTTCCGGGCGGGCGAGCTGCCATACGTTTCGCCATCGGTTCGGACGGCGGCGAGGACCAGCTCGGCGAAGGGCGCCGGGTCCACGGTGAAGTTCACGTACGGGCCCTCGTGCCGCAACGAAGCGAACGGTGCAACCGGCTTCACACGAGAGGCCCGGGCAGCGATGGAGGCCGGGGACTCCCTGAGTTCCTTCGCCCACGCGTGGGCCGCGAGGGCGAACAGGCCGTGGTCGGCGGGAGCCTCCTGAAGGATCCCGGGCGTCGTCACCCGGAGCTCGGACTCGATCGATCGCCGGACCCGCTCCGCGCGGTCCCGGAGCTCGGACCACGGGTCGTGGACCATCACGTCACCCGGAACCGCAAGATCGCCGCGATCCCGCCGAACGCCCGGAGGAGGAGCTGGCCTTCCTCGGAGTCCTTCGAGATGAGCTCGACCGTCGTCCCCATGCCCCCGGCGATCGAGGTCAGATCCTCGATGAGGTCGCGGTTCTCGACGACGACGAGCGTGCCCCCATCCTTCGGACAGATCGGCAACTCCCCGTCCTCGGCGACCGTCTTCTCGCCTTCCCAGTCTCCGTTCGCGCAGCGGAGCCGGAGCCGCGACTTCCGGAGACCCTCGGAGACGAGGAGCGTTTCGACGGCGCCCAGCTGGAGCGCGTGTCGCACCTGGTCCTCCCCGTACGCCGCCAAGCCGCCGTCCTCCTTGCGGATCTCTTCCATGAGCCGCTGGACGAGCGATTTCTCGCGCATCAGGTCCAGGCCGCTCAGGATCTCCCGCGACTTCTCGACGAGCTCTCGTAGGCCGTACTCGTCGGTGTAACCCGTGTCGAGGAACGTGGGCAGGACCTTTTTCTTGAGCTCGTGATGGAGATAGTCGCCGGTCGCGAACTCTTCCTTCGAGTAGCCGGGCCCGCCGATGATGATGCCTTTCAGGTCCGGGAGGTTCAGGAACGCCTCGGTCATCAGGTCCCCGATCTTCTTGTACCACTCGTGGACCGCGATGTCGTGGCCCCGCTCGAACCGTCGGGCACTCTGACCCCCCATCCGATGCTTCGACGGCACCTGGGATTGGAGATTCTTGATGACCTCGATCCGTTTGCCCCGCAGGAGGCCGAGCGTCGCCTCGCTCCAGTCGATCACGACGAGGCCGTAGACGTCCTTCTCCGCGAGCATCTCATGGAGCGGCGCCGTGTAGAACTTCGAGTCGCACCGATAGAGGAACGAAGCGACCGGCTCCGGCGGCTCTAGGACGAACGCGACCATTTCCGTCTGGTCCGCCCCGATCTGCTTGTGGCCCGTGAAGACGACGAGTCCGTTGGCGGGCGGCATCCTGTACGACCGCAGCCGCTGGATCGCGGACTCGATCGCCTGTGTCACGTGCTTCCGGGTGCTCGCGCTCTTGATGTTCGAGGACTGCGACAGCTCGGCCCGGAGATAGTTCGTCACGTCCGAGATCGGTCGGCCCGGCGGGATGTAGACGCTGACGAGTTCCGTGCCGCGACCCGCGGCCTCTTCGATCTGCTCGAGGGCGCGACGGAACTTGTATTTGTCCATCCCGGACATTTCGCTCATGGTTCGCACCACACAGTTATTTATCGTTCATTACCTTTTGCGTCGAGACTGCATCCACATGGAGAAAGTCGTCGTTTCACTCGGCGGATCCGTCCTCGTTCCGGGGGACGATGACGCTCGATATCTGCGGGATCTCGCCGCGTTATTTCGAGAGGTCTCGACGCGAGTGAAACTCTTCGTCGTCACGGGCGGCGGCCGGATCGCACGGTATTACATCGAGACGGGGCGAGCACTCGGCATCGGCGAACGGACGCTCGACGAGTTCGGCATTGCGGTCACCCGCCTCAACGCACGGCTGCTTGCGGCGGCCCTGAACGGCCGCGCGAACCGCGAGCCGGCGAAGACTTACGCGGAAGCCGCGGCCCTGGGACGCCGGCATGCGATCGTCATCATGGCGGGAACGCGCCCCGGTCACACGACGGACCGCGTGAGCGCCTCCCTGGCCCGGCTCGTCCGCGCCGCGCGGATCGTGAATGCGACGTCGGTGGCCGGGGTCTACACGACCGATCCGCGAAAGGACCCGACCGCGCGGTTGCTCGAGCGGATCACGTTCCGAGAGCTGATCGATCTCGCGGGGAAGGGACATTCCGCTGCCGGGCCGAGTATCGTGTTCGATCCCGTGGCCGCGCGTGTCGTCGCGCGAGACCGGACCCCGCTCAACGTCGTCGCCGGTCGCGATCTCAAGGCGCTGCGGTCCGCGATCCTAGGCGATCCGTTTCGCGGGACCTTCGTCGTCGAGTGATGGGACGGAGTGCGCGTGAACCGGCGGACGCTGTACGAGGTCCTCGCGACGGTATCGCTGGCCGTGGCCGTTGTGGCCGGGATCCTCGCCGGCGCCGGGGCACTGCTTCAGCAGGTCATCAGCGTCGCAGCCGCAACTCTGTGCGCCTTCGTCTTCCTCGTCCCGGGGCTGTACTTCCTCGCGTACGCGCGACGCCTGCGGTCCCGCGATCTCGCGCTGGCCCACGCGGCGGCTTATGCCATCACCCGCGGGACGTTCGAAGTGAGCGACCTCGCGGCCGAGCTCTCCGTCTCGGGCGAGGTGGCGACGAGGATCTTGCGGACTGCCGTGCGCGAAGGGCATCTCCGCGGAGGCTTCGACGAACGCGGTCGGTTCGTGGCTGAGCCGAACGGGCCGGCGCCGGGAGGCCGCACTCCGTGACCTTCCGGGGATTCGTCGCCGTCGACATTCCACCGTCGCCCTCCCTCGAACGCTTTGCCGAGCAGCTGCACAACGCAAGTGCTTCACTCAAGGTCGTCTCCACGAACCAGCTCCACCTCACGGTGAAGTTCCTGGGCGACACAGAGGAAGGCCTCGTCCCCGAAATCGAAGGTGCGATTCGCGAGGCGTGCGCCGACATTCGGCCGTTCGAGATCACTGTCCGAGGGACCGGGGCGTTCCCGAGTCTCTCGCGGATGAACGTCGTCTGGGTCGGCGTCGAGGGAGCCGAAGCAATCGGCCGGGCCGCCGCGGCCCTGGACGCCTCGCTCGAGTCGCTCGGATTCGCCGCGGAGCGACGCCCGTGGAAGGCCCATGTGACCTTGGCTCGGGTGAAGGGTCACCGGGATCTCGACCGCGTGCGGGGTGTCATCGAGGCCCACCGCGACGACGTCTTCGGGCACCACCGGGTCGATCGCATCTACCTGAAGAAGAGCGTGCTCACCCCGGCCGGCGCCCAATACTCGATCGTGTCGACGGTCGTGTTCGGGGAGTGAGCGAGTCCAGCGACGAATCGTCGGACCGCCTGCGTTCATACCTCTAAGTAGAGGTATGCCGCGCCCCGCCGGCCGGTTCACGGCCCGATGGCGCCTACGCCTCCTTCTTGTCGGCGAAGATCTTCAGCCGGTCCCATTCGATCGTATGCTTGAGACGATATTTCTGGAGGATCCGGCTCAATTGCTCGGTCACCCGGGCGACCTCGATCGTCTTCCCGCGGCCGTAGAGGTAGAACTCGACTTGGTTCGAGATCGGGAAGATCATTCGCATGAGCCCTTCGCGGTTGTACCCTTCGGGTTTCCGGTTGTTCCGCAGGTCCCGCAGGTTCTCCTCGATCAGGACGTCGACGCTCTCCATGTCCTCGGGGAGCTGCTGGGTCTCCTCGAGGAACTTCAGGAACAGGGGCCGGAACGCGGAGACGAGGTTCTTCCACTTCACCTTCTTGTCGAACTTGATGTGGCCGCTCCGCGCGCGCATGGTTTTCGTTCCGAAACGCCACGCGCTATTTAACCGTGTTCCGCCCGGCGCGCTCGCCGACGTCGTCCGCGTCAGCCTTAAGCCGACCCCCTCGATGGTGCGAGCGTGCGGACCGCCCTCACGATTGCCGGGAGCGACTCGGGGGGCGGTGCCGGCATCCAGGCGGACCTGAAGTCGTTCGCGTCGGTCGGCGTCCATGGGACGACGGTCATCACGTGTGTGACGGCCCAGAACACGCGCTCCGTCGACTCGATTTTCCCAATCCCCGTGGCCGAAATCCGGAAGCAACTCCGCGCGGTCCTCGGGGACTTCAATGTGCGCGCGGCGAAGACGGGCATGCTCTACTCCGCGGAGATCGTGCGGGTCGTCGCCCGCGAGCTCCGTGGCACGACGTTCCCCCTCATCGTGGACCCGGTCATGGTGGCGACGGTCGGGGCGAGCCTCGAGCAAGACGACTTCGCGGACGCTCTCGTGGACCGCCTCCTCGGTCGCGCCGCCCTCGTCACCCCGAATCGCCTCGAAGCCGAACGCTTGTCGGGCATCCGGATCACGAACGTCGAATCGATGGAGCGCGCGGCGCGGACCATCCACCGACTCGGACCGAAAGCCGTCCTCGTCAAGGGTGGTCACATGCAGGGGCCCCTCGTCGACGTCTTCTACGACGGGCGGCGGATCCGGCGCCTGCGGGGGCGACGGGTCGCGAAGGCCCTTCACGGCGCAGGTTGCACCCTGGCCGCCTCGACCGCGGCCTACCTCGCCCTCGGCCGACCCCTCGGCGAGGCCATCGAATCCGCCCGCCGGAAGGTGGCCGCGGGCTTCCGCGATTCGTACCGTGCCGGCCGCGGGGTCGAAATCATCAATTCCAACGCTCTGCCGGATTGACGAAACCGGCACGGCGGAGGCCACGCTCCATTCGTGCCTGCGCGCGTATTATCAACGCACAAAAGACCGCCCACAAACTTCAAGTAGGCTGACCAAAATCCAACCGCGGGCCGACACACGCCGCCGGTTGGGCTCTCGCCTGCATCGAGAATGGCGAGCGCAGAGCACCGCACGGTGGAATGTCGGGGACGGCAGATTCGTGGAGGCGAGGGCAATCATCAGTCGGGGGAGAGGCGCGGGAGTCGCCCGGCCTCACTCGCGTTCACATGGGGGTGGATGTCATGCGGATCGCGCTCTTCACGGATAGCTACCTGCCCACCGTCGACGGCGTGGTGACGTCCGTCTTGACGACGCGCCGACAGCTCGAGGCCAACGGCCACGAGGTCGTCGTCTTTGCGCCCGAGGATCCCCGCGGACGGGGGAAGCGGGAGGCCGGGACGATCTACGTGCGGGCGAAGGAGTTCGCGCACTACCCGGGCTACCGACTCGCGATGTTCCCGGGGCGTGAGACGGACCTGATCAAGGAGATGGGCATCGACGTGATCCACATCCACGGGGTCGGTTTCGTCGGGATCAAGGGGATCTGGGCGTCCTGGCAGGCGAAGGTGCCCCGCGTCTCGACGTTCCATACGATGATCCACGAGACGCTGGCCTTCTACTCACCGTTCGGCCTGAACCTCCATCTCCTCGAGCGCGGGTTGCGCTTCTACCTGCGTGTCTTCCTGCGGAAGACCCACGGCGTCGTCGTCCCGAGCCGCGCGATCCTCGACGAGATCATGGCCCTGTCTCCGGCCGCGAAGATCGCGGACGTGATCCCGACCGGCGTGGATACCGAGCGATTCCGCCCGGGCACGCCCGGTCAAGGCATCCGGACGAAATGGGGGTTGAACGGGAACGACGTCGTCCTGCATGTCGGCCGCGTCGCGCCGGAGAAGAACCTGACGACGCTCATCCAGGCGTTCCCCCGGGTCCTCGAGGCGAACCCCGACACGAAACTCATGATCGTCGGCACGGGGCCGTACATGGAGAAGTACTACGATCTCGTCCGGCACCTCGGCCTCGCCGGCGACGTGATCTTCACCGGCTTCGTGCCCGACGTCGACCTGCCGAAGTACTACGCGGCGGCGGATGCGTTCGCGATCGCATCGAAGTTCGAGACCCAGGGGCTCGTCGTCCTGGAGGCCCTCGCCTCCGGGCGGCCGGTCGCCGGCGCGAACTACCGCGCGATTCCCGAGTTCGTGCACGAGGGCGTGAACGGTGCCCTCTTTGAGCCGAACGACGTGAAGGGTTGCGCGGCCGCGATTCTGCGCTGCCTGCGCGAACCCGACGGGATGCGCGAGGCCGCGCGGGAAACCGCCCTCCGGTATTCGGTCGAGCGGTGTACGAAGCGCCTCGAGCGGGTGTACGATCGCCTCGTGGCCGCGTGACGGCCATGGCTGAGCCCGCCGGGGCCCCCGCTGCAGTCGGCGGCGATGTGGCGCCTCGAATCTCTGTCATCGTGCCGACCTGGAACGAAGCGAAGTACCTGCCCGCGCTGTTCGAATCGCTCCGGCGGCAGACCGTCCCGCCGGACGAGGTGATCGTCGCGGACTCGGGCAGCTCGGACGGGACGGCGGAGGTCGCCTGCGCGGCGGGGGCCGTCGTTCTGGAGGGGGAGCGACGCGGACCCGGCGAAGGCCGGAACCGGGGTGCCGCGGCCGCGGCCGGACATGTGCTCTTGTTCGTCGACGCGGATTGCCTGCTGCCGTCGAACCTCATCGAGTCCGTATTCCTGGCCCTCGGAGACCCCTCCGTCGTGGGAGGGGCGACCGGATTCGCGCCCGCAAGCGGACGCTGGATCGAACGGTCCCTCTTCTACCTCGCGAACGCGTACCAGCGGGCGATGACGATCTGGGGCATCCCGCACAACGCGGGCTACTGCTTCTTCTTCCGCAAGGCGGCGTTCGAGGCCCTCGGCGGAATCCGGGAGGACCTGGTCTTGAACGAGACGCACGACCTGGCGATCCGGTCTCGGTCCATCGGACGCTTCGTCCTCCTCCCCATCATTGTCGAGACGTCGATGCGCCGCTTCCGCACGTACGGATATCTACGGACGATTCTGCAGGAATACGTCGCTTCGACGATCCTGTACTACGCGACCGGGCGAAGTCCGAGAGAGCTCTTTCGCCCCGCGCCTGCCCGCTGACCATCAGGGCCGCGGGACCGTCGACGCCTCGATGCGCCGGCGCCGGAACCACGACGCGACGAACGACAAGCCGACGACGGTCGCGACGAGGGCCAAGGTAATCCACCGGGCCGTCTCGACGTCATAAGCGAGCCCGATCGCGAACACAACGTACAGGAGGACGACGTACTTCGCGAGGCCGCCTGTCGCGACGTATGCCATGGACCGTCGATAGTCCCACCCGAGCGTCGCGATGAACGCCCCCACCATCGGGATGACCGGCACCGCGCGGTTCATGAGGATCACCCGCTCGTCGCGCACGAGCAGGAAGGTCGTCCACTTCTTCATCGACCGCTCGAGCCAGTGCGGCATCCGGCCTCGTTGGACGACCCAGCGGTGGACGGCGGCGTAGAGGAGGCTCGTCCCGAGGATGTCCCCGGCGATCGCCATCGCGAGCAGGAGGCCGGCCCAAGCGATCGTCCCGATCGGCTCCGGCCGATACGTGTACGTGACGACGATCCAGACTTCGGGCAGCGCGGGGAACAGCGCCGCATCGATCGCGAAGATCACGAGGAGGATGACGAGGCTGCCGGCCGGACCGAGCGTCCCGAAGAGCGCGGTCAGGAGCTCATCCAACGAGGCCATCGGCGGCCTCAAGTGGTCCGCGTGATGGACCGCATCGTGACCTGAAACACGAGGGTCCGGCCCTTTGTGGGCGTGTTGTAGTTCAGCGTGTACGTCCCCGCGACCGGATCCACCGCCGTCACGACAAAGACCACGGTTCCCCCCGCGTTCTTCTGTCCGACCCGATCGACCATCGCCGGCGTGAGGAGATGATGGACCGAGATGACCCCTCGGCCCCCGTTCGCGGCGTCGTCGATCGAGACGACCTGCGCGTCCCACCCGCCGTACGGCCGGACGAGCTGGCCGGGGATCGGGCTGTTCGTCACCGTCACGATCGTGCCGGCCACGCTGACGGTCGCGGTCCAGCCCCAGAACGGGTCGGTCACGTTCGTGCCCGAGACCGCCGCCGCCTGGTACGTCGCGACGAAGGTGGACAGGTCCATGGTGAGCCGGATGGGGACCGACTCGACGAGGGGTTTGACGAAGATCTTGGTCGGATCCGCGGCTCCATATCCGAGGGTCGGCGGCACGACGATCGTCTTCGAATCGCCGATCGCGAGGCCTTGAATCCCGGTGTCGAACCCCGGCACGACGCCGCCGCTCCCGATCGTCACAGGCAGAGGTGCGTACGAGCCGTGCCAAGCGAACATGAACGCCTTCGGGTACGAGGCGTTGTCCTGCGCAATCGACTGGATGCTCGTGTCGAACACGAGGCCATTCTCCGCAAGCGTGCCGACGTAATCCACCTGGACCGAGTCCCCGCTCTGCGCTCGGAGGGGCGGCGGCGCGAGCTTGGGGACGACGTAGCCATAATACACCCCCAGGATGGCGGCGATGAGGATGACCACCCCGACGAACGACCAGAGGGTGCTTACGCCTCTGTCGTCCCGGCGGAGCGAGAGGGGCATGATGACCTCGGGCTAACCTGGGGAGTCGCCATAAACGTTATGGTACTCTCGTCGGAGTCAATCGCCGACGCGCGTGTTGACGGTTCTCTATGGAGTGAAGGACGCGTACTGCAAGATGATCGCTTCGGGGCGGTCGTACAGTCCCACCGTCGGGCTGGGCGGGATCTCGGTGCCGTTCAGGAACATGTGATCTGGAGCCCCGAACGGCTTGCCCCAGACGACGAAGAAGTCCCCGATCGTATACACCCGCCCCTGTTCCGAGGTGTCGGGCTCGATATGGATCAGGCCACTCGTGTCGTGCGTGTGTAAGACCTCCAGGCAGGTCGCGGTGATGCCGATGTTCGCGGGGATCGTCACCGGGTTGCCGCCGGACGTGATCGAGAGCTGGGTATGCCAATGATAGTACGTGCCGACACCACTCACGCACGGGTAGGGTTCGGGACTCGCCCGGGTCAGGTAGTAGACTCCGACGCCCCCGACCACGATTAGGGCCACCAAGGCGACTTGCCATTTCTGGATCCGAAGCGGCGCCGCGGTCCGCCTCAGGCCGACCCGGCCCACTTCCGCCTTGAGTTCCTCGCGCAGCCGCGGGGTGTCCGGATGCCGCGGGTGGGTGTCATTCAGGTGTCGCACGAGGTTCTCCGGTTTCACGGAGACGTTGCAGATCGGACAGTGATCCGTTTTCGCCAACGCGGGACCTTCCCAGCTCGGACGGACGAATGGAGGACCGCCTGCTATTTAGGAATGACGCGGACGCGCCTCGAACTCATGCGTACATCGCACCGGACGCGTCCGTCGACCGGATCGGGCTCTCGCCAAGGACCTTGTCGACCGCGCGCTCGAAGTCGGCCATCGTCACGACCTCGCGGTCCTCGCGGATCGCGAACATCCCAGCCTCGGTGCACATCGCATGGATATCGGCCCCGGTCGTGCCCTCGCATCGGCCCGCGAGGACGCCGTAGTCGACGTCCGGCGTGACGCTCATCTTCCGCGTGTGGATCTTGAAGATCGTCATGCGGGCCTCGTGGCCTGGGATCGGGATCTCGATGATCCGATCGAAGCGGCCCGGGCGCAGCAGGGCTTCATCGAGGATGTCCGGCCGGTTCGTGGCCCCGATGATCTTCACTTCTCCGAGGGGGTTGAAGCCATCGAGTTCCGCGAGCAGCTGCATGAGCGTCCGCTGGACCTCCCGGTCGCCGGACGTCGCGATCTCGAGGCGCTTCGCTCCGACGGAATCGAGTTCGTCGATGAACACGATGGAGGGGGACTTCTCGCGAGCCAGCTGGAAGAGTTCCCGCACGAGCCGTGCGCCTTCGCCGATGTACTTCTGGACGAGTTCGGATCCGACGAATCGGATGAACGTCGCCTGCGTGCGGTTCGCGACGGCTTTTGCGAGGAGCGTCTTCCCCGTGCCGGGAGGGCCGACCAGGAGGACTCCTTTCGGCGGCTCGATCCCGACCTTGCGGTACAGGTCCGGCTTCAGCAGCGGGTCTTCGACGGCCTCGCGCAGTTCGCGCATCTGGCCCTCGAGTCCCCCGACGTCATCGAACGTGACCGGAGGCTTCTCGATGATCTCCGCCCCGGTGACGATCGGATCCAGCGACGGCGGAAGGACCCCCATCACCGCGAGCGTCTGCTTGTTCAATGCGACGCGTGCGCCGACCAAGAGGTTTTCCTTCGCGATGTAATCCGCCGCGTTCACGATGAAATCCGGACCGGTGGATGACTTGACGACGACGCGGCCATCCGCCAAGATGTCCCGGATGTTTCCGATGATCAGAGGCGGACTCTTGAGCCGGTCGAGTTCCTGTTTGAGCCGCCGGATCTCCTTTTGAAGCCGGCCGAGCTCGGTCTCGACGTATCGCTTCTCGCCTTCGGCCCGCCGGGCGGTCTCCAAGAGCTTGTCGTTGCGGTCCTCGAGAGAGGCGATCCGCGTCGACATTTTCTCCGAGAATTCACGTATCTGGTCGTCGTCCATAGAATCGTCCGGTGGGTGGGCTGGAAGACGAAGGCTATATACCAAGCACTTTTTATTTAGTCTTTGCGGGCTAGATTCGTGATCTGCGAATTGTGTGGCGCGGACGTTCCGCGGCTGAAGAATGTGGTCATCGACGCGACGATTCTCTCGGTCTGCGCAGACTGCGCACGCTTCGGGGACGAGGTCTCGACGCCGGCGTTGCGGCAGAGCACGATGCCCCCCATCATCGCGCAGCGATTGGAGATGCGCCAGCGACGCATGACCCCGCGCGACGTGTACACGCAGACCGGCGAACTCGAACTCGCGGAAGACTTCCCCCAACGGATCCGCCAGGCCCGCGAGGCCCGCGGATGGAAACAGGCGGATCTCGGCGCGAAGATCAACGAACGGGTCAGCGTCATCGCGAAGCTCGAGGCCGGCACGATCAGCCCGGGCGACTCGCTCGTCCGAAAGCTCGAAAAAGCGCTCGGGATCAAGTTGAAGGAACGCGTCGAACCGGTGGCGGTCAAGAAGCAGGCGGCCGGGAGCGGCGTCACTCTCGGCGACCTGATCAAGATGCGCGACGAGCGTCCGTGATCAGGGCATCCCGAGGCGGCTCTTCACCGCGGGCAGGAACGGGGTGACGTCGACGCCCATCTGGTGAGCTGCAACGAGAGCCGCGACCTCGACTTCGACGTCCAACTTCTCCTGGACCGCGTTCACCGATGCAATCACCGATTTCCGATCGGTGTGTGTTTTCGCCGTGATGGCATCGACGATTCGAAGGAAGACATCCTCGGACGCAGGCGTCGGGACATCGAGGATCGCGGAGGTCGGGACATAGTCCCGCGGCACCTCCACAGCGCTCACGTCGAACGCCGGACGGATCGTGCCGCTTTGTGACTCGAGGAGCTTCGTCTCCAGCCCGATTTGGAGAAGGCGTTGGGCATCCCGGGGAGGGAACCAGTGAAGATCCATCGAGGCGGATAGCACGAACTCCCGCTCGCTCAGCTCGTCGCGGCCTTTTCGTTTGAACAGGAGGGCGATCGCATCGCGAAGCTCGTCCATCTGGAACCCACTGAAGGGAGCGACGAAACCGCCAGGGGCTAGATAAACGTGCGGCGCGCCAAGCGAATCTTTATCCGACCGGCGCCCCTTCGTCTTCCGCTCCAGCGTAAGGTCGCGCTGACCAATGATGCGCGATGCAAGCCTGGAGAGGACACCGTATGGGTCCCTCCTCGACAGCCCCGCGTTCGGGGCGCTCCGTGACAGGGGGACAACGCGGCGTCCAACAATCCCTCGGCAAGGGTCAGGGCGTCGAGTGAGCAGTCGCTTGTCCGTGACACGCACTGTTACTGCCGAGGGACATCCTCGTTGGATGGCGAATTGCGCCGCCGGGTCCATCGCTGCGCATTGTAGCGCCATCTACGGCTGAGGACGGTCGGCGCGAGTGCCGCGAAGACTATCGGAATCATGAATTCCGAGAATTCGGGAATCGGAACCGTCGCCCACGAATAGTAGCTGCCACTGCTTGGACCGTTATACTGAATCGTGAGGGAAGCGCCGCTCGCTGCCGTCAGCCGGAATTCCAGGAAGTTGGCGGTACTCCAGGTTGATGTGGGGGCGGTAATTGAGACGCTCACGGTGGCTGGACTACCGGTGCTTCCTGAAGCGCTGCCGAGGGTCTCGTTGCCATTCATCCCATTGCACCCGTTGTTTCTGCACCGGATGACGTACACGGTATACGTTCCGGAACCCGTGACGTACAAGTTGAGCGTTACCGTTCCGGCCACGGGGGCCACAATGTTGGAGGACGAATACCAGCAGGCGGAAGCCCCGCTTCCAAGGGACTTGCTTGCGGGACCGGTCCCAGCGGTCGTATTTGCCTGCAATGGGTTGCCACCCGGACAATCGGCCGGGGCTTGTGGTCCAGAGAGGGCCGTGTTCGAAAAGAACCATTGCTGGGTCGTCGCTTGAGTCGTCAGGGTGAATGACGGAGAAATTAATCGGCCTGAGGAGGCCCCGCTCACGAGAGGAGAGGAGATGCTCGACACGACGAACACGGAGAGGGGAGGATTCGAGGGCAGCGAATCATCAGACAATCCATTCCAAGCGGTCGACTGGACATACGCTCTTGACGCATTTGTAATCGAGACGCCCGGGAGCTCCGCTTCGATGCGAGAACTGTCCTTGGCAGCCGGTGCCGATCCGATGGAGATCCAGTTCCACACAAACGGAGTTGCGCCGTTGAACCGAAGGCCCGTGGACGATTGGATCTCGCCGCCCTTCCCGAAAACCTGGAGGAGATAGTCCGCCCCGATCCCCCCGATCCAGTACCCTGTCGACCCGTTCCCATCGGAGTCCAGGAAGAACCGAAGAGTGTCCATCCCGGTCTCGGGAGGAGGCGGAGCAGACACAGTTCCATTACCTGTCCCGTTGGACGGTGGAATGTAGTTCGGATTCAGAGCAGGAACGATTGTCCCGTTTAGGACCGTGCCAAGAACCGAGGCCGTGAAATATGCACTTCCGGCAAAACCGCGGAAGCCGTAGCCGGTTAGGTCAACGTCCCGGTCCCACACGGGCTGCACATCGCCCACGGGATCCGCAGTGAGGTTCGTCCACTCCCCGAATCCGCTATCGACGCGAGGACCGGACGGAACGAAACCCACATAGGCGAGCGATGTCGGCGTAGTCCGCGGCCCGACGAACGCCACGCCGCCGCCGGAGGTCACGACGTCCTCAACATCTCGGACGAAAGCGCCGACGGTCGTTCCGTCGGGTGAGGACACATGAGGCCTCACGGAAAACGTCCGGGTGTCGCCGCTCATGAGGACGATCGGGGGGAAGCTAAAGTGAACAAAGGGAGCAATGGGCTGTGTCGATAGTATGCCGGAGGATGCGTCAGCAAGGTCAACGGCGGAGATAGAGCCGGAGTCGAACGTCCCCTCGAACGTGACGTTGACCGCTTGGATCGTGACGGTCCCATTGACGGCGAGCAACATGATTTGCGCGAGGCTCGTTCCCGTCCCGTTCGCCACGAGTGGTGCGTTCGTAACCTGGCTTACGCGGAGAAACGGCTCCGCGTTCGTCGCTACCAAGTCCCCCGCATCCGACTGCCCGTCCCAGGAGCGGGACGCGAACGCGACGTATAGGGGGAGCGGATTCTGAGCAAGGCCTAGCCAGGGCGTCTCGAACTCGATTCGGTTGCCGGATCCTGCGGCGTAGGCGGGGCCAATCGACGTCCAGCCGTTCCAATCGGTGGGGCTCCGAGATGTGTTGAACGCCATTAAGGAGGCTGAAACAACCTGGCCGCCCCAAGTGTTGATGCGGACCATGCGATCCGCCCCGATGCCTTGCACCCGGTATCCGGTCGACGCGGACCGATCCACATCGATGAACGCGTAAAAGGCGTTCGTGACCCGCCCGGGAGCCGGCCCCCCATTGAGGGCGTTTCCCCGGACCTCGATGTAGAAAGAGAGGTAGTCGAGATTGTCTTTGACCGCGACCTGGGTGATGTCGATGTCCGGGTTAACGACCGCACTCGTTACAGTCAGACGAGACACACTGTCCCAGTCCGCGAAGCGCCCGTCGATCTGAATCGAATACGTAGGACCTCCGTACCCGGGGATGTTGAAGAGTGGTAGGACCAACAACGAAACGACGACGAGCGGGATTAGGTAGAGTTTCCATCCCGCACTCCTGATGCTGCCGTGGCTTCCCCCTGATCGGAAGCCTCTTCCACGAAGCCCGCCGAGACCGTTCGTGAGTCCATTCGTTCGTCCCAACCCATTCGTAATTCCGTTGGTTCGGCCCAAGCCGTTCGTGAGGCCGTTCGTCCGCCCAAGTCCGTTCGTGAGCCCGTTGGTCCGACCGAGGCCGTTCGTCAGTCCGTTCGTGCGACCCATCCCGTTTGTGAGGCCATTCGTCCGGCCAAGCCCGTTGGTCCGACCGAGGCCGTTCGTGCGACCTCGGAGACCGTTCGTCCGGCCCCCCAGTCCGTTCGTCCGTCCGGCCCTTGGCCCTCCGCGGCGCTCCAGCACCAGCCCGTTCGTCAACCCTTTCTTCGACGGGGCGTTCTCGGATGGCTTCCGTGGCGGGACGACCGCACCCTCTGGGCTCGGTTTCGCTGGCCGAGGGGCCGACGTGTCGACGGGCTTGTCGGATCCCTTCGCCCCGCCCAGTTCCTCCTGGACCATTTCTTGGATCGCGGCCTTTCCGAGGTCGTCGAGTTCGTCCTCCAACGTCCGACTCGGGGCGAATTTCACGCCGCAATTCGCGCAGGTCGTCGCATCGATCGCGACCGGGGCTTCGCACATCGGGCACGGCACGGTCGCATCGATCGCCTCCGCCGCCTCCGGTTCGGTCTGTTGAGCGCGAACTCGACTTTCTCGTGCGAGCTCCCCCTGGCCGAGCTTCGCATGGAGTTTCGTCTTGAGCACCCAGAGACCGGGATACGCCGAATCGAGGTCCGCGAGCCGATCGAGGGTCTGCAGGCCGCCCTTCGCGTCGTCGAGGGTCGCCCGCGCGGCGGCCATTGCGAAGAGGGCGTCGGCATCACTCGGGTTGAGCTTGAGCCGCTCGGTAGCGATCTGAAGGATCAGGCGGAGTCGTTGGCCTCGTTCGTCCTGTGATTCAAGGAGGCCCCCTCGGGACGAAGACCCCGGGCCTGCAGGCTTCGCCGTTTCCGATACGACTCGCATGCCAGCCTCAGAGACCTCGAGGACGCGGAATGTCGGGTCCGGCGCGGTGTCCTTGAGATGGAGGACCCCGATCTTCTGGACGATCCTGTCGCCGCTCCGTGTCCGCTCGATCTCGATGACGCCGTCGAAGGGTTGGTGCAGCGTCGTGAGCTGCAGGCTCGAGTGCATCTCCTTCTCGAGCAGGACGAGACTCGTGAACTGGTGGCGATCGAACTTTCGCTTCGCACTCTGCGCGAAAGCGTAGACCTGGGTTACCTCGTAGGAACTCGTCGCGGGGGACAGCAGCTCAATCACGGCGCGCCGCGGTTCGCCTCCATCGAGCGCGGCGATTGCGCGGCTCAGCGCCACGCCCAGGTTCGTCAGATCGATCGAGGAACGGATGACGATCCCCCGCTCCTCGATGTCGTGGACCGTCTCTTCGCTCCACGAGTACCAGTCGACGACCCGGAGCCGACTCTCGTTCGTGACCGAATCCAGATTCACCCCGAGGTCCCGAAGCTCGGCGAGGACGTCGTCGGGCGACTGGGATGCTGTGACGACCAGGCCGCTCCCGCCAGACTTGAGCCCTTCGGCCAAGAACGTCAGCGCGAACCGGAGTTTCTCCTGGCCCGGCGGCCCTTGCAGGACGACACTCGAGCCGACGGGCAGGCCGCCGCCGACCATCGCGTCGAATCCGGGGATCCCCGTCCCGAGCCGCGCCGTGGGATCATCCCTCCAATGGACGGGTCAGGCCGGCGCGGAACGCGAGGTCCGGGTGCGCGCCGATCGCGTCTCGGAGTGCCGCCTGGAAGACGCCTTTCGCAGCATTCGATCCCAGTCCCTGCGCGCAGACGTTCCAGAGGTCCCGGTGGACAGCCGCGACGAGTTCGCGGAGACGGTCCAGCCCCGCCTCGCTCCCATCGACCATCTGTTCGAAGACGGCCTTCCGGAGCTCCTGATGGTCCGTGGTGAGACGATGCTCCATCTCAATCTCGATCGCCGGCGTGCCGACGTACCGGATGCGTTCGAAGAGCGAGTGGAAGTACGCGACGTAGAAGTCGATCACCTCGCGCAGGGGACCGGCCTCGTCGTCGAGATCGACCTCGAACCGCAGATGCGGAGACCGCAGGCGATACTCGAACGTACGGGCATCGTGCGGCCGGCGGTCGACGAGCCCGAGTTCCGAGAAGCGCTGCAGGAACTTCGAGGCGGTCGTGATGTGAATGTCGAGGGACCGCGCGACCTCGCTCGACAAATGCCAGTTCCCGTCGCGGAGCGCACGGAGGATGGAGACGCTGTGCTCGCCGGAGAGGAGCAGAATCGCCTGTCGGAAGGTCTGCTGGTCCATCGCGGCGAACCTCAAGCTGCCGCGCGCCCGGCGCGGCGAAGTCTATTCTTCGTGGAGTTGGGGGCTCTTAAGGGATGTCCCGGGATTCTCAGGCTCGATTATCTAGGGAAAGAACGAACGAATTCAGGTGGGCACACACCCGTCGCCGGTCCGCGGTCGGGTTTGTCGGAATTCGATTGCTCCCCGCTTGTCAATCGAATCGTACTCCGGGCGAAAACTGAGCAAGGTTGAAGTATGGGTACCCGATTCGGGCCCCCTACGGCCGTCCCGCCCGATCGGTAGTCGACCCCTTCGCCCGCGGCCCGGTGCGAGGGAGACCCGATGCGTTACACGCGATTTGAGAAAGCTCGCATTATCGGAGCGCGGGCGCTCCAAATCAGCATGGGATCGCCGATCCTCATCGACGTGCCGAGCGGGGTCGTCGACCCGATCGAAATTGCGTGGGTCGAGTTCAACAGCGGCGCGATCCCAATCACCGTGAAACGGGACACGTAGACCCTCTGGACGGAGTCGGTGCATCCCGGGCCTCCCGCACCCTTCCGGAATTCGCACTCCGAGTCGTAGTATTCATATAGAACCGCATACACATTATTGACCGCGCAAAAACCTCTTGGAGGTGGGGCACCATGGAGCGAAAGAGCAAGGAGATTCAGGCAAAAGACGGACAGACGAGCCTGGCGAGGACGACCGTATCGCCCTTCGCCTGGTTGGACGACATGGACCGATGGTTCGATACCTTCCGCCGGAGCTTCGAGGAGCGCTTCTGGGGAGGTCCCCTCGCCCGCTGGAGCGACACCGAGCTGCGCGTCCGCGAACCCGTCGTCGATCTGATCGACAAGGGTTCCGAGTTCGTGGTGCGGGCGGAACTCCCCGGCGTCGCAAAGGAGGACGTCGACCTAACCGTCACGAACGACGGGATCGAGATCCGCGCGGAGACGAACCGCTCCCGGGAAGAGAAGGAGAAGACCTACGAGTACCGCGAGCGGACCTACCAGGCCCTCCACCGCATCCTGAGCTTCCCGGAGGAGGTCAAGGCCGACCTCGCCGCGGCGACACTGAAGGACGGCGTCCTCGAGGTCCGGGTCCCGAAGAAGGAGCCGACCCCGGAGCCGAAACCCGTCAAGGTGCCGGTCGAGTGACTC
>Ga0209236_1000133_pt1 | contig 38392 bp, 38 predicted proteins | sample GraSoi013_1_40cm_FD_185819 | JGI IMG/M metagenome (GOLD analysis project Ga0209236, IMG submission 185819) | Grasslands soil microbial communities from the Angelo Coastal Reserve, California, USA - Sample 09_27_2013_1_40cm (SPAdes) (version 2) | ecosystem: Environmental > Terrestrial > Soil >... | reverse complement strand
TGGTGATGGTGCCGCGGTCCCTCCTCGAGCTCCGCGCCACGCCGTCCCAAGAGTGGACTGTGGTCCCCCCCCGCGTGGATCCCACCCGACCGCTCGCCGGTGGCCGCGACGGCTATGTGGTCTGCCCGAATTGCCGCCATCGGGACACGCTGCCCGAAGCCCGCGTCGCGAAGCTGCGCTGCGCGCGCTGCAATGACGTGTTCACCATCCTTTGGGACGAGCCGTACCTGCGCACGGGGCGCGGCCATCGCGAACGCGGCGCGGTGCCGGGGGCGGGGCCGGCGCGCGCGTCCCGCGAAGTCCCGCTCCCTCCGTGGACCACACTCGCTCCGGACCGCCGTATGACCCGGCGTCGTGTCCCCGCAGACCGCCGCGCGCACCTCGAGCGCCGCATTGCCGAACGCCGCGTGCTGCCGTCGGCCGTCATGCGTCCCGAGCGCCGCATAGCCCAGCGGCGCGGCATCCTGAACCGGCGGAGCGGTCGCGAGCGGCGCGGTGGAATCGAGCGGCGCCAGAGAGCGGCGGGCTGGTAGACGCCGCGAGAGTCCCAAGACGCGCTCCAGATCCCGCTCTTCGAGCTGACGAAAAAACTCTCTCCGAAGAACGACCCGAACTACGGGACGGGAGTGCACTCGTCGCCGGCTGGACGGGCTACACGTCGATCGTCGTTGTGCCGAAGGACTGAAGCGACCCCCGATCCCCTGACCGGCCCGCACGCCAGCTTCAAGCGCGTGTCAGGCAGCTGCATCTGTGCACCGGGGCTAACCGGGCCTCACCTAACGAGACGCTTGAGGTAGAAGTGCAGCGTGTCCGCTTCGACGAACATCCCCACGAGCTCCCAGCCATCGGCGCCGAGAACGTTGAGGTCAGCGTCCTCAGGTGGCTGCTCGGTCAGCCGCTGGCGAACCAGATGCTTGTACTCCCACACCGGATGCACGAACACCATGGGAGGTTGAATCTTGACCTCCGATCGCTGCCGTGGGACTGCGGGAACCTCCGGCAATCTCAAAGGCCGGCGCGTCGGATGCTGGAGATGCTCAGGAATCAAGATGGGCAGCTGCCTAACGGATCGCGCTTAAGCTGCGGCGGTGCGTCAGGCGGGCGCCGCGATGATTGAGACTACCACGGAGCGGGCTGGCGCACAAACGTACTTCCTCCAAAAAAACCGGGCGCCGCCCGCTTCAAGCGCTTGTTAGGCGGCGCCCATTCCGAGGCGCCGCGCGAGCAGCGCCAGCGCGGCCGCGATGGCGGCGAGCGCCACCACGATGAGGACACGACGACGGACTCGGCGTAACGCTGCCCAGCTCAGCTCGTCGAGGTAGTAGACACCAGGCCCAGCTTCGGGCAGCACCGCTCGTTGGCGTACCTGCGAAATGCCAGGCGCTCGTGCACGCCCAAAGCGGCTGGTGTGACCGGCTGCTGGCGCCGAAGTCGCGCCGGCTTGGCGAAATGCCGCGACGATCTGCTTCTCCTTCAGAAGGATGACCGCGCCAGCGGCACTCGCGCCCATAGTAGTGGTCTCCTTCTACGAATCAGAGGCGCCGTCTAACGGATCGCGTTTGAGCTGCGGCGCCTGGCTTGGTTCGTCACAAATGGAATTCTACGATGACTGCGGAGCGCCGCCAGCTCCAAGCGCGTTGCCCCCCGATTGGAAGGCTTGTTGAACGCGGCCCACGGAACGAGCGGTGCGCGAGCGCGTGGCGCACCGGGGAGGTGGAGCGCGGCGAGCCGCGCCTTCCTCGCCAGCGTCGGCGCTCGGCTCCCGTGGAACTACCGTACCCAAGGAATGAACGGAAGGAAGGTTATGGGGCGGGCGCCCGCCCCCCAACGGATCGCGCCTAAGCTGCGGGCGACTCGCCCGCAGGGGCGCTACCCGCGCCAGGCGCTCGCAGGCAAGAGCCTGTTCCTGACGAACGCGGTACGGGGCGTCGTGGCGCTCGGGTCGCTCGACGGGGAGCCTGTCCCGGCCGATCTCCGCACCGCCGAGCTGGCGCGTCGCTTCTGGCCCGAGGCTTAGGTCGGGCCCTACGGCTTGATCAGCTGCTGCCGCCCGTCTTTGTTGATCTTATGGAAGCGACTGGCCTCGCCATGAGCGATGGCGTAGCGTCGGGTTGGCCACGCGACGCATGCGCGCTCGTCACAGGAGGCCAGTCATGTACTTCGCCGGACTCGATGCTCATCTAAGGTATGTCTCCGTCGCCGTGCTGGACAGGAGCGGAGAGCTCGCGCTGGAGACGACCGTCTCAACCCGGGAGCCCGAGCGGCTGCTCGCGGCGCTCGCGCCCTACCGCCCGCTGGAGGTGGTGGTCGAAACCTGCCCGTTCTGGCCCTGGCTCCACGACCTGCTCGTGCCCGCCGGGATCCGCTTCCACCTCGCCCACGCGAAGCAACTGCGGGCGATCGCGACGGCTCCGCAGAAGAACGATGCGGTGGACGCCCGACTGCTCGCCCGGATGCTGCTCTCCGGACTCATCCCGGAGGCGTACCCGCGGCCCGCGGACCAACGGGACCTGCTGCGGCTGCTCCGCCACCGCACCGCTTTGGTCCGCTTCCGGACGCGGCTCGCGGGTCGGATCCACTCGCAGCTGCACCAGCAGCGCCTCAGCCTACCCCGGGAGAAATTGCTGCGCCGGGCAACCCGCGGGTGGCTGGCGGAGACCGCCGGGCCCCGGCTCACGGTCGAGCAGCGGGCGATCGTCACCACGCACTTGGAGCTAATCGATCATCTCACGCCACTCATCCGCGCCCTCGAGCGGCGCATTGCGGACGCGGCCGCGGGCCATGTCACCGCCCGCTTGCTGGCGACGATCCCCGGCATCGGGCCGTATCGGAGCCTGCTCCTGGCCGCCGAGCTCGTGCCGATCACGCGCTTCCCCCGCGCCGAGCACCTGGTGAGCTACGCCGGCCTCGCACCGGTCACGCGGAGCTCAGGCGGCCACACGCACCACGGCAGCATTCCGCCGGCGGCCAACCGGTGGGTCCGCGGCGCGCTCGTCTCAGCGATCCCGAGCCACGTGCGCTACGCGCCGACGAGTCGGGTGACGGTGGCCTACGAACAGCTGAAGGCGCGACTCGGGTGGCGGGTGGCGCGCGTCGCGGCTGCCCGCAAGTTGGCCCGCGTCGTGTATGTGATGCTGACCCGCCGGACACCCTGGGGTGGCGCTCCGGCGGCTAGCGACGGTAGGGACGAGGTCCAGAACTCACATGTCGCTCCGACGACCTCATCGTGTTGATTGACCCGTCCCGCTCGTATAGCCAGATCATGGGGCCCTGACCCCGCATAGGTGTCCGAGCCGTCGCCGGCTCGTCGGTGATCGAGAGCGAACGTCGTGGAAACCGCGCGCATGCAGACGTCGCTGGTGGAAGGAAGAGGAAGAGGAAGAGGAAGCAAAGCCGGTGACGCTTCGGGTCACCGGCCGGAGGGAGTACACTCTCTTGACGCCAGTCGCTTCATAGGTGTGAGTTCTGCTGTGAGTTTCGATCGTGATGGCGGTCGCGAGGCGTCACTTACTTGGTGCCCGGGGCGACCTCGTCGAGGTCCGCCGCCAGCGCGAGCGCGGCGGCCCTGCGGCCCAGCGCGAGTCCCGCCTCAAAGTCGAATCGATAGTGAATTCCCGCATACAGCCGCGACAAGCTCGCCTCTTGGGCGGCAGCTGCCAGTCGAGCACGCTCGCTTGGGAAGGCGGCGGTGAGTACGCTAGACATCGCGCCCGAAATGCAGGAGTGGGCGGACGGGTACGACGGGTGCTGCGGCGTCGGGAATACGGTGTGGATACCCGCGTCTGCCTGCCCGGGCCGGATGTACCAGTAGTGGTACTTGGCATCGAAGCATCCGATGATCGCGTCGTAGCTCGCGGCGCTCATCAGGAACATGATCCGCGCGGCTTCCGCGTCGCTGCGGTGGTGCGAAACGATCAGCTCGCGCGCGATTCCCATGAAGGCGGAGTCGGATCGCGGCGACTGGTTCCTGTTCCAGTAGTTCGCGATGTCGATCTGCGCTTGGGTCCGGGTGTCCGAGATGTGACGAACCTCGGCCAGCGCCGCGTTGAAGGCGGGGCTTCCAAATAGGGGTGGCGGAGGCGACCGCAGCTGATCCTGGGACGTGAGGAAGAAGGGACGCGCGCCGAGGCCGCCGCGTGCGATCACAGGCGGGGGGGCGTAGATCCAGCGGCCAGGTCCGAGGAGTGGCGGTCCCACGGGCGGGAGCAGTGGATCCACGAGCCCGTAGAGGTCGCCCTGCGCGAAGGTGAGCACCCGCGCGCCTGCCGCCCGACCGATCGCTTCACCTGCAGCGAAATCCGCGTGCTGCGCGCCAGGCCACGGGTCGGACGCCTGTTGCGCGTCGAGCGCGGCTTCGAGCTGGGCGCTGCTGAGGGGGAAGAACGAGCTCAGCACGGCGACGGAAGCGCCACCGATGGCCGCAGCGATCGGGGGGTGCGGCCCAGGGGCTGCCTGCGCCGCCTCGGCAGCGCGGAGCTGAGCGAGCGAGAGATACGCGGACAGGCGCCTGGCGTTAATCCCGGGCGTTGGCGCTGCCGTCGCCAGATCGGACGCCAGCTTGTTCCAACTTACCGTTGCGCCGGCCTCCCAGAACTTGACGGCGCTGAACGCCACTGTCGCGCTGGAAGCCACGGTCGCGTCGGTAGGGTGGGGGCGGTCGATACCGCAGGCCGCGCCAAGGAGCGCGGCCGGGCCGAGCACGAGCAAACGTTTGAACATGGTGCCTGCCTCCGGGAGATGGTGGATCGGCGCTGCGCTTGTGGTCAAAGCCGATGGGATCGCCCCACCAAAAAAACGACCGGCCAAGCGCATCTCTCGCTCAGTCGGTTTCGCGACTTGCTCCCCTCGAGGCATGGGCGAGCCGCACGACGTCGCACCTCGAGGATCACAGCATCTGAGTTGCGTTCCAATATGCACCAGGCAGCGTGGACCGCAAGGTCGCTGACGGCATCACAAATGTGCTCTTCAACGGGGGGGAGCTCGCGCCTTGGGCGGTTCTGGCGGCTCCTGCACCCGAGTCGCATCTTCATCACGGTCTCACCTCAAGCCGATGAACCGATACCGCCCGACTTCCCAGATGCAGCTGATCCAAGACTGGATCGCGCAGCTGCGGGTGCCGTGACATGAGTCCTCGACCACGAGACGCGGCGCCACCGCAAGCGCAAGGCGAAGGCAGGAGCAAGCCCGCCATGACCGCGCCCGAGGCGCCCACCGCGCCGGCGTCGCTCACCCGCAAGCCGCTGGATGAAGAGATCGACGTCTACGGCTTGACCCACACCGGCAAGGTCCGCACGGTAAACCAGGACCAGTTCCTGCTCGCCTCGCTGCGCAAGCGCATGGAGGTCCACCTCACGAGTTTGCCAGACGTGACCCGGCTGAAGCTGGAGGACGACCGGCTGGCATTCCTCGCGATGATCGCCGACGGCGTCGGCGGCAGCGCGAATGGGGCAGTGGCGAGCCGGCTGGCACTGGAGCAGGTCACCCAGTACGTGACCCAGAGCCTGCGGTGCTACTACGGCGCCGACGCGCGCGAGGCGTCGTTCATCGATGTGTTGCAGCAGGCGGCGCTACAAACCCACGCGGAGGTGCTGCGGCACGCCTCGCTGGATCCGGACCTCGAGGGCATGGCCACGACATTGACCGTGTGGATCGGGGTATGGCCGTGGGTGTACGTGCTGCAGGTCGGCGACTCGCGCTACTACGTGTACCGTGCGGGCGAGCTGCTCCGGATCACGCGCGATCAGACGATCGCGCAGGAGCTGGTCGATCGGGGCGTGCTGACTCGGACGGATGCATTCGACTCGCGGTGGGCGAGCGTGCTGTCGAGCGCGATCGGCGGGCCGCAAACGGCTCCCATGGTGACGCGCCTGCAATCGGATTGGCGCAACGTCCACCTGCTGTGCACCGATGGCCTCACCAAGCATGTGTCGGATGAGCGGATTAAACAGCGGCTCGCCACGATGACGTCCGCGAAGCAGGTGTGCGAGGATCTGCTCCAAGAGGCCCTGGACGGCGGGGGCCGCGACAACATCACCATCATCGTCGGCCGGACGGTGCGGAAGGACTAGGGATCGCGGCTTCAAATCCCGTCGTCCCGACTGGTTAATGACGAAGCCTCACAGTCATTCCGGACTGTGGGGCTTTGCTTCGAAACTTTTCCATCCGCTCGTTGCGTATATCCCGCTAACCTTTGACCGCGTCCGTTCAGCGACGGAGGGCACATGAGCTCGGCCCGCAATCCAGGAAGAGTGGTTGGATACTGGTATCTGCTCCTTGTTCTGCTCGGCCCGCTGAGTCTCATCTACATCCCCAACAAACTTTTCGTGCAAGGCAACGCGGCCGCCACGGCCAGCAACATCGCTTCGCACGAGTGGCTCTTCCGAGTCGGCATGCTGAGCGACCTGGTCGGTGCCGTCGTCCTGATCTTCCTCGTGCTCGCGTTTTACCGGTTGTTCAAAGGGGTCGACCAGCAACTCGCGGCGCTGCTCGTGATCGTGGGCGGCGTGATGCCCGCGCTCATCAATTTTGTAAACGTGGTGAACGAGGCCGGCGCGCTGTTAGTCACGCGGGGCGGGGATTCCTGGAGTGGTGACTTCTTGTCGGTCTTCGACAAGCCGCAGCGCGACGCCCTCGTCATGCTGTTCGTCCGCCTCCATCACTACCAGATCGTTGCCGCCGAGACCCTGTGGGGGTTATGGCTGTTCCCTATGGGAGCCCTCGCCTACAAGTCACGCTTCGTGCCGCGATTCATTGGCGTGTGGTTGATCATCAATGGCGTCGCCTACCTGGTTCTGAGCCTTACGGGGTTATTCTTCCCCGAATATCAGGACAAGGTGTTTACGTTCTCCCAGCCCGCCCTGTTCGGGGAGCTGGCGATCATGTTGTGGCTCGTGATCAAAGGCGCCAACCCACCGGTGGTGGAACCATCGACCGCTGCCCGGCCTGCATGAGGTGATCGAGGTGTCCTCACGAGCGGGGGGGTGGACCTGGCAGGAATCGCCGCGCGCAAGCAACATAAGCGCCCGAGGCCCACCCTCACTGGAGGACCCTTTGCCCAAGACACTGGTGCTTTCCATCAACGCACTCTGCGCCTCGCTCGTGTGGGCGCAGTCACCTTCGCCACAAAGCAAGGTCTCGGTCCATTGGGAGGAACTGACGGCGGCCGAGTTCCGCGACGCCATCAGTCGTGCGCAAGGCACCTGCCTGCTTCCGTTCGGCATCATGGAGAAGCATGGGGCGCATCTTCCCTTGGGTAACGATCTGCTCAACGTGCGATACGTCGCACTCAATGCGGCCCAGCAGGAATACGCCATCGTTTTTCCAGAGTACTACTTCGGGCAAATCCTCGAAGCGAAGCATCAACCAGGCACAGTGGCATACAGCCGCGGACTGCAGCTTCAACTGCTGCAGGAGACGACCGACGAGATGGCGCGCAATGGCTGCAAGAAGATCATCATCGTGAACGGGCACGGCGGCAACAACAGCCTGCTCCCCTTTTTCGCGCAGACGCAGCTCGAGGCGCCGCATGATTACGTCGTGTACGTCCTGGGAATCACGCGCAGCGCGCAGGGCGAGCCGAAACACAAGTCGAACCCCGCGACCGATATGCATGCCGGCGAAAGCGAAACGTCCTTGAGCATGATCGCGCGGCCCGACCTCGTGCACCTGGATCGCGCTCCGCAGGAATCCGGTGCCGATCAGGCGCGCCTAAAGCTGCCGGAAGGCCTGTACACCGGCATCTGGTGGTACGCGCGTTTCCCCAATCACTATGCGGGCGAAGGCGCCGTGGCGTCGCGCGAGCTCGGCGAGTTCGAAGCGAAGACGTGGATCAACGGCATCGTGCAAGCGATCCGCGCCGTCAAGGCTGATCAGGAGAGCCTGCGATTGCAGAATGAGTTCTACGAGCGGAGCAAGCACCCGCTGGACACGCCGCAGTAGGATCGCGACCACGGCCATACTGCCTGACTATTGCAGGTAAAATGCGTAAAGCGCTCCCTCAGCGGTCACGAGCACATGTTGGCGGCCGCCCACGGTGTAGGTCTCCGCGGCGTTCTCGATCGAGCCGATATGGGCGTGCCAGAGAGGCACTAGGGGCTGTGTCCCCTTCAAGCCAAAAGCAACCAAATTCCCGGACCCGTCGTTGGCAAACAGCAGACCGCCCGCCGTTGTGAGCAAACCAGTGCCACCACCAAATCCGCCCGCCGATCGTTCGAAGCGATATCTCCAGGCGACCTTTCCCGTCTGGTAATCGATCGCGGCGATATGGGTTCCGAGCGATCCAACAACATCCTGCTCGCTCCCGCCGAGCCCGACGAGCATGCGCGGATCTTTGTTCGTCAGGTAGTACATCGCGTAGAGCTCGCGCACGACGACATAGAAGAGACCGGTCTGGGGATCGTAGCTGGGCGGATACCAGTTCGTCGCGCCCCCGTTATCGGGCGATACCAGCGAGCCGGCGATCGTGTTGTCCTTCTCAGGGTTCCGTACTAGCTGTCCCTTGGCCTTGATGGCTTGCGCCCAGTTCGCCGCGTCCGAGTACTTCGACGTGAGCAGGTGCTCGCCAGTGGTCCGGTCCAGCACGTAGAAGTAGCCGTTGCGCGACGCCTGCATCGCCATCTTGCGCGGCTTCCCCTCGAACATCCCGTCGACCAGCACGGACGGCTGCGTCGAATCCCAGTCGTGCGTGTCGTTGGGCGAGGTCTGGAAGTACCACGCCAGCCTTCCGGTGTCTACGTTCACCGCGACCACCGAGCAGGTGTACAGGTTCGTGTGCACGTCGCGCGGTGCGCGCAGCATTGCCGTGTAGGCCGGCGTCGGATTACCCGTCCCGAAGATGTACAGATGCGTCTCGGGATCGTACGAACCCGGCATCCAGACCTGCGCGCCCCCGTGCTGCGCCGCGTCTAGGGTGGCCCAGGTTTCCAGCCCCGGATCCCCCTGCTTCATCGGCACGGTGTAGAACTTCCACTGCAGATCCCCGGTCTTGGGATCGAAGGACTGCAGAAACCCCGGCGCGTCCAGATCGTCGCCCGTGCCCACCAGCACATGATCGCCGACCACCACTGGCGCCGTCGTCGAGAAATACTGCTGGCTGAAGTCGGCGATTTCCCTGTGCCAGCGCTCCGCGCCTGTCTTTGCGTCCAGCGAGACCAGATAGTCGTCCGGCGTCTCGAAAAACAGCCAATCGCCGTACATGGCCATGCCGCGATTGCCGATGTGCGTGCCGCCGCGCGACTTCCACCAGTAGTGCCACAGAACGTGCCCATCCAGCGCGTCCATCGCCCAGGCATTGTCCGGCGCTGTGACGTACAAAATGCCGTTCACCTGCAAAATCGATCCTGAGAGACGGGGCGATCCGCTGGTCGATCCGGGAATGTTCACCGGATTCTCCGCCACACCCCCGGTCATCGTCGCAGTCGCGGGTGGCCCGAAGAATCCCCCTTCGCCGCCGCCGGGTCCCGCCGTCAGACGGCTCACCCACGCCAGGGAGAGATGCCTAACGTTGGTCGTGTCGATCTGCGTCAGGGTGCTGTAACGACGCTGGGAATAGTCGCCCGCGTAGGTCGGCCACGAGTCGGTCGCGGGCTTGGTCAGCAACGCGGGATCCAAAGCCTGGCCCGCCAGCGACCCGCGTGGCAAACAGAACGGAATCAAGAGAAGAAGCGTGACTTTCATTTCAAGCTGACGAGGTACGTCGTGAGGCTATGGATATCGGAATCCCGCCACTTCGGGAGCATGTCGATATGCCATTGCAGTGGATTGGTGACTACGACCTTCGGGATCGAATCGCGTCTGGCGAAGCTGCGGTAACTACCGTCTGGCTCTCTCAGAGCAACGACGAAGGCGGAGATGTGATCAAGATCTCCCGTTATGGTCTGCCCCGAGAGTAGCGTGACCGTCACCGTCGTAGGCGGCACCTTCGGCGGTGCAGCGCCCGCCGGCCGGCGACCAAAGCTCCTGCCGCCTCCGCCGGACACGATCAGGTTTTGAATCGTCTTGGGTTCGTACCTGGCGCCGATCCCGGCGAGGTCTCCGGTAGCCGAGTGGCATTGCGTGCAGTGTCCAGCGCCGTTGAAATAGGCTTCCCCTTCCTTGGCGTTGCCCACCAGGATATCGAGTGTGCTGGGCGCGCCCCGATCGGAAAGCGGCTGGCTGTGCAACCAGGCAGCGATGGCGGCGATGTCCGTCGCAGTCAAGCTGAACTTTGGCATGCCCTGGGCCGGAATGCCGTTCTGGACGATCGGAGTGATGAGTTCTCCCCGTTGATCAGCCAGAACCAGTTGCGCACGAACCAAGTTCGGTCCCGTTTCTCCGCCCCTGCCGTCCGAGCCATGGCAGAAGCTGCAATTGCTCTTGAAGACCTGTTGGCCATGCGCAACCTGTTCGGGAGGAGCAGGAGGACGCACCGGATAGTCCGGAGCACGATTGCCGCCGCGGCCAGCCTGTGTCGCTGAGGCCGGGCGCGGGGGAGCCTGCGCCGGAGGCTGCGGAGCACACATTGTCGCGGCAAATGCGATGATCACAAAGCCGAGGAACCGAAAATGTCTCCGTGAATGCATCGGTTGACTCCTCAGGCGCATGATGCTGTATGATTTGCGCCGCCAACGTCGCTACCCTGCGATTGCAGCATGAGTTCTACGAGCGGAGCAAGCGTCCGCTGGAGACGCCGCAGTAGCTCTAGCCGAGCAGCAAGCGGTCGATCCTACGGCTGACGTCGCGCAGATACGTCTCATCGCCTTGATCCAGCTCGGCGATGACGCTTCCGGCATAGCCGATGTCGCTGAAGGACCGGCGCACCGCGGGCCAGTCCACGTCGCCGTCGCCGAGGTTTACCCAGGCGTACCCGCTCTCTGTGCGCTTGAAATCTTTGAGGTGGACCTTGACGATGCGTTTGCCCAGCGTGCGAATCCAATCCTGGGGATACCCGTAGAGCACGACATTGCCGACATCAAACCAAGCTTGCACCCAAGGGCTGTGAAACTCGCCGAGGTACTGGACCATTTCGAGCGGGCTGAGCAGAAACTTGTTCCATACTTCTTCGATGGCGATGACGACCTTCAGCTCCTCTGCGAGCGGCATAAGCTTGCGAACTTGTGCTTGTGAGCGCGTCCACGCATCGCGATAGGATGTTTGCGGATTTACCACGGCCGGGACGAGCAGGACCGCATCGGAGCCCCACAGCTTGGCGTTGCGCAGCGACGTGCGCATGCCGCTGAGGCTCTTCTCGACGATCGCAGGATCGCTGGATGAGAGCGGATACTGCCAATGATCCACATTCATGACGGAATCGATGCGGATGCGCGCCGCGTCCGCGGCCTGTTTCAGTGCTTCCGCTTTGCGCTGGTCCGGCTCCGTGAGTGCTTGCACCACCTCAAAGCCGGCGTCGCGGACCAGCTTGAAACGGTCGGCATAACTCAGTTTGCCGGGCACCATATCGAAGACCAGCCCTTTTGTGATCGTGGGCTGCGCCGTCAGGCGGAATGTGGCAAGCGGGCCGGCGGCGAATGCCGACACGCACGTCGCCCCAGAAGACTTCAGAAAATCACGACGCGTGGTTTGCATACGCATCCCCCATCCCTCAGCGCAGCCGGTCCAGGTTGAGTCGTGCATCCCAGACGTCCGTTGATTTCATCAGGTCGTCCCACGTCACCTCGCGTCCTGTGTACGCGGCGGTGCGCGCCATCATGCAGGAGAGTGCGGACTCGGCGCCTTTGTCGGCCTGGTTGTGAAATTTGCCGCTGTTAATGCTCTCGATGAACGCCTTTTTCTTTTCGGGATCAGCGGATTCCAGGTTCGATGTGAAGTTCCCGGTCACGGAAAAGGCCGCGGGCTGACCCTGCGACTGGAGTGAAAGCGGCGCTTGCCATGGCGCATCCCCCCAGATGCCGAGCGGACCGCTGTACGGCGAAAGCGCCGTGCCTTTGGTGCCGAAGAATCGCTCGCTCACGTCCCACCAGCCCTTGGCGAATTGCGTGGAGCTGAACGTGACGGGCACGTCGCCGGGATAGCGGAACAGGACGTTGTAATTGCCATAGCAATCGCCGTCCGCGGCGGGGCGGCCCTGGCGTCCTCCCGTGGCGGCGGCCTTCAGGGGATGCGCCTGGAGGACCCAATTGCAGATGTCGATCACATGGATGTTCTGCTCGACGATGATGTCACCGGAAAGCACGCGGTCGCGCACCCAGTTCCGCAGCCGGCGCTCGGCGGGCGCGGCGTCGGGCCAGGGGGGGCGATCGATGTACCCGGTCAGATAGTAGGCTTCGGCGCAGATGATATCGCCCAGCGCTCCCGCGTGGATGCGGCGGACCAGCTCGACAAAGGGAGGGCAGTCGCGGATCTGGAATCCCACGTCCAGACTGAGCTTGCCCTCGGCGCGCTTCCCAATCTCGCTGACCCGTTTCGCGCCGGGGACGTCCACGGCGACGGGTTTTTCCAGGTACACGTGCTTGCCCGCGGCAACGACGGTTTCGAGGTGTTGCGGATGGAAGTAGGGCGGCGTCGCGATGACAATCGCATCCACCTCCTTCGAGGCGGCGATTTGCTCGTAGGCACGCGGACCGACGAAGAGCTGGCGCGAATCCAGAGCCGCGTATCCTTTTGCCTGCTGCAGCTGATCGAAGTGTGCGTGTGCGGCATCGAGCTGGTCTTGAAACAAGTCGGCCAGTGCAACGACTCGAGCGCCGCCGGTGTCCAGCAGATTCGCTGCGTCTTCCGTACCGCGCCCGCCGCAGCCGAGCAGACCGACGCGGATGGCGGAATTCGCGTGCGTGCCATGCACCAGGGCGGGCTTGATGAACATGGCCGCGGCGGCGGCGGCCGTGACACCCACGAACGTGCGCCGGTCGACCTCAGAATCGCGTGACATGCGTCCTCCGCACTATCCGATGAGCCCTTCCAGGTACAGTTTCGCGGCTCGAACGTCCTCGATCTGCTCGGGGCCGGAAACCTCGCGCTCGATCGTGACCGCACCTTGGTAGTTGAGCCGCTTCAGGCGCGCAATGATCTTCGGAAAATCCACCTTGCCTTTGCCGATGGGCACTTCCTTTCCCAACTCCCTCGGGTTCGTCGGCCAGAGACCGTCTTTGGCATGGATTCCCTGGACATAGGGCGCGAGGATCTCGATGGCGTCGACCGGATTCGCCTTGCCGTAGAGGATCAGGTTGGCAAGATCAAAGTTGACGCCCTGATTGTCGAGACCGATGTCCTGCATCGCCCGCACGAGCGTAATGGGCGTTTCCTGCCCGGTTTCATAGCGGAAGTGTTGACCGTGGCGCCGGCAATACTCCACTACTTCGCGCATGGCCGCGACCGTCTCTTTGTAGACCGGATCGTTGGGATTTTCCGGAATGAACCCCGCGTGACTTTGCACCGCGGGAATGCCGCATGCTTTGGCAAAGTCCGAGGCCTGTTTCATCCGGGCGATGCGCGCGGAGCGGGTGTCCCGCGGAACGACGCCGATCGTCAGCGGCCCCTCGTAAAAATCCCAAACCTCGCGACCTGGTCCGCCAACCACCACGGACGTCGCCTCAATCTGGTGCTTGCTTAGAGCCTGCAGGAGTCGCGTGCTCAGTCCTTGCGCGAAATCCTCCACGTACACCTGACAGGTGGGCAGGCCGAGGTCATGCACCTTGGCAATGGCTGCCTCAGGATCTTTTCCGATTCCGATGATCAGACCAAGACGCAGGGGCTGCTTCGGCTGGGTGAACAAGGTCGGACTGAGGTGAGCCGCGAGGACTCCCGCGGATGTCTGAACGAATTCTCGGCGGTTGAATGTCGTGTTCATGACTGTGCAGCATGATAATCGGTGAACTTCGCTTGCGACGCAACGCCTCGAGAACGCAAAGCGATACATCGACCAGATCGCGGCACAATGGGACGACGCGGCCGAACGCTTGAGGGCGTTCGTCGAAGATCAAGAATGACCAGCGACGAGGAAACCATGACTACTGGTGCTTCCCCTGGCCTTTCAAGATTCGCACGATCGCAACCATGGTGTTCCAATTCCGCGTCGTCACCGGCGCGCCGACCAGTTTGTCGATCTGGCCCAGATAGCCGATCGTTTTCATGTGACGACGGTACACTCCGAAGACGAATCGGTCTTGCGACGCGATCACTCGCAACAACCACCTCCCACGTGGCGGAAGGGTGATTGGAAGGGAAGCCCGGACGCGGCCGGCTTTCGTCAGGATGCTCACGAATCGAACAACATCAGGCCGTGACGGCTCAGTTCCAAACGGATGCTCCGTTTCCAGACGGATGAGATCGCGGCCGTCGCACAGCACGACGTCCGTTTCGAATGGCAGCTTCCGGAGCAATTCAGCACGGAACCCTGCTCGAGATCCAGGTTTGCGCACTACAAACGTGCCGGCAGCACCCACATTCACGACATCATAGTCACTCAAGTCTCGTGCGAGGATGCTTGGCCGAAACGTCCTGTGCCCGCCAACATTGACACCCCGGAGGAAAACAACGAGAGCCATACCGTGCCGAAATTACTTGCCGAACGGCTCGAAACGGTACGCGAGCTCCGGACCTCGGTCACCCTCGTACGCGAGTTGTGCGACGAGCAGCGCAAACGGTTCGGTGTAACGGGCGATCCGTAAGGGCCCAGCGTCCACAGGCTCGAACCCCACATCGCGGATCAGCTGAGCGGCAATCTTCTTGCTGCCCGCATCGTCCCCGCAGTAGACGAGGCTGGGTCTCCTGGCTTTGCGCCGAGCCTCGAAGACGCCAAACAGCACCTCGCTCGGCACCGTGTTGAAGGCGGAGACGATCCGAGCCTGTGGAACTCGCTTTGCAAGCTGTTCCGCGCCCGAGGACGTATGGGCGATCACGAGGCCGGTATCGTCGGCATTCATCGGGAGCGAGCAGCTGACGATCACCTTGCCCGACACATCGCCTGCTTGCTTCAACACGTCGTCGACTCGGGACCAGTGCACCGCCAGCAAGAGCGCGTCCGCGTCGCGCGCGGCTTCACCCGGCGTGCCAGCCCGCGCGTTCCCCTGCGCCTCACGTGCGAGCTTCTTCAGCTTCTGCTCGCTGCGCGCGTAGCTGAACACCACGTCATGCCCGGCACGCGCGAGGATCGTTCCGAGCTTGCCGCCCATCAATCCTGAGCCCAGGACGCCAATGTGCATGTCAGAGACCGGTCCTTTTCTCCAGGTGCTCGGGGTAGCGCGCGCCCTGGATCGTGATGTGTGAGGCGGCGCTCTCGATCTCACGGAGATCGTCGGCGGTCAGTCGGATTGCCGCGGCGCCGATGTTTTCTTCCAGGCGCGCCAGTTTGGTCGTTCCCGGGATTGGCACGATCCACCGCTTCCGGGCGAGCAGCCAGGCGAGCGCGATCTGCGCCGGGGTCGCCTGCCTCTTTTCCGCAATGGTCCGCAGGACGTCCACGATGGTCTGATTCGCCTTACGCGCCTCAGGTGTGAAGCGCGGCACGATGTTGCGGAAATCCGAGCTCACGAACGTCGTCTTCTCGTCGATCGTGCCCGTCAGGAAGCCCTTGCCGAGGGGACTGAATGGCACGAACCCGATGCCGAGCTCCTCCAGGGTTGGCAGCAGCTCTTCTTCAGGGCGTCTCCACCACAGTGAGTATTCGCTCTGGACCGCGGTGACCGGCTGGACGGCGTGTGCGCGGCGGATGGTTTGCACTCCTGCTTCAGACATCCCGAAGTGTTTCACCTTTCCTTGCCGGATCAAGTCTTTGATGGTTCCCGCCACCTCTTCGATCGGCACGTTCGGGTCGACCCGGTGCTGATAGTAGAGATCGATGACATCGGTCCGGAGTCGTTTCAGCGAACCCTCGACGCTCTGCTTGATGCGCTCGGGCCGGCTGTCCTGCACCTGCTGCCCGCCGGAATCATGTTTGATCCCGAACTTGGTGGCGATCACCACCTGAGCGCGCACTGGCGCCAACGCCTCGCCAACCAGCTCTTCGTTGCTGTACGGACCGTAAATCTCGGCGGTATCGAAGAATGTGACGCCGCGCTCCACGGCCGTGCGGATGAGCGCGATCATCGCCTGCTTGTCCGGTGGGAGACCGTAGCTCTGGCTCATCCCCATGCAGCCGAGCCCGAGTGCCGAAACCTCCAGATTGCTGTTCCCAAGTCTGCGCTTTTGCATTGGTCGCTCCTTCAGGGCTTCACGATGACTCTCCGACGGGCGCGGGCTCGTCGAGGGCGAGCGACGTGGACAGCTCGCGGTAGGCGTCGATCTGCGCCTGGAGATCGGCGACGTGCTGCTCGGCGAGGGCGATGGCATCGGCGCCAGCGATGAAGCGGCGCGGCGGCGGATCCTCCCCGGCGATCGCTACCAGCGCCCGTGCGAGCTTCGCCGGGTCGCCGCCTTGCCGGCCGTTCTGTGCCTGCCACCACTTCAGCTGCTCCGCGTTGCGGTCGGCGTAGTCCTCGATGGACGGCTCGGCGTACGTCACCGACGCCGGCTCCAAGAGCTCGGTGCGGAAGAACCCCGGGTTGACGATGGTGGTGGTGATGCCGAACGGCGCGACCTCCTGCTGCAGCGACTCCATCCAGCCCTCGAGGCCGAACTTCGCCGCGGCGTATGCCGAACAGAACGCAAAGCCGACGATGCCCGCGGTCGACGAGATCGAGACAATGTGCCCTGAGCGCTGCTTGCGCATGACCGGCAGGACGGCGCGGGTGACGTTCATCGCGCCGATGAGGAGCGTCCCGAGCTGCCGTTCGATCTGCTCCGGCGTCAGCTCCTCGAAGTAGCCGGCAAAGAAGTTGCCGGCATTGTTGACCAGCACGTCGATGCGGCCGAACCGGTCGACGGCGGCTTGCGCTGCCGCCACGGCGTCGGCGCGGTTGGTGACGTCCAGCTTGAGGACCAGCAGGTTGTCCGACCGTCCCACGGCCTTGGCCACGGCGTTGCTGTCCCGGCCGGTGGCCACGACCGTGTGGCCTGCGGCCAGGGCGGCCTTGGCGAAATCGACGCCCATGCCACGGCCGGCACCGGTTATGAACCAGATCCTCTTGTTCGTCATGGTATCTCGCTCCTGATTGGTTTATCAACGCCCTCTATGATCCGGCTTCGTGGTGTCCGTCGCTGACCTTTTCCATCCAGTCCACGACCTTGCCCTTGAGCTGTTCCTGAATCGCGATGTGCGTCATGGCGGTGGTTGCCGCGGCGCCGTGCCAATGCTTCTCACCCGGCGGAATCCAGATCACGTCACCGGGTCGAATCTCCTCGACCGGCCCTCCCCAGCGCTGCGCCCGACCAGAGCCAGCCGTCACGATCAGGGTCTGGCCCAGCGGGTGCGTGTGCCAGGCCGTCCGCGCGCCGGGCTCGAAGGTGACGCTGGCACCGGACACGCGTGCCGGATCGGGGGCCTGGAACAGAGGGTCGACACGTACTGTGCCGGTGAACCACTCAGCGGGTCCAATGCCCGAGGGTTGTGAGCCACTTCTCTTGATGTCCATTGGGCCAATCGTAACCGGACCGTGCCGGCCTAAGTAGCCCGTAAAATCGAGAAGGGTTTGTGAGTAGTATTCACAAATGGTGCGCGACGAGCTGAGCGTCCTATCCGCGTTCCTTGCTGTGGCGGAGGAACGGAGCTTTACGCGGGCGGCGAAACGTCTTGGGGTGTCTACCTCTGCGCTCAGCCACGCGATGCGGGGGCTGGAAGAGCGGTTTGGCGTACACCTGCTCGCGCGCACCACGCGCAGTGTTGCCCCGACCCCTGCCGGAGAGCAGCTCATCACGCGTCTGCGCCCGGCGCTGGGCGACATTCGGGGAGCCGTGGACCTGATTACCGGGCTGCGTGACCGGCCGGCGGGACGGGTGCGTTTGGTAGTGTCGCCCATTGCCGCGACGACGGTGCTCGCACCGAAGCTGGGACAATTCGCGCACGCTTACCCGGACGTCGTGCTCGATGTGACGACGGACGAGAGCCGCTTCGACATCGTCGCCGCGGGTTTCGACGCTGGGATTCATTTTGGGGAATTCATCGAACGGGACATGATCACGTTCCGCGTATCCCAGGACCACCGGCCGGCCATCGTGGGTTCGCCCCGCTATTTCGAGTCGCATCCCAAACCGGCATCGCCGCGGGACCTGCCAAGCCACCGCTGCATCAACTTTCGACACGGATCCGCCGGCGTGTACCGGTGGGAGTTCGACAAGGGCAAGCAGTCCCTCACCGTCGCGGTGAACGGGCCGCTGATCGTCGATGACGTGGAGATCATGGTCCGTGCAGCGATCGATGGCGTAGGTCTGGCGTTCATGTCGGAGGAGCGCGCGGCGCCGCACCTCGCGAGCGGGGAACTCGTGCGCGTGCTGGAAGATTGGTGTCCACCGTTTCCGGGCTTCTTCCTTTATTACCCGCGTCAACGGCAGCTATCAGCGGCACTCGCGGCGCTCATCGAGACCCTGCGCCTGTAGCTGCTGGGTCGGATCAGCTCGATCGCTTGCCGCGTCCGCCGAGCGCGCCTACGTTCCTGCCATGTCCAAGCAGCGCGAGCCGGTCAGTTTCCTGGTGTTCTCTGCGTCGCTCCGGGCTGGCTCCCTCAATACGACGCTTGCCAAACTCGCCGCCAGCACGATCGAGCGACAGGGCGGGGCGGTTGATCTCACCGCGATGAGCGCGTTGGATGCTCCCTCCTACAATCAGGATGCGCAAACGCGGGAGGGCTTTCCACCCGGCGCCGCGGAGCTGCGTCGCCGGCTCGACGCGACCGACGGGTTCGTCATCGCCTCGCCGGAGTACAACGGGTCCATGCCCGGGCTGCTGAAAAACCTGATCGATTGGGTGTCGCGGTTCCGGCCGCAGCCGTTCAACGGCAAGCACGCGCTGTTGCTGTCGGCTTCACCCTCGATGGCCGGCGGCAATCGCGGCCTGTGGGCGCTGCGCGTACCCCTCGAGCATCTGGGTACGCGCGTCTATCCCGACATGTTTTCGCTGGCGCAAGCGCACCAGGCGTTCGATGCGCAAGGCAAGATCGCCGATCCGCAGCTTGCCGGCCGCCTCGACCAAACGATCGCTGGCTTCATGGATCTCGCCGAGGCCGCGAAGCATTACCCCTGCGCCAAGACCGCCTGGATCGAATTCCTGGGTGAGCATCCCAATTCCCCGATCGACCGGGTGGACCAGCCCGCGCAACCGGCGTCGAAGCACAGCTCGTGAGCAGGGCAGCAAACACGGCCTTAGGTGACACTTCATTGATCATTTGGTGAACGTCCGCACGCAGATTGCTTGCCGTGCCCGCCGAGCGCGTCTACGTTCCGAACATGACCACGCCGCTCATGACGGCGGAAGAGCTGCTGCAGACGAATATCCCCAACAAGTGCACGGAGTTGGTTCGTGGTCGGCTCATCGTCCGCGAGCCGCCCGGGGGGCGTCACGGTCTTGTGGCCATGACGTTGGCCATTCGACTCGGCAACTACGTCGAGCGCATGGAGGCCGGCAAGCTCTTCGCAGCCGAGACTGGTTTCACGCTGTTTCGCGGACCGGACACGGTCCGGGCACCCGATATCGCCTTTGTGCGACGAGAACGCCTCCCCGATCCCATTCCGATCGGCTTCCCCGAGTTGGCGCCGGATCTTGTCGTGGAGGTCCTTTCTCCCAACGATCGTCCCGGCGAAACACTCGCCAAAGTTGGCGACTGGCTCGAAGCGGGGGCGCGATTGGTATGGCTGATTGACCCGGAACGGCGGATCGCTCGTGTCTATCGGCCGGATGGAAGCGAATCCACGATCGCCGCTGACGGGCAGTTGGACGGTGAAGACGTGCTCCCGGGCTTTGCCTGCAGTCTCGCGGGGATTTTTTAACGCGAGAACACCGGCCGCACGCGCCACTAGGTCAACGGCGAGACGTGCTCATGGATGGTCGTCGCCTGACATCTGGTCCATCCCGCGGCTCGCGGTCACGGCGGGTCGGAGGCGGAGATAGACGCTCGCCCCCACCGGTGTGCGGCTGCCGTAAGCCGCTTCGAGGCCGCGCGGCAGGAGGGCCAGGCTGCCGCGCACGCCCACGCCGGCGCGCAGCGGGCCCAAGCCCCGCACCTCGCGCAGGTAGCCGAGCGTGAGCTCCGAGATGCCGTACAGGGCCGGGGGCACACCGCTGGCATCCGGGAAGCCGAGATGCAGCTCCGGCCGCGGCGGCCGACGGGCGAGGTCGAACCGGACGTCGCGAAACGGGGTCGGGGGCGGAGGGATCGCGAGATCCAGGGCGCTCTTCTGCACATACTCGGCGCGTCCGAACACCGTATTCCTGTTGAGCTCCGCGCTACCCTCGATCACAAGGCTGCTGGCAGAACGCCCGGTGCCGACCTGCACGTTGGCCGCGTAGATCACCGCTGCCGACCAGGTGCCTCGTGGGGCAAACGACCGCGTTACCAGCGCGGCGGCGCCCAAGCGGTGCTCGGACTCCGCGGGGGGGAGCTGCTCCGGGGTGTTGAGGAACGCATACCAGGCGCTCAGACTCCAGCTCGGCGTGGGGTTCACGGTGACGCGTCCCGTGTAGGAGTCGAGCCGGCGTCCGGCGTAATCGAAATCGGTCCGGTTCTCATCCGGCTCGCGGCCATTGAAGACGGAGCCTTCGATCTTCACGCTGCGCGTGAAGAGTCCGGCCGTGATGACGCCGAACGTGATGTGGGTGGCGTCCTGCCAATGGTGCGACAGCGGCGCGAGCGGGTCGCTCGACGCGGACGGACGGTGGGGGAACGCCGGGGGCCCGAGCGCAGGCTCCCCGACAGGGGCGAGGTAGATCGACGCCGCGAGGTTGTCTGCGATGCGGCGTTCATACAAGGCCGCCAGCTCCATGAAGAGATCGTGCGGGTGCTGCCGATCCACCAGCGGAGCGCCCCCGTACTCCTCGCCGGTCTGCAGCAAGAGCGGGTAGCCGCGGGCGCCGATCGTGAACGGCTCGGCGCTGAGCATGAGGCGCAGGTGGAGTCGGCCACCTAAGGCCCCTCGGCTCGCGGCGAGCATCCCCCAGTTGACGACGCCCAGCTGGGAGCCGCCGCGTGGCCCGCCTTGATCGTCGAACTGGAGGAAGACCGCGCCGTGCGTCATCAACGTCCAGGAGCCCCACGCGAGATGGATCGCGTGCATTGGCGTTGCGTCGGGCAGCCATGACGTGCCTGAACCGGCCCGTTGCTCCGGCACGCCCAGGGGGCGCGCGGACCCCTCGGTGTGGCCCGGACCCATCTCCATTTGAGCGCCTACGCGCGCCGCCCCGCCCGCCAGCGCGAGCGTCACACCTAAGAGCACGTGCGCAGCGCTTCGCAGGCGAATGCGGTCAGCTCCGTGACCTGAGGATCGGAACCTAGACGGTGGGTAGGGTGGAGCGAAGCCCCTGGTATGGCGGGGCAGAACCCCGAACCGAGATGCTCGACAAATAGCCGAGGTTATCAACGACCGTTGAAGACCACCGTCTGGATCGAGTGCGGCGGCGAGCTGATTTCGACTGACGCAGCGCCGACAACGAGGGAGTATGGCCCACCACGCGCTGTCGGGTTCATGACCACGACCGCCACCGTGCCGTCCTGGTTGACGAAGGCCGTGCTGAGCAGCATGCTGCGGCTCGGTGACGCGAGCATGCGCCTGGCACCGGGACGGATGAACTTCGAGAAGTGGCCTATGTAGTAGTACGAATTGGTGTAGATGAGCTTGCCGGTACGCGTATCGGCATGGATCGGAGCAAAGCAGAAGTTCCCGACATGGTTGGGCCCCCCTCGCTCATCGAGGAGAATGTTCCAATCGGTCCAGCCCTCGGCCCCCGAATTGAAGTCGTTGATCATCGACCGCCCGTACGCCTCTCCCAAGCTCCATCGTCCGTACGCAGTCGAATCGAAGCTCGCCGGCGTTCCCTCGGTAAACAGGATGTGTTTGTCGGGGTAGAGGCGGCTCACCAGGGCGACGTTGCCGTACATCTGCTGCCCACCCGACCAGTCTTCATACCAGTGGAAGCCGATCCCCCAGGCGTACTTCGTGGCCGCCGAGTCGTCGAAGATCGCGAGCGCCCGCTGGATGATGAGGTCGCGGTTGTGGTCCCAGACGATGATGTTGACGTTGCCCAGCAGTCCCTGCTGTGCCATCACCGGACCGAGGTGGTGCTTGAGAAAGTCCCGCTCGTCCGCCGCCTGAAAGACGCACGATTCCCACTTCTGGGTCGCCATCGGCTCGTTCTGAATCGTGATCCCCCACACCGGTACCCCTTCTTTCCTGTAGCTCGCAATGAACTTTGCGAAGTAGAGAGCCCAGGCGTGGGCATACTCGGGGCGCAGGTGTCCGCCGTGCAGCATGTCGTTGTTGTCCTTCATGTACGCCGGCGGGCTCCAGGGACTGGCAAACAGTTTGAGCTGGTTGCCGCTGGCCGCCATCGCGCGCTTGATCAGCGGAATGCGGTAGCGCAGGTCGTGCGCGATGGAGAAGGAGGTCAGGTCCTTGTCGCCTTCAGTAACGTAGGTGTAGCTCTCGCTCGAGAAGTCGCAGCTGTGGATGTTGGTCCGACCCAGGGTGTACCCGATCCCGGGGACGGTGCTGTAGTACGCCGTGATCAGCTCGTCCTGCCGGGCCGCCGGCAGTTTCGCGAAGGTCTCGGCCGCGGCGTCGGTGAGGGCTCCGCCGATTCCAATGAATGGCTGGAACGTTCTCCGCGGATCGGCGAAGACATACACCTTGCCTTCCGAGGTCGGCTCGGTCGGCTTGAACATCAGGGTGTCGGTGGGCGTAAGTCGGAAGCTGGTGCTCTCGGCGGTGGTGTAGACGATCGCGCGAGTCTGCGACGCCGCACTCCTCCAGAGGAGGAGCAGGAGGACGAGAGAGCGCACCATTCAAGCCTCGATTCTCGAGAACCGCCACGCACCGAAGACGACGAACAGGACCCCAACCGCCAGCAGCACGGCAACGTCCAATGCGATGCCGAAATGCGTCCTCCCGATCAGCAGGCCGCGCACTCCGTCGACGCCATAGGTGAGCGGATCGACTCGCGTGAGTGCCCCCAGGACTCGGGGGAGCCCCTCGAGCGGATAGATCGCCCCCGAGAGAAAGAAGGTCGGCATCACGAGGAAGTTCATCACCATCTGAAAGCCTTGCATCTCCTTGAGGGTCGATCCGATCGCGGTCGCCAAGGCCGAGAAGATCACGGCGATCAGCGCGATCACGAGAAACGCGAGGGGCACGGCGAGGAGGCTCTGGGGGCGGAAGCCCGCGATGAGGGTCACGACGAAAATCAGCGTGCCCTGCAGTACCGCGACGGTGGCGCCTCCCAGCGTGCGCCCGACCATGATCGCCAGCCGTGGCACCGGCGCGACCAGGGTCTCCTTCAAGAACCCAAACTGGCGGTCCCACAGCATGGCGATCCCCGAGAACATGGCGGTGAACAGCACGGTCATGCCGATCACGCCGGGCGCCATGAACTGGATATAGCTGCCCTCGCCGGCACGCTGAAACACGGGACCGAGGCCGAACCCGAGCACGCCCAGGTACATGAGCGGGCCACCGAGGGAGGCGATGATCTGGACGCGCGAGCGCAGGTATTTCTTCACCTCCCGCAGCCAGAGGATGTAGACGACGGTCATGCGTCTATCGCCTCCACACGCGGGCGACCTGACGCATCTGGTCGGCCGCCGTGGCGCTCTCGTCGCGAATCGTCGTCCCGGTGAGGGCGAGGAACGCCGCCTCGAGCGACTCCGTGCCGGTGTCTTGCTTCAGCTCCGCGGACGAGCCCGTGGCGACGAGGCGTCCGTGGTCGATCACGGCGATGCGGTCGGCCACGCGATCCGCTTCGTCCATGTAGTGGGTGGTGAGGAACACGGTGACGCCCTCGCTGTCCCTGAGGTTGCGCACGTGGGTCCACATCTGATTGCGGCTCTGCGGATCGAGGCCGAGCGTCGGCTCGTCGAGAAACAATACCTTCGGTGTGTGCAGCAGCCCACGGGCGATCTCGAGACGGCGTTTCATGCCACCGGAGAACGTCTTCACCAAGTCATCGCGCCGCTCCCACAGCTCGAACATCCGCAACAGGGCTTCACACCGCTCCCGCCGGGCGTGCCGCGGCACGTGGTACAGCACCCCGTGGATGTCCATGTTCTCCCACGCCGTGAGGTCGCCGTCGAGACTCGGATCCTGATCGCTCACTTACGCCCTCGGCGCGGCCGGTTTGGCCGCGTAGATGAACTCGTAATACTCGCGCATCGTCAGACTCGCCGCGGCAGCCTCGTCCACGATCACGATCGCGTCCCGGTGCAGCTGCAGCGCACTGGCCGTGACCATGCTGGTCACCGGCCCCTCGACCGCCTGCGCCACCGCTTTTGCCTTGGAGCTTCCACTCGCCACCAGCACCAGCTTGTGCGCATCGAGGATCGTGCCCACACCCATGGTGATCGCGTACACCGGCACGTCTGCTCGGCGATCGAAAAACCGCGCGTTGTCGTCGATGGTTTGCTTGGAGAGCGTCTTGAGCCGGGTGCGCGAGCTCAGGGAGCTCCCCGGCTCGTTGAAGGCGATGTGGCCATCTGAGCCGATGCCCAGAATCTGCAGGTCGATACCGCCGCATTCCTCAATACGCTTCTCGTACCATTGGCAGAAGGCGGGGTAGTTGCTGGTCGTGCCCGAGGGAATGTTGATGTTGTTACGCGGGATGTCCACGTGCCGGAAGAAGTGCTCGTGCATGAAGTAGTGGTAGCTCTGCGGGTGATTCACCGGCAGGCCCACGTATTCGTCGAGGTTGAACGTCGTCACACGAGAGAAGTCGAGCTGCTCCTCTGTGTGCAGCCGCACCAACTCCTGATACAAGCCAAGTGGGGTGGATCCGGTGGCCATGCCGAGCACGGCATTCGGTTTGGTGTTGAGCACTTCCACGACGATCTGCGCCGCGGTCTTGCTCATCTGCTGGTAGTCTCGCTGAATGATGACTTCCATGAGCCTCAGCCCGTCTCTTCCCAGCGCCTGGCCCGCTCCAGCGCCTTCCGCCAGCCGGTCTCGAGCTGCTTGCGCTGGGCCGGTTTCATCGCGTGCGTGAAGCGACGGTCCACCTGCCACTGCGCCGCGATCTGCTTCTGGTCCTTCCAGTAGCCGACCGCCAGTCCCGCGAGATAGGCCGCGCCCAGCGCCGTCGTCTCGGTGACTCTCGGGCGCACCACGGGAACGCCGAGCAGGTGCGACTGGAACTGCATCAGGAGGTTGTTCGCGGACGCGCCGCCATCCACCCGCAGTTCCTTCAGCCTGATTTTCGCATCGGCCTCCATCGCTCGCAGCACGTCCGCCACCTGAAACGCGATTCCTTCCAACGCCGCGCGCGCGACATGCGCCGCTGTCGTGCCGCGCGTGACGCCCGCGAGCACGCCGCGCGCGTATGGATCCCAATGCGGCGCCCCCAGTCCGGCGAATGCGGGGACCAGATACACCCCGCTGGTATCATCCACTTGCGACGCCAGGGCTTCGACCTCGGACGACGACTTGATGATGCCGAGACCGTCGCGCAGCCACTGCACCACCGCGCCCGCGATGAAAATGCTGCCTTCCAGCGCGTACTCGGTTCGGTTGCCGATGCGCCACGCCACCGTCGTCAGCAGATTGTTCTTGGACGCAATCGGTTTCGTGCCGGTGTTCATGAGCATGAAACAGCCGGTGCCGTAGGTGTTCTTCACCATGCCGGGCTGGGTGCACGCCTGGCCGAACAGCGCGGCCTGCTGATCGCCCGCAATGCCGGCAATCGGCAGCGCACCGCCCAACAGGGTGGTCTCGCCGTACACCTCACTCGACGAGCCGACCGCCGGCAACACCGAGCGCGGCACGCCGAACAGATCGAGCAGCTCGTCGTCCCAATCGCCGGAGCGCAGATTGAACAGCATCGTGCGCGACGCGTTGCTCGGATCGGTCACGTGCACTCGGCCGCCCGTCAGGTTCCACACCAACCACGAATCGACCGTGCCGAAGGCCAGCTTGCCGGCCTTCGCCTTGGCGCGCGCGCCCGGGACGTTGTGGAGCATCCATTCCAGCTTCGTGGCGGAGAAATAGGCGTCCACCACGAGCCCCGTCTTACGCTTGATCAGGGGCGCGAGCCCACGGGCCTTCAGCCGGTCGCACGCGGCGGCCGTGCGGCGATCCTGCCACACGATGGCGTGATGCACCGGCTCGCCCGTCTCGCGGTCCCAGACCACGGTGGTTTCGCGCTGATTCGTTATCCCTACCGCGGCGATGTCGGCGGCGGTCAGTCCGGCCTTGCCGAGCGCCTCCGTCGCCGTGTGCAGCTGCGTGGCCCAAATCTCCGTCGCATCGTGCTCCACCCAGCCGGGCCGGGGGAAAATCTGACGAAACTCCTTCTGCGCCGACGCAACCACGCTCCCGCTGTGGTCGAACACGATGGCGCGCGAACTCGTTGTCCCTTGGTCCAGGGCCAAGATGTGTTTCATGCCGGCCACACCGCCTTGTAAAGGAAGGCCGCGATCAGGCCGCCGAGGATCGGGCCGGCGACCGGGATCCACGCGTACCCCCAGTCCGAATTCCCCTTGCCCGCGATCGGCAACACGGCGTGCGCGAGACGAGGACCCAGGTCGCGCGCCGGGTTGATCGCGTAGCCGGTCGGCCCACCCAACGAAAGGCCGATAGCCCACACCAGGATACCGACCAGGAACGGCCCGAATCCCCCGTCCCAGCCGTATGCGGGGTTCAAGTTCTTGGGTGTCAGGATGGCCAGCACACCCAGCACCAGCACGAAGGTGCCGATGACTTCGGTGAGGAGATTGGCGGTCGTCTTGCGGATGGCGGGCGCGGTGCAAAACACGGCCAGCTTGGCTGCCGGGCTCTCCGTCACGGGCCAGTGTGGCAGATAGGCGAGCCACACGATCGCGGCGCCGAGCAACGCGCCGAGCAGCTGCGCCGCGATATACACAGGCACCTTCGCCCAGGCGAACTTGCCGATGGAGGCGAGGCCGATCGTCACGGCGGGGTTCAAGTGCGCGCCGCTGAAGCTGGCGACGGCATACACCGCGACCGTAACTGCGAATCCCCACCCCGCGGTGATGACAATCCAACCGGCGTTCTGACCTTTGGTCTTGTTGAGCACCACGTTGGCGACCACGCCATCGCCCAGGACGATCAACAGCATGGTGCCGAGCAGTTCTGCAAGAAAAGGTGGCATAGGGTTGAATGGGAAGCGGCGAAGCTACCAGCGCCGGGGCGCCTTGTCTACACATTCGGGGCGAGCCGCTCCGAGTCGGCTAGGAACCGCTCGATGCGCGGCCACTGGGTCAGCCCGTCGGCGTAGCCCAGCTCGATCAACGCGGTCGTATAGGCCGGGTCGAACAGCAGGTAGCTCAGGAAGTCCACGGCGCCAGCCTGGTGGCCGCCCATCCCCCGCACCATCCAGCGGATCGCGGGCGGCAGTTTGGCCCCCGCCCCCGCGGCGAGCGCGCCGAGGTTCCGCGAAGGTCTGAGCATCAGGAGGCTGACCGGTCGCAGTTCGTCGGGCGCCGCCCCCGGCGGCATGCGTGCCAGCGTTCGGTTGATGCGCTCGACGCGCTCGGCGTCCGCTTCGAGGGCATCGAGGAAAATTGCGTGCAGCAACAGCCCGATCACCTCCGCGAGGGTGGGATACTCGCGCAGCGCCACGGGGCGCGAGGCAGCCAGCTCGGGCTCGCTGCGCTGGGTGACCACGAGGATGGCCCGGGCGCCGAGATGGATCGCCGGAGCAAGCGGGGCAGTCTGGCGCACGCTGCCGTCGCCGTAGAAGGCGTCTCCGAGGCGGACCGCGGGAAACAGGATCGGCAGGGCGGCCGACGCCATCACGTGGTCCACCGTGAGCCGCGCCGGCACGGCGGAGCGGTGCGCGCGCCGCCAGGTGGGCACGTCAGGCGGGCCCTGCACGAACGTGACGGTCCCCCCCGATGCGTATGAGGTCGCGCTTACGGCCACCGCGCGCAGGCGGCCGGCGGCGATGTTGGCGTCGATCCCTCGGCAATCGAGTCGTGCAGTGAGAAAATCGTGCAGCGGACTCATATCCACCAGGCCGCGCACGACCGCAGCCTCCTGACGCGTGCCCAGCAGGGTGCCGGCCACGCCGCGCAAGACGGCGCGGCCGAGGCGCCACGGCTGAATGCGGTAGACGCGATCGACTGTCAGGTGCCTCCAGTCCTCGCGCAGCGCCGCAAGCGCGGTGGACAACGCCTGCGCGTGCGCCGCGAGGTACACGGCGTTGATCGCGCCTGCGGACACACCGGTCACGATGGGAAACTCGACGCCGGGCGCCCGCTCGGCGATCGCCGAGAGGACCCCCACCTCGTATGCAGCCCGCGCGCCGCCGCCCGCGAGGACCAGGGCCAGGCTGCGCGAGCCGTCGCGGACCGGTGTGCTCGTCGTCACACGCCCTCCCCGTACGCCCACACTCTCTAGGACGGCACCGTGAGCCGCAACCCCCGGTGACACTGCTTGCAGGTGACCGGCTGCGGTGTGCGCCACCGCGGCGCGAGCTCGAACGTCTGCTCCGTCCCGCAATCGGGACAGGTGCCGCGCGCCTCGGTCGCGAGCTCCGCCGTGCCGAGCCGCTGCCAGAACTGCCACGCGCCGTAGAGGAGGAATGACGGGACGAGCACGAAGTGTGCGACGGGGATCAACACGGACAGGAGCGCCACGCCCCACCACTTGCCGAGTTCCCGCAGCGCCCGCCGCATGCGCTGCTGGCGATTGAACCCCTGGATCGTCAGGGTGCCGCGCGTGGGCTCGCCGTGGTAGCCGCTGAGGGTGAACGGCTGAACGCAAGTACTAGGAGGCCGCATGTATGCGGTTGCCTCCTGAAGCGCGAAGCCGCGCCGTCGGGAACCTTCCCTCCCGCGGTCGTCGTGCTGCGGTAGCGATCAGAGGCTGCAAGCGTGGCCGGCCACCTACACCGAGGCTCAGAGCCTGAACAAGTAGCTCAGCTTGAGGAAGAAGGCGTCGTCCGTCCGCGTGAGACGCCGGAACTGGAAGGCGTCCTCGTCCACCATGTTGCTACCGTACCCCGCGAACACCACCGTCCCCGGTACCGGTTGATAGCTGAGCAGCACATCGGCGTGGAAGAGATTGGTGCGCGCCGCCGCGGAGCGCGTCACGCCCCCTGGTCCCGCAATGAGAATCGGAGCGCCGGTGCGTGAGTCGTCGCGCAGCGAGTCCGTCTTGTCCTGGATGTATTGGCCGACCACCCGGACGAACAGCGGTCGCGAGAGCTGGTATTCGAGCTTGGCCCGGAGAACGCGACCGACATTCACCAAGGTGCCGTCGGTGCGGCGATTCACCTGTTGCCAGAAATAGCTGACGGTATTGCGGAGCCGCTCGGTGGGGCGGTAGGACAGGTCCACGCTCAGTAGCAGCAAATCGGCTGAGGCCCACTCGAAGAAATTCTCGTCGTGGCCCTGCAGGAAGTATCCGCCGCCGCTGAAGTGTTTCCACTGGGGCGTCCCGATCTGGACGATGTATTCGCCGTTCCCGATCGTGGGCTGTCCCGTGAACGGCACGGTGTCGAGACCGCCCCCGGCGCGTGGCACTTCCAGTCGGTATTCGGCATAAAGGGCGGAATCGTAGCCAAACGATTCCACGAAATACCCCGCACCGACGTTCCAGCCACCGCGCAACGCCGCGTTGCCGTTGAAGTGCAGCTTCTTGTCCTGTAGGTGCCGCCCGTGGATGAAGTTCTGATACTGCCAGATGCCGTCCAATACGATGTCGCCCGTGAACCGCTGCAGCACCGCCTCGGGCGGCCCATAGGTCGTGTAGCTCGGATCGACGTATGCGTGCACGATCCCCGCTCGGCCGATGAACCCACTCGCGTCGCGAAACTCGTCCGAGATGCCGGCGAACAGGCTGCGCAGACCCCAGATGCGATGCTGCACCGTGAACTGGCTCAGCCACAGCGGCGCCGTCGTGGTCACGCCTGCGACGCGGGTGCGGCTGCCCGCGAGCTGCAGGTTGAGTCCATAGATCTCCTTGAAAACGAGCCGGCTGTCGACCTCGGCGACGCGGTTGTAATCCCCGCCCTCGACCCGATCGGTATATGCGAGACCGACGCGCGAGCCTCGGCCCAGGCTGTGTTGGGCCCGCAGGATCGTGAACACCGGATTCTCCGTGCCCGTGGCCGACGCAAACTTCTGGTCCACCGCCGAGAGCAGGCCGATGTCGGTGCCGAAGGTCGTACCGGTGAGCTTGACCGCTGCGACCGGCTGGACGATGCGCCGCGTATAGATCAGGTTCTGAGGCACCTGAAACAGCTCGCTTCCTTCCAGGAAGAAGGGCCGCTTCTCCGCAAAGAACAGCGCCTGCCGCGGATCGAACGCGAGCTGACCCGCGTCCGATTCGACCTGCGAAAAGTCCGGCTTGATCGTGCCGTTGAGGGTAAGGTTGTCCGAAACCCCCCAGCGGATGTTGCCGCCCACCTGCGGGTTTCCCAAGTCGTACTGATAGCCGCTGGGAGTGGGCGCACCGCTCGCCTTGCCGGTCGCCTCCGGATTCAGGTCCATGACGAGACCACGATGCATGCCGCTCAGGCCGACCAGGTTGCCCGCTTGCCCGATGAACGTGGCGCTCGCGCGGCGCGCCGGGAACCAGGAGTCCGCGACGCCGGAGTGCTTGACCTCGCGCACGATGTTCAGCCGCCAGTCTTGCGGCTGGCGCGGTTGATACCGGATGCTCTTGAACGGAATCCGCACCTCGACTTCGTATCCCCAATCGGTGACGCGCCCGCGCGACTGAAAGACGAAGTCGGGGCTCAGGTCGGGTTGCTCCCGTCCCACGACCGCGCCGCCGATGAAGCCGCTAGCGGTCACGTTGGCGCCCTCGATCAGGGAGCCATCGCCTTGGACGCCGACGGGATTCACGGCAAACATCAAGGCCTGCTTCCCGTCGTGAAACGTGCCGAGCAGGATCTGCACGTTGTCGTCGTCGAAGATCTGGTCGCGATTCGCCAACGTCATCGTGGGACGGCCGTGCAGCTCGAAGGCGCGAACGCCAAAATAGATGGCCGTGGCGGAGTACCACACCACCACCTGGGTGGAGTCCGCGGCCGGCACGCCGTCGTTGGGGGAATACTGTGAAAAGCCGGTCAGCCGCGCGGCACCCGCCCACACGGCGTCGGCGAGGTCGCCGTCTATGACGGCATCGGTCTCAAAGCGCGGAAGCCGTACGTCGAGCTGATGGTCCCGGCCCGAGTAGGTCCGCGTGGTGTCGGCGCAATGGAGCAGGGCGCACACCGCGAGGAGCATGCCGATAATTATGGCCGCGCCCTGATCGCACGGGCACCGGACGGCGTCAGGAACGTGTCAGGACTGGTCCCTCTCGGGCTTGCATGGAATCGACTCAGTGCGCCGCGCGTTCCCGACCTTGACATGCCACCGAGCCGACTGTCGTATAGGGGAGGTGACGGAGTACAAGCGAGGAGACGCCCATGGTGCGGCTGGCGCTGGTCCTGCTACTCGGTCGCAGCCGCGTGCTGCGCGTTTTCTTGGCGGCCGCGCTCGGCCCCCTCGTCGCCGGGGCCTGCATCTGGGTCTTTCGCAGCGTGCGGGTCGAGCCGATCGGATCAAGCGCCGACTCCCTCGCCATTCAGACGCCGGTCAAGGCCCACCTCCGGGACGGCTCCACGGTACTGTACCGGGCGGGAGTGCTCCTCGCCCGCGACACGCTCCGGGGGCGAGGGGTGCGGTACGGCCTGACGCTGCGCGATTCGACCGCTCTTTCTGTCGTGCCGCTCGACAGTGTCGTCGCGATGGAGTCGTTCCGCAGGGCCACGAACGGGGCGCCCACGGCCATCGTGTCCACGCTCGCCACCGGGGCCGCGCTGCTGGGGGCCGCAGTAGCCGCCTTCCTGATCGTGTGCTCATCCTCAGATTGCTTCGGGAACTGTCCGACCGTCTACGCCGACAGCGCCGGCACGTGGGCGCTCCAAGCCGAGGGCTTCTCCTACACGCTCGGCCCGGCGTTCGAGACGCGTGACGTCGACCGTCTCGGGATCCACCCGGACCGGGACGGTAAGATACGCCTTGAAGTACGCAACGAGGCGCTCGAGACGGAATACTTCAACCAGCTCGAGCTGTTCGAGGTCCGTAACGCCGCGGACGAGACCGCGCTCCCGGACCGGGACGGCGCCCCGCTGGCCGTGCGCGAACTCGTCCCCGCGACCACGATCGTCGATGCCGCGGGACGTGACCTCCGTCGTCTCCTTGCACTCCCCGACGGTGTGGCGTTCCGGACCGATGTGCGGACCCTGGCAGGCGTGTCGTCAGAGCGCTTGGATGACGCCATCTACCTCGTCGCCCCAGCGCCGCCACGCGGTGACAGCGTTGCGTTGGTCCTCCGGTTGAAGAACAGTCTGCTCGCGACCCTCCTGTACTCGGAAGTGATGCTGGGCGATCGTGGCGCCCGCTCGCTCGACTGGATCGGCCGCGAGCTGGACGGCCGGGCGGCAGCGCTGGCCCGCTGGCAGGGGCAACGGATGGGAATGCGCATCGCCGTCTGGGACGGCCGCCGCTACCACCAGACGGCGCATATTCAGGACGTCGGGCCGCACGCTTGGAAAGACGTCGCCGTCCTCATCCCCGTGGTTCATCGGGACAGCGTTCGCGTTCGGCTGTCCTTTCCGGCGGACAACTGGCGAATCGACCGGATCGCGTTCGCCAGGCGAGCGCGGCGCCCCGTCGTCCGAACGTTTTACTTTGGCCGGCTGCTTGACGCTGGGGGACGCGAAGACCCCTCCGCGCTCGCAAGTGTGCGACTCTCCGACCAGCGATATCTCCGGACCTCACCCGGCGAGCGCTTTACGGTCGTCGCCGAGGTGGGGGCCGCAGCAGCGGAGCCGGCGCGGACTTTCCTGATCGCTACCCAGGGCTACTACGAGCCCTGGATCGGCCGAGCTGGGCTCAGCCTTGCGCGCGATGCGGGCGCCCGGGAGTCCGCAGACGCAGAGCTCCTGAAGGCGCTCCGCAAGTGGGGAACGATACGGGAAGCTCGCGAGCGCGCGTTCGCCACCCAGCCGAGCCCGGGAAAGTGAGGGGCCGATGAGGCGAAGTTGGCTGTGGGGACCTGTGCTCACGACGCTCGGGTGCAGCATTGGTGGGAGGGTCGACCGATTCGCCCCGGCGAAACAGCCCGACGGCGTGGCGGTCGCGCTCGCGCTGCGGGGGGGCAGAAGGGCGCAGGGGGAACTCCTTGCGGTGCAAGACACGGCGCTTGTGGTCCTGGCCCAGGATTCGGTGACGCTGGTTCCTTATAGCGCTGTCGTGAGCGGGCAGTTCTCGCAAGTAGGTGAACTCATCGAGACGCCGCCGGCGCCGGACTTCGCGACCAGGCTGCGACTGGTCAGTCGGTTCCCACAAGGTCTCTCGCCGGATCTCCTCGCCCGGCTGCTCGCGGCACATGGACAATCGGCGCTGAAGGTCGTGGCGAGGTAGAGTCGTCGCCGGCTGACTCCCTTTACGTGCGGGTCCGCCCCGCCGCTGAAACCCTCTCCAGTAGTCCCTATCCGGCTCGTTGCGGGTGGATGGTGGCGCCGCCATTGTAGGGCGGTGAAACGCACACGACTCGCGCTCGTCCTCGCTCTCGCGAGCGGGGCACCGGCCTCCCGCCTTTTCGCCCAATGCTCCGACGGCTCCCCGCCGCCGTGCGCGAGGCAGGTGGCGCGCGCCGCGCCACCGGCGGCGAATAGCGTCGCCGTGCTGTTTTTCGCAGCGCGCGACACCGCCGACGCCTATCTCGCCGACGGCTTGACCGAAGACTTGACGAGCCTGCTCGGCAACGTCGGGAGGGTGCAGGTGAAGGCGCCCGGCGTGGTGCGGCGCGCCCAGCGGGCGGCGCCGGGCGACGCGCCGGCGATCGCGCGTGCGCTCGGGGTGCGCTACCTCGTGGACGGCAATGTGCGGCGGGTCGGCACCCGCGTGCGAGTGTCGACCCAGCTCTTGAACGGGGCGACGGCGGTCGCGGCGTGGGGCGACGTGTTCGATCGGACGCCGGAGGAGTTGCTTGCGTTGCCGTCCGTCATCGCCCGTGAGGTGGCGCTGCGCGTGGGGGGACCGGCCCCGTCATCGGAAGGCGGTGCGCTCGGCACGTTGCGCACACGCAGCCCAGCCGCCTACGACCATTATTTGCGCGGCAATTTCTTGCTGGCCGTCCGGTCAGCGGATGGGACCGCCCGGGCCCTCGCCGAATACCGCGAAGCCGAGCGGCTCGACTCCGGGTTCGCGGCGGCGATCGGGCGGGCGGCCTACGCCCACGCGATCGCCCGCGGCAACACTTATCGGCTGCCTGACGCCCCGATCGAGAGCCTGGCAGTCCGCGGGCTCGTCGTCGCCGACCGCGCGCTGCGCCGGGATTCGACCTCCTCCGACGCCTGGATGGCGCGCGGCTATCTGCTCGCCTTCGTCTACCCCCGCACCATGGAGGGCTCGGTGGAAGCGTTCCGGCGATCCATCGCCCTCGACCCCAAGAACGCGGAGGCGCACCATCAATACGGTGCGATCCTGAGCTGGCTGGGGCGGGACGCCGAGGCGGACCTGGAGCAGCATCTGGCGCTCGCGCTCGATCCGGGGCGCGCGATCACCTTCGTCGATCTGGCCGCTTGGACGCACGTGCGTGATAGCGCGCTCGCGGTGGCTCTGACTGACAGCGCCGTCGCTCTCGATCCCGCCTCGGCCTTCTCGCGCCGCTGGCGGGCGTTGGCCCGCCTGCGGAGGGGCGACGTGTCCGGAGCCCGGGAGGACGCGGAGCTGGCCAACCGGTTGCAGCCCGGGGACATGGTGATGGAAAGCGTGCTCGCCACGGTCCTCGCTCGCGCGGGAGACAGCAGCCGCGCTCGGGCGCTGATCGCGCACTGGCCAGGACGAACCGACCACTGGCTCATCATGGCGGCACTCGTCGCGGTAGGCGACACCGCAGCGGCACTGGACCGGTTGGAGCGCGCTTCACCCGTCCCCTATCTCTGGGCCGCGCTGCGTCGGCCGGAGTTCGACGCCCTGCATGGCAATCCGCGTTATGAGCGACTCTTGACGGCGCTGCGGCCCGCAGGGGCGGGGGGGCCGTGAGGTGACCGTCCTTGCACGGCTGCTTGACAGCCAACGCTGCCTGACGGCAACGAGCCGGACTGGTACCGCGATGCAGCGGTCGCACCGGGGGGTGGCGCGAGTAGTGGCGCAGTCCGCCATGAGCGACGTGCCGCTCAGCATCGGCTTGGCACGGGGTAGGCGACTGGTGAGATTACCGCGTACACACCGCCTGCCGAGGAACCGACATGAAATTCGCCATCCTGATCTACACCGACCGCACCCTGCTGGACGCTCTCCCGGCGGGGCAGTTCGACGCGAAGATGCGCGACTGCCTCGCCCATGCCGACGAGCTGCGCCAGGACGGACGGTTGCTCGATTCCCAGATGCTCGAGGGCGCGACGACCGCCAAATCGGTGCGCGTCCGCAACGGGCGGCGGACCATCGTCGATGGACCGTTCACCGAGACCAAGGAGTTGCTCGCGGGCTTCAACCTGATCGAGGCCGAGGACATGGACGAGGCGGTCCGCATCGCGGCGGAGTTCCCCTGGGTCGAGACCGGCTGCGTCGAGGTTCGCGCGGTGCAGGACATCGGGGCCGTCAGGCGGCGGGTCAACCGCCTCGATCGGCCGCGTGAACCCGCGATCTAGGGGGGCCGCTCTCTCACGGAGCGTGATTCATGACCACGTTGAATATCAACGGGCGCGACGTAACGGTCGACGTGCCGTCGGACATGCCGATCCTGTGGGTGCTGCGTGATGTCGTCGGGCTCACGGGGACGAAGTTTGGTTGCGGGATGGCGCTGTGCGGGGCGTGCACGGTGCATCTCGACGGGCAACCGATCCGCTCGTGTGTCACGCCGGTGGCCGCCGTCGCCGGGAAGAAGATCACCACCATCGAGGCCATCGGGGAGACGCCGGCCGGCAAGAAGGTGCAGCGCGCGTGGCTGGACCTGGAAGTCGTCCAATGCGGCTACTGCCAGTCGGGCCAGATCATGTCGGCGTCGGCGTTGCTCGCGAGGAACGCCCATCCCAGCGACGCCGACATCGACGCCGCGATGACCGGGAATATCTGCCGCTGCGGCACCTATCCGCGTATCCGCGCCGCCATCAAGCACGCTGCGGGGGGTGCGTGACCGAGCAGACCGTATCGCGACGCGACTTTGTCGTGGTGCTCACCAGCGCCGGGAGCGGGCTGCTGCTGGGCTGCCGCATGGGCGAGCGCTCGGGCGCGGCAGCTGCGGCCGCCGCAGCGGCGCCGTCCGGCTTCGCGCCGAATGCATTCATTCGCATCGGCACCGACGGCCGCATCACGCTCATCATGAATCAGGTCGAAATGGGGCAAGGCGTGTATACGTCGATGCCCATGCTGCTGGCGGAAGAGCTGGAGGTCGGGCTGGACCAGGTCCAGCTCGAGCACGCCCCACCGAATGACAGGCTGTATGCTAATCCGCTGGTCGGTTTTCAGATGACAGGCGCCTCGAGCTCGGTCCGCATGATGTACACCCCCTTGCGGACCGCAGGCGCGACTGCGCGCACGATGCTCGTAGCCGCTGCCGCCCAGACCTGGGACGTCGCCCCGGCGTCGTGCCGGGCGCAAAACGGTGTGGTAACCCACCTGGCGAGCGGCCGTACGCTCGCCTACGGCGCGCTGGTGGAAAAGGCGGCCAAACTACCGCCACCAGAGGAGGTCACGCTCAAGGGTCCGAAGGACTTCAAGCTGATCGGCACTCCGGCCAAGCGGCTCGACACCCCGGACAAGGTGAACGGCAAGGCGACGTTCGGCATCGACGTGCGGCTACCGGGGATGAAGATCGCGACCGTCGCCGCGAGCCCTGTGCTGGGCGGCAAGGTCGCGGGACTGGACGACACCAAGGCCAAGACGATCAAAGGCGTGCGGCAGATCGTCCGGCTCGACGATGCAGTGGCCGTCGTGGCCGACCACATGTGGGCGGCGAAGCAGGGCTTGGCCGCGCTCGCCATCCGCTGGGACGATGGACCGAATGCCAAGGTAAGCATCGCCGATGTCGTGCAAGGGCTCGCGGATGCGGCCTCCCAGCGGCCGGGCGTGGTCGCACGCAAGCAGGGCAACGTCGCTGGGGCGATCGGCCTCACGGCGAAGCAAATCGACGCGGTGTACCAGGTGCCCTTCCTGGCGCACGCCACGATGGAGCCGATGAACTGCACGGTTCACGTGCGGAAGGACGGCTGCGAGGTGTGGACCTGTTCCCAGGTGCTGAGCCGGGCCCAGGCGACGGCTGCCCACGTCACCGGGCTCCCGCTGGAGAAGGTGGTGGTACACAACCATCTGTTGGGCGGCGGATTCGGCCGGCGGCTCGAGATCGACTACGTCACGCAGGCCGTGCGTATCGCGCAACAGGTCGATGGGCCGGTGAAGGTGGTGTGGACCCGCGAGGAGGACATTCAGCACGACGTGTACCGCCCCTACTATTATGACCGGCTAACCGCATGGCTGGACGCCGGCGGCAAGCCGGCAGCGTGGACCCACCGGATTGTGGGTCCGTCGATCCTGGCGCGCTGGGCGCCGCCTGCCTTCAAGGACGGAATGGACGGAGATGCGGTGGACGCTGCCGCGCAATTCAAGTACGCCATCCCGGCGATCCAAGTCGAGTACGTGCGCCACGAGGAGCCAGTCTTGAACACCGGCTTCTGGCGCGGAGTGGGGCCCACCCACAATGTGTTCGTGATCGAGAGCTTCATCGACGAGCTCGCGGCGGTGGCCAAGACCGATCCCGTCGAGTACCGGCGCGCGATCCTGGGCAGGGCGTGGAGAGCCCGCGCGGTGCTCGACCTCGCGGCGAAACAAGCTGGGTGGGGGCGCCCGCTGCCGGCCGGGCACGGCCGCGGCGTGTCCCTCCTCTATAGCGGATGGGACACCTATGTGGCGGAGGTAGCCGAGGTCGAGGTGTCCACGACAGGTGAGGTGCGGGTGCACCGCGTGGTCTGCGCGGTCGACTGCGGCACCGTGGTGAACCCCGATATCGTGAAGGCGCAAATCGAAGGGGGCGTGGTCTTCGGCATCAGCGGCGCGCTGTGGGGCGAGATCACCCTCAAGCACGGGCGGGTCGAGCAGTCCAATTTCCACAATTACCGCGTCCTGCGGATGAACGAGGCGCCCGCGATCGAGGTGCACCTGATACGAAATGGAGAGGCGCCTGGCGGGATCGGAGAGCCGGGCACGGCGGTGACGGCGCCGGCGCTCGCCAACGCGATCTTCGCGGCCACCGGGAAACGGATCCGGAAGCTGCCCCTCGCTTCGGCTCTCAAGGCATGACCGAGATCATGACTGGCACGCCGGCCGCCGTAACGGTGAGTCTGTTGACGCGGATGCTCGTTGAAGCCTTCGAGGGGCCTCGCGGTCCCTGGACCTACTTCACGGACGCATCCCCGGGAACGGGGCTGTTCGCG
>Ga0209236_1000130_pt1 | contig 38541 bp, 30 predicted proteins | sample GraSoi013_1_40cm_FD_185819 | JGI IMG/M metagenome (GOLD analysis project Ga0209236, IMG submission 185819) | Grasslands soil microbial communities from the Angelo Coastal Reserve, California, USA - Sample 09_27_2013_1_40cm (SPAdes) (version 2) | ecosystem: Environmental > Terrestrial > Soil >... | reverse complement strand
AGGGGAACGGCTAAGGGGAACGGCCACAAAAATCACAAAAGTTTTTTCGATTCCTTTTGCGTTCTTGTGCTTTTTTGTGGCTATTTTCTTCGTCGCGATTTTGACAGAATCTTCTATTGCGTCATCCGCTCTTTTGCTCTAGTCTGCGAATTTCTTATCATGGCGAAAGAGTTAACCAAAGAAGATATCTGGACGGTCGAAGATTCGGAGAATCTGTACCGGGTCGCGCTGTGGGGTGAATCCTATTTCTACGTCAACGAAGAAGGTCATCTCACGGTACGGCCGATACTGGGTGATTCGATAGGTATCGATCTGTATAAGGTCGTTCAAGACCTGAGGCAGCAGCGGATTCAGTTTCCGCTGCTCATCCGTTTTCAGGATCTTCTTCGCTCACGAGTTACGGAGCTCAATACGGCATTCCGTAAGGCCATTGAAGAGTCCGGCTACGGAAATTCTTATATCGGTGTGTATCCGATCAAGGTGAATCAACTCCATGAGGTCGTCCAGGAGATTCTTGAAGCGGGACGCCCTTTCGGTTTTGGTCTGGAAAGCGGATCTAAGGCTGAGCTTGTAGCCGCGCTTCCCCACCTCGAAGACGATCGCACGTTGCTGATCTGCAATGGATACAAAGACTGGACGATGATGCGGCTGCTGTTGATCGGGCAGTTGCTCGGAAAGAATGTCATTCCGATCCTTGAGAAGTTCTCGGAGCTGCGTCTGCTGCTATCACAGGCCTCCGAGTTGGGAGTCCGGCCCAAGTTCGGCGCGCGAGTCCGAGTCTCGGTGACAGGTTCGGGCAAATGGGCCGCTTCGGGAGGCGACAGTTCGAAGTTTGGGATCACGATCAGCGAGCTTGTCAAGCTCATTGATGAGGTGTCCCTTAATGGTGTTGCGGACGGTTTCAAGCTCCTGCACTTCCATATGGGAAGCCAGATACTCGACATTCAGAACTTGAAACAGGCGGTCAAAGAGATCGCCCGGATCTACGCCACGCTTCGGAAGCGAGGACTGGAAATCGAGTACCTGAACGTCGGCGGGGGATTAGGAGTGAACTACGAAGCGGGGGAAGTCACCTCGCCGCACGGGATCAATTACACGCTTCAGGAATATGTGAATGCTGTCGTTTATACCGTGAAAGAAGTTTGCGACGCCGAAAACGTGCCCCATCCGATCCTCGTATCAGAGAGCGGCCGCGCGCTCACGGCACATCATTCGGTTCTCATCGTCGAAGTCATCGCCGCGAATACGCGCGAAAACATGGATGAACCGCTGCCGATGGGAGCCACCGACCATCCGCAGGTCGCGGAGCTTGCAAAGCTATTCAATTCGGTTGCAGACAAGTCGGTACGGCGGAAATCCCTGCCCGTGTTGCTGGAAACGTTCCACGACGCCGCAGAGAAGCGGCAAGAGATTGGGCTGTTGTTCGAGCTGGGATATCTTTCGCTGGAACAAAAGGCTGCCGCTGAAAGACTCTATTGGTCGATATGCACGACGATCAACCGGATGCTGCAAAAGAGAAATCCGGAGCTGCTTCCCAAGGACTTGGTCGCCATGAAGGAACAGCTTACTGACCAATATCTTTGCGACTTCTCGGTTTTCCAATCCATACTGGATTACTGGGCGATCGGCCAGGTGTTTCCCATTATGCCGATCCATCGGCTCAACGAGCAGCCGTCGCGCGTCGCTACACTGGTCGATCTCACCTGCGATTCCGACGGAAAAGTCGATCGATTTGTGTCGCCGTTGGGCTCGAAGAATGCGCTCGAGGTGCACCGGCTTGTCGAAGGACAACCGTATTATCTCGGTTTCTTTCTCATGGGCGCATATCAGGACATCCTGGGTGACATTCATAATCTTTTCGGCCGTGTTACGGAAGTCCACGTGTACGCCGACGCGGATGAGCCCGACAATTACTTCATCGAAAAAGTAATCAAGGGGACTTCTGTGCAAGAGATTCTGGCCGTTGTTCAATATTTTCCGAATGACCTGCAGCGGCGCATGGAACAACTGATTCAGCAGAAAGTGAAAGACGGCTTAATTCGGCCAAAGATCGGCGTCCAACTTCTCGACCAATACAGCAAAGCCTTTCACGAATACACCTATCTCGGCCCAGACGATGGGATTTAGCCGGAATATTTATTGGAAATTGCATCATTGGAGGTTGCTTCATTTCGCAATTTAGAAATCCAGCACCTCCAAGGACGCAATTTCCGATACCTTTAGGAGGAAGTAGAGTGAAATTCAACGGAGTTGAGGTGCCTGCATCGGGACAAAAGATCACTCTGAGCGGGACGAGTCTTGTCGTTCCTAATAATCCCATCATTCCTTTCATTGAGGGTGATGGGACCGGCCGGGATATTTGGAAGGCTTCCCAATTGGTCTTCGATGCCGCCGTTGAGAAGGTGTCGAAGGGATCGCGGAAAGTCGTCTGGTACGAAGTCTTCGCGGGAGAGAAAGCGTTTCAGAGATTCGGGAGCTGGCTGCCGGACGATACGCTTACTGCGATTCAAGAATTTCGAATTTCGATCAAGGGACCACTGACGACTCCGGTTGGGGGCGGCATTCGCAGCCTCAATGTCACGCTGCGGCAAGTGCTGGATTTATACGCATGCGTTCGGCCGGTTCGTTACTTCGACGGAGTGCCTAGCCCGGTGAAGCATCCGGAAAAGCTCAGTGTAGTGGTCTATCGCGAAAACACAGAAGACGTGTATGCGGGAATCGAGTGGCCGGCGGGAAGTCCTGAAGCGCAAAAGGTGATCGCGTTCCTCGAGAAGGAACTTGGAAAAAAGGTGCGTCCGGATTCCGGCATCGGCATCAAGCCGATCTCGATCACTGCCACCAAGAACCTAGTCCGGCGTGCGATTCAGTACGCGCTGGAGAATAACCGGAGGTCGGTGACGCTCGTTCACAAAGGCAACATCATGAAGTACACCGAGGGCGCATTTCGCGACTGGGGTTACGAGGTGGCGCGTGAAGAATTCGCTTCCCGAACTGTCACCGAGGAAGAGGTGACGACGAAATACGACTTTAAGGTTCCTGAAGGCAAATTGCTTATCAAGGATCGCATTGCCGACTCCATGCTTCAGCAGATACTCACGCGTCCCGATGAATATGACGTCATTGCGACGCCAAATCTCAACGGCGACTATCTTTCCGACGCCTGTGCGGCTCAGGTGGGCGGACTCGGGATCGCGCCGGGAGCGAATATCGGGGATGGTTGCGCTGTGTTCGAGGCTACGCACGGCACGGCTCCCAAATATGCGGATAAAGACGTCATCAACCCCGGCAGTGTGCTGCTGTCGGGTTGTATGATGTTCGAGTACATGGGCTGGAGAGATGTTGCGAAGACGATTGAAGACGCTTTCGCCAAGACGATCCAACAGAAGAAAGTCACCTACGACCTCGAGCGCCTCATGACCGGCGCAACCAAACTAAAGACCTCGGAATTTGCTAGAGCAATTGTGGAGAACATGTAAATGGCGCGAGAAAAAGTGAGTATCGTCGGTGCTGGGAATGTCGGAGCAACTGCGGGGCAGCGGATCGTTGACAAGCAACTCGCAGATGTTGTCCTCATCGATATCATCGAAGGCGTACCGCAAGGCAAGGCGCTGGACCTCGCCGAGTCAGGCCCGATCGAAGGGTACGATTGCAGGCTGACCGGCACCAACAATTACAACGACACGGCGAATTCGGACATTGTAGTGATCACGGCCGGTGTTCCCCGCAAACCCGGCATGAGCCGTGATGATCTATTGAAGACGAATTACGGCATCGTCAAAGGCGTTACCGAGCAGGTCGTGAAGAATTCCCCGAATTCGGTCATCATCGTCGTCAGCAATCCTCTCGATGCCATGGTGCAGACGGCGTTTCGCGTCAGCAAGTTTTCAAAACACCGGGTGATCGGAATGGCCGGGGTTCTCGACTCTGCCCGATTTCGGACGTTCATTGGAATGGAATTAAATGTTTCCGTCGAGAACATTCACGCGTTTGTGCTCGGCGGACACGGCGATACCATGGTTCCTCTGCCGCGGTATTCCACGGTGGCGGGAATACCGATTACGGAATTGCTTCCCAAAGAAACGATCGACCGTATCGTGCAGCGCACTCGAGATGGCGGCGCCGAGATCGTCAGCTACTTGAAAACCAGCGCTTGGTATGCACCCGCCTCGGCGATTGTCGAGATGGTGGACGCGATTCTTAAAGATCGAAAGAAGATCTTGCCATGTGCGGCCTACCTGGAAGGCGAATACGGCATCAGCGGCCTATACGTAGGAGTGCCGGTGAAACTTGGCCAGCGCGGTATCGAGCAGGTCATCGAAATCAACTTGACTCTGGAAGAGCGCGCCGCGCTGCAAAAATCGGCGGCTGCGGTGAAGGAACTAGTGGATGTGATTGGAGTGTAGGAGAAATCCATCGGACATTGCATCATTCGAAGTTTCTAGATTTCTCAATTCAGAAATTCAGAAACCTCCAATGATGCAACCTCGAATACTTGCTCCCTAGCTGATACTCTGCGCAATCTGACTCATGATCGACTCGTTGATCTTGATCTGCTTCCCGGCCTCCATGCGCTTCTTGACTTCCTGGATGTAGGCACTGAAGTACTGCTCCCGTCTTCCAGGTAGCATTTCGTTGCGGACCATATCTAAGGATTTTTTCGTTTCCTCGGGATTGATCTGCTGGCGCTCCTTCACCGCAAAAGCAAGAGTCTTACCCGCAATCGTAATCGGCGTTCCGGCTTTACCGATCGGGAGGGAAAACATCTCTTTATCGAGTTCGGCGATCGATCCAAACTCGGGAAGTGAGGCGCCGCGCGTCAGCATGTCGCTGGTCTTGATCTCTGCTCCAACGGCCTTCGCAGCGGTGGCGAGGTCCTTCCCGCCTTTCAGCAAGTCCTGGACTTGTTTGGCCTTGTCGGCGGCGAGTTGCTTGGCCTTCTCCGTTTTCACATCGGCGAGAACCCTGGTCTGAGCTTCTTCGAAGGATGCCGGGTGTGACGGCGCGATGTCGATGAGCTGCGGGACAACATATCCGCGATCGACCTGGATGGCGGTCCCGATTTCGCCTTTGTTCATCATGAACATGCGGCGTTGGAATTCCGTCGCGTTGCCGAGTTCGGCAATCGATTCGCTCTGTTCCATGAGCGGGGTTTCTTTGACCTGGGCACCGAACTTGGCCGCAACGGCGTCAAGACTCTTGTTGTTTACAAGCTCTACTGCGATCTGCTGGGCAAGATCGCTGCCTTTCTGCTCGGCTTTCCGAGTCTCGACGATCGGACGAATGGCTTCCTTCAACTCCTCGAACGGACGTTCGCGTGCGTCCTGTTTTCCGGTGACTTTGATGATGTGAATGCCGAATTGCGTTTGAACCAGATCACTGATGGCTCCGACGCCAAGGCTGAACGCTACACGTTCGAACTCCGGCACCATCTGGCCGCGGCCGAAGTCGCCGAGATCTCCGCCGGCTCCGGCGGTCGAATCCTCGGAGAACTGTTTCGCAAGGCTGCCGAAGTCCTCGCCCTTTTTCGCGCGTTCGAGCACCTGACGGGCCTTATCCTTGATCTTTTCAATTTCCTCGGGTGTCTTCTCTTGAGTTTTAAAGAGAATGTGCTGCGCTTTCACGCGTTCTGGAACCGTGTACTCCGATCTGTGCTGCTCGTAATACTGGCGAAGTTCGTCGTCGCTTACAGTCACCTGTGAGCGTAATTTGAGCGATTCCAGAAACGCGTATTTCGCCTTGCGCTTCTCGTTGACCGTGTATTTGGCTTTGTTCTTTTCGTAATACTGGCGCTGTTCTTGATCACTTGCCGATACCTTATCTTCCAGCTTAGAGGCGTCGATGACGAAGTAATCGAGCTTTCCCTTCTCATTGCGGCGTTTGTATTCTTCTTCGGCTTCCTGATTGCTGACGTGAACCGCGGCGGTAATGAAGCTCCGAAGCTTCTCCGTGAGGATTTCATTGCCGACATTGGACTCGAACTCATCGATAGTCAGATTGTTCTGAGCCAGCACGGCCTGATACCGGCTTTGGCCGATAAACGTGCCGTTCTCGCGAAAGACAGGATTCTCGAGAATTTTCTGTGCGATTTCGGCTGAGGAGACATTCAAACCCAGGCGTTTGGCTTCTTCCGTCATGACGTGGCGGGTCACCAGCGCGTCCATGATTTGGCGCTCGAAACGGAAGGCACGCAGCATTTCCGGATTGAGTTGACCTCTCATCCGATCGATATAATTTCGGTACGCGCTTTGAAATTCGTGGGAACTGATACTATCGTGCCCGATAGAGGCGACGTCGTTCGTAATGCTGACGTTGGGAAGGTCGCCGAACGGGATGTAAAGCGTCACAAGCGTTACGCTGAAGATAAAAATGAGGATCACCCATACCCACTTGAGGGCTGAGCGCTGACGCCTCATGAAATCCAACATAAAAAACCGCCTCCTGGAAATGACCTCTCGCTTTTGGAAAAGTCGGCGCAGCGCCAGGTGAGAGTTTCAGGATTTGCAAAGACTTGCCACCCTCTACCCAGCGCGTCATAAAGACGCGCCAAACTCTCCCAAATCGAGAGTCCCTGTGCTAGAACTTAACTATGCTAGCAGAAATTTTCGAACTTCGGGTATGATGACAAACATCTCGGTTTCGGTCCCGCCTAAAGGTGCTGAGCGGATTAAGAATCTCCTCGACGAACAAGGAGCCTGAAAAGCTACATGAACTTTCGCCCGCTGTTCAGTTTATTCTCCAGCGATCTGGCGATTGACCTCGGTACAGCGAACACCCTGGTCTATGCTAAAGGTCGCGGCATCGTGGTCAACGAGCCGTCTATCGTTGCCATCAACAAAGTCACAAACCAAGTCGAAGCTGTCGGCAAAGAAGCCAAGGATATGCTTGGTCGTACGCCGGGCAATATCGTGGCTATCCGGCCCATGAAAGATGGCGTCATTGCCGATTTCACGGTCACGGAAAAAATGCTGACGTACTTCATCCAAAAGGCTCACAGCCGGAAAGTGCTGGTCCATCCCAGGATTGTGATTGGAGTTCCGTCGGGCATCACGCAAGTAGAGAAAAGAGCTGTGCAGGACTCGGCCTATCGGGCTAAGGCAAGCGAAGCTCATCTGGTCGAGCAGGCCATGGCTGCAGCAATTGGCGCTGGGTTACCCGTCACCGAACCTTCCGGAAACATGATCGTGGATATCGGGGGCGGTACCACCGAAATCGCCGTGATCTCCTTATCGGGAATCGTCGGCAGCCGTTCCGATAAAGTCGCCGGCAACGAGATGGACGAAGCGATCACACAGTACATCAAGCGCAAATACAACTTGTTGATCGGAGAACGTACGGCCGAACAAATCAAGATTGAGATCGGGTCTGCATATGTCTTGGATGAGCCCCGCATCATGGAAGTCAAAGGACGGGACTTGATGGAAGGCGTTCCGAAGAGCGTTACCATTTCGGATGAGGAAATTCGGGAAGCGCTCGACGAATGTATCAACATCATTATCAATTCCATCAGGGTCGTTCTGGAGCGAACTCCGCCGGAACTTTCCGCCGACATTGCAGACAAAGGCATCGTCCTTGCAGGTGGCGGCGCACTGATCAGGAATCTCGATAAACGGATCCGTGAAGAAACGGGTCTACCTGTGACACTGGCTGAAAATCCGTTATCTTGTGTCGTCTTGGGTACCGGAAAAATGTTGAGCGATTTTGATCTCCTGAGGAAAATCGCGATCAATTAGTTTGTGCGTGAGATATTGCTGGGTTAAGAAAACATTCCCCTGCTCGCAGGGGAGGGAATGGCGCGACAGCGCCGGGGGTGGTCAGTTCGAGAAACAGTCGCGCGGTCTGACCATTCCGTCTGCGCGTTCGGCGCCTCCTCCTCTGCGAGGGGATTGAGTGGCTATATATGATCCGGATTGTTGCAGCTTCGAAAAAGCCAACGTGGATCGCCCTCGGCATCGCCCTTGTTCTTCAGACCGGGCTGATCTCGTTCCAAGCGCGCCAACGGATCGACACGAGTTTTGTTCGCGTATGGATACTCGATTCGCTCGCTCCATTGGAAAAGCTGGTCGACCGGTCCACATATGCCGCTCTTTACGTGTGGGAGAGGTACTTCGCTCTTGTCGGTACCCACGATGAAAACGAGCGCCTGAGGCACCAGGTTGAGGAACTGCGGATGCAGCTTCACCAAAATCGTGAAGATATGCTGGAGCTTCAGCGGCTGAGAAGCGTGCTTTCGCTTTCAAGCTCAGATACCGGCAAAACCGTCGTTGCCAGGGTCATCGGGCGTGATCCTGCGCGCAGCCAGACAATCACCATCGATAAAGGAACAGTGCAGGGTGTGAGGCCCGATTCCGCAGTCATAACGCCGGCGGGTGTTGTCGGACGCGTCATCTACTCCAGCAATTTTTTCTCGATCGTTCAGCTGATCATCGATTCGCAGAGCGCAGTAGGAGTCCTGCTCCAGTCGACGCGCCGGCAGGGAGTTGTCCGAGGGACAGGGGGCCTTTCTCTGGATTTGGATTACATTGACGATGACAATGATTTGAAACAAGGCGACACGTTCCTCAGTTCTGGCCTGGATCGCATTTATCCTAAAGGGCTGCCCGTCGGTGTCATCACCTCTGTCGGCCCCCGCCGCGGTCTATTGAAGATGGTTCAGGTCAGACCCAGCGCCGATCTCGGCCGTCTGGAGGAAGTCATTTGTATTCTTGAGCACCCACAAAATGCAGATTCCGATGAACCCGCTCAAGGGAGTGCGAATCCATGAATGCGTTGGGAGGTCCTCTCCCCTTGGGAGAGGGCGGCGCGAAGCGCCGGGTGAGGGTTGCAGGTTTGGTCAAGTCTCGTCAAATCTTGCAACCCTCACCCTACCCTCCCCCAGAGGGAGAGGATTTATGACGGTTTATCCGATGGCGCGAGTCAGCACGCTTGGCATGCTGGGCAAATTCGCCGCTGCGCTCGTGGCCGTAGTCGTCATCCAGGGCGTCTTCTCGTTTAAATTCAAAGTCTTTGGATTTTTTGACCTGCCATTGATATTTTCTGTGTATTACGGATTCACTCTGGGCAATCCGGTTGCATCGATCGTGATTGGAAGCTCATTGGGCCTCATGCAAGACAGTCTTTCGGGCGCGGTCCTGGGTGCCAACGGCCTGAGCAAGACAATTATTGGTTTTCTGGCAGCCTCGGCAGGATCGAAGTTTGCCGTTGACCAGCCCGTGACCCGACTCTTGGCGTTATTTTTGTTTACCATCGGAGACGGCATTCTGGTTACTATTCTAGGCGCGATGGTAGGTCCGGCGTTGGGTGCCACCTATAGTGTGGCCCTGACGAGCTGGGCCCTATCAGCGACGTTCAATGCTGTGTTAGGGCTGGTGTTGTTTGCATATCACGATCGGTGGAGTCATGCGACAACGTGACGAACTTGAGCTGCTGCGGTGGCGTATCAGCTTTGTCGGCTACGTCATTGCCGCTGTGCTGCTTACACTCGTGTTTGGTTTTTGGAACGCGCAAATAATCCAGTCCGGTTATTACCAGCTCCGCGCCGAACAAAATCGAATCCGGGAAATTCCCCTTCGTGCGCCGCGAGGGAGAATTTATGATCGCGATCACAGGATTCTTGCCGGCAATCGTCCCTCCTACAACATCATCTTAATTCGAGAAAACAGTCCGCATACGATCGAGCAGACTGCAGCCATGTTGAGCGCTGGCATTGGCATGTCGAAAGAAGAGTTGCTGGAACGCATTAATCGGAAACGCCGCGAACCGAAATTCCGTCCGATTGTGTTGAAGGACGACGTCTCGGTCGGTGACATTGCATTTGTCAGGGCCCGTCGGTACGAATTACCGGAAATTACCGTTGAATACCAACCGAGGCGGCGGTATCTGGAAAACGAGATCGCGGCTCACGCGATGGGCTACGTGGGCGAGATAACAGAGGCTGAGCTGGCAATTCCCGAGTTCGTCAATTTCAAATCCGGCGATCAGGTGGGGAAAGCAGGACTCGAACGCGAATACAACCGGGTGCTCGTGGGTAAGGACGGGTTCAAACGTGTCATCGTCAACAGCTTCGGCCGCGAAATGGGCAAGTTGGAAGAAGAACCAGCCACTCCTGGAAACGATCTGGTAACAACCCTCGATCTTGATCTACAAAATGCGGCGGAAGACTGTTTTGCCGGCCTGCGGCCTGAGTGCATGAAGGCCGGAGACCACAGCGGTGCCGTCGTTGCCTTGGACCCTCGAACCGGCGAAGTGCTGGCATTAGTGAGCAGGCCTGCGTTTGATCCCAACGCCTTTGCAACGCGAATCACCGCAGCCGATTGGAATAGCCTGATCACCGACCCGCGCAAGCCTCTTCAGAACCGCGCCATTCAGAGTCATTTCTCCCCTGGATCGGTGTTCAAAGTCTTTATGGCGGCGGCGGGACTGGAAGCAGGAACATTGAATCCTTTACGCACGGTGTTCTGTCCGGGTTATGCGACCTTTTACGGGCACACCTTCGCTTGCGACAAACATGAAGGGCATGGGACGTTAAGTCTGCACAACGCTATCGTTAATTCTTGTAACGTGTTTTTCTACAATGTAGGAAAAGAACTGGGCATCGAGCGCATTTCTCGCTACGCGACGATGATGGGTCTCGGCCGCAAAAGCGGGATTGACTTGCCGAACGAAGACGCCGGGATCATCCCTTCTTCGGAATGGAAGCAGCGCGTGTTTAAAGCGAAATGGTATGAAGGTGAGACGATTTCGGTGGCAATCGGCCAGGGTTACGTCGGTGTTACGCCAATCCAAGCAGCGTGGGCCATGGGAGGCTTAACCACAGGCGGGCGCTTGAAACAACCTCATTTTGTTGTTCCGCAGCAGCTGAAGAAGCTCGGATTTGAGGCGAGAGAGATTATTGAAGAGGATTATCCGATCCAGGAATCCACTGTAGAGATCGTTGGCAAGGCGATGTGGGGCGTGGTCAATGAGGGCGGAACGGGCATCAATGCCAAGATCGAGGGCTTCGAGGTCGGCGGCAAAACCGGTACCGCTCAAGTCGCGAGTAAACAGGCCAACCTAAAAGGCAAAGAGTACAGAGATAATGCGTGGTTTGTCGGCTTCGCGCCGTATCGCAATCCCGAGATCGTCGTGGCTGTTTTCACCGAAAATGGGGGATGGGGAGCCGAAGCGGCCGCTCCCGTCGCGCATGCGGTGCTGGAAACTTATTACAAAAAAAAGACCGGGCAGTTCGAGAACAAGAACACAACGATTGCGCAGAAATGATCTCTCCGTCTGGGAGGGACCGCGCCGCGAAGCGCGAGCCCGACAGGGCGAAGACTCAATGGAAGCGTAGGTGAGCGTTTACGTTTCTGCAGATCTTGAGACCCTCACCGTACCCTCTCCCGAGGCGAGAGGGTAGAGTTAGGCTACGATGATCGGTCCATTTCCGCCCAAACGGCTTAGCAAGGATTTCGATTGGTCGCTGCTTGGTTCCGCAGTGCTGTTATCTGTAATTAGTCTTACCGAAATTTACAGCTCCACGATGACCCAGTCTTCAGATAACTTCTTCTTGCGGCAGTTAGCCTGGGTCGCCGTCGGCATACTGTTCCTGTTCGTTCTCGCGGCAATCGACTATCACCTGATTTCGGAGCACATCCCTTGGCTTTATGTTCTCGCTCTCGGTGTGCTTGTCTACACATTGGTTTTTGGGCATCGTGTTTCCGGATCCAAGAGCTGGGTTGCTCTGGGTAAAATCCAATTTCAACCTTCCGAGTTGGTCAAGATGGTAGTCGTTGTCGCACTGGCGCGATATTTCTCGGACTTGCGCGCCAGCCGATACATGACTTTGATGCAAATAGGGAAAGCCTGTGTGATATCGCTCGTTCCGATGGGTTTGGTGGCTCTTCAGCCGGATCTAGGAACAGCGCTTACCTACTTGCCCCCCATTGCTGTTGGATTGTTCGTTCGAGGTATTCGGCCCGCTGCGCTGCTTTCTCTGCTTCTGGGCTTTGTTCTTCTCCTTCCGGTGAGTTGGATTGTTCTAAAGCCTTACCAGAAGGAACGCATCATGACTTTCCTCGATCCTGAGAGAGATCCCCTGGGTAAGGGTTATCAAGTGGCACAATCGAAGATCGCAATTGGTTCGGGCGGTCTGCTGGGCAAAGGCCTCTTTCGAGGTTCTCAAAACCAACTCGGATTTTTGCCGACCCGGCACACGGATTTCATCTTCTCGGTCATCGGGGAGGAGTTGGGTTTCGTTGGTGTAATCGCCTCGCTTGGGCTGCTCACGTTTATCATCTTCCGGTCGATCTATAACGCGCAAACGGCTCGCGATAATCTGGGGCTATTCATTGCGATGGGTATTGTGGGGACACTCTTCTTTCATCTCATCGTGAATGTAGGAATGGTGATTGGATTCTTGCCGACAACGGGTATACCTCTGCCATTCTTGAGTTATGGCGGTTCATCAGTTTTGACTGCCTTTATAGCCCTGGGGCTCGTGATGAGCGTTCGCCGCTGCCGTTACGTCAATTGACCTTGAGCGTGCTATAGTGCGGTTCAGGCGCGGTATGTGCCGAGAGATTTTGTTTGAGTAGTGAGGTTCGGATCAGCGACGGGAGGAATCACCCTCTCCCCCTGGGAGAGGGTGGGGTGAGGGTTTCCAGATTTGACTAGACTTGCGACCCTCACCCGGCGCGTCAGCCTTGCGGCCGTCGCGCCACCCTCTCCCAGAGGGAGAGGGACCCGTAAATTCCGTATCGTCACTACATATTTTTCGCCCGTTGTAGAGTAGAGCATTAGCTCCTCCGGGCACAGGAGTTTTCCATGACAATACGCGACATCTGCCTTAGGGCGAGCTGTCTCAAGGTGTCCCTGTGCGCTGCCAGAGACGGGCACAGGAGTTTCGATGCAGAAAGAATTGATCATTTCCACGACGCCTCAGGAGACTAAAGTTGCGATCCTCGAAGACGACGAACTCGTTGAATTTTACATAGAACGCCATCGCTCGCAGGGTATCGTTGGTAACATTTATAAGGGCAAAGTAACGAAAGTACTGCCGGGAATGCAGTCCGCCTTCGTCGATATCGGTCTCGAGCGGGATGCGTTCCTTTACGTTTCTGATTTTTTTGAGGACATTGAGGAGTACGAGAAGATTGTCTCGAGTGTCGAAGACGAGGTCGCCCAACTCCAGGAAAGCGGACGAGCAAAACCTGGCACTGCCCCTTCCGCCGCTGCTGCGGCACCGCCAGCCGTCATCGAAGAAGGAGTTGATGCACCCGCGGGCACCCTGATACCTCCCTCAGTTCCGGAGATCACGGCTGAAGCCGAGCGTCCAGAACCCGCAGCTCCGCCGGTACACGAGGATTACAGCCGTCGGGATCGAGGCGAACGGGGACGCCGAGATCGGGATCGGCGGGGCAAGAAGCCAAAAATCCCTTCGTTTGAAGGCAAGTCTTACGAACAGAGAAGCTCGGAGCGACCATATACCGCAGGGCCAATCGAGGTTCTCCCAGGCGAATCCCTCGCGAAATATTCGCGCCGCCCGGAGCCAGAGCCCGAACCAAGTACTATCGACGATAAGGATGCTGGTCTGGGTGCCGTCGCCGAAGAGGCAACGCCGGTAACGCCCGCGCCGATATCCGAGCTTGCGCCGCCGGTTACAGCGCTGATTCCGCCGGAAGTCACCGAAGGCGGTGTCGTTACGGAGGCGTCGCCGCCAACGCGGGAGCCGCTCGAGAAGCCAAAGTCAGCAGAGCAAGCCAAGGAAGATGAAAAGTTCCAGGAGGGAAATGAAGGGCCTTCGAGCGCTCGCATGACGGATCGTTCCGACAATCACCATTTCGCCCACCGTTCTTCCAGCCGGCGCGGACGCCGAGGCCGAAGTGGCCCGCCCCCGGTCAAGCAAGAGGAACATCGGACAAACGGATATTCGCCAAAAGCCGGGCCTACCATTTCGGAACTGCTCCGGGAAGGGCAGGAGATCCTCGTTCAGGTTTCGAAAGAACCGCTCGGCAAGAAAGGGGCGCGCATTACCTCGCACATTGCGCTTCCCGGACGTTACCTGGTTTATATGCCGACAGTCGATCATGTCGGTGTGTCGCGCAAGATTGCGTCCGACGAAGAACGCTCGCGGCTCAAGAGAATCATTCACGAACACAGAAATGGTTTGCCGGGTGGCTTTATCGTGCGCACGGCGGCCGAGGGACGCAGCGAGGATGAGTTTGTTCAAGACATTCGTTTTCTCGGGAACCTGTGGTCGGACATCCGCACGAAAAGCGAGAAGAAGTCCGCACCCGCGCTCATCCATAGCGATTTGAACCTGGTGCAGCGTCTGCTGCGGGACCAGTTGTCGCCGGATTACCGAGCCATTCGCCTGGATAATGAAGCCGAATTCGCGACGGTCCTCGATTTCGTCAACAAGTTCCAGCCTGCGCTTGTGAACCGCGTCAAGTTGCATCTGAAGGACACGCCGATATTCGAAGAGTATGGATTGAATCTTGAGATCGAGAAGGCGCTGCGCTCGAAGGTATGGCTGAAATCGGGCGGCTACATTGTGATCAATCAAACGGAAGCGCTTGTTGCGATCGACGTCAATACGGGCAAATTCGTGGGCAAATCGAACCGGCTCGAAGATACGATTGTCCGTACGAACGTCGACGCCGTCCACGAGATTGTTCGCCAGATCCGCTTGCGCAATCTCGGCGGCATCATTGTGGTCGACTTCATTGACATGGAAGAAAAGAAGAATCGTCAGCGCGTGATGGCTGCTTTGGAAGAAGCGATCCGCGCCGACCGGTCTCCTTCAAAGACCCTCCAATTTAACGATTTCGGTCTTGTGGCGATCACACGCAAGCGCACTCAGCCGTCGCTGGAACGGATACTCTGCAGGCCGTGCACCTATTGCAATGGGACGGGTTGGGCGAAATCTCCCGAGACCATCTGTTACGAGATCCAGCAGGAGATCAGGAAAATGATGCACCTCGTGGAAGGAAAAGAGATTACGGTGCGTGTGAATCCGGAAATCGCAAAGGCTCTCAAGAGTGGGGAATTCGTCTCGCTCAATGATCTCGAGGATTGGACGAAGAAAGACATCGTCGTAAAATCGGACCCTCTCTTGCAGGAAGAACACTTCGATATTTTCTAGACGTCACTGTAGCGGCGCTGCGCGCAGCGCAAGCGCGACAGCGCGCAGCCTCAAGATGATGAGCGCCCACAGTCCAACAATTTGGAGCTGGCTGGCACGCCATCTTCATTGACCGCCGATACAGAGGCTCGAGTTTCAGGGGCGACAGCGTGAAAGAGCAGGCACCGTTTGACGTTGCAATCATCGGAACGGGACCGGGCGGATATGTGGCAGCGATCCGAGCGGGCCAGCTTGGTTTAAAAACCGCCGTTATCGAGAAGGACACGCGTTACGGCGGGACGTGCCTGTTGCGCGGCTGCATTCCGACCAAGGCCCTGCTTCGCGATGCCCACCTGTTACAGGAAGTCAAAAAAGCATCGCAACAAGGTCTCTTGAAGATTGGAGAGATCGGCGTCGATTTCGCAAAAATCCAAGACCGCAAAAGCGATGTGGTCGAGAAAATGGCCAAGGGGGTCGATTTTCTGCTCCGAAAAAACAAGGCCACCGTTTTCAAAGGCTACGGTACCGTCGTCACTCCTAATAAGATTGTTGTAAAGGGGGATGGTGTTTCAACTGAAGTCAACGCGAAGAACATCATTCTCGCCACCGGTTCTGAAGCCAAATCGCTGCCTGGTTATAACTTCGACGAGAATTACATCCTCAGCAACGTTGGAGCTTTGGATCTCGCCGAGGTCCCGAAATCGATGCTTATAGTCGGCAGCGGCGCCGTCGGCGTCGAATTTGCATCAATCTATAGCAGCTTCGGCGCGAAGGTGACGGTGATTGAAATCCTGCCCAGCATCGTTCCGCTGGAGGATGAGGAAGTTTCGAAGGAACTCAAGCGCGTCTTCACGAAAAAGGGCATCGAGGTGTATACGAAGGCGAAACTCGAGAGTGCCAAACCAAAGGACGCAGGCGTTGAGGTCACATTTCAGACCGAAAAAGGCGAAGTCAAGCACTACACGGTTGAGAAATTGTTGATGGCGACGGGCCGCGGCCCAAATACGGCAAACGTCGGACTCGAGAAGATTGGCGTCACGACGGATCGCGGCTTTATCAAGGTGAATGAGTTTATGGAGACGAACGTCAAGGGCGTTTACGCCATCGGCGATGTGACGCCTTCGCCGTTGCTGGCCCACGTGGCTCAGCAGGAGGGCATCGTTGCAGTCGAAAGAATCGCCGATAAGCACCCGGTTCCGATCAACTACAACCACGTCCCTTCCTGTACCTATTGTGATCCGCAGGTGGCAAGTGTCGGCTTGACCGAATCCAAGGCCAGAGAAGCTGGATATAAAGTTAAAACCGGCAAGTTTCCATTTACTGCTATAGGCAAGGCGAAGATCGAAGACGCCAGCGATGGTTTCGTGAAAATCGTTGCCGATTCCGGATACGGCGAGATCCTCGGTGTTCACATGATTGGAACGACCGTTACGGAAATCATTTCCGAAGCTGTGGCCGCAATCGCGTTGGAAGGCACGGTCGAAGACTTGGTCAACACGATCCACGCTCATCCCACCCTAGCGGAAGCTACACACGAAGCCATGGAAAACGTCTTTGGGGCTGCAATCCACATATGAGCAACCGTCCCGATTGGCTGAAGGTCCGCATACCCAGCGGCAAAAATTTCTTCGAAGTCCGCCGGATTCTTCGCTCTCACCAGCTCAACACGATTTGTGAGGATGCGATGTGTCCTAATATCGCCGAGTGTTGGGGCAAACATCGAACGGCCACATTCATGATTCTCGGCAACATCTGCACACGCGCTTGCGCGTTCTGCGCCGTGACCAGCGGCCGTCCCAGCGAATACGATCTGATGGAGCCCGCGCGTGTCGCTGCCGCCATTGCCGAGCTCCGGTTGAAGCATGCCGTGATCACCTCTGTCGATCGGGACGATCTGGCCGACGGCGGCGCAGCCATCTTCGCCGACACCGTCCGCCAAATTCGCAAACTCGACGGAAATGTGAAGGTCGAGTTGCTAACGCCGGATTTCCAGGGCTCGCTGGACTCGGTAAAAACGGTTGTGACCGCCGGTCCGGATATCTTTTCCCATAACATCGAAACGGTCCGACGGCTTTATCCTAAGATCCGTTTCAAGTCCGATTACACCACGTCTTTCGGTCTGCTGAAGGCCGCCAAGGGGATGTCCTCGCACATTTTCATCAAGACCGGCATCATGGCGGGACTCGGCGAGACAACCGAAGAGATCCTTGAATTGATGCAGGACGCCGTCGAGGCCGGAGTCGATATCCTCACGATCGGGCAATACCTTCGACCTTCAATGAAGCACGCGGAAATTCAAAAATACTACCATCCCAACGAATTCGCTGACCTGGGCGAAATGGCCCGCAACCTTGGCATCCGGTGGGTCTTCTCCGGCCCCCTCGTTCGCAGTTCCTATCATGCCGAAGACGTCTTCGAGCAGATGATGTCGCAAAAATGACCACCGGGGACAGCGGCGGAATATCGGCGACAGCGTGGATTTCTTCCTCGAAAAGCGCTCGTCACAGGAAACGCTCCTGCTTACTGGAATTCGGTGGTCGGTCAGCTTGAACTGTAGCGGCGGTCTATTTCTTGAGGCTGCGCGCCATCGCGCTTGCGCTTTGCGGACCGGCGACGATCTGTACTTGCTGGACTGTCGGCGATCATAGAGCACCGCTACAGTTGGCGTCGTCATGTTTTCTAGAAAACCGTTCGGGTGTCGGATAGACTGCAATCCGGCGGGGGGACCAAAGAATGCTAAAGACACTTCTTCTGATCGCTGGGTTGGCCGTGCCTGCACAATCGCAACGGATATCGCCATGCATTAGTGCGACGCCCATTTGCACCGAATGGATAAATCTCGGCGGCGGGCCGTCGCGATCGATGATCTACGGTACGTACGCGCTCGACGCGAAAAACGATAGGATCACCCGAGCGCTGGTTGTGGTGCACGGCGCAGGACGCGATGCGGACAATTACTTCCGAACGGCGCTGGCGGCGACATTTCTTGCAGGCGCCCTCGAAGACACAGTCGTGATTTCGCCTCGATTCGCGTCGAATAATGGACGCGAGTGTATGGACATGCTTGCGGTGAATGAAGTCAACTGGCCATGCAATGGCGACAGCTGGCGATCCGGCGGAACGGCGACGAACAATGAAAAGCTGATGTCTTTCGATTTTTTCGACGAGATTCTGCGAAGCCTCGTCAAAAAGGAAGCATTTCCCAATTTGAAAGCCATCGTTGTTGCGGGTCACTCGGCTGGCGGGCAATTTGTCACCCGGTATGAGATGGCAAATCAAATACACGAAAAAATCGGAGTGCCCATAGCATACGTCGTCGCCAACCCTTCCAGCTATGCGTACCCGGATCCCGAACGCCCCGACGGCGACAACAAAGAATTTCGTGCTTTTCGAGACGCCCGCAATTGCACCACGTATGACAACTGGCCGTATGGTCTTGAAGGCCGCAGCGGTTATTCGGCCAGACTCAGTGACGATCAATTGAGGAAGCAACTGGCCTCGCGCCCTGCCACATACCTGGTCGGCGAGCTCGACACGTTGCCGCTTGCCGGCTTCGATTCTTCTTGTCCCGCCATGGCTCAAGGCGCGAACCGTCTCGCTCGGGGGCAGGCTTTCGCGAATTACGTAAATCGGAAATACAACGCCCAGCAGAAACTTATGGTCGTCCCTCTCTGTGGCCACAACGCGCGTTGCATGTTCACAACGGAACAGGTGCTCCCGATCCTGTTTCCGAAACTGCAGTAGCCTTTCAGATTGAAGGGGCATAGTTATATGGGTTCTGTCATTCGGCAAACGATATTCCTGGTCATGGCCGCGGCGGCGCTAGCTCAGACTGCCACATCGCGAATCACCGGAACAGTCGGCGACGCATCTGGAGCCCTGGTTCCCGGAGCAATGGTGACCGCCAAAAATGAAGACACTGGTGTCACCTATACTCAAATGACCACTGAGGCCGGCCTTTACGGATTTCCTTCTTTGCCCGTTGGGCCCTACACGATCACTGTAGCGCTTCCCGGTTTTAAGACGGCGAATAAGACCGGAAATATTTTGGAGGTCAACACGCCTCTCGTGATCAACATCTCATTGGAGGTTGGAGGAATCACCGAGACCGTGAGCATTGCTGCAGAGACTGAAATATTGCAGACGACCAATGCGGCCATCGGCAACGTCGTCGAGCGTAAGGCGATCGTCGATCTTCCGCTCAATGGACGTAATCCTCTCGCGTTGATCGCCTTGGAACCCGGCGTGGTTCAGAGGTCGGCCGGAGCTGCCGGTTCGGGCATTCACGTTAACGGCGCCCGCGACCGATCCGTCAACGTGACGGTGGATGGCATTGAAGCCAACGAATCTTCGGTACCGAACCCGCTCTCGAATTTGTACCGGCTGACCCCCGACAACGTGCAGGAATACAAAGTCACCACCAACAATGCCACGCCCGAAGAAGGCCGTAACAGCGGAGCGTCCGTCTCCGCCGCGACCCGCAGCGGCACGAATCAATTTCATGGAACGGTCTTCGAGTTTGTGCGGAACACCGCGCTCAATGCGAATGAGTTTTTCGCTAGTGCGCAAGGAACGCCTAAACCGGAGATTAAGCTGCATCAGTTTGGATTTGAGGCTGGCGGTCCCATCCGCAAGGGCAAAACGTTTTTCTTTGGAAGCTGGCAAGGACAAAACACGAAATTCGCACAGCCGATCGATCAGACATTCGGCGGGATTCCACGAATGTACACACCGGCGGCGCTTTCCGGCATTTTCCGATACTTTGTGGCGGACCCCGTAAACCCACTGGTGTTGAATGGACAGACGATCACGCGAAACAGTCCATTGCTCGTCGACCCGGCGACGGGTGCATATCGGCCTGGCGTACACGATTGTGCGAGCGCGTCGGAACTGAATTGCGTCATGTCATTCAATATGTTCGCTAACGATCCGCTGCGGATCGGCGCCGATCCCAAAATGTTGGCCCTGTTCAAAACGTATCCGCTGCCTAATTCATACATCGTCGGCGATGGTTTAAACACGGCGGGGTACACGTGGAATCCGCCCACAAGCAACGAAGGTTCCAACTACATGGCACGCATCGATCACAGTTTCAATGACCGGAATACGGTGTTTGTCCGGTGGCTGCAGGCCGACCAGAATACGCGGCAGGGCGATCCACTGAATGCGCGACCCCAAGTGTTTCCCGGTTTTCCTCCGCTGGGGGAGGTATTCCGAGCGACGAGGAATCTGGCGATCAGTTATCGCCAGACGATTTCCTCGCGCGTCGTGAATGAATTTACGGCTGGTTTTGCGCGATTTGTGTTCTTGTTTACTCAGGGCGAAGCAAATCCCGCCTTTCCGGACGTGCTGCCATTTACGAGTAGCCCTGGCGGGGCCAACAACGCTTTCAACAACACGGTTAGTTTCCCGTACCTCAACAGACCGAGAACATTCCGGGCAGTCACGACCCCACAGTTTCTCGACAATCTCAGTATCGTGAGCGGCGCGCATGTTTTCCGAACCGGAGCGAATGTTCGCCTATACGAACATAACGACCAGCGCGGCCAGCCTGGCGGAACGGATGTAACGCCGGCATTATCCTTTATGCAAAACATTCGACCGCCCGCTGGATTTAACACGCCGGTGGTCGGCGGCCGCAGTATCGATCCCACCGATAGCAACAATTTGAATGGTGCTATCAACGATATCCTTGGCATTCCCGCCCGCTTATCCCAGGTGTTTCTCGGCGATCTTTCGGCCGATGGGTTCCTGCCGTTTCGATCCGGAAAGGGAGTGTCGCTGTGGAACATGGGCCACCGTTTGAAACAATATAACTTTTACTTCCAGGATGAGTGGCGGCTGCGGCAAAACTTCACAGTCAACTATGGTGTGCGCTGGGAAATCAATCCAGCGCCGTCGGAAGCCGCCGGCCGTGTCTATGTTCCAGATAAACCGGTCGTTGGGGCGGGACTGGTTAGCTTCCGAAAGACCAACCGCTGGTACGAACGAAACAACGCCACCGCGATCGCACCGCGCGTTGGGTTTGCATGGAGCCCCCGGCCCAATTTCGTGATCCGGTCCGGATATGGAATCGCGTTCGATCCCATTTCTTCATTCCAGGTGACGGCTGTTTCGGGGAAGGTACCGGGACTGACGTTCTCCTGCTCCGCAACCGTTGGGAGCACGGCCACACCGGGCTGCGCCTCCGTGCCGGATATCCGGATCGGCCAGGGCTTCCCACTGGAATTGCCGCCGCCGACTGTCAAGCCCTCTTCGTTCCTGACGCCGCCGGAGCAACTTTTGACGAACGCTCCGGATTTGACTGTATTCGACCAGAAGCTGAAGCTCCCGACGGTTCATCAGTGGAACCTCACGATCGAACATCAGTTGCCGCTGGGTTTTGTTGCACAAGTTAGTTACATCGGACGGCGCGGAACGCGCCTTTTACGGGCTTATGACCTGAACCAGATCAACGCGGATCCGATTCTTCCGTCGTTCTTGATCATGCAACAGAACATGCGCAATGGCTGCCGGCCGGATGGAACGGGTTGCGCCAATGGTGTTGCCGTTCCGATCCTGACGTCGGGGATCGTTCCCAGCGCATTCGTCAACACCTCGCTCACGCAGAGCGATCTTACCCTCAATGCTGCAGGGAACTTTGCAGGGCGCCTCGAGCAGACGGCATTGGTAGCAAAGCTGAGGCCCAATCAACAGTTCGCTAAGGTCACGTATATCGATTCAGGAGGAGATTCGTACTATCACAGCGCCCAGGCTACATTAAGAAAGCGCTTCGGCGATGGGTTGCAGGCCGGGCTGGCGTACACGTTTGGAAAATCGATCGATGATCAATCCGTCGATCCTGTCGGAGCGACTTCCGGCGGGGCCCTGAGCACAACGAATCCCCGTACACCCACCGATACACGCGACTGGCGTCAGGAGCGAGGCCGCTCGGACTTCGATCGCCGTCATGTGCTCATCGTGAGTTCGTTGTGGGATCTGCCTGTGGGAAGACAAAAACGGTTCGCGTCCTCGATTCGTCCGGCGTTGAACCGGATCGTCGGCGGATGGAGCCTCAACGGAATTTACACGTTCATGTCGGGCGAGCCTTTCAGCGTTCGCAGCGGCGTCCGCACATCGAACTTCTCTCACGAGTCGCGTGTGGACATCGTCGGCGCTAAACCACAAGTTCGGCTGCAGGACGTGCCGGGTGTGATCGGTCCTGTCGTTTTCAAGGACGCCAGCGCGTTCGCGATACCCGCGCCCGGAACAAATGGTACCGGGCGCAACATTTTTGAAGCACCAGGTTACTGGAATCTCGATCTGGGAATCGGCAAACGTTTCGAGTTGACCGAAAGATTCAATCTGCAGTTCCGCGCCGAGTTGTTCAACGTGCTGAACCACCCGAATTTTGATAATCCGCGTGACGCGTCGTCGGGATCACCCAGCATCCGCTCTACGGTATTTGCTCAGACATGCTGCCAGACGGTGGCTCCGCCGACCACGCAGACGATTATTTCAACGGGTGAAGCTCCGCGGGTCATTCAGTTCGCGTTGAAAATGCTCTGGTAGCTGCGGGTGTGGTTCATGGCGCGTTCTTGACGACCGCGAAAGACTACAATTCGCGACGGCCTTCTAACGCCTTGGCCATCGTGACCTCGTCGGCGTATTCCAAATCTCCGCCGACCGGTAATCCCAATGCAAGACGTGTAACGCGGATTCCGAGCGGTTTGATCAAACGTGATAAATATAGAGCGGTCGTTTCGCCTTCAACATTTGGATTCGTCGCAACAATCACTTCCTCGACATTACCAGAGTGCAATCGTTGAAGCAGCGATGCGATCGCAAGCTGGTCGGGGCCGACCCCTTTCAATGGCGAAATCGAACCCATCAGCACGTGATAGCGGCCTTTGAACTCATGGGTCTTTTCGACTGGAAGGATGTTGTTCGATTCTTCAACCACGCAAAGCACGCGGTCCGAACGCGAGGGATGCGTGCAGAACTGGCATGGATCGACATCCGTGAGATTGTTGCAAGTCGAGCACCGCCGGATTGATCGCTTCACTTCCAGAATGGATTCGGCAAGCTCGGATGCTTCTGCTTGCTCCATTTTCAAAATGAAAAATGCAAGGCGCTGGGCAGACTTGGTTCCGATGCCCGGTAATTTCTTGAATTGCTCAACGAGTCTCTGGACGGGCTCTGCAATATCCATGAAGCCACATTTCAGAAGAGGCCTGGGATCTTCAGCCCGCCGGTCAAGCTTCCAAGCTGGCCTTGTAGCGCTTCATCGACCTTGCGACTGCCTTCGTTAACCGCAGCGACGATAAGATCTTGCAACATATCCTTATCGCCTCCGTTGAAAACTTCCGGATCGATCTGCAGCGAGAGAAGGTGTTTTTGTCCGTTCATCTTTACGGAAACCATGCCGCCGCCCGCCGTCGCTTCGACAACCGTTGTTTCCATTTGTTTTTGCAGCTTCTCTTGCATCTGCTGGGCTTGTTTCATCAGCTGCTGCAAGTTCATTGTCATTCCCCTTTCGCGGGCTTGATTTGCGCGATATCGCCACGGAAAACTTCTAAAAATCTTTTCACGAGAGGTTCGTCCTTGGCGTTTCCACGGGCCAGTTCACCTTTCGGCTGCTGTTCTTTCATTATAAGAGACACGGAAACGGGTTTACCAATGAGTTCACTGGCGACGGCGTCGAGCACCGCTTTGTGCTCGTTGGACTGAAGCATCGTGGACGGCGTTCCACTGGCGATCACGACTTCCACATGATTTTCGCCTCGTTCGATCCGTTCCGCCTTCTGGAGATGCACTGCCGTTGTCGCCGACCTGTCCTCCACTCGGCGCGTGAAAATATCGGCAAAGGTGAACGTGCCGGGAAGGTCCGCTCCAACCGGAGCTGCCGGAAGTCTCTCTTCCTTCTCTGGGGCGGGAGCCGGCCGTTTCAGCGGCCCGTCGCTTCCTCTCATTTCGCGCAAGACTTCTTCGATGTCGCGCACGTGCCCGACTTTGGCGAGCTTCACCAGTCCGACCTCCAGGTGGAAGCGGGGTTGTGAAGTCCACCGGAGTTCGTTTTCGATTCGAAGCAGCATGTCGAAAAAACGAATCAGATCCTGTTCGGAGAATTTGCCGGCACGGGCGGCCAATTCCCGTTTTTCGTCGGGGTTTCCTGAGATCTTCTCTTGCAATCCAAGACGCGAGATCAAAAGATCGCGAACTTTGCCGATGAACTCTCGGACGAACTGTTGGAGATTCAAACCCTGATCGACAATGACGCCGACAATTTCAAGCAGCGTCCTGGAATCCCTCGCAGCAAGGGCGTCGAGCGTCTGGTCGAGGATCTCGCTCGGAATGAATCCCAGGACTTCACGCACGTCTTCATCGGCGATTTCCTGTCCACTAAACGAAATGATCTGATCCAGAACCGACTGTGCATCGCGCATGCTGCCTTCGGCGGCTTTGACAACATAGCTCAATGCCCGGTCGTCGATCTTTATACCCTCGCGATCGGCAATTTGGCGGAGATGCTCGTGGATTTCCGCGGCAGGAATAGTTCTAAAGGTAAATTGCTGGCACCGCGACAAGATCGTGGCGGGAAGCTTATGCCGTTCCGTCGTCGCCATGATGAATATGACATGCGGCGGAGGCTCTTCCAGAATCTTGAGGAGAGCGTTGAAGGCCGATGTCGAAAGCATGTGAACTTCATCAACGATGAAGATCTTGTACCGGCTTCGCGCCGCCGCGTATTTCGCGCTCTCACGTAGTTCACGGATGTTGTCCACCCCGGTGTTGGAAGCCGCATCGATCTCAAAGACATCGATCGACTTTCCCAAGGTAATTTCCTCGCAAGACGGACACCGGTTACACGGCGTAATCGTCGGCCCTTCGACGCAATTCAGGCCCTTAGCCAGAATCCGAGCCGTTGTCGTCTTTCCCACACCGCGCGGTCCTGAGAAAAGATAGGCGTGGCCGACCCGGCCCATTTGGATCGCATTCTGCAGCGTCTGGACAATCGGCTTCTGACCGACGACATCTTCAAAAACCTGCGGCCGAAATTTTCTCGCAATGACTTGGTATCTCATAAGCTGGAGGCAGCTTAATCTTCAGGAAATGACCAAACTGGCATTCAGCAACGACGCTTTCTCCGGAAATTTCTCAATTTTTAGTTGTCATTTAAGACCGTGAGATGGCCAGGCCTGGGGGATACTGCGTCACATTGGTTTACCCAATACCGTTGCTTCCTTCCGGACCTGGCGGGGTTTTCAGGCTCCAATTGCGCAGCCCCCCGGGCCTGCTAAAACGCGGGCGCCCACGGACGAACTGGCGCTTGCCATGGATAGCGCACGCGGTCAAGCTGGTTCCCAGACTGAAACGGAGAGAGTGGGATTCGAACCCACGGTGGAGTCACCCCCACACACGCTTTCCAAGCGTGCTCCTTAAACCACTCGGACATCTCTCCGGTGGCGAACATTTCTCGGCATCACGGTTCCGACTGTATCACAGGTCTCTGCTCCGCACGATGTTGATTGGGCGGATAACGCCCTCCTCAAGGATCGTTCGAAGATCAGCCACGAGCTTTTCATTGTCAATTTGGCAAAAACGGGCCGGGTATTCGGCAAGCTTGGCAATAGACTTGGTTAGCTGGGCGCGACCCCCGTTTGAGTTTCCGCGGGCAAAGTGGTGAAGGCCAACGGCAGCCTGGACCAACCCTTGATAGAACAGCCTCAAGGGGCCGCATGTCCTCCGCCACAGGTCTTCCCATGTTTCATGCGCCTCGAAATACCGGCCGTTGTTAAAAAAATTTATTCCTTCGGCCAGGAGGTCGGTCATCTAGAAGCCGCTAAATTATTGAGAGTAATGTAAAAAACGACTAAGTGGTCCGTCGGTAAACCAGCTAGCATACGATATCGGCAGATCTCTCACAATGGTATTTCTTTGCCAGCCGTGACTCGGCAGTCTTTTCTTGCAAAGGCGTGTCCAGACAGTATGATTTTAAGAGGCTCGGGACAACCCCGAGTCTGGGATTTGGAATTTCATTCCAGTTGGTTTCGCGAACAACTCTGGATTCCGCCATCCCCCGAAAGGAGGAGAAATGCAGCCAATTGCATTCTGCAACCGATGTCGCGGTATGAAAGTAGGATGGAACTGCCGGTATATGGTCCACTGCTTTGCCTGCAGAATTTCGCTTTCGAAATCATATAAGTTACTGATTTTGACGGTACTTGCTTCTGTTCTAGTTTTGGCTTTTTCTACACCCAGCACGCTTGTTTTTTCTGATCAGGAAACAGTCCGACCCCTTCGGCAAGCGCCACAACAAACCCCATCAGTTGTTCGAGACGATCCTGCCGTAGCGAATATGAGCGCCTTCCTCGAAAAATACAAAGTGGACGTCGGCCAACGCCCCCGGATCGCCGGAGCCATTGTCGCCAGCGGCCGTAAATATGATGTCGATCCGCGGCTAGTGGCTAGCATTATGATTGTTGAGAGTCGCGCTAATCCCTTTGCCATTTCCGAAAGCGATGCTATCGGCATAATGCAAATCCATCTGCCGACTTGGGGTTCGCAAGCCGATAAGGAAGGCATCAACCTGTTCAAGATTGAGGACAACATCAAATTCGGCACACGCATCTTGCAGGGCTACATTCGCCGTTTCGGTTTGTGGGAGGGGGTCAAGCGATATAAGGGATGGAATCCCGAAAGCTCCAGTTCCGCTGAGGCCGTCTCCGACTACGTCGCGAAGGTACAGGGGATTTACGGATATCCCAAGAACAACACCGTAGCACAAGCACTTCAATAATTTACGAAACATCCACCATCTCCCGATGGGAGATGCCAGCCTTGAGGGTCTCAAGATTCGCATAGGCCTGCAACCACCCGGCCCGTCAACCTTTCTTGAGGCTTCGCCCTATCGGGGCGGTCATCGCGCCGCCCCCAGAGGGAGAAGCCTTCGAGAAAACCTCACAATATTTCTATAAAGTTCTATTGACAGTCCTCGACTCACATCCTATAGTCTAGTTGTTATTAAAAGCGGGATTGCTTGGCAGGCAGTGACTAGCCTGGGAGGACTTTAGATGAGTAAGATTATTGGAATCGACCTGGGTACCACGAACTCCGTTGTGGCCGTTATGGAAGGAGGAGAGCCGGTCGTAATCGCAAACCAAGAAGGGGGTCGGACGACGCCTTCGGTGGTCGCGTTCACCAAGGGAGGCGAGCGATTGGCCGGCCAGGTGGCAAAGCGGCAAGCGGTAACGAATGCCGAGAACACGGTTTATTCGATCAAGAGATTCATGGGCCGCCGGCACGAGGAAGTCACCGAAGAGATGAAAATGGTGCCGTACAAAGTCACCCGATCCAGCAATGGCGACGCGCGTGTAGACATCAGCGGCAAAGAATATTCGCCGCCGGAAATATCGGCGATGATTCTTCAGAAGCTGAAATCCGCGGCTGAGGACTACATCGGCCAAAAAATCGACAAGGCGGTCATTACCGTTCCAGCCTACTTCAATGACTCTCAGCGCCAGGCGACCAAAGATGCTGGACGTATTGCGGGTCTGGAGGTCCTCCGAATCATTAATGAACCGACGGCGGCGGCCCTGGCCTATGGTCTCGATAAGAAGAAGGATGAGACGATCGCGGTTTATGACTTTGGCGGCGGTACGTTCGATATCTCGATTCTGGAGGTCGGAGAAGGCGTCGTTGAAGTAAAAGCCACGAACGGTGATACGCACCTAGGCGGCGACAACATCGATCAGCGGATCATCGATTGGATTATTGAAGAGTTCAAGAAGGATCAGGGAATCGATCTCTCCAAGGACAAGATGGCGCTGCAGCGGTTAAAGGAAGGTGCGGAGAAAGCCAAGATGGAGCTGTCCACTGTTCAGGAGACCGAAATCACCTTGCCGTTTATCACGGCGGATGCGACTGGTCCCAAACACCTGAATCTAAAGCTAACGCGAGCCAAGTTCGAATCGTTGGTGGATGATATCCTCCAGCGTTCGATCGGACCCTGCAAGCAAGCTTTGGCGGACGCAGGCGTCAAGCCGAGCGACATTGACGAGGTCGTGCTTGTCGGCGGCAGCACGCGAATTCCGAAAGTGCAGCAGATCGTACGCGACCTTTTTGGGAAAGAGCCTCATAGGGGCGTGAATCCGGACGAGGTTGTTGCAGTCGGCGCCGCCGTCCAAGCGGGTGTGCTGGGGGGCGAGGTTAAGGATGTACTCCTGCTCGATGTGACACCGCTGTCGCTAGGCATCGAAACACTTGGCAGCGTTTTCACAAAACTTATCGATCGAAATACGACGATTCCGACACGCAAGAGCGAAATCTTTTCGACTGCGGCGGACAACCAGACGTCAGTCGAAATCCACGTGCTGCAGGGTGAACGCCCGATGGCGCGCGACAACCGGACCCTCGGCAAATTCCATTTGGTTGGGATTCCGCCGGCTCCACGCGGTATTCCTCAGATCGAAGTGACATTCGATATCGACGCAAACGGCATCGTGAACGTGTCGGCTAAAGATCTCGGCACCGGCAAAGAACAAAAGATCACGATTACCTCTTCTAGCGGCTTGTCTAAGGACGACATCAACAAGATGGTGGGGGAAGCTGAATCGCACGCAGAAGACGACAAGCGGAAGCGGGAAGAGATTGAAGCGCGAAACCGCGCGGATTCTCTCGTCTATTCGACTGAAAAGGTCCTGCGCGAGAACCGGGACAAGCTGTCGGATTCCGATGTGAAATCGGTGGAAGCGGCCATTGCTGACTGCAAAAAGGCTTTGGACGGCACCGATATTGACGCGATCAATCGGGCAGCTGATGCCCTCATGCAGGCGTCTCACAAGGCGGCTGAGGCAATGTACAAGTCAGGCTCGCAGGCCGGCGGCGGCCAACGAGGTCCAGCCAGTGACGGTTCCGGCGCGGCGGCCGGCGGAAAGACGGATGACGTCATCGACGCCGAGTACGTCGACGCGGAAGAGAAGAAGAAAGAAAAGTAATTTCGTTCGACTGTAGCGGCGCTCGGTGAAGCGATAGATGGACTGGGCGTTGGTCCCTGTCCCCCTGGGAGAGGGCGGCGCGACAGCCAGCGGCCTGACGCGCCGGGTGAGGGTCGCAAGTCTAGTCAGATCTTGAGACGCTCACCATCGTTTGAGGCTTCGCCCTATCGGCCTCGCGCTTCGCGCCCTGTCCCAGGACGAGAGGGTGATTTCTCCTGTCCCGGAATCGTTCACAGCGTTCGAGGTCCACCTACACTGAGACGGCGGAATCATGACAAGTAGCGAAGATCTGTATCTGATTCTCCAGGTCCGCCGAACGGCTTCGGGGGGGGAGATCAAGCGCGCTTTTCGGAAGCTGGCTCGTCGGTATCATCCGGATATCAATCCGGGTGACCGGCATGCAGAAGAACGCTTCAAGCGGATCACGGAGGCATACGACATTCTCAGCGATCCCTTGAAGCGTGAATTCTATGACGTCAATGGCTTCTACACCCATGGGATTTTGGAACAGCGTGGTGCGGGATCCAATTGGGGCTTCCAATTTGAGGGTTTCGACTTCTCTCGTTCACACGAGGGCGATTTCCGCGAAATCTTCAAAAATATCATTGCCCGGCAGAATCCGCAAACCCGAGAGTGCGGCCAGGATCTGGAGTTTCCGATCTCGATCAGCTTTGACGAATCCATCGGCGGCGTTCGGACGAACATCACCATCACGCGAATGCATCGATGCGCGGGATGCGACGGAACGGGTCGCGCGGCCGGTTCACGAGAGACAGCATGCCCACTGTGCGGCGGTTCCGGTAAGACGGCTCGAGTAAAGGGGCATCTGCAATTTGCCGTTACTTGCGGCCATTGCGGCGGCTCTGGACGCGTGATTACGCCGTGTTCCCATTGCCGCGGCGAGGGACGCGCCTCGCGTATCGAAACGCTTGATGTGGAAGTGCCTCCCGGTGCGATGACCGGCACGCGCATTCGAATTCCGTCGATGGGCGATGCGGGTCGCTTCGGTGGGCTAAACGGCGATCTTTACGTTGTGGTGAGCGCCGGATCGCATCCGTTCTTCGAAAGAAAGGGTGACAACATTCACTGCGCCATTCCTCTGACGGTAACCGAAGCGGCACTCGGCACCAAAATTCAAGTCCCTACGATTGACGGGCCGGCGGTGGTCCGCATCCCGCCAGGAACGCAGTCGGGGCAGACGTTGCGTATTCGCGGGAGGGGTGCACCGTCGCTTTTGAGTCCCGGCGTCCACGGCGATCAATACCTTGAAGTGAAAGTCGTTGTCCCTCGCGTCGCCGACGAGCGGTCGAAGGAAATTCTGCGAGAACTGGCGAGACTGAATCCGGACAATCCGCGAAGCCATTTGTGGTAACGCGCTATGGAACGCAAAAAAACGGGCAAGGCCGCCTACATGATCAGCGCCGTCGCCCAGACTTACGGAATTCATCCTCAGACGCTCCGCCTCTATGAGCGTGAGGGTTTATTGAAGCCCTCACGATCGGAGGGAAATACCCGTCTATATACTCAGGAAGATCTCGAAAGGCTCGAAGTCATCTTGAATTTGACGCGAGATCTTGGCGTGAATCTTGCCGGTGTCGAAGTGATTCTGAATATGCGGCAGCGGCTGGAAGACATGCATCGCGAGATGCAGGAGTTTATCGAGTACATTGAACGCGAATTTCAGCAACGGTCGCCGGAATTGAAGCAAAGGATCCAACACGCTCTCGTCAAAGTGACCCCTTCACACGTCACTCTCGCGAGACCACGCAAATAGGAACGCCGCTTATACAGGCGCTAGAGAAATGAAGCAAATTTCATACGAACGAGTTGTCGAAGGGCCCGATACGCTCCGGATGTATCTGAAGGAGATCTCTCGGTTTCCGCAATTATCGCCGGAAGAAGAAAAAGAGCTTGGCAGACGTATTCAAAATGGCGATGAAGAAGCGTTTCGAAAGTTAATTGAATCCAATCTTCGCTTTGTTGTCGCGATGGCCAAGAAATACGCCCGGTCCGGCTATCCGCTCCACGAATTGATCAATGAAGGCAACATGGGTTTGATCGAAGCAGCCTCGCGTTTCGACCCGACGCGTGACGTCCGATTCATCACCTACGCGAGTTGGTGGATTCGCCAGGCCATTTTGGCGGCGATCGCTCACCACGGCCAGGTGTTCCGCCTCCCCCCAAAATTGAAACATGAACTCTACCGTTTCGAAACCAAAGTAGCGCGCCTGACACAGGAGCTCGGCCGGCGGCCCAGCGTCGACGAGATTTCGAAGGAACTCGGTATGAAAGAAGAAGAAGTCCGCGGCATGATGGAAGGAACTCCAACCGAGGTTTCGCTTAGTACTCCAATCGGAGACGAGGACGAGGTGCATCTGGAAGACCTGATCCGTGACCCGAGTGTTACCCCGGTGGACGAAATTCTCATCGCGCAGTCCTTCGAGGAGCAGCTTCAAAAACTGCTTTCTCAATTGGACGAGAAAGAAAGGCTCATCATCGAGCGAAGGTTCGGCCTCGGCGACCGCGAACCGGAGACCTTGGCCGAAATCGGCTCGGAACTGAATCTTTCCCGAGAACGTATCCGGCAAATCGAAGAACGAGCGCTCGGAAAACTCCGCCGCTCCCAGCGCGCGCAGCAGTTGCTGGGCTATTTGAACTGATTGCTGTAGCGCCGGCGATTCCAGTCTCGACAAGATCGTCGGCGGTCATAGACCGCCGCTACAGGTATATGTAGAATGCACTCATGAGTTCCGCAAATACCGAACAATGCTCTAGATGCGGAGGCACGGGCTGGATGCGCGTTGCTCAAAAAGGTGTCGAAGGAGTGATCCGCTGCGAGTGCGTAAAGGGCGCGCGTGCCGATCGGTTGCTAGAGACCGCGAATATCCCCTTTCGGTATGCCCGCTGCGAACTCGAAAACTTCGATGTCATGCCTTCCCCCGACCGCTCGATCGAGAAGGCGAAGATTGCGGCGGAAAAATTCGTGGATGAGTATCCGATGCCTCGCGTCTCCTTCGGCTTGCTTTTCATGGGCCCGCAGGGAGTCGGGAAAACCCATCTTGCGGTGGGAGTGATTAGGGCGCTCATGCGGCGGAAAGGCGTTCCGTGTTTGTTTAGATCTTTCCCTGAGCTCTTGAAAGAAATTCAAAATTCGTATAGTCCAATATCTCAGTCCTCGGAGTTCTCCCTGCTGGCCCCGGTTTTGGATACAGAGGTGCTGGTTTTGGATGAATTGGGAGCTCAGACTCCTTCGACGTGGGTTCGTGACACCGTGAGCTACATCCTTAATCATCGATACAGCGAGAACAAAGTGACCATCTTTACAACGAATTACCAGGACAAAGATGAACTCACAGACAACCGGAAGGGTGTTGCGTACACACTGGCAGAACGCGTCGGCGATCAGATGCGATCGCGGCTATTCGAGATGTGCAAAACAATAACGATGGTGGGAAACGATTTTCGGAAGGCGGTCAAACAGGCCGAACACCACTTTTGAGGATCAGTATTCTTCCTCTTCTTCCTCATCCCCTTCTCCCTCTTCGACTACCTGAATGAAGAAACTGGTTTCACAATCCTCACAGACAAACTGTTCATCGTCGCCGGCGTCCAATTTTCCAGCGCAAACGGGGCAGAAGGAGATTTCGGTGCTCATGTTGTCCTAAATACTAGAATGGTTTTTCAAAGTCAAAGAGGTTTTATCGCCCACGGAGTTGGGAATTCGCATCATGAAAAAGAACGGAGTTGAAGAACAATACGTCATCGACGATTTCACCAGTAAAGATACCTGGCGCATTTTCCGCATCATGGCGGAGTTTGTCGAAGGCTTCGAAATGCTTGGTAAGATTCCTCCTGCAGTTGCGATGTTCGGTTCGGCGCGGGCATTACCGGGAAGCATTGCCTACGATAGCGCGCAAGCGATTGCAACAATTCTTGGCAAGAACGGTTATTCCGTCATCACTGGCGGCGGACCCGGAGTTATGGAGGCTGCGAACAGGGGTGCTACAGAAGCCGGTTCGACTTCGGTAGGACTGAATATCGAGTTGCCTCTGGAACAAAAGCCGAATATCTACGCAAACAAGCTTCTAAATTTTCGTTATTTCTTCGTACGAAAAGTCATGTTCGTGAAGTACTCTATCGCATTCGTCATTTTGCCCGGTGGATTCGGGACGCTCGACGAATTATTCGAAGCGATCACGTTAATCCAAACACGTAAGATTAAGCCGTTCCCGGTGATCCTCGTCGGAAGGGATTACTGGAAAGGATTGCTCGGTTGGATTGGTGAGACACTTTTGCGTGAAAAGATGATTGCCGTAGAAGATCTCGACATTATTAAAACGGCCGATACTCCCGAGGAAGTCTTGCACTGGGTGCAGGATTCAAGAGTAAGGAGCGGTGTTCATAATGCCTCGGTCTTATAGCTTCCGGATCCAACTGGCCGGCTTCCTCTTTTCTATTCTCACAGCTTGTCTGGTTTTCACCACGACGGCTCAGGGACCGGCACCGAACCGCGTCGACTCCATTCACGCAGAGGAGCTTCGAGAAAAAGTAACCTTTCTGGCGTCTGAGCAGCTCAAAGGACGCGGCAACGGGACTCACGAACTGAATCTCGCGGCCGAATACATCGCCGGTACTTTCGCCGGGAACGGCTTGAAGCCGGCCGGCGACAACGGTGGTTACTATCAGCACTTCGATGTCTATTCTTCCCGTTTGGGTTCAAACAATGATCTGCGGATCCACGGCGCAAGTGATGCCGATCTCAACCTAGAAGTTCGGATGGACTTTATTCCCGAGCTTTGGTCGGTGAACGGCACCGTCAACGGCCCGTTGCAGTTGATTGAAGACGAAAGCCGTCAGGACTTGCAGGGCAAGATTGCGGTTGAGGTTGAGGATCGAATCGTTTCCGACGATCCAGAGTTCCCAGCAACGGCGACTGAAGAGCGGCGCCTCCAAGATGCGGGCGCCATCGCTGTCATGATCCTTCAGGGTGCGACCGATCGAGGCCGCGGCCGGATGGTCACGCTGGCGGAAAATTTCAGAGACGATCTGCCGGTGCGTTTAACCGCAATGGCCACCATTGGCGTGCCGGATTATCCGAGCATCCCCGTGCTTATGGTATCCGCCGATACCGCGCGGCAAGTCATTTCCGCACTCCATAAGCCTCAATCTCACGTCACCGCCACGATTACCGTCGATGTCGAGCGGAAGATTCACCCGACGCAGAACGTACTTGGGCTCATTCAAGGTTCGAATCTTTCAATGAAGAACGAGGTCATGATCGTCGGAGCGCACTATGACCACGATGGTGAGGCGTACGGACAAATCTGGTACGGCGCGGACGATAACGGTTCCGGGACCGCTGCTATTCTGGAGTTGGCGGAAGCATTCGGCAATGGATTCTCCGCGCCGGCACGCAGCATTCTCTTGTGTGCCTGGGCTGGAGAAGAAAAGGGACTGCTTGGAAGCCGCTACTACGTTCATCATCCTTTCTTTCCGCTCAACCGTACGGTTGCCATGTTCCAGCTGGATATGATCGGCCGTAACGAAGAACATGGCGAAAACAAGTCCCAGCAAATTCCTGAGGAGCGTCCTTTGGAAAATACGAATAGCCTGAATGTCCTTGGCACGGCCTTCAGTCCCGATTTGAAGGCCGCCATTTCCGCCCTGAACGCCCAGACTAATCTCACGCTCCGCTTTAGGTATGACTTCGGCGCCGAAGATCTGATGCGGCGCAGTGATCAGTGGTCGTTTTTACAGAGAGCGATCCCCGCGATATTTTTCTTTACCGGACTTCATCCGGACTACCACACCCCGCGTGATACGCCCGAGAAGATCAATTACACGAAACTCGAAAAGATCACCAAGCTGGTGTACCTAACCGCTTTTCAGGTGGCAAATTCGCCCACTCGTCCGCAGTATGTGAAGCCCGGGGCGACGGCGGCGCACTGAGCCTATTGACACATACGCCGGCGTCTTCTTAAAATTAGCACTCGGTTTTGAGGAGTGCTAACCAACCTTCGTAATATACTTAAAACAAAAGACCAAAGGAGAGCAGACCATGAAAGTAAGACCGTTGCATGATCGTGTTCTGATCAAGAGAATCGAAGAGCAGGAAACGATTCGCGGCGGGATCATCATCCCCGATACGGCGAAAGAAAAGCCCCAGGAGGGTGAAGTCGTCGCCGTCGGTACCGGTAAGAGGTTGGAGGATGGGAAAGTGATCCCGCTCGAAGTGAAAGAGGGCGACCGGGTTCTGTTTGGCAAGTATTCGGGAACGGAGATCAAAGTCGACGACAACGAATACTTGATTCTTCGGGAAGACGAAATTCTCGGAATTCTCGCGACCGCCGGCAAAGCAGCCGGAAAGAAATAGGAGGCGGCAATGGCAAAACAGATTGTCCATGGCGAAGATTCCCGGCAGGCCATCCTGCGTGGCGTGAACATGCTTGCGGACGCGGTCAAGATCACCCTTGGCCCGAAAGGCCGTAACGTTGTTCTCGACAAGAAATTTGGCTCGCCAACAATTACCAAAGACGGTGTCACCGTCGCTAAAGAAATCGAACTTAAAGAGCCGCTCGAGAACATGGGCGCTCAAATGGTGAAAGAAGTCGCCTCCAAGACGAGCGACGTCGCCGGAGACGGCACTACGACGGCCACGGTTTTGGCGCAGGCGATTTTCCGTGAGGGCGTGAAAACAGTCGCCGCAGGCGCGAATCCAATGGCAGTGAAGCGCGGCATCGAGCGCGCCGTTGAAGTTGCAGTAGAGAAAATCAAAGAACTGTCCAAACCTGTGAAGGGCGAAATGATCGCGCAAGTGGCGACGGTTTCGGCCAACAACGATTCCACCATCGGCAACATCATTGCCGAAGCAATGAAGAAGGTGGGTAAGGATGGCGTTATCACCGTTGAAGAGGCCAAGGCGATTGAAACCACCCTCGATGTCGTCGAAGGGATGCAGTTCGATCGCGGTTATCTGTCGCCCTACTTCGTGACCGATCCGGACCGCATGGAATGCGTTCTGGAGAATGCGTTGATCCTTATCCATGAAAAAAAGATCAGCACCATGAAGGATCTGCTTCCGCTCCTCGAACAGGTCGCCAAAATGGGCCGGCCGCTGTTGATCATTGCGGAAGAAGTCGAAGGAGAAGCGCTGGCAACGCTTGTCGTCAACAAGCTGCGCGGGACGCTGCAGGCTGCGGCGGTCAAGGCTCCTGGCTTTGGCGATCGCCGCAAGGCGATGCTGGAAGATATCGCGATCCTCACCGGCGGCAAGTCACTGACCGAAGATCTCGGTATAAAGCTCGAAAACGTTCACATCGAAGACCTCGGCAGGGCGAAAAAGGTTGTCATCGACAAGGACAACACCACGATTGTCGAGGGCGCGGGCAAGTCTCAAGCCATTGAGGGCCGCGTGAAGCAGCTGCGTACGCAGATCGATGAAACCACATCGGACTACGATCGCGAGAAGCTTCAGGAACGGCTGGCCAAACTCGTCGGCGGTGTCGCGGTCATCAAAGTCGGCGCTGCGACCGAGACGGAGATGAAAGAAAAGAAAGCTCGCGTCGAAGACGCAATGCACGCCACCCGCGCGGCTGTCGAAGAGGGTATCGTCCCCGGCGGCGGTGTGGCATTTGTTCGCGCAGTTCCGGCCCTCGATAAACTGAAGTTGGAACACGACGAGCAGATCGGTGTCAACATTGTGAAGAGATCTCTTGAAGAGCCGCTGCGAATGATCGCTTCCAATGCGGGCCATGAAGGCGCCGTCGTGCTTGGAAAAGTCAAAGAGGCGAAAGACGCCAATCTCGGCTTCGATGCGGCGACCGAAGAGTACACCGACATGATCTCAGCCGGTATTCTCGACCCGGCGAAGGTCGCTCGCACGGCGCTGCAAAACGCAGCTTCCATTTCCGCTCTGATGCTGACCACCGAAGCTCTTGTCTCCGAAATCCCGGAAGAAGAGAAAGCTCCGGCAGGTCCCCCGGGCGGTGCTCCGCCCATGTACTAAGCAATCGAAATTCGGGGTCAGACGGGTGAATTCCCTATTTTTGAAGTGCAAAATAGGGAATTCACCCGTCTGACCCCGAATTTTCAGACGTTAAATATAATCTTCGAATGGACGTCGCGGAACTACGCTCCCGCTATCCGGTATTTCGTTACGAAGGTTTTGCGCTGGAGCGGAGTTCCTCACGCCTCACTGCGCGCTTCAAGTTCTCTATCCCACCCGACATTGCGTTCGCTCCAGAAATAATTTTCGAGGCCCTTGACGAATCCTGGCGGTCGGTTTCCGACGAATCCCTCCAGAACCTTGTTTTTCATCTCGGATTGATTGAGAGCTTCAGCTATTGGAAGGCAACGGCTTCACCTGTTATCGAAGTCCATCCGGCAGGTCTCAGCGAAGAGCAGATCTCATGGTGGGAAGACCTTCTCGTCCGCGGAATGGGAGAGTTCTTCTTTCGCAATCAGATCGATTTCACAACTGAACGCTTCGTGAAGATTACGTCAATGCCGAACACGTCCCGATACGAAGTTTATCGTGGCGAATTGACGGGGCGGACTCTGCTGACGATCGGTGGAGGCCGCGACTCCGCGCTTGCCGCGGCCTTGTTGCGGGATTCGGGTCATCCGTTCACATGCATGATGTTGAACCCCTCGACGGCCGCACAAACCATTGCCCGCCACGTATCTGCGTTGCCTCCTTTGATCATCCGGCGGACTATTTGTCCGGAACTCTTGGAATTAAATCGGCGAGGATATCTCAACGGCCATACCCCGTTCTCCGCGTACTTGGCATTCCTTGGTGCAGCATGCCTTCTTCTGTATGGATACTCGGACATCATCGTCGCCAACGAGCGAAGTTCTGATGAGGGAAATGTTCATTATCGAGGCAGAGAAATCAATCACCAGTACTCGAAGAGCTTCAGATTTGAGACCCGATTCGACGAGTACCTTCGCCGATTTCTCATGAGCGGCGGCCGCTATTTCAGCCTCGTACGGCCGTTATACGAACTACAAATCGGTAAACTGTTCTCGAAATTTCCTGATTTGTTTCAGCTGTTCAAGAGCTGCAACCGGAATCGCTCGGATTCCTGGTGCGGCCGCTGTGCTAAATGTGTGTCGGTCTTTCTGACAATGTACCCGTTTCTGCCGCCCGCCGCGCTGTTCAAAATATTCGGACACGACCTGTTCGACTCGGAAGAGACGATTCCGATTTTGCGCGAGCTCGCAGGCCTTGAAATCAAACCGTTCGAGTGCGTTGCCACAGCAAATGAGATCGTGGCCGCTGCGGCGCTCGCTATCGCAAAACTGAGAAACAATTCGCAACCGCTTCCGCCCGTTTTGCAGTATGCAGTCCGCCACATCCCTGGTATAAATGACACGGAAGCAGCGTCCGTCCTTATCGCAGCGTACGGGCCGCATCGGATTCCTCAGGAATTTGAGAGCCTTCTCAGGAACGCCTTGAACCAATCG